>Ga0209541_10000254_pt1 | contig 103588 bp, 128 predicted proteins | sample RifCSPlowO2_01_FD_184027 | JGI IMG/M metagenome (GOLD analysis project Ga0209541, IMG submission 184027) | Groundwater microbial communities from Rifle, Colorado - Rifle CSP2_plank lowO2_0.1 (SPAdes) (version 2) | ecosystem: Environmental > Aquatic > Deep subsurface > Groundwater | place... | reverse complement strand
TGTGTGACGCTTTCGCGCCAACGGTTTAGCAAACCGCCCCCTTAAGCCACTCGGGCAACCCACCAACTTAGTAATAATGGTCGTGGGATATTCACTTCGTGATAATAGTGCCAAAGTTGCACTATTTACGAACCCACGTGAGCCGATTTAATGGCTCGCGAGTTTAGCAAACTCGTGCAATGGACCAGCTATGCGACTCCTCCAAGCATTCCGTATTTTAGCAAAATTAGGCTTCTTAAACCACCTTAGATTTGTGTTAAACTTTAATTAACTGCCTTATGGCTACTTTTCGCAAAAATGAGCCGGTTGTAGATCACCATCAAGGGCGAGTTTTATCCCGCGAAGAACTTGATGCCAAACACGAGGCTGCAATGGAGGCAAAGTCTCTAATTTCCTGGAAATCTCCCGAGAGGGTTTTTAGAGCAAGAAGCAAAAAATATTTTTTCAAAGTCGGTCTTTATGGACTGATCTTTATTTTGGCAGCGATTGCCTTTGGTGAGTTTTTTCTGGTAGGAGTCATTTTGGCGATTATGTTTGTTGTTTATGTTCTGGCAACGCATCCGCCCAACAATATTGAGCACAAAATAACCAATATGGGTGTAACTAGCGGAGGCAGGGCGTTTTTATGGGAGGAACTGGATTCTTTCTGGTTTGACAAAAAAGGGGACGACAGACTAATGCTGGTTGAGACAAAACTGCATTATCCGGGGCGCCTGATTATTCTTTTAACAACAGTTTCCGAGAGGACTTTACTGGATCTTCTGGAAAAGCACCTGCACTATCATCCGGCGCCGGTTCACACGCTTCTTGATAAGTGGGCCAATTCCCTTCAGCAGAAAATTAACTTCGAGTAAAGTATTTTCTTCGAATAAGACTCGATTCCAACTTTAGTTTGAGATATAATAATTTGGCTTTTGCGCCCATAGCTCAATTGGATAGAGCACAACCTTGCGGAGGTTGCGGTTGGGGGTTCGAGTCCCTTTGGGCGCGCATTTTAATTGATGAGTATAGATTAGGAGGAGTGCCAGAGTGGACGAATGGGCTCGTCTCGAAAACGAGTATATCGGCAACGGTATCGTGAGTTCGAATCTCACCTCCTCCGCAGAGCGGGATTTTGGGAGAAAATATAATCTAATTAGGCTGTCAATACAGCATATTCATCGAGTTCTAACCAATTAATTCTTCAGCTAATTTTAAACTTTGCTTTGTGTAAAAACTATCATAGGCAAAAACACCGCTAGCTTTTATCCTTTTAGCAATAATGGCTACTGAACAGTCAATTAAGGTATTTTTCTTGCTTCCTGCAGGATCAAACAATGCGGCTGATTCTCTTAGGGTATCTGAATCAATGATATGAATTGGTAGCTGATCGTTTTTAACCATCTCTATTAACTTTTTCGTTACTGTTGGCGTAGGTAGTACACGCTGGAATAGTGATATTACCTCAAAAATGACAGAGGTTGGATAAATTAGCCCAAATCCATGTGCGATTAATTGTTGGAAGGTTTTTGTTGCTTGTTTATTTAGCGGATCATTGGGGTTGTAGATAGCAAATATTGCATCTGAATCAACCACAACTGTTTTAACCATCTTTACTTAGAATATAAAATTTCGTTTGCCCTTTGGCGTAAATCAGCTGGTAAGCTTTTTAGTTCCTCTCTGCTTTCAGTTGCCAACTTAAGCATGTCTAGAGAAGCCTGCATGGCTCTGGCTTGCTGGATTCTGTCTAAGTCCTCAAGGCTAACAATTGCAGCTTGAGGCTTTTTATTAGTGGTTAAAACTATTGCATTCTTTTTAGTTTTAACTCCTTCAATAATAGACTTATAAGATTTTTGTAGATTCCTGGCGGGTATGAGATTGGTGTTTAACATACGTTCATTATACTAATCTTGATATCGTGTGTCAATATCACTTATCGATATCATCCGGAAAGCTTGGTATAATTTATTATAGTTCGGAGAAGCAAGGGATTGTGCGTAAAAAGTTCTAACGTTGTCTACTGCTTTCCGCACCTCATTTAATTTTTCTGAAATCTGTTAAAATCTGTTAGCTATGACTATATCAGCAGGTCGCCTTGGCACCTTTCACCGAGTCTGACTCGGTTTCAGTCATGCCAATGGTGCTCCTCTGATATACTCTTTAAAAATGAGTATTAAGCGTGTTTACAGTGCCGGGGGTATTGTCCTTCGTATCTTTGCTCCTCAGGATAAATCCTTCGAGCAAATTGAAGGTGAAGTTGGCAACTGGAAAGTTTTAGTTACGCAGCATTCGAAGCACAAGGGTTGGGATTTCCCGAAAGGGCATATTGAGGTTGGGGAAACAAGTGAGAAAGCGGCTCTTCGCGAGGTTAAAGAGGAAACCGGGGTAAAGGCGGAAATTATTGAGAAAGTCGGGCAGACCCAATATTTTTACTGGGATGAGGGTGCCAAAGTTTTAAAAACGGTGACATTCTTTCTGATGAAATATATCAGTGACGGAGAGGCAACAACTGCATTTGAGGTATCGGACCACAAATGGCTGAAGGTGGATGAGGTTGAAGGACAGCTGACGTTTAAAGATACAAAGGCTTTATGGCAGAAAGCGAGGGAAAGAGTTGAGAGTTTAGAGTTAAGAGATTAGAATAAGTGCTCGCAACTGGAGGAGTCGCAGATACAAAGCCATGCGGTCCTCACCAGCAAAGAGGGTTGCGGGCCTAAGTGGACTAGTGCAAACCTAATTGAGGAGAGGTGCTGGAGCGGTTGAACAGGCAGACCTGGAAAGTCTGTATATCCGTAAGGGTATCGAGGGTTCGAATCCCTCCCTCTCCGCTGATTTATATCAGCAGGTCGCCTCGGCACCTTTCATCGAGTCAGACTCGATTTCAGTCATGCCGAAGGCGCTCCTCTGATATGTCTTCCTCTGCTGACGCAGAGCGACATATATCAGATGACACTTCGTGTCAGGCTGATATATAATTCTCACTCTATTCGGATTATGGATCAGAAGGACGAAGTAAAAAGTAAGGTCGATATTATTGAGGTTATTTCTTCTTATCTTCCCTTAAAAAAGGCCGGGCGGAATTTTGCCGGGCTTTGCCCGTTTCATAATGAGAAAACGCCTTCTTTTATGGTGTCCGGCGAACGTCAGGTGTTTAAGTGTTTCGGGTGTGGCGAAGCAGGTGATATTTTTACTTTCTTGGAAAAAATTGAAGGGTGGGACTTTCGCGAATCTTTGGAGGAACTGGCTAAAAAAGCCGGAGTGAAGCTCAAAAAATTCGAACCGACGGGCCAGTCGATGATTCGCGATAAATTAATCGAGATTAACAAGCTCGTGGCCAAGTTTTATGCGCATTTATTAGTCGAGCATCCGATCGGTGAGCCGGCAAGGAAATATTTACTCTCACGAGGTATAAAGGCTCCTTTGTGGGAAGACTTTGGGCTTGGTTTTTCTCCCGATTCCTGGGATAAGACCTTTGAGTTTTTGAAAAATCATGGTTTTGATATTAGCGATATTTCCCAAGCAGGTTTAATTATTGCCGGCAGAAGTGGTTATTTTGACAGGTTCAGAAACCGGCTGATGTTTCCACTGAAGGATTCCCGGGGAACGATATTGGGCTTTGCGGGAAGAGTGATAGAAGAGTCAAAGTCGAAAGTGAAAAGTGGAGAGTTAAGAACTGAAGCGAAGTATATGAATGGTCCTGAGACGCCAGTTTTCAATAAGGGCTCGATACTTTTCGGTCTGGATCTGGCAAGAAGTGCAATTAGAGAGAAAAACGAGGCACTGTTGGTTGAAGGGGAATTTGATGTGATTTCAGCCCGCAGCGTAGGAGTATTAAACGCAGTTGCCTCAAAGGGAACGGCACTGACCGATAAGCAAGTCGCGACTCTTTCTCACATCTGCGAAACTGTAACTCTTTGTTTTGATACGGATCTGGCGGGAGATGCGGCGGCAAGGCGGGGAATTGAGCTTTTGGATATTGCCGGTATAACCGTTAAAGTTGTTGATCTTGGTAAATATGGTTCACCTCGGACTACGTCCTCGGATGGTGCGTATAAGTCTCAAGCCAAATATAAAGATCCGGATGAATTTTCTCAAAAGGATCCTGCCGGTTTCAAAAAGTCGATCGGGGCTGCTGACAATATCTACGATTATTTAATTGCATCAGCTATGAGGCGGAATGATGCGACGAATGCTTCGGGTAAAAAAGCCATAGGTCACGAGATTTTGCCGATGCTTTCTAAAATCTCTGACGATTTAGTCCGCGCACATTACATAGAAAAGCTGGCACGCAATTTAGATCTTGATGTTAGTTTGGTTGCGGATGCAGTTACCAAAAGGAGTGCAGACGTCGGGTCGGGGGATGCGGTTCTGGCCACTTTTCAAAAATCGCGGGCTTCTGGCTTTGAACACTATTTTTTGGCTCTGCTTCTAACAGGTGACAAGATACCTACCAAAATTGCTGATTTTTTGAAAGTAGACGATTTTTCCGGCCGGGAGTGTGCTGCTTTTTGGGCGTGGCTTCGTGATATAATTAAGCCTCGCGCCAGGGGCGTCAAAGAGGGGAAGTCAAATAAGTCAATAAGCGTAAAAGGGCTTGAGAGCAAATGGCCCAAAAATCTCAACAAGTTTGTTGATGATCTTTATTTGGCAAATCTTAGTCCTGTTTTTGCCGATGAGGAGATCTGGGCAGGCGAGATTGTTAAAATAGCGGAAAGGATAAAAAGAGAATCCTTAAAGCGACAAATGGTTAAAATTTCCGGACGAATTAAAGAAGCAGAGAGAAAAGCGGATGAGGCGCAGCTTGAAGCTCTTTATAAAAAATTCGACGCTTTGTCCAGAAATATACAGGAGGTTATTCTCAGATGGTAGCTGTTAAAAAGAGAAAAATAGATAAGAAAGTAAGGGAAAAAAAATTGAGCCCACAAGACGGGACGATGGATGATGGAGTACAAATCGACGTAAAGGCAGAAACCCGTAAACTTTTAAAACGGGGCAAAGAACAGGGTTTTATAGCGCAGGAGGACGTGCTTTCCATTTTCCCCAAACCTGAGGAGCGGATTTTCGAAATTGACGACCTTTATCACAGGTGTCTTGAGGAAGGAATCGATGTTTTTGATACGACCGAGGTTGATATTGAGGCGTTGAAGCCTGCTTCCGAGCTTGAAAAGGAGTTAGAGAGCCTGGCAACCCTTGAGGAGGGTTATCTTTCTGACCCCGTGCGTATGTATTTGCGCGAAATCGGCCGGGTATCGCTTTTAACATACGTTGAGGAAGTGGCACTGGCCAAAAGAGTGGAGAAAAGTGACAGGCGGGCCCGCGAAAGACTGATTAATGCCAATTTGAGACTGGTGGTTTCAATTGCCAAGAAATATGTAAACCGCGGTTTAACCCTTCTGGATCTTATTGAAGAAGGCAACATCGGGCTTATGCGTGCGGTTGTCAAATACGACTGGCGACGCGGCTACAAATTTTCAACTTATGCGACATGGTGGATAAGACAAGCGATAACACGGGCAATTGCAGATCAGGCCAGGACTATTCGAATCCCGGTACACATGGTGGAAACTATCAATAAATACAACCGGATCCTGCGAAAGTTGATGCAGGAGTTAGGTCGCGAGCCGACGCCCGAGGAAGTGGCAATGGAAATGGAAGTGCCGGTTGAAAAGGTTCGCGAAATTATTAAAGTTTCGCAGGAGCCGGCATCACTTGAAGCGCCGGTTGGTGAGGAAGAAGATTCGCGTTTGGGCGATTTTATCCAGGATTCTTCGGCGTCGCCAACGGATCAGGCAACACAGGCGCTTTTAAAGGACCATATCCGTGAGATGCTGGCAACTCTTTCCCCGCGCGAGGCAAAGGTTTTGGAGTACAGGTTTGGGCTGGAGGATGGCAAGCAGAGAACTTTGGAAGAAGTTGGCAGGGAGTTTGGCGTAACACGTGAGCGAATCAGACAAATTGAGGCCAAGGCAATAAGAAAACTTCGGCATCCGACCCGGGCAAGAAAACTCCGTGATTACCTCTAGGCTATGAATTCCGTTAAAATTTTGTGGAAAAAATGGCTGGCTGTCGCAAAGCCAATCGGCAATTTTAACGCACAGGTAATTTTGACAGTGTTTTATCTGGTAATTGTTTTGCCTCTTGGGATAGGCTACAGGTTACTTAGCGATCCACTTAATATGAAACGGGAAAAAATTTCTAAACAAAAAACAAGTTTTGCCAAATGGAAGCATCCGAAGCAGAATTTAGAAGAGGCCAGAAAGCAATACTGATTCAATTTTAAATTTTAAATTTAGAATTTTAAATTAAAGATGTATATTCTTGGAATTTCCTGTTTTTATCATGAGTCTGCAGCTTGTCTTCTAAAAGACGGTAAGGTTTTAGCAGCCTCGGCCGAAGAAAGATTTAGCCGAAAAAAACATGGTAGTGAATTTCCAAAACTTGCTGCCGGTTTTTGTCTTGAAAAAGCGGGTATCAAAGTAAAAGATTTGGATTTTGTAGTTTTTTACGAAAAACCGTTCTGGAAATTCCAGAGAATTTTAACTTCAACTTTTGCAACATATCCTGAGAGTTTACGGCTTTTCCCAAAGGCTATGGTCACATGGCTTAGTGATAAATTGTGGGTCAGATCGATTATTGCCGAGGAACTGAAAGTAGATCCCGAAAAAATTCTTTTTGTGCCACACCATGTATCTCACGGAGCATCTGCTTTTTACCCGTCGGGATTTGAAAAATCAGCTATTTTAACGATGGACGGAGTCGGCGAATGGACAACTACTTCAATTGGAATCGGCAGGGGGAGAGATATGGAAATTTTTGAGGAGATTAGGTTTCCCCACAGTCTGGGCCTTTTATATTCAGTCTTCACTGCATTTTTGGGTTTTGAGGTAAACGACGGAGAATACAAAGTGATGGGCATGGCGCCTTACGGGAAGCCCAAATACTTAAGCAGCGTCAAAAAATTAGTTAAGAGATATCCGGATGGCTCGTTTGCGCTGAAAATGGAATATTTTAAATTCCATAAATCTGTTGAGACGGCATACAGCCAAAAGTTTACACAATTATTCGGTAAACCCAGACCGCGCGATCTTTATTTCTTTACAAAGATGAGTGGCTTCCCCAGCTATTTTGGAGAAAGACCCAAAAATTATGACGAGCTTTGTGAACTTAATCAAAAGTATGCCGATATTGCTGCCTCGATCCAAGCGTTTTGTGAGGAAGTAATTTTGGATCTTGCAAAACTGGTTTATAAAAGGACTAAGGAGGAAAACCTTTGTATTGCCGGTGGTGTGGGCTTAAATAGCGTTGTTAATGGTCTGCTTCTTGCTAAAGGGCCGTTTAGGCGGGTATTTGTGCAACCGGCGGCAGGTGATGACGGTGGAAGTCTTGGGGCGGCTTTTTACGCATACCATCAGATACTTGGGAGAAAACGGAGTTTTCGCCAAAATGACTGTTATTTTGGAGAAGAGTTTCGGGAAGCGGAAATTGGAAGGTTTTTAAAGAAAAACAAGATAAAGTTTAAAAGATTCGCAAATGATTATAAATTGACTGATTTATTGGCAGGTGAGATTGCCAAGGGCAAAGTGGTTGGTTTTTTCCATGGCCGGGCCGAATGGGGGCCAAGGGCACTGGGGGCAAGAAGTATTCTTGCTGATCCCAGACGTGAGGAGATGAAGGAAATTGTTAATACGAAAATCAAATTCAGGGAGCCGTATCGGCCTTTTGCACCTGTGGTTTTGGCAGAGCGGGCACAGGAGTATTTTGAGCTTGGTAATTTGGAACATTCCTACTTGACCAATTTCATGCTCGGGGTTTTTCCTGTTAAGAAAGATAAGATAAAAGTAATCCCTGCCGTAACTCATGTTGACGGATCGGGGAGGCTGCAAATTATTGCCAGAAATCAAAACGCCCGTTATTACGATTTGATTAAGAAATTCGGTGACAAAACCGGTGTGCATGTTCTCATGAATACAAGTTTTAATCTAAAGGGCGAGCCGATTGTTAATTCTCCTTCCGATGCTTTTAAAACATTTAAGGCAAGCGGGCTGGATATTCTGGCCTTGGAGAGGTATATTATCCGTAAGGAAGATCTTAAGAATTGAAAATTTAAAATTTTAAATTTAAACTTGAGCAAAATGCGATTTATTAAGGGTTTATTTTCCAGGGGTGGAGAAGCTAATGAATTTGTAAAGTTTTTGTGGCAGGCAAAACTCTGGTTTCTAATTCCATTTGTTTTAGTGCTTCTGGTATTTGGATTACTGTTAATTTTTGCCCAATCAACCGGGGTTGCCCCTTTTATCTACACGCTGTTTTAACATCCCAAATTGCTTAGGCAAATCGGGGATTCTACTAATTTATCTAAGTTGGTAGTCTGCGCTAATTGTGACCGTTACCTGGTTTTGGCCGGGTTGAATTTGCGAGGCTTTTTGCTTTAGATCCATCGAGTTTTCGGCAATTAGGGGTTGTGGGTAGCCAAAGTTTTCCTGTTCAGTTATTTTAACCGCTTTGCCCACTTTTCTTTTTGAAGCACGCGCAAGTTGCCTGGCTTTGGCAAGAGCATTATCAACCGCTTTTTCCCGGGCCTGGGATTTGGCGGCTTCCAGTTTTTCGTCGCTTAGGGTTAGCTGGGGACCATAGAGATTTGTGGCGCCGTTTTGTGTGAGAGTTGAAATTACCTGGTCTGCTTTATCAAAATCCCTAACCGTAACTTCCAAAGTTGTTGAAAATTGATTTGTGTCTGGTCTTGGAGGTACTGGATAGATTAATGTTTGCCCTTCATAACCCGGGACAGCGGAAATGTTTTGGGTTTTTATGTCTTTTTCTTCGATGCCCAGATCTTGCAGGGTAGAAATTACTTTTGAAACTTTCTTTTCGTTTTCTGTCTGGGCAATATCTAAGTTGAGGTTTTTAGATTCAATGATTGCTGTGATTTTAGAAATATCGGGGGCCGCATCCGCCTTACCCTCGGCGCTAACCGAAATAGTTTCTGCTACTTTCGTCTGCCATGGTTTAAAGTAAAAGGCGCCGAAGGCAATTGCCAAAACTACAACTGGCCAAAGCCAAGTCTGACGTGGCCAAAGCCAAGTCTGACTTGGTAAAAGGAAACCGGATTGGGCGGATTTTTGCAAAGCTATTTTCCTTTGTTGAGTGCAATAAGACGTTTTTTCTCTCTCATTGCCTCAAATTTGTCGTCAACAACTTTTTGACACTCATTATCCGGACAGACGGTTTGCTCATAAATCATGACCGTGCCTCTATCCGACTTTTCCTCCCACTTTCGTGCCAGGATTCGTGTTTTGCCACAACGAATACAGACGGTCTCAAACATAAGAAATTAGTTGCTTACCAGCTCTTCTTTGAACGCGAAAAGCTATTATTGCTATGTCCAAAGTCCTGTCTTTTTTCTTGAGGACGGGCCTCGTTTACCACAAGCCTTCGACCCTCAAATTCAAAATTGTTGAATTTTTTGATTGCTTCGTCAGATTCTTTATCAGTTTCCATTTCGACAAAGGCAAAGCCTTTGCTTTGACCGGAATACCTGTCCGTAATTAAATTTACAGACGCAACTTTACCTGCTTGAGCGAATAAATCTTCCAGCTGTGCACTTGTTACATTATATGGGAGACTTCCCACAAATAATCTTTTTGCCATTATTGTTTTCCTCCTTTCTTAGTATGAAATCTTAAACATGAAGGTTTGAAAAGCTGATTTGGAGTTACCTAACAGTTAAACTATCAAATTTAAGTTAAGTTGTAGTATAACATACGCTGGGGCAGGCGTGCAATTTAACGGACGCAGATTGTGGATTTTTAGCTTTAGTGCGTGTTAAAATTTGCTTTGCACTTTTAAAAAGTAGTATTCCCCGGTAGCTCAATCGGTAGAGCGTCCGACTGTTAATCGGCAGGTTCCTGGTTCGAGTCCAGGCCGGGGAGCACGAAGGCTATTATTATAACCTTAACTCCACTTTCTTCTCGATTACCGGTTTGTTAAAATTCACTTCTAATGTATTAAGTCAGTCTTTACACCCCACAGGGCAAGAATTCACCGATAAAAGAATTTCTGGATACTTGTCAGCCAAGCCTGAGAACAAAGATTCTTCGCCAGCTTAAGTATGTGGAGGAATATGGTTTAAATCCAGCGATTCCTAACATCAAGAAGATAACAGGAACTTCCCTTTGGGAACTACGAATACTTGGAAGAGATAACATTCGGATTATTTGCGTGTCATTGCCCGACAAAGAAGTTAAGGTTTTGCATATCTTTAAAAAAAAGAAGCAAAAGACGCCAACCAGTGAATTGAATATAGCCCGAAAAAGAAGTCGGGAAGTACTTGACTTATGATACCTAATAAGATATCATACTTTTACTATGAAAGACTTGACTTTAGGCGAATATCTTGCCGAACAACTAAAGGATCCTGAATTTAAGAAAGGATGGGAGAAAAGTGAGGCTGCTTACCAAGTAACTAGAGAACTTATTCGGGCCAGAATTGGAGGTAAGATTTCTCAGAGGCAGCTTGCTCAAAGAGCTGGCACGACTCAGGCCGTCATATCCAGAATCGAAAATATGACTGTAAGCCCTTCCCTCGGTCTAGTCCAACGTATTGCCAACTCCTTAGGGAAAAAACTGGAAATAAAATTTACCTAAGACAAGCTTCAGTAGAGTAAGTCACTTGGCGAGCACTGATTTTTAGCTCTTCGGTAAACTCAGGATAAACCTCGAAATTTGCAAACCCCGAATTAGACGTCGAACTTTTTTGACTTTTCCAAGGCAAAGGGGTATGTGGGGTATCCTCAATGGGTAGCAAAATAGCTTTCAATTGCAGCGAAGAGTGCTTGAGCCTCTTGATCTAGACGATTTGCGTTTTTAATCAAATCAGCCTCTATAGTATTTGTCAAAAAGAAGCCTTCGGAAATGGTGGCTGGCATGTCTGCCTTGAGTAAGACTCCCGAGGCAAAGCGGGAAATTCCGTGATTTGGCAAACCAAGTTGTGAGGAGACTGTATTAACTACAATTTGAGCCAGGGCAACATCTGGCTTCTTCATATAGAGGGCAGTTGAGTAGTCTAAATTTGAGTCCGACGATCCATTATGGTGAATCGAGACAAGGATAGCTGCTCTCTGACTGTTGCAATAGTTGTATCTGTCTGCATTGGAGAGTGTGTTATCATCTGTGCGAGTTTGAAAAACTGTATAGCCTGCACCCGTAAGAAGGGTAGCAAGTTTATTGGCGACCTCAAGATTAACATTCTTTTCCTGTAAATCGCCATTGACTGCCCCAATGTCGCTGCTGCCGTGTCCTGGGTCAAGGCACACTGAGTTTGGAATTGGTGGTTCTCCCCCAGGTTTTTGACCAGAACTTGCTGGTTTTTGGGCAAAAACTGGTAGTGCCAACAACAAAAATAGACAAAGGGTCGATAAGTACTTTAGCAATAGTTTCATATTGCTTTTGGTGGTTTTAAATGTAGTTTAAGGTTTTTGTCCTTTAGTGGCAAGTAGAGAGTTGCACAAATATTGGTTCAAACTCCTTCTCTGTCTCTAGAAAAAACGTCCTAAGTGCACGAACATTGGGGAGCTGATTGTTCCTGCTAGAATTTCTATTTAAAGTTTTTATGCAGTTGGGTTGACTAGTTGGTATACTATCGTATATACTTTGGCATACCATGAATTATGCTGTAGTTACTACAAAAGTAGATCCGCAAACAAAGAAGGAGGCTCAAAAAACAGCTGAGAAGCTAGGTATGCCTTTGTCTGTTGTAATCAAAGCTTTTTTAAAACAATTTATCAGAACGCAGTCCGTCTCATTTGGTATCCAGGATGAGGAACCAGGTGAATACTTGAAAAATGCCATCCGCCAAGCAGAAAAGGACTGGAAAGCAGGGAAAACGTCCCCAGCGTTTAAGACAGGAGAAGAGGCAGTTGCCTGGCTTGAGAAGCAAGGCATATGATAATCAGGTATTCTCCTCTATTTTTTAGAATCCTAAAGAAACTTGATGTCAGAATCCGCAAAAGTTTTAAAGAACACATTCTTCTTTTCTCCAAAAACCCTAATGATCCCGCGCTTAATAACCACCCACTTAAAAGGGGATATCAGGGTTTAAGAAGTATTGATATTACAGCAGACTGGAGAGCAATTTATGAAGAGAAACATGAAGGTGGAGAAGAAACTGCTTACTTTGTTTTAATAGGGACTCATAAACAGTTATATGGAGAATCAGAGGAGTGAGTTCGAAAATCGTACTTCGTTACACTCACCATTTTCGATCCCATCGGGCGAGCACTGATTTTTAGCCACGCTTTTTACAAACCCCGAACGAGACGTCGAACTTTTTTGCTTATAGTAGTATAATTCTCAGCTATGGTAGAACAGGAAAGGTTAGGGAGCCAACCAGAGCAGTTTGCTACGGATGGACTGACACTGGAAGAAGATGGAGAACTTGCTCGACTTCTTTCAAAGTGGAACGGTGGCAGAATTTCAACGCCAGTTTTTACGGAGCTTGCCCGAATGATACCCCAGCCTATTGTTGAAGTGGTACTTTTTAGAGGAAATGATAATGTTCTTGAAACGCTACTAATCCCGAGGCCGGCAGATGATATTGTGTGGCCGGGAATGCTACATACCCCAGGTGCTGCTGTTCGTACGTCAGATTTTCGCAGAGAAGATAAAAATCCTCTAAATGGTGTTTTTGAGAGAATACAGCGGGGTGAGCTTAACAGTGATTTTGCTTACACCCCAGTTTTTGCAGATCGTCTTCATAGGTTAGGCGATCGTGGACCTGAAGTGGCCGAGGTCTACTTTTCTGAATTATCAGAAGGATCTTACCAGCAACATCATGTATGGTATCCCGTAAACAAACTTGCAGAAAATCCAAAATTTATTCAACATCAGCTTGGGCATGTGCTGATTGCTGCTGGGTCTTACAATCAGAGCTAGAGAGCGTCCCATAGTTTGATTATTTTAGATTTCTGTGGTATACTTTCTCAAGATTTATGAAAGAACTCAATCCACAAGATGAACAAAAGCAAAGAGAACTCAGCGCATTAGAAAGATTTGTGGAAGAACGTAAGTCACAGATTATTCCTGAACAACCTGGAATTGTCAGAGCTACTGGTCCAAGAAGACAATATCATTTAGAAATTAGAAACGGTACACTTTATCAAATCGAAATTTAGTTAAAAGTTCGAAAATCGTGCTTTGATTACGCTCAGTATCTTCGATGGTTCGATTAAACTCAGGTCTTCGACTCTGAGGGATGAACCCTCAGGCTCAGACTCGAAGAGGTCTGTGACCTCGAAAGTTGTATAATTCCTCGTCATGTTTGAACAAGAACCAAAGGGTTATCAATTACGTTCTTCTGAGGCTCGAGTTTTGGGGGAGCGCTTTCGTCAAGTTTGTGATGGTTACGGATTAGAAACTGGAGACTCAGAGCTAATAGATTCGACTTTAGTTGAGTTTTCAGGTAGTATTGGTGAGATTTTCGAGAAAATTAGAGCTCTATCTGAGAAGATTGGTGATAATCCTAGGATGGAGGATATTCTCGCAGCTCTTGTTGAAATTAGTCACGCATATGTGGAGAGAAGCCCAATTTCACCGATGGGGAGATTCGCAAGACGGTCAGGTCTAAATTAAAATTGCCGTTCGAAAATTACTTCCCCCGCTAATTTGATATAATTCCATCCCATGCCAGAAAGATTAGGACTTAAGCGTAGGCCTGTCTTGAGAGATTTTCAAGAGTATATTCAGAAAGTTATGGATGTCAGCGGTCAACAGGTAGATAAGGTGGAGGAGACGCTTTTGTTGTTTGAACAATTAGGGCGTTTAGCAAAAGCGATGAGGGTTGACGTAGGGTTATCTTATGATAGCGGGTCGCAAATACCGAAAAAAGATGACGCACTAGCAGGTTTACTTTTTTATACAGTTAATCTGGCGAATCATTTAGGAATTAATTTGGAAACAGCTTTTAGAGCTCGAGAGAATAGACAAAAGAGAAGAAAAAATCGCGAGTAGACATACATCTCCCTCACGAGGTGGAGCCAGTTGTTTGAGCCCGAATGCATTTTTGATATAATTTCCCCCATTATGGTCAGTGAACGTGAACTTACCGGAGAAGTTCAGGCATCAACCCTGCCTGTTCCGGATTTCAATGCATTTTGCAAACAGCTTTTCAACGAAGGTCTTGATTATGACCAGTTGCCAGAGGGAATAGTAGAAACAGTAGGCACTCATACGAGTATTGTGCTTCACGATTACCCTGAAAGAGAAGGGCGGTGGATGTCGATTCATTTTAGGGAAAATCTTGAGTCGCTGGCCAGGATCGAGACGCCGACAGCAAGAGCCAGGGCTTTTTTTATATAATTTAAGGGATGATTTACATCTTCTGGCCAAAAGGTGGGCAGAAGACTTAGGGGATGTTGATATGATTTACGGTCTTACCCAGCTGTCTGCCTCCTGGGGAAGGCGCCACGGTTTCACTACGTCACAATTTACACCGGACCCCGAAGTTACCATAAACCATCGTCAATCGATTACCGGCCTGCCACCTCAGATAAACGATAAAACTCCTCTGACCCTCTTTGTATTTGAAAGGGAGGCATTTATTCGAAAATTTTACATAGAAGATGCTACGGCTATTAATCTTGAGTCCCGTCCTAGGGAAAATGTCCTCTCCTTCATTAAAATTACGAAAGAGTAAAGCCATCGGGTACTTCGATGAACTCAGCATAAACACTTCGAGTTACTCAGTGTAAACGAGCTGATGCTTTTTGATATAGTTATTTGTCCCTGCTATAATTTCTCCTGTGAATGTCGAAAACAGACCTGAAATAATTGCAACTACAAAAAGGTCATGGAAATTAATGGATTCATCTAAGCCTGAGTTTGAATCTTTTATGGAAATACCTGCCGGAATCCACCGTCTTGAAATGATTGATTCTCCTTACGGAGAAGACGGCAAATGGTTTGTATTGGAAGGGACTAAAATTGGAAAACCGATGAAAAGTTGGTTAGTTTTTCAAGACCGCACCGACGAATTTCAGGTAAGAATTGAAGGAAGCGTGCCGCCTCCTGCAAAATAGGTTCTAATGTCCCTCTTCCACTAAAGTTTCAAGGGGCAAGCGTTCACGAGGCGGAGCAGTAGCTGCTATCTGTTCACGGAACAATTGATAAAGTCTGTCATACCTGATGTCGGTTTTTCGCCTGAAATAGTATAATACTAACTTAAGAAAGGAGGATAAGTAGATTTAGCAAATGGATTTACTAAATAATTATGAACGGAACAATTAAAACAAAAACAGATAAAGGATATGGATTCATTACTCGTGAAGGAGAAGCAAAAGATCTTTTTTTTCACTCTACAGATTTGAGTGGTGTTACTTTTGATGAACTCCAGGAAGGAGCAGCCGTTACGTTTGATGTTGCGGAAGGTGAAAAAGGCCCAAGTGCAAAAAATGTAAAACTTGCTGTGTAACGTTTACAAGGTAATACAAAAAAGCCTTGCTGCGTGCGAGGTTTTTTTGTGCCTCTTTGCACTTTACGGTAGTCCTTGTGTAAAAGCAGGCAGTAGGCTAGATATGTTCTGACATCGCGACTTCACATAGTCCAGTGTAAACAACGAGGCTGAGCTGATTATTGCTCCATTTTTTTCATCTGTTATAATTCTTTGACGTGAGAGCAGTGCAGATTAAAAATTACGGCGGGAATGAAGTTTTGGAAGTAAATGAAAATGTACCAAAACCTATCCCTGCAAAAGGTCAGGTGCTAGTTGAGGTTCATTCGGCTAGCATTAATCCAATTGATTGGAAAGTCCGTGCAGGGTATTTAAAAGAGATGGTGCCTCTGCAATTCCCTGCAACTTTAGGCGGAGATTTTGCCGGTGTAGTTACAGAAGCCGGAGAAGATTCCGGGTTTAAAACAGGTGACCAAGTTTACGGGCAGGCGATTTTATTAAATGGTGGATCAGGCAGTTTTGCGGAGTTTGCAGCTGCAAATATGGCCAATTCTGCTTTAAAACCCAAAAATATAAACTTTTTACAAGCTGCTTCTTTGCCTCTTGCCGGAGTTAGTGCGTTGCAGGCTCTTGAGGACCATATCAAACTTAAAAAAAATCAGAAAATTCTTATCCATGGTGGAGCAGGAGGAATAGGCAGCATTTCCATTCAGCTTGCCAAGTCGCTGGGTGCGTATGTGGCGACAACAGTTGGCGCAGACCATGTGGATTTTGCCCGCAAACTTGGTGCGGATGAGGTTATAGATTACAGAAGTAAAGACTTTACCAAGAAATTAAAAGATTTCGATGCCGTATTTAGCACAGTTGGTAGCGAAGTTGTAGATAAATCATTTCCGATTCTTAAAAAAGGAGGGGTTATTGTTTCCATGCTTGGTGCGCCAAGTGAAGACCTAGCAAAAAAGCATGGAGTTAGGGCGACGGGACAGAATACAGAAACCAACGTAGATAGGCTTAATCGTCTGACAGAATACGTAGAGGCAGGCAAAATTAAGCCACAGGTTGATAAAGTATTTTCGCTTGATAAAGCAGAAGAGGCATTTGAATATCTCGAAAAAGGCTCTCCAAAAGGTAAAATAGTTCTGAAGATTAAGGATTAGGATTCTTTTATCAGCTTATTAGTTAAGCTTGATGAAATTATATCCGGATAAAGAATTTATAATCTGCTCAGGGCTTGTTTGAGCGGGCAGGCTGTTAACGTTTGGAGTAACAACCCAGACATTGGTGTTATCTTTCACAAAATTTGGCAGATCCTCGTGTTTAATCTTCCACCATTCGGCAAATTCCGATTTTTGATTATCTTCCAATGTGTAAACTGCCTCTTGATTTGAATAATAAAGAAAGGATGTAAAGTCGGGATCATCCAGAATTACATTTGAGCCTTGGGGGATTAGGTTTTTAGCACGGATTCCTAACTCTGCACCCACGTGCGAGCGGTCGGGATGAATGTTTTCGATCCTGTTAATGTTGTAAATTTGCAGGAGAATGACAACGAAAATAATAATCGAGTAAATAATTTTTTGTCTGCCGGTATGCAGTTGATGGATTAAATATCCAACAATAATTGCAATAAGCGGATATGCGGGTATGTTATACCAGTCGGATTTGTCTTTTAAAAAGTTTAAGAAGAATATATAGGTTAGTGAAACAAGTATTAACGGAAGCAGGAGCCGGGTATCGGGTTTTTTGATCTTTTTTAAATTAGTTAGTGCAAAGAGAAAAATTGGGATGAACCAAAATCCTATGTCGCGTATTAGGGCTTTGAAATAGCTTAAGGAGAAGTTTTGAAACGGTGTAGAAAGTCTTCCTTCCGAGGGATTGAACAGGTACCACGAGATAAAAGTATTGCCGAATTTTAAGAAACCTGGGATATACCATAAAGAGACTGCGGCTAGAGCGATAGGAATAATTATTGTCAGATTTTTGGGCAAGCGATTGTTTTTGGTAAATGAGTAGATGAAGATGAGAAATAGAGGGAAAAGACCTATGCCCCAGCTTTTAACAAGCATGCCAAGACCTAGTGTAATTCCAAGAAAGATAGAGTAGGGGAATTTTTGCTTTACGGATTTTAAATAGAAGTAAAAACTTGCCAGAAAAAGAGCAGTTAGGAGTGAATCCAGATTGCCGTGGGCAAAGCGGATAACAACCTGACCCATGGTTAAAAAAACAACTGCTGAGAAGAACCCCAATTTTTCATCTTTTATTTTTTTGCCGATTAAGAAGATTAGGACGGTCGATGTGACGGCGGCGACTGCGGAGACGAACCTTACCTGCCACTCTCCGGGACCGAATAATTTGACGATCGGTGCTGAAAGCCAGAAATACAGAGGTTCATGGTCAAAATAATACCTGCCGTTCCAAAACGGCATGAGGTAGCCGTATTTGCCACTGGCCATGTTTTTGATAATTTCTGCGTACCAGGCTTCGTCCCAGTTGCGGAGTGGAAAATTGGTGATGTTTCTGAAAAAAGTAATGGTAGAAATTACGATAATTAGTGAAATCGTCATGCAGGTATTCTGCGGGTCCTGTCAGTCGTTTCCTTCCCGCCAGTGCTCGATTTACCAAATTCGCTGATTCAACAAAAATTCGTCGCGGATCTGCGCGCTGTCGGGAGCCCTTCCACGACTGCCACCCGCATTGTACGTTCCAAGTTAATGGTAACTAAATGCACTTTTTAAGTAAATAAGGTGAGACTTAGGGATTTTAGCGGGTGACGCAAATATTGGTTGGCGGCGTGATTTCCGCAGCCGCACAAACGGTGATGCGATTCCCGCCGGAGGCGCCTGTGGAAATAATTGTATATTTAGTATCATAAGCCGTCGTTGTTGCAGCGCAACTGGACGTGTTTGCTGCAGGGGCAATGGTGCCGTCTTTTGGATCGCGCGGGATGTCGGCAACGTATTTGGGAGCCAGGGCGGTTGTGCCTGCACAGTAGTCAATGGCGGGGTCGGGGTCGTTACAGGTTAGCACCGGTTTGCAAAGTTTGGCAGCCGCTCCCGAAGTTGGGATCGAACCCGGCAATGCGCCTTTATTATCCGCCGCATACTGATGGACAGAATTAAGTAAGGCGTTGACGTCGCTTCTCCTTTGAGTGTCATTGGCCTGGGAAAACTGTCTTGCGGGATTGATGGCGATTAAGACGATTGCAAGAAGTACCGTTAAGATGCCGATAACCACCAGCAACTCGATAAGTGTAAAGGCGGATTTAGTTTTAATAATGGATAATCTCATAGATTTATTGCTCTAGCGAGTGATGCTAATAGTCGGTGTGGTGCCGCCTTCCGACTCACCTGTAGCGGTGACGGTGACTCTGTTATTGGTTGCCGATGATTTGGCGGTGTATTTAGTATTGTAGCCATCTGTAGCAGGTGAGGTTGTGCAGGGTCCGTTGGTAGCAGGATCTACAACACTGTCTTTTGGATCTCTGGGAAGGTCGGCCAGGTACTTTGAAACAAGATCAGCACAAAGGTCAATGTTGTTTACAGGGCAGGTGACTGTTCCGCCGGTTAAGCAGATAGTCCTTTCTGTTGAATCAATTCCGGTTGGCAAATTGCCTTTATTATCCGCCGTATACTGATGGATGGCATTTAAAATGGCATTAACATCGCTTCTCCTTTGAGTATTGTTGGCTTGAGCAAATTGTTTGGCGGGATTAATGGCGATTAAGACGATTGCAAGAAGTACCGTTAAGATGCCGATAACGACAAGAAGCTCAATCAAAGTAAAGCCTTTGGCTTTACTGTATTTTGTATTTAGTATTTTGTATTTAGTATTCTTTGAAGCTAATCCCTTAATACAGGATACTTGATACAAGATACTAGCTAACTTGGGCAGGGCAAGTAACATTGGTAATTTCAGTATGGAATAGAGACACTGCTCTGTCAAGTGCTTACTTGTCTGGGGAAGGTAGATCCTGAATCAAGTTCAGGATGACATCTTGTCTTGAGTGGTTAAAGAGTCATTGTGCGATGTCACTTTTGCTTGCCGGTTGTGATAATTACGTCAAAAGACTGGTTTGTATCAACGTTCATTTTGATTTCCGTGAAGGTTTTTTCAAGTTCTATGACAATTTCCTGTCTGGTTTCGACCGGGACTTTTTGGGAAAAATCAACTGTTGTTACCACAAAATCCTGACTGGCGGCATTGCCGGTTTCTATATTGGTAAAACCGATATTCTCAAGCGAACCTTTAACCAGTGACGCCTGACCTCCTTCTCCCGTGCCGTTAAGGACTTGAATCGTGAGTTCGTCTCTTGATACTTCCTGCTCGGGACTGGGGCTTGGTGACTGGTCAGTTGAGGGTGAAGCTGTAATTTGGGGAGAAGCTTTTTTTGCAAAGAATGAGAGAGTGGGCAATTTAAGATTCAGACTGATGTTTGGAAGATTTGGTTTTTTGTAAAGAAAAAAAGCCGCAAGTGCAACAAGGATGAAAATTGCGACACCTGCAAAAAGTAGAAAAGAATTTGATGATTGGGTTGACGTTGTGGTTTGCGGCGGAGTCTCACTTGAGACTTGTGGTTGTGTGTTTACAGAAACAGAGGATAAAAAATTACTTGCTTCAATAATATCTGAGGTTGAAGTAATTTTTTTAAGGTCAGCTTTTGTGAATGAGGCGCTTTGGGCAGTTATACCGGACATTGTGGCGGGTACAACCGCGTCCACTTTTACCTGTATTTTGCCAAGTGCGTTTAAAACTGCCAAAAACAGGCTCTTGTTGGTTGCAAAGAGGTTAACACCGTTTTTGGTTTTAACCTGCTTTTGGGCTATTTTTTGGGGGTCGAAAGGTACCTCGTTAAAAAAATCCTGTGCCTGTTTTGCTTCATCCTGTTCATTTGAAAGTGGGATTGTTTTGGCAAACAGAACCTCATCAGAGAGGATAATCAATGCTTTTTTTTCTTTGAGGGCAAGTTTAGTCAGAAAAGTGGAGATAGAGTCCTCGAATTTTGCCTGATTAATAACTTCCTCATCTCTGGCGGTGTCTGGTGCAAACTCCAGTCTACCAAGAGAGCCTTCGGTATTTTGGCTATAGACCTCAAGAGTGTTTCGTTTTAAGTAAATAATCAATTTTGATGAAAAGAACATACTACTTAATTATATTAATATTTGGGATCCTTCGACTCACATCGTCGAGTTAGATCTTCAATTCAGAGAATCTCAGATTCGATGAACTCGACTTAGTTCGCTTAGGATAATATTGGAATTATATTCCAATATCAATTGTAAACTAATTGATCTCCTGCCAGGAAGTCAGAGTGAATTTGTCGTTTGCAAATGTTCCCTGGACCTGGATTTTTCGAACGAATGTACCAATTGTCCCGGTTGAGGTGATAGTAATATTCGGCAAGGGTCCATTTATGGTGACTGTGGCAGAACCGTTGCCTACAGAAAAAGCCGGTTCACTTATGAGACTTCCACTATATGTTGGGTTTCTCAGGAGTTTTAAGATTTCGTTTTCGGCACCTGCCTCGGCAACAGCCAATGCCTCCTGTCCTTGGGTAAGCCTGCCTGTTGCGCGGGCGTTGATTATGGTAACAGTAACAGCAGCAGCTGTGATAATGGTGGCTGTGGAGATGAAAACCAGGAGAATAACTAAAGCCTGACCGGCCCATGCACCTGTTGTGATTTTAAATTGCGTTTCGGGGGTCCTGTCACGATTTTCCCTCCCGCCAGTGCTCGTTCTGATCAAAGAAGAAACGGTATTCAAAATCCGGTTGCAGAACTGCGCGCTGTCGGGAGCCCTACCAATCGTGCCACCCCCGAAATTTTGTAAATCGGAAATTAGAAATTTGAAATTGTTTCTCATCTTCTTTCTATGGTTGTATTAAATGTTCTGGTTTCTGGTCCCTGTGGCCGCTGGGTTTTACTAGTCACTGTAAATTGAGCAGTAATTGTCTCTTTCCCGCCGGCATTGCCTCTTTTTGTAAACGAGAGACCTGAGACGGTTGTTTCAGAACTATTGAGATTGTAGGTGCCGAATCCGGCCGGATAGGCTAGTTGAAGATTGCCGTTATTTAAGGAATAAGTAGCGGAAAAGCAGCAGGGGCTGGTGAGAATCCACCTGAGTGAGTTGCTTGTGTCACCGAGTGCGTTTGGGGGATTAACTGTCCAGTTGGCAGGAATGCCATGTATATCGTAGGCCATTCTTGCCAAAATAAACCGGCCGTCCTGTTCGACTGAAGAAGTAGCCTCCGATTCGGTTTTGACATCGAGAATCGCGGTAAAAATGTCGGTTAAGGTGAGGATGAAAATACTGACTAGGGTCATATAAAGGATGATTTCAACCAAAGTGAAGCCATTATTAATTTTTAATTTTAAATTTTTAATTTTAAATTTTGGTTTCATGGTGAGTAGTTAATGGTGACGTCGGAAAGTGTCGGTGTTGTAAAACCGTCGCCGGTTAGAAATGCCCTGAAGCGAAGATATTGGCCGTTAACGTTGGTGAAAGGAATGATGGCTGAAGGTGTTGTAAAGTAATCGGTGGATGTACCACTCGGGCCAAAGAAATTTGTCGGTGGACTGGTATTGTCAATTGCGACCTGGAATTTAACGCCAGTCGTGCCGGGGGTAGTGGCGGTCCAAGTGATGTTATTAAACGCAGCACTTGCGCCTGCGTTGAAGGTTTGGGATGTGTAGTCACCGTTTGTTGTGTCCTGGTTTTGGACTGTAAAGTAAAAACCGGCCCAGTCGTAAGCGCCGTTAGTGCCCCAGTTCGCTCCGCTATTGAATGTCAGTGTAAGCAGTGAGTTTGTGCCATCGTAGGTAACATCGTTTAGATTGGAAACACCACTTATTATGTCTCTTTTAATCTCGTAGGTCCTTGTTTGAGCAGATCCTGGTGAACTTAAATAAAGGCGATAAGTTGTTCCCGTGGTGAGAGTTTGTGTCTGTGGCAGGTTGTAAGTGTAATAAGCAAATGAGGTGCTCGGTTGAGTTGGTGTCATAACGGTCACATTGTCAATCAGTTTCTGCCCGGCAGTAGTTTCTAGTGTCAAGTAAAGATTATCCGTCGGGTTTGAGCTTGAGTTTTTACGCAGGTAAAGTTTGACGGCACTAATAGTTTTATTAGAGTCAACTTGAAATTGTTCTCCCTGAAAGAGAGCGCCTCTGATTGGTGATTGGTCGCCTGTGTTGAATGGGTTTCCCTCCAGGGAATTATCGGTGAATTCCAGGACATAGATCGGTTGGCCATTTTGGGGTGTTGGGTAATATCGACCAATTACCAGGTATGAGTAAGTATTGGCGTTTGAGTCTGTGGCGCCTGTTTTGGGGTAAAGCTTGTTAAGTGGTGTAGACTGGCGAATAGATATATAGTGGCCATTATTAATTTGGCCTGATTGCCACTCAACCATGATGTAGTATTTTGTGCCGGCAGCAAGTTGCACATTGGGTGAAATATTTATTGTTTGCCAGCCGGCTGATTGAGGCTGGAAAGTTCCCGAACTCAAGGGAATTCCACTTGGTAATCCGGTACCGTCGTCGGTTTGCAAGCTGACTTTATAAAGAGGGCTGCTTTTTGCTGTATGCACATAGAGTTTTACAGACTTGACTGTTTTTGGAGACTGGGCAGTAAAAGTAAGACCTGTTTGAAAGAACTGAGTTTGCATGTCAACTATGCCGGAAGTGGTTGGGTCCACTAGAAATTTATTGCCGTAGTCAGCTGTTGAGCTTGCCAGATTAAGCTCAACCTGAGCATCAGGGCTGCCGCCAGTTGGTACGGTTTTAGTGCCATTGTGGGTGCCGGCATCAAAATCAGTTTGGTTTGTTTGGATCCAGGTGTTGTTGTTTAAAAACCGGCTAAGGTAAAGGATGGAATCTACTTGGGAAACATAAGGCGTATTCCAGGCAACAGTTGTAACCAACTTTTTCGTTGAAGGGTCGATTTGTCCACCAGAGGTTACAATGTTGCCAGTTGCAGGGTCGCGGCGTACATCGGCAATGTCAATTTTTCTGGTAAATTGCGAGATTGGTTCTGCGCCCGATGCTAAGCTCCAGCTTGTGCCAGTTGCTTGCGGATGGTAAGGACTGCCGCCACTTGTCGGGATATTGCTCCAGCCTTTTTCGCGCACGTTTCGAGTAATTTCCTGAGCTTCCTGAGCAAGTGCCGTTGCCTGCAGCCTTTGGGCTTCCTGAGCCTTGCCTTCACGGGAAGCGACAAGGCCGGTTAAAAGAGCAGGAAGCAAAATGGAGGCAAGGCCCAGGGCAATTAAGACTTCGATGAGGGATTGGCCTCCCCGCTTCGCGGGAATTTCTAATTCCCCCCACTTTGCCAAGGCTTCGCGGGGCAAGCAATGTCTAATTTCTAATTTCAAATTCACTGAATTGTTACGGCCCCCAATGTATTTATTGTTATTGTTTTTTGCTCACTGCTATTTGTGTTTGTGATGGTTAAGGTTGTAGCAGTTGTTTGTCCGCTCCTTCGTACAAAAACTACAGAAGTTGTCGGGCTAATGGTAATGCCTCCTTCCAGGTTGACTGAGAAGTTGTCGGCTGCACCGGCAGAGTAAATTGAACCGGTGAAGAGTGTGTAGCGGCTTGGTTCGAAATAAACGCCATATGCAGATGGGCCGTTACCGGTCATTGCGCGGATTTGCTGTTCTTTAAGATCTGCGACAATGGTAGATAATGTTGTATCTAAATTCGCTTGGGTTTGGGGGCGCAGCAGATTGATTGAAGCAAAACCAAACATAATGGCAAAAATCCCCATAACCACCAGCAATTCTATAAGGGTGAAACCTAGAATTGCTTTCCTTCGCTGAAGCTTCGGATGGCGAGCAATCAGCAACTCGATTAGCGTAAAACCGTGAATAGTGGATCGTGGGCTGTAAAATAATTTGAGCATATTGACAGTTTTGTGAAGGGGTTATTGACCTCTCGGGCTCAAATTGCCTATAAGTTTATAAATCGGCGCAATGATGGCAAGCATAAGGGCGCCAACCATGATGCCGACGAAAAGAAGAAGTGCCGGTTCGATTAAGGTGGTTAGAGCCTTAAGTCTATTTTCAACGCGCGTGTTGAATTGTTCCGAAAGTTCCGACATGGATTTTTCCAGCGTGCCGCTTTTTTCGCCGGCTTCTATTATCCTGACCATAAAACCCGGGATAACTTTTGTGCCGGAAAAACCTTCCGAAAGTTTTTTGCCCGAGTTGACCAGTTTTAGCGACTGACTGATAATATGTGCCAGCTGTTTCTTGACTACGATTTTGTGGCATAGGTCGAGTGAATCGGTAATAGGGATACCGGATTTTAGCAGAAGAGCAAGACTTCTGGTAAAACGGGTCAGGTCAATTTCTATAATTAATTTTGATATTCCGGGCAAAGAGAACAGAATGCCCAGGAATAATTGCCTCTGGGTTTTATAAATCAGGTAAATAAATGCGATAAAAATAAGAAATCCTGCGCCAACTGCAGGTTTATTTTGGGAAATAAAGGTTGATGAGAGAAAAAGCATTTTGGTTGGTAGGGGAATCGGTACGTTTAAACGGGTAAAAACCGTAGCAACTCTGGGAATGACAAAGAAAAGATTAATCAGAATGACAACAAACAGCACAATGACAACTAAAATAGGATAGGCCATTGCTCCTTTTACTTTGCTGATAAAATCCATGTCTTTTCTTATTGTTTCAGCCAGACTTTTTAGGGTTGTATCAAGAGTGCCGGATTCTTCGGCAGCTTTGACTAAATTGACAGTGATTTGGTCAAAAGCTTTGGGGGAACGGGAGAGGGAATCGGCAATTGTCTTACCCTGGCTTAAGTCCTCGTGAAGAGCTTCAAGGATTTTTCGAAAATTGCCTTTGGATTCCGAAATTAATGATTCCACCGCTTCAAGCACCGGAATTCCGGAAGCAATAAGCGTTGCTAGATTGCTTATCAGATTCAGTTTTTCCTGGCTGGTTAAAGTGGTAGATTTCATTAAGCTTTAGTGGCTCTTAGGATTTCTTCAATAGTAGTTACACCAAGTTTTACTTTGCGAAGACCATCCTCAATCATTGTTACCATTCCTTCTTCAATGGCTTTTTCCTCAATTCTTTCGGCGCTTGCTTTTTCCTCAATTAGTTGGCGGATATTGCTGGAGATTTCCAAAATCTCAAACAATCCTATTCTTTCACTATAGCCGGTGTTATGACAAACGGGGCAACCTTTTCCCAAATATACCCTTATTTCTTTTTTGTCGCCAAAGTTTCTGGCTATTGTCTCCGGCGGAATCTTTTTGGCAAGGTTCTGGGCGAGCTCTGTTGTGCTATATCGGCATTTAACACAAATTTTACGTACGAGTCTTTGGCCAATAATGATATTGACGGTTGAGGCGACCAAAAACGGTTCAACACCCATGTCGATGAGCCTTGGAAGAGCGGTTGAAGCATTATTTGTGTGCAGAGTTGATAGCACAAGATGGCCGGTCATGGCAGCATTAATGGAAATACCGGTGGTTTCTTTATCGCGAATCTCACCGACGAAAATAATATCCGGGTCCTGTCTTAAAATTGATTTAAGTCCGTCGGCAAAAGTCAGGTTGGTTTTCGGGTTAACCTGAATTTGGTTAATACCGGCGATATCATATTCTACCGGGTCTTCAATAGTGGCAATATTTTTATCACGAGTGTTGACGATTTTTATAATTGCGTAGATTGTGGTGGTTTTACCGCTGCCGGTAGGGCCGGTTGAAAGCACCATACCGTAAGGTCTTTCGAAACCTTTTTTAACCTTGGCCACGTCTGTATTAAACATGCCCAGATCATTAAGGGCAAATTGCCTGGATCTTGATGAGAGGAGTCTTAGGACAACCTTTTCGCCTTCAACAATAGGCACAATTGAAACGCGGATATCCAGCTTTTCGGCAGGAAGTTTTGCCTGCATCTTGCCGTCCTGAGCACCAAGGTGCTCGTCGATTCTTAGTTTTGAGAGAACTTTTATGCGGGAGACTATTTGGGCATGAATATCATGGGGGAGTTTAACAACATCATGCAAAACACCATCAATCCTGAAACGAATTTGTGAATCAACTTCTGTTGGTTCTATATGGATATCGGAGGTTTTATTTTCATAGGCGTACTCGATTAAGAGGTCTATTAATTTGGCAATAGGAGCATCTTTTATGGGTGCGTTTTTGACCTTTTCCACCTGGTTTTTTAAAAGCTCGTTGAAGGTAGTTTGCATTTCTTTTTGATAAAGGCGCAGGGCATTTTCGATATCCTTCTCGGTTGCAAAGTAGGGGATAATTTTTTCACCGGTTTTTTTTGATAAAAAGCTGATGATTTCCTCGTCTTTTGGATTGGCCATAGCCACTTTCAGACCGTTTTTGTCTCTTTCAAATGCAATAATTTTGTCGCGCTCGGCTATAAGTTCGGGGACGATACGCAGAAATTCATCGGCTATCGGTACTTTAGTAAGGGATACGAACGGCAATTTAAGATTATTTGCTATAACTTTGCCTAAATTGTCGTCTGAGATCAGCTCTTTATCAAGAAGAATTTTGTCAAGTTCACGGCCGGTTTTTTTGCTTTCACTAAAGGCAGTCTGTAGAGCCTTTACGTCAATGACGCCTAATTCACTTAATGAATTGTAGAGGGTTTGGCTATCGTAAACTGGCACATTTTGATAATAGCAGATCCTTCGTCACTTTTTCCTTAAGGCGAGATTGATTTTACAGAATTCAATTTCGTTCCGAGTAAAGATTTAATTTTTGCTACCAAATCCTCAAGTGAGAGGTCGGATTTGATAATGTAATCGGATGCACCTAAAGCTTTACCCTGGTCAATATCGTTTTTTTGTCCCAAATTTGAAGCAATAATTACCGGAATGTTTTTTAAACTGGGACTGGCCTTAATTTCTTTAATGGCTTCGAAGCCGTCTTTAACGGGCATTAAAAGATCAAGAATTATAATATCGGGTCTGTAAGTTTTTAAAAGATTCATAAGTTCCTGACCATCGCCAACCATTTTGACCTCAAATCCTTCTTTGGTTAGTTTGACACGGTAGGCATTACTTAAGAACTGGTCGTCTTCGGCAACTACTATTTTTTTCTTAGGCGCAGTATCCATTTTTAGTTCTTTTCTTCAATAAATTTTTTGATTTGGTCAACCAGTTCATCCAGACGGTGTTCGGCTTTAATAAAGTATTCTTTGGCTCCAAGTGCCAACATTCTATGGACTTTATCCGGGGAGGCTGAATTACTAACTACCAAAACAGGGATATTTGCAAGTTCCTTATGGCTTTTTAGTTTTTCCATAAAGTTTATACCGTCCATATCACCGAGGTAATAATCAAGCCAAATGGCATCAGGTTTATTATTAAGGTCTTTAAAGTGATCGATGGCCTGGTGTCCGTTATTGCAGGCAATGACATCCAGATTGCTTAATTTAAGCTTTTTGGTAATTGCCTGAAGGAGTAATTCTTCATCTTCAATTACCATAACGATGGGTTTTGTATTCATCAGCTTGAAATTGTTACTTCTCCTTCTTTTGCGAGTATACCACTTGCGGGCAGCGTGAACCAAAAAGTAGTGCCGGTGTTCTCTTGGCTTTTAAACCAGACTCTGCCCTTCGATGATTCAACAATAGCTTTGACTAAGTAAAGGCCAAGGCCGGTGCCATCGGTTTCTTTTTTGACAACATTGCTGGCACGAAAGAATTTTTCAAAAATTCTTTTCTGTTCGCTTACCGGTATACCATATCCTGTGTCGGTTATCTGGGAAATAACCTCTTTGCCTTTTCTGGAGACAATAACGGTTACTTCACCACCAGCAGGAGTATATTTGATCGCGTTGTTTATTAAATTGAGATAGACGGCCCGGGTCATGTTAGGATCAATATTGACTGCTGAGAGATTCGGATGGATGCTGACAATGATTTTCTGCTTTTTGGTTTCAGTTTTTGGCCTAAGTTCGGAAAGGACTTCCTGGATAAGTTTGCCCAAATGTGTAGGGCGCGGCTCGATGATAATGCGGCCGGATTCAATCCTGGTTATATTAAGAAGATCGTTTACAAGTTGAATCATGCGATTGGTTGACTGGTCAATATTTTTCAGGAATTCGGTTTGTTCGGAGTTAATCGGGCCGGCATCGCCCGCCAAAAGCATTTCCAGAAACCATCGGATGGCTGAAAGCGGAGTGCGAAGCTGATGAGAGGCCAGAGACAAAAACTCGGTTTTTATGCGGTCCACTTCTTTTTCGTGGGTAATGTCGCGAAATGTTATGATGGCACCGATTATCTGATCTTTGAGAATGATCGCAGATGTGGTGATGGCAGCGGGGAATTTGGTGTCGTCACTTCTTATATAGTAGTTGGCGGTAGAATTTGTGAAGCTCTGGCCGGTTTTGATTACAGTTTTAAGGGGCCTTTTATCCGGTGGTATAAATTGGCCGTTTTTGTCGGCTGCACGGGCAATTTTTGTATATTCCTGTCCGATAGCTTTACGGGAGTCAAATTTGAGCATTTTACCTGCTGCCGGATTCATAAAAAGAATGCGGCCCTCACGGTCGGTCACTGCCAGACCGTCTGCAGTACTTGTAATCATCGCTTCGTAGATGGCGATTTTTTCTTCCAGTTTGGTAGCTTCCAGTGGTACAAATTCCATAATTTAGCGGGCTTAAATCCATTATCAATGTGTCGGGCCGGGTTTGTCTAGTTAGCCCATAAGTGTTGACACTTGCTGACAAAAGTGCCTTAATTAAGGTGGAATCTGCTCAATTTAGGGCGGATAATGTGATAGAGACAGCCCTTTCAAGGCCACCTGTTGGACAAGCCGACAGCCCGCGAACGCATCAGCAGGAAGTTATAGGTAACCTCACTTTTCCTACCAGTAAAGAAGAATTTAGACAATACTTAAATCGTCTGTCTTTAGAGCAACGATTTCAGGAAGCTAACATGTTTAGGGAAGACTTGGAAATGGCAGCTCTTGAGTTTGCTGAATTTTTAGGCCTTCAGAGTTTTGGAAGTGTTAGGTCGTTTTTTGAAGATAAGCAGCCAGTGCCTACTAGGGGTACAGTGGTTGGTTTAACTGGCTTTAACTCTCATGAATCCTCTTTTCGGGGCTTAAGAGACTACTTGAAACCCAAAGGTTATCGGGTAGTCACTTTTCGTCCTGAAGCAATGTTAAATATTAAACCACTGGAACAACTTGTGGATCCGCTTATGGATTTCTTACTTAAAGTAAAAGACGAGATTGGGAATCAGGAACTTCACATAGTTGCCCACAGTAAAGGAGCAATTCTCAATATGGTCGCAGCAATAAAATATCGGGATATTTACAGGAGGCTTGTTTCAAAAAAAATCAATTTGGGTGGTCCCGTACCTACATGGGTCAATCCGGGGGTTGGCCGTTTATATTTGGGTTATCTGGATTTTTTTGGTGGTGATGATTTTAAGCTGAGTCAGCTTCGGGATTCACTTGGGATGCTTGACGATATGGATTTTACTTCTATAGGTAATCCATATGATCGAATAATCAAAGGGATACATGCAGGTACTTTTATACAATTTAGCGGTTCTCACTTGGCAATGCCTTTTAATAGAAGAGAAGTCTTGCCTAAGATCCCACAAATTCTTGAGGGATTACCTGTAAAACTTTAGCAGTTTAAATAATTTTTATCTTTTTATCTTATTTATTCTTCAAAAACCCTACCCGTCGCCTTCTCGCAACGACTGCTTTTTAAAGCAATTGATAGCTTTGTTAGCTCACTTGTCCTGCGGCCAGGAAATTACCTCTTCTTTGTTCAAGATCCGAACCTTCCACTTTTAGGCCTTCCCTTGCGGTCATGGCTATTGCTTCAATTAAGCTCATTATCTTATAAACATCTCTTTTAATAAGGTTGTCTACCATAATTTGAGGACCGCCGGTTAGACTTTGTACGTGGATAAAACCGAATAGCAAGCCGCTGGCACAATTGACGCTAGCAATATCTGTGGCCATTATCGAAATTATTTCTTCCGACCAGGGCCCCATTTTTTTTATCCAGACGATACGCATTTCCTCAACAATAATCTGGTCCGGGAAAAATGACAAAGGGAATACCTGACTGGCACGGGCGAGCGTTCGAGCTTCACCATTTGCAATCAAGGTTTTGCCGTTTGTTTTTGGCCTGATTGCAGTATCGAGGCGCCACAAATTGCTTTGCGCCGGGTAGTTCATGTTCTCACCCCCCTTCGGTTTAATTGGTTGGGGTTGTTCTGCGGCCAGTTTTCGAGACTTTCGATAAGCTTTGTAACTGTTGAGAAAAATTTGTCTTTGTTTTTGGCTTTTAACTGCTGCGCCAAATAATTTTCGAGGGACTTTGTTTGTTTTTTGATTTTTCGAACCTGTATTTTACCGTATGTTGTGAGGCTGATTTGATGCTTGCGCCTGTTTCCGGGGAGCATTTTACGTTTAACCAGTTTTAGCTTTTCAAGCTCATCAATTAGGGTGACGACTGACGCGGGTTTAAGATGAAGTTTAGCCGCAATTTCTGCCTGACTGATTTGTCTGTTGGAATCGATGACCAAAATACCTACGGCCTCGGAATAAGAAAGGTACTTAGGACTGGAATGAAAACCTGCTTTTTGCAGCTTTTTACCCAGATCTATTAGATGAAAGACCAGTGTGTGTGGCAAGCTACCCTCCCGATAACTATTAAAAATCTAATTGTTAGATTTCTAACTTTATTTAGCGGTTGTATTGTAGTTCTTGAAAATGGTTTTGTCAAGCCTCTCTTTTTTGGATTTTGGCAAAGTAACTAAAGCTGTTAAAATTAATTTTGTTGATATGAAGATACGTTTTTGGCAAAAAATTGCTATTTTAGTTTTGGCAATTTTTGTTTCTGTGGTATTTTTTGAATTGTTACTTAGGTTAACTTCTGCTGAGCCGGAAAATTTGGCAAAACTTAAATCTTCGTCGCTTTTTCTTTATGAAAACAAACCCAACGCTCAATTTACTTATGGTGGCGAGCGCGGGGAGTTTAATATAGAAATTAAGATTAATAATTATGGATTTCGAGATGAGGAATTTAGCAAAGAGAGACCGGAAGGGGTTTATAGAATTGCAGTGCTGGGTGATTCACATGAAGAAGCTTTACAGGTTTCTCTTTATGATACCTGGCAGAAAATAATGGCTGCAAAGCTTGGGCAGTCACTAGGCAAGAAGGTTGAAACATATAATTTTGGAATATCCGGATATGGGACAGACCAGCAATGGCTTACGCTAAAAGAGAGAGTTTGGCAGTTTTCCCCAGACTTGGTAATTTTGGCCTTTTCGCCTAATGACATAGGCGATACTTATAAAAACAAACTGGTAAGGCTTAAAGAAGGGAAAATAGATGTAATAAGTGCTCAAGAAAGAGCAGGTGGTAATTTTTTAGGCAGGTTGTTACGTAATACTTATGTTTATCATCTAGTCGTAAAAGTTTCTTCTGTAAATCAGCTATCGAAAAGAGTTGTGGACAAAATTAGAGTCAAAATTCTAGGGTTCCCTCCTGAAGGAAGATTTTATCTTTCAGATGCACAGCTTGTTTCAGGGCCGTTTGAAGTTATAGCCTCACAAAAAAATCCACCCAAAGAAGTAATAGAAACTTGGCAGTTAGTTGTCGCGCTGCTTGCTGATATGAAGAAACAGGCTCAGGATCATGGTGCAGAGTTTTTAGTCACCATTAATATTCCGCGAAATCAGGTAGACGAGGCTGATTGGGATAAACTTCGCAACCAATATCACTTGGATAAGGAATCTTCGATGGCATATCAAATTAATGAAGTTCTTTCTCAAATGACAAACGAGAGTGGTGTTACTTTTTATGATCCACGTCTTGACGCAACTAATTGGAAAGAAGATAAAGGTATATTACATTTTCCAGTTGATGGTCATTTTAACCAAAATGGCCATATATTTATGGGTGAAAAAGTAGCCGATTTTATACTTAGTAATAACTTAGTAGAGTAATTGATTAATCGCGCCGGGTGAACCGGTTGTAGAAGATTGCTACAAAGTAACCAAAAATCCAGGCAGCGACAGCGACAGCGATTAGAGCGCCGATTAGGTTTAGTAAACTGAGTTTTGGGATTTGGGAAGTGATATCGGCGCCAAAAAGCTGGCTATTTAGAAATAACTTGAAAAATGCCGGAGCAAGCCCTTTGAGTATAAACAAGAAGATGTAAAATAGGGCGGTTGCAGCAGCCAAGGCGTTGGCAAAAGCTTCTGGTTTTAGCATTGTTACGATTAAATCAGCTGCTTCCCGTGCTGCGGGATTTCACTGACATCTCATTTATAGTATAGCAAACCGGATTTTGTGCATGGTTATTCTCATTGAGTACAAAATCTCTGTCTTGACAGGAAATGTTGCGCTCTGTGAAGATTGGATTAGGCCTCAATTTTTTTTGGCCTAAAGCCCTTTCAGTTTATACCCTAGGCTCGAAAATTGCCTTAGGTTTAGAAGGAAAGACCCCTATGAGCGCTTAAGGGGTCTTTTTTTTGGGGAATTGCGTAAGACTCAACTGTTTCAAAAAGCGCTCGTCGTTTAATCTGGGTTCGTTGTTAAAGAGTCACGACTCGCTCAAGCCTTCGTCCCGCAATTAGTTTTTAGAAATCCAACCTTTCTTAAAAGCGGGACTTCGTCAAGTTTTTGAAACAGCAGAGCCTTACGCAGTGTAGTTTTTTTGTTATTTTTGGTAGAATAAGCGTCAAATCATGGCGGATATTATTTTGCCAAAGGTGTTTACCAGTCCGACCCACGGACAACTGGCTTGGGAAGAGGTATTAGCAAAAGTTGTCTGGTTTATGAGTCTCGATAGTTTAGCCTCTTATGATGTGATAATCGGGACGGATAGCGAGGCAGTTAACGGCAGCAGCGATTTTGTTTCGGCGATAATTGTGCACAAAAAGGGCCGGGGCGGAGTCTATTTTTGGGGAAGGCAGAAGATCGCCCATCTTAATTCGATGAAGCAGCGAATCTGGCAGGAGGCAACCCTTTCTTTGAATCTGGCGCAAAGACTTGTTGACGATTTTGCTAAAATGGGGTTATTTGATATCTCAAACGGTTTCAGTAGCGGTTTAAATCTGGAGATACATGTGGATATTGGTCCAAACGGGCCAACCAGAGAGCTAATTGCCGATATTGTGGGAATGATACGGGCCAACGGCTTCAAAGTCGCTATAAAACCTTCCAGCTGGGGCGCAAGCCATGTTGCAGACAGACACGTATAAACATTTAAAAGTCAAAAGTCAAAAGTTCATCTGCCCTAATGTCATTCTCGAGAAATCGAGAATCTGATTCTCAATCAAGCTTGCCTGTCGGTAGACAGTTGAGAATGACGCTAAGGATTTGGTTGCAGGGTTGGGGTTAGTTGAATGTCTGAGTTGAAGGAGTTTGGAAATGAGTTTACGGGACTGCTTTGGGTTGGTATTGGAAACTCGTTAGCACTGTTCTCATGCGAGTTTTGATCTACAATCCATTCTCTTATCAATAACTGAAGCCCCAATGCTCCTGCTACCACTAATACCACAATTGCAGGCGCAGTTTCAGTAATTAAGCTACGTAGGTTAGGATTATCTGACCGCTCGTGACGCATGTTAAGTTGGAAGTTTACACAAAACAAAAGCCCACGTCAAGCAATTCTTAACTCCCGTCCTTGACGAGGCTCGCCTTTGTTGGCTTAACTCTATTCCCTAAACCTTATATTTTAATACTATTAAAAAATACGTTTTCGTATATACTGAATTTGTGAAGAGTCCTAATCATTTTGCCATCACCGATGATGTTCAACAAGCGGCATCTAAGCTTGTGGGTAAGAGGTTACCATGGTTAATTGTGGGTTTACTTGGGGGTTTAATTGCATCGTTTATGGTATCAAGGTTCCAGTATTTACTTGAGGCAAAACTTCAGCTTGCCTTTTTTATTCCGGTCATTGTTTATTTAAGCGATGCCGTTGGAACACAAACAGAAACTATTTATATAAGAAATCTTTCTATCTTTAAAGACAATTTCTATAAATATTTAGCCAAAGAATTGCTAATCGGAGGTTATTTGGGTGTAATTCTTGGGCTAGCTACCGGCGCAGCCGCTTTTTTTTGGCTGAAGTCTGTGGAGACTGCCTTAACAGTTGGTTTGGCGATGTTGGTTAACGTTACCATTGCTCCCGCTGTTGCCATAATAATTCCTGAAATTCTGTTTAAAGAACATGTTGACCCGGCCTTGGGTGGGGGGCCGTTTACAACAGTAATCCAGGATTTTATTAGCTTGCTAATTTATTTTTCGGTTGCATCATTGATAGTTTTCTCCTAAAACAAAAGCCCACGTCAAACGCGATGGGCTTCTGTTTTAAAAACGTCTATTGTCGATAGTAGATAGTCTATTGTCGATCAGCGAGAGACTATTTTTTTGTCTTTCTCTTGTTTTTTTTCTTAGGTCTTGATGCTTTTTCTGGTTTCTCTTCATCGTCTTCATCTTTTGTGTACCACCAGGCGGCGATGATAACCAGGGCTACCACGACCAGGATTACTGTTGCTGTTTTTTTGTCAAAACCGGAGGTTTGTGATTCTTGTGCAGCAGAGGGAATCTGCTCACTTTTAAAATTGACTGTGATAATCTGCGGTGGAACTAGTGATTTATGATCATTGGTTACCAATTCTGCGCGCAAAGTATGGTTTCCATAAGATACATCGGGAAAAGTGTGAGTGTCCTGTGTGACTTTTGTGGCTGACTGGGCTGTGGCGTTTGGGTCATCAAGCCAGATATGGATATGGCCCTGACCGGCTGCCTGCTTGGGGTTTTGAGCGTAGTCAACAAGCTGAAAGTTTTCGACTGAAAACAGAACCGGGACTTTATTTCCATAAATAGTTTGTCCATCACCCGGTGTAATAATCTCAAATTTCGGCAGGTTATCTTGGGCAAAAACAGGCGTGAAGATGGCAAAATAGGCAATTGTTGCTGTTACCGCGTATCTGAGGATTTTGTTCATAAAATTTTAAATTTCTAAATTATTGAGACCCGGGCAGCAGATTAAAAGTACAGGATTTTTTATGACAGAGAGCGGAAAACCTGTCAATAGTGATCTATTTTTACTCGGATAATGGCAAAATCGGGGTACAAAATGTGATCAGTCGCCAAAATTTCGGTTAATTTTCGGGTTCGGGTAAAATTGGGGTAATTTAAATTTCTAATTATTCTAATTTCTAATTGATCTAATAAAATCCCAATGAATAAGATTTAGAAATTAGGTTAATTAGCTTAATTAGAAATTCCAGAGTCTTGTTAGGTTTTCTATTTTAGCTGATATAATAGTTGAAACTTATGAATGATGTAAAAAATGTGGTAATCATCGGGTCTGGGCCGGCGGCACTAACAGCCGCGATTTATAATGCTAGGGCAGACCTTGAGCCTTTGGTCTTGGCCGGGGTCAAATGGGGCGGACAGTTGATGCTAACCACGGATGTCGAAAATTATCCCGGATTCCCCGAAGGTATTTTGGGGCCGGAGTTGATGGAAAAATTCCGGGAGCAGGCGAAGCGTTTTGGAGCAGAAATTATTGCGGAAGATGTCGGATCTGTTGATTTTAAATCAAAACCTTTTAAGATAATATCAGGCGCAAAAACATATCAGGCCAAAGCCGTCATTATTGCCACTGGGGCGGACACTAAATGGCTTGGTTTACCAAATGAGCAGAGGTTGATTGGGCGGGGGATCTCTTCTTGTGCGCCCTGTGATGCGTTTTTCTTTAAGGGTAAAAAAGTAATTGTTGTTGGTGGCGGAGACAGTGCAATGGAGGAGGCGCTGACTCTGACTAAATTTGCAACTAGTGTTGCGATTATTCACAGACGCGACGAGTTTAGGGCTTCAAAAATTATGATTGAGAGGGCACGAGCCAACAAGAAGATTTCCTTTATATTAAGTAGCGAGGTTGTGGATGTTTTGGGAAAAGATAAGGTCGAGGGCGTAAAGATTAAAAGCAGCAAGGATGGATCTATCAGGGAAATGCCGATTGACGGGATATTTGTAGCCATCGGGCATTTACCCATAACTGATATTTTTAAAGGACAAGTTCAACTTGACGAAAAAGGGTATGTCAAGAAAGTGACTAATGACAAACGACTAACGACTAACGCTGGTCCACTGTTTGGCTATCAGATGATGACTTCGGTTGAAGGCGTATTTGTAGCAGGTGATGTGCACGATTACCACTATCGGCAGGCAGTGACGGCAGCGGGGTATGGATGTCAAGCAGCTTTAGAGGTTGAACGTTGGCTTGAAGCGTAAGATTGACTTCGCTTCTGATTTACTTTAAACTTCCACTAAAATGGTAGTAGTTGTACAGAAAAAGTAAAATATTTCAGCTTTTTCTGTCATTCTGAACTCGATTCAGAATCTCTAGATCCCGAAACCCTTCGATTATACTCAGGGTAAAGTAGTTCGGGATGACATTGTTTATTCATGTTTCGTCTTTCGCAAAAATCTGATTACGGCCTAATCCTACTCTCAAATCTTTCCCGTTCTAAAAAGCTAACTCCGGTTTCAACAATTGCCAAAAAGAATAAAATTTCTCCAAAATTCTTAGCCCAAATTGCCAGTGATCTTAAAAAAGCGGGGATTTTGACGTCCAAAGAGGGAATTTCCGGTGGATATTCATTGGCTAAAAAGCCGGCGGATATTAGGCTTTTGGATGTTTTAAAAGTTCTTGACGGGGAACTTGTCGAGGGCAAATGTTTTGAGGACGGGCATGAGTGTTCCTGCGGGGCGGGCGACATGTGGGCGGATATGAAGGCGCAAATGGAGGAGACGATCGGTAGGAAAACGGTAGCGGATCTTGTTAATAGTTAATTATTTTTGCAGATCATATGATTTTTAGAAGGAGTTGAAATACATGGCACTATTTGAGCGAGTAATGAGTAGGTTAATACCAAGCGTTAGAGAATCCGAAGAGAGGGCACAACTTATTGGCTTTGTTGATCAAGCTGGCAATGAGTTTCAAAAAATTGTTGATTTCCACGCAAGGCATGTAAAAGACTCAGGGCCTAGAAGATTTAGAGGTCTTCTTGAAAATAGACAAATTGCGCTTGCTTTTATAAATGAGAAGAAAGGCCCGATATTTAGACTGACGTCAAGCGAATATTACAGTGACGGCCGTGTTTTTTTGGTTGCGGTAATTAATGCAGGAAAATTGACTGATGCACCGTTTGAGGAACGAAATAAGGCTATGTCGAGCCTAATGGGTGAATTTGAAAGTCTTCGTGGGACACTCAAGGGTAGCCAAATTTTTCCAAGATATGTTCGAGGAGAATTACATTGGGATGCGCCGGCTCATTCTGCATTGAAATCTTCTGGAGTTAATCCAAAAAGGGCTTACATTAAACTCTGTGGCTAATTACTGGTTACTTGTTACGCATCCTGATAATTTCGAAGTAATGAAGGCGAAAAATATCGGGGCGATGAAGGCGAGGAGGAAAAGTTTTGCAGAGCGAGTAGAGATTGGCGATAAAGTGGCATTTTATTTAACGAAAATCGGCAAGTTTGGTGGAGTAGCAGTATTTAAATCAAAATTTAAAGATCAAAGATCAAAAATATTTCCAGAAGAAAAAGAAAATGAGGTTCACCCTTGGCGTTTCGACATCGGTTTTGAAGTTAAACTTGATGAAAAAGATTATGTGCCTGCGGAAAACTTTAAAGACAAGCTCAAATATCTTAAGAAATGGCCGGCAAAATACTGGAAATTAGGGTTTCAGGGAATGTGCATGAAATTGGCAAAGAGGATTACGAAACAATAATGGCAGCGTTGGCTGCTGCAAGATGCCAATGGAGCGAGTAGATAGATTTGAAACTATAGTTGAGGGCTTAGAGGCTGGCAAGGTTTTGCCTTTTGAGAAATTGAGGGAATTTTTTAATCCTGGGGAGCTTCATAAATTTTGGGATTTTGTAGGGAATTTGAGAGAGTAGCTGGACCAAATTTTGTGTTTCATGGGGAAAGAATCCTTATTCCCGTGATGAGAATATGCTGTTTTTTGAGATCGGAGAAGTGACAAGTCAGGAGGTTCCAGACATAAGATTTCTGGGTTTTGGGAAACCTAAGGGTGTGCCTCAAGTTCATAGCCAATTTGCAGCCCAGACATGGGGTTTTGCAGTTTTGAAAATGGAGGATTAGACTTAATTGTTTTTTGTAAAGAAAGAAGGTAAAAAATTGATGGCTAAAGGAAAAAATGTGAGCAGAAGAGGAATAAAACCTGCTATTTTAACTCGCGAGCAGATAAATGAGATGAGAAAAAGGGTTCAAGAAGCAGGTAGATCGTCTGGAAGAGGTGATAGAGAAGTGCCGGGTTTAACTCCAGAAACACGAAATTCGTCCTACGGTGGTTTGGTCGGTGACCTGAGTTTTCCGGTAGGCGTGCGAGAAAGAGAATTCTAATAATGCTTAAGATTTCTGATCTCAAAGTCAGCGTAGACGGGAAAGAGATTCTAAGAGGAGTGGACCTTGAAGTTGGACGTGGCCAGATTCATGTAATCATGGGGCCGAATGGATCTGGAAAGTCAACGCTAGTGCAGGTTATTGCTGGGCACCCGTCATATGTTGTTAATCGTGGATCGTTAATGGTTAATGGAGAAAAGATAAACAAATTAATGGCGGACAAGAGAGCCAAACTGGGTATTTTTTTGGGTTTCCAACACCCGGTGGAGATTCCGGGAGTTTCTGTGTTTGGTATGCTGCGCAAAGCCAAACAAGTATCTGGTATTAAGTATCCTGTATCAAGTATACGTAATACAAAATACAAAATACAAAATACAAAATCGATTGCCAATTTTAGACAAGAACTTCTGGAGTATAATGCGTCCTTAAAACTCTCCGATGATTTTTTGAGAAGGTCTTTAAACGAAGGATTTTCCGGAGGTGAGAAAAAGCGCAGCGAGATTTTGCAAATGCTTGCCTTGAAACCCAAATTGGTGATTTTGGATGAAATTGATTCGGGTTTGGATGTTGACGGACTGAAACTTGTTGCCTCGGCAATTAAAAAGTTTGCTATAGACAATAGTCAATCGTCAATAGTCTTGATTACCCACTATGCAAGAATCCTAAAGTATTTAAAGCCGGATTTTGTGCATGTGATGGTGGAGGGGAAGATTGTTAAATCTGGGAAAATGGATCTTGCAAAAGAGATTGAAGAAAAGGGATATCAATCCATACGAAATGTCATTGCGAGCGAAGCGAAGCAATCTATCGTGTCATCCTGAATTTAGTTCAGAATGACACAAAATAATTTATCTGCCTGAAAGGAGGATTATTGTGTCATTACCAGAAATCGCTAGAGAAGCAATAGAGGTCCGCGACAATATCGTACTTTCCAATGGGCTGTTTCGTAGGCTAGTTCCATTAGTGAGTGAAGCAAATGACCCGAAAAATTTGCCCGGTTCGTTCGAGCAGACGGTAACATTTGATGATGAGATATTTTACTCGATTACTTGTTTTACAAGCCCAAAGCTTTTGGGAATTAGATTTGTTGTTAAAGAAACTGGTACTTGTTTGCCTCTTGTGTACTTTAAACATCATATTGGCCATGGTCTTTTTGGAAACGAGCGGGCATACGTTCCTCAATATCCAGTATATTCAGCAGGCAGTGAGGAAAGAGTTGGCCTTAGAGCCGCTTCTTTAAACGAGCTTAAACAATTTGAAGAGCTCGTTAGCATTTACGAAAAGGCGCGACGAGGTGAAATACCTTATAAGGAGGCTTCATGGGACAAGCCTTAGCAGTTACTGATTACAAATTTGGGTTCTCAAAACCCGAAAACTACGTTTTTAAGTCGCGGCGTGGCTTGGATAAATCTGTGGTTGAGCAGATTTCTTCCATGAAGAGTGAGCCGGAGTGGATGAGGGAGAAGCGGATCAAAGCTCTTGAGATTTTTGAGGGCAAGAAGATGCCGATGTGGGGGGCGGATCTTTCAACAATTAATTTTGATGAGATTTTCTACTATATAAAGCCGACGGATAATCAGAAAAAATCGTGGAGTGATCTACCGAAGGAAATTAAAGAAACTTACGATGCTATTGGTATTCCGGAGGCGGAGAAGAAATATCTGGCGGGGGTTACAGCGCAGTATGAAAGTGAATCGGTTTACAGTTCTTTGCAAAAAAAGTGGGAGGATAAAGGAGTGATTTTTTGCGATATGGACACGGGACTTCGTAAATATGAGGATATTGTAAAAAGCTATTTCGGCAGGTCGATACCTGCTGCCGACAACAAATTTGCGGCGCTAAATAGCGCAGTCTGGTCTGGCGGGTCCTTTATTTATGTACCACCGGGGGTTTCAGTCGATATTCCATTGCAAGCATATTTCCGCATAAATGCTGCCAATATGGGGCAGTTTGAAAGGACTTTGATAATTGTCGATGAAGGTGCCTATGTTCATTATGTTGAAGGCTGTACGGCGCCTGTTTATTCAACGGATTCTTTGCATGCTGCGGTTGTGGAGATTTTTGTCAAAAAAGGAGCAAGGTGCCGCTATACGACAATTCAGAACTGGTCTAGCAACGTCTACAATTTGGTTACAAAACGGGCGTTTGTGGAGGAAGAGGGAATTATGGAATGGGTGGATGGAAATTTGGGTAGCAAAATTACGATGAAGTATCCAAGTTGTTATCTTGTCGGGCGGGGCGCAAGAGGAGAGATTTTGTCTTTGGCTTTGGCAGGGGCAAACCAACATCAGGATGCAGGCGGAAAATTGATGTTCTTAGCGCCGGATACAAGCGGGGAAATTATTTCCAAATCGGTAAGTCATTCCGGGGGTAGGACAAGCTATCGGGGACTGGTAAAGGTTATCAAAAACGCAGAAAGGGTCAAGTGCAACGTACGCTGTGACGCGCTGATTCTGGATGAGAAAAGCAGATCTGACACTTACCCGACAATGCAGGTTAGCGAGGACAACGTGAAGATTGGGCATGAAGCGACAGTTTCCAGAATCAACGCAGAGCAACTTTTCTATTTGATGAGCCGGGGACTAACCGAAATTGAGGCGACTTCCTTAATAGTCAACGGTTTTATTGAACCGATTGTAAAAGAACTGCCGCTTGAGTATGCGGTGGAGCTCAATCGGTTAATTCAATTAAATATGGAAGGGAGTGTTGGGTAATGGCTATAGAAACTAGAGATCGTTCACGCGTAACTGCCCAAGGGTCTAGCCTTGAACGGTTGTTGAAAGTGGGTGGTAGATACACGACTAGAGCTTCAAGGGAAAACGTTGAAAGTCTGCGGAGTTACTTGGCAAGAAGGAGAGATATCTTATCAGACTTTGGTGACACTGATGATGAAATGCGGATTATTAATTCCATGAAGATTCAGATAGAACGATCTTTGAATCGGAACAAAAGAAATGATGGACTAGTGGTTTTGGCTCTAAAGAATGATGACGTTGTAGGCCTCGGGAATCAAATCATCGAAAGAGGAGTGCGGTTCCCACCGTTGCTTAGAGCGGTTTCTGAGATTACCAATGGAAGAGGAGAAGCAGAGATAGTTCTGATTAGAGAATATTGCCAATCTGTATTAGATGAAATTGCCGATATGCCGGGGGACCCTAGTTTCAGTTTAAAAAGATTATTTTTTAGGAGAAATGGCAAAAGTGAAGACCATTAAGCAGGAAGTTTTTATTGACGCAAAGCCCGAGGAAAGGCGCCAGTATTACTGGGAGCCGATGGAAAGGTATTTTAAGAAAGGAGAGATGAGATGAGGTTCTTTAGAAGGAGGGAGGCAGAACCTGTCGAGCATAGGTCAGTCGCTGAAGCAAAAAAGGTCTTATCAGAAGAGGACACTTCGGCAGACTTATATTTGCCAAAAGCAACAATTAAAATTTTGCGGGACTTTTTAGCTACATGGAATCAACGATTTCCAAGACCAGAGAGCTTAGGAGAAGTAATACAATCAAAATTTGATAGTTGTCTAGGAGAACCTTCTTTTAATTCGGAGGAATCACTCGAAGTGAATTTAAACCACAGAGAGGTAATCTTTTTTATGCAGGTATTACTAGCTGCAGCAGGTATGGGCGATGAGATGTCGGATCGACTTGGAATTAAGGACGAGAATAGTCCTGAGAGGAGGGCAATTGGCGATCTGAGTGATGCGTATGTTTTTGCTGTGGAGAGTCAAGATCGAAGTAAACCATGAGGATACTATTAAAGAAAGATCAAAGTAGGTTGATTCCGGTAATGATGGACGGAAAAGAAAAGATTGCCGCGTCTCGCAAAGCGGGACTCGCAATGACGGACAGTAGGCTTGACGTGGTTTTGGCGGGGGAGAATGCGAGTGTGGAAGTTGTGGGGCTGTTGATGGCAAAAGGCGAAAGGCAAACGGCCCTTGAAGTTTATATTACTCACGCTGCGCCGAACACAAAATCGAATGTTAATGTGCGGGCAGTTTTGAGAGGAAAATCGACTTTTGCTTTTCGTGGCAATGTCAAAATTGAAAAAGGGGCTAAAGGGGCGGACGCATACCTGCGGTCTGACGCTCTTCTTTTCGATGATGCAAAGATGGGTGATGATACACCTGCTTTGGAAATTCTGGAGCCGGATGTACGTGCAGGACACGCGGCAACAATTGGCAAAGTTGATGAACGGATGCTTTTTTATTTGATGAGCAGAGGGTTGACTAGAGTTGAAGCAGAAAAGTTATTAGTCCAAGGATTTACTAAGCCAATCTTGGAAAGAATAAAAGCGGCTCCTAATTTGAAATTTTCAATTTTAAATTTTAAATCAAATCTTAATTTTTAAAAATAGTTGTATGTTTTCTTGCAGAAAATAAAACATTAAAAATTCATTGAAAATATGAAGACATATTTTTTAATAAAATTAAAAAAGTAAGAATTAAAAATTAAAACTCTATCGAACGGGGGTGAGATAGACGATGGCTAAAGTTAAAGTTATTACATTTAGCGAGATTGGCGAGGGTGAAGTTAAAAAAGTAACGGCTGAGGGTAAAGACATCGCAGTTTTCAAGCTTGACGGACAGATTTACGCAACCAGCAATACCTGCACGCACGAGGGATGTTTTTTAGATGAAAACAGCGAGGTTAGGGGGGATGTAATCGAGTGTACGTGCCACGGTTCGCAGTTTGATATTAAAACAGGCGAAGTTCTTTTGGCACCGGCGATTGAGCCCTTAGAAACTTTCAAAGTTGAAGTAGTCGGAGAGGAAATTATGGTGGAAGTGTAGGACAGCGTCTAGTTCCGCCATCTGGCGGATTAGTGTATTGCGTGAAGGGAGAGAAATATGATTGATGGGGTAAAGGTCCGTAAGGACTTTCCTATATTAGATAGAAAAGTTAACGGCAAGAAGATTGCTTATTTGGATAGTGCGGCGACAAGTCAAAAGCCGCGACAGGTTATTGAGGCGATCTCCGACTACTATCAAAAATCCAACGCCAATATTCACAGAGGAATTCATACTTTATCTCTCGAGGCGACGGAAGCGTACGAGGGCGCCCGCAAAAAGGTTGCGGAATTTGTCGGTGTTTCGGATCCTGCCGAAATTATTTTTGTAAGAAGTACAACCGAGGCTATTAATTTGGTTGCATACAGCTGGGGGCGTCTTAATATCGATAAAGGTGATGAGATTGTTTTAACGGTTGCCGAGCATCATTCTAATTTTGTGCCTTGGCAGCAGCTGGCGGCGGAAAACGGGGCAGTTATTAAAGTTGTACCCCTTCGACCCATTCGTGGATCTCAGGGCAAACTGATTGACATAAACGGTGAGCTGGATATCCTGGCATTTAGGAAAGCGCTTACAAAAAAGACTAAACTGGTCACGTTTTTCCATGTATCGAATGTTCTGGGGACAGTTAATGACGTGCAGCGTCTAGCATTTAGCGTTAAGCGTCTAGCTCCACAAGCACTCGTGCTTGTGGACGGAGCCCAGGCAGTTGCGCATATGCCGGTTGATATCGACTCAATTGGTTGTGATTTTTATGCGTTTTCCGGGCACAAAATGCTGGGGCCAACAGGAATCGGGGTTTTATGGGCAAGGCGGGAAATTTTGGAGCAAATGGCGCCGTTTCAGTTTGGCGGAGAAATGATTTCGAAAGTAACGCTTGAAAAATCAACCTGGAACGATCTGCCCTGGAAGTTTGAAGCCGGTACGCCAAATATCGAAGGAGCGATAGGCTTGGGGGCAGCGGTGGATTATTTGACTGAACTTGGGATGGAAAATGTTAGGAAACATGAGATCGAACTGACGCGTTATGCATTAGAAAAATTGACTAAGATTCCAGAAGTTGTTATATACGGACCTAGTTATTATTCTTCGAGACAAAGGCGAGAAGTTACTGCTAAGAATAATATAAATTCTAAGGTAAGTTCTCCCCGCCATTTAGCGGATCGAACAATAAACAGGGCAGGCGTTGTTTCTTTTAATATCGGCAACATTCCGCCTCATGACGTTGCCAGTATTTTGGACAGCGAGGGGGTGGAAATCAGGTCCGGATACAACTGCGCGGAACCATTGGCCAGGTTTTTAGGAAGCGGACCGGTGGCAAGAGTGAGTTTTTACATTTATAACACGAGAGAAGAAGTGGATCGGTTGGTAGAGGGAATCCTAAAAGTCAGAGAGGTTTTTGGGATAGTAGGAAAGTGGGATAGTGGGAAGAAGAAACCAAGGATTAACCTACAATCCAACCATCCTACCATCCTACATACCTAAATCATGGATTTTTATCGTGAAGAAATTCTGGAGCATTGGCGCAATCCTCAAAACTTCGGGGAAATGAAAAAGCCTGATGTGGTAATTGAGCAGGTTAATCCTCTTTGCGGCGATGAGGTAAAGTTTTTCTTTAAAATAAAAAAAGGTAGAATAGAGAAAGTTTCGTTTACAGGAAGTGGATGCGCAATTTCCATGGCATCTGCTTCAATGTTATCGGAAGCAGTTAAAAACAGGAGAGTTAGTGATCTGGAACTGGTGACCGGGCAGGATGTTTTGGGACTTGTAGGAGATAAAATTACTCCGGCAAGGTTGAAGTGCGCGTTTTTGCCGCTTGAGGCGGTGAGAAAGTTGGGTAGTTCTAACAAAGCAAAAGGCCAGGCCTTTGCTTAGCCCGTCATACGCCAAGGCCTGGCCTTGGCTGAGGTTATAGATGAAGAAGTGGAAAATTACTATTGATCGAGATCTTTGCATTGGTGCTGCCTCTTGCGTGGCGCTGGCTGCCAAGACTTTTGCTTTGGATTCTGAAAATAAAGCTGTTATTCTTGAAGGCGAGGGAGATGTGCCGGAGATGGTTAAATTGGCTGCGGAATCCTGTCCGACAAAAGCGATAATTTTAGTTGATGAGGAAACTGGGCAGCAGGAATATCCATAAGATCAGCGTCTAGTTAGTTAGCGTATAGTAAGTTAGAAATTTCTAAACGCTAGACGCTAATTTACTGATTAACTAACTTATGCCGGGAAAACATATTGCAGAAAGAGAACCACAACACCCGACAAGCGGGCAGTTTTTGCGCGACATTGTTTTTGGTGCCAACGACGGTGTGGTGACGGCAATCGGCTTTTTGGTAGGTTTTGCAAGCTCGGTTTCTAATCAGGGAGTAGTTGTGATTGCAGGTGCGCTGACGATTGTGGCCGGAGCCGCGTCGATGTCGCTGGGTAATTATTTAGCGGTAAAATCGCAAAAAGAACATTATGATGCGATGGAGAAAATTGAGCGATGGGAAATGGAAAATAAGCCCGAAGCAGAAGTTGAAGAAATCCGCGAAATCTACAAAAATTACGGTTTTGACAGTCAAGCGGTTGAAATTCTGACGAAAAAAGTAACGAGTGATAAAGAACTTTGGCTTAAGGTAATGATGCGGGATGAACTGCAGTTAACGAAGGAAGAAGCACCGGCAATTGCCGGGGTTTTGATTGGCGCATTTTACTTACTGGCAGGGTTGCCTCCGCTTTTGCCGTTTGTGTTTTTCAGGCCACTGACGAGAGCTCTTGTGATGTCGCTTATTGTTGCAGTTCTGGTAATGGGTTTAATTGGTGCTTTGCGCTGGTGGCTTAATAAAGGGAGCTTCGGATCAAAGGTAGCGGAAACTATTGCCATTGGCTTGGTTGCAGCAGGGATCGGCTTTACAGCAGGTGAGGTTTTGAATCTGATTGGAATCTCAGGCGTGGGGGGTATAGTCGCTTAATGTCGAACGACTAACGGCTAAAGCAGGAAACCGGAAGCGTTAAGCGTTAGCCTTTAGTCTTTTAGCGAAGTATGAAGAATTCAGACTTCTTGATAATCGGTGGTTCGGCTGCCGGAACAACTGCTGCGGAAACTATCCGCAATAATTTACCAAATTCCTCGATCACGATTGTTACAGATGAGGATCACGAGCAGTATTCACGGGTTTTACTGCCACATTATATAAGAGGTAAGGTTGCCCGTGAGCAGGTGTTTTTGAAAAAAGAGGAATGGTATGTTCAAAAGAACATAGTTCTTTTGAAAGAGTTGAAGGCCCTGAGTTTAGAGGTGAGTCGCAAACAGGTAAGACTTTCAAATGGTGAGGTGTATAAGTACGGCAAACTCTTGATTGCTATTGGCGGAAAAGTCATAAAACTTAATGTGCCGGGGGCAGATTCTGCGAACATTCTCTATCTTCGTACTATTGAAGATGCAGACATGGTAATTGAAGCGTCCAGACAAAGTAAGAGGGGGCTGATAATCGGAGGAGGCTTTGTCAGTCTTGATTTTGCAACGGGTTTTCGGGTAAATGGAGTGCGGGAAGTAACTATTCTTACGAGGGATCCATACTTCTGGTCAGCGCACTTGGATCCCGAATCCAGCCGTATTATGACGAACTTGCTTTCGGCAAACGGGGTAGAGATTATGACAGGTGAGGAAGTTGATCACTTTGAGGCTCAAAAAGGAGACTTCTTTTTGAGCGTTGGGTCAATAGTTACCAAATCGAAAAAGAAACTGGAAAGCGATATAGTTGGAGTGGGTATAGGGATAAAGTCCGATCTTGAGTGGCTGATTCGCGCCGGAATCAAGACTAACCGGGCCATTGTTACCAACGAATATTTAGAAACAAATATTGTCGATGTCTATGCAGCCGGAGACTGCGCCGAGTTTCACGATGTTTTTTTTGAAAGGCAGCATATTATGGGCAACTGGGCCAATGCAACGAGTCAGGGGAATGCTGTTGGTAGAACGATGAGCGGTGCAAGAACCGTTTTTGAAACAGCTTCATCTTATTCGGATACTTTCTTTAATAACTCTTACTCGTTTATCGGGGTGACGGACGAAAAATTTGCGGATGAAGCAATAAATCGAGGGTCGGTTGAGGCGGGTAAAATGACGAGAATTTTTGTCAAAAAGATGAATGGGTCAACGCGAATTGTTGGTGCGACAGTCATAAATTCGGTTGCAGATGTTTCACCGCTGACAACTGTGGTCAAAAATAGCATTGATATAGTCAGATATAAAGATAATCTTGGGGATGAGAAGTTTGATTTGAGAGAAGTTATTGCTTAATTTGCACTTTTTCCCCACAAATCGGTAAGCTTAATTAAGATGAAGATTTACATTGCGGCGGATCACGCCGGGTTTTATTTGAAAAAAGAGCTGATTAAGTATCTTGGAATCAAAGGCTTTGAGGTTGAGGACTTGGGCGCATTTGAGATGAATGAAGCGGATGATTATCCGGATTTTGTTATTCCCTGTGCCCAGAAGGTGGCTGACGATACCGGATCGGTAGGAATAGTAATTGGGGGGAGTGGTCAGGGCGAGGCGATTGCTGCAAATAAAGTCAAAGGCATTCGGGCGGCTGTATATTATGGAGGTCCTTCGACAGGCTCAGGATCTTCGATTCCAAAATTAGCCCGTGAGCATAATAATGCTAATGTTCTTTCTCTTGGTGCAAGGTTTATGAGCGGGGATGATGCAAAAAAAGCTGTCACAGCTTGGCTTGACGCTAAATTTGAAGGTGGAAGACACGAAAAAAGGTTGAAAAAGATCGAGGAAATCGAGAAATGACAAGAGGTAGAGCGTCATTCTGAGGAATGTAATGACGAAGGATCGAGATTCTTCTCCTTCGATGAACTCAGGATCAGAATGACTAGGTAGTGAGTTCTCGATTACACTCGAACAGTAATAAATGGTGAACAATGATAAAGCAATTTTTTAAATTAACAAAAGACAGGGAAAGAAATTACGTAAAAGTTAATCTTCTTTTTATCTTCGTTTTCTTAAACATTTGGGATTTTGCGGTGAACAGATCTTTTTTTAACGGGATGATTTTAGGAGTTTTTATATTTGGGCCGGCAACTTTTTTATGGTTTGTTAATACGGTTCGGGCGACGGCTTTTATCACTTTAATTTCTGTTCTTGAGTTTGTAACAATAGCAATATTTTTGGCAGAAGGATTTGAGCTTGGAGGAATAAGCGTTACTCCAAAGACGATTTTCTGGCTGCCTTATCTTGTTGCGGCCGGGGTCAATGGTTTTTGGGGACTAAAAATTTACAGTAATTATCGGGAGAAAAAACTGGGTAGCGGGAGTTCTATATGATAGCTAAAGAGTGGTTCGTAAAAGCTAGAAGAGAAAAATTTGCCCTTCGATTTTACTCAGGACGAAATTTTCTGACCAATGGGAAAGAGAGTTTATGATGACGGCACGAGACTGGTTTGAAAAGGCCCGTAAAGAAAATTTCGCCATCGGGGCGTTTAATGTTGATTCCCTGGAGATTTTTAAAGGGATCTGCCTGGGAGCCAAAAACAAGAAATCGCCTGTGATGGTGGAGTTTTCTCCGGGGGAAGTCAGCTATTTTGGGCTCAAGGACATCGTGGATATGGTTATAAACGCACGCGAGGAGTATAAGATTCCGATACTTTTGAATTTGGACCATGGCAAACCTGCTGAACTGGTGAAGCAGGCGATTGAACAACCGGGGTTTGATGATATCCATTTTGACGGATCGGATTTGGATTTTGGGGAAAATATTCACGAAACCCGCGAGATTGTTTCAAAAGCCCACTCAAAAGGTCTTTTGGTTGAAGGAGAAACAGATAAAATTGCTGGCTCAAGCGAAGTCCATGAAGAGGAGGTAAATATTGAGGCACTGAAAGGTTTATACACAGATGTCAAAAGGGCTACCCGGTTTGTTCAGGAGACTAAGGTCGATATCTACGCTCCTTTTTTTGGCAATCTTCATGGGACGTTTCCAACTCAACCAGACCTTGATATGGGTTTAATTACAAACTTGGCACAAGCTTTGGGCGAAACTTTTCTTTCCCTGCACGGAGCCTCAGGAATACCGGCTGTTCAAGTTAAACAAGCTATAAAGGTTGGTAAGATTGTTAAAGTCAATATCAATACAGAACTTAGGATAGCTTACCGCGATGCTCTTGCAGCGCAAATTGAAAAGGAGCCACCGCAGTATAAAGTTTACGATTATTCGGATGAAATTGTACTGACAGTTGCCGCTGTTGTGGAAGATAAAATAGATGTTTTGGGAAGTGGAGGCCGCGTCTAACGCGGTTAATCGAGTTTGACTCGAGGGCATCATTCCTCTTGTTTTGGATATCCCAATTTTGATAAAGTTAAAGGCAACTTTCGAAAATTGCAAAACGACGAACGTTTAACGACTAAAGCAAAAGATTGCGTTAGACTTTAGTCTTTTAGCGTTTAGCATACAAAGGTGGTGAATTATGATTAATTTAAGAAAATCGGCAGCTATTGGGTCAGTCGCTGTCTTGGGTTTAGTTCTTTCAGCTTGCAGCTTGTACAAGACTTCTTCAAACACAGATCAGATAGGGGCTGGGGATAATACACAGCAACAGAGCCAGGCACAGACTCAGCAGCAAGAAAAAGTCGTTGCCACAGTTACTTTTTCTGACAGTTGGGTGAGCCCTGCAACGGTAACAATTAAATCGGGAGAGGCGATTACCTGGACAAACTCCGGTTCTGGCGCAGTACAGGTTGCAAGCGATCCCCACCCTACGCATACAGACAACAAAGAACTTTCAAATGGGCAGTCTGCCTTGCAGCTTGCACTTGGGGCATCGTCAACTGTGATTTTAACCAAGACGGGTAGCTGGGGATATCACAACCATCTAAATCCAAGTACTCGCGGAAAGGTGGTAGTTGAGTGAATCCTGTAAGCCGCGTCCCTTTGTTGGTTTGGTTTTTGATACCGACGTTTATTGTTGTAGGAATTGGAGTGTGGTTTTTTTCAAAATCGAGCACGGGTCAGCAAGCAGATGAAACAAAGCCGGCAGCGGTTTCAAAGACGGTTGAAGGGACGGTAGATTACCCGATTATTGGCAGGGAACACATTACTCAGGGCACGGCTGTTTCCACCTATAATTCCAACCCGCCAAGCTCGGGGTCTCACTGGCCGTCTCCTGCAAAAAACGGGATTTATGATACACAGTTGGCGGACGAGCAATTAATTCATGATCTGGAACATGGATATATCTGGATTTCTTATAAAAGTGATGTTTCCGATGATGTTAAAGGCGAGCTCAAAAAGATTGTTAATGATGATAATTGGAAGATAGTACTTGGACCAAGGGATAAAAATGAGACAATGATTGCACTGGTTGCCTGGGGAAGGGTTTTGAAACTGGATACGCCGGATTATGATAAAATTCGCGATTTTATAAAAACTTATCGTAACCGCGGGCCGGAGAAAACACCGGATTAAACCAGCGGCTTTTGGCCGCTTTGCCTGAAATCATCCAGGAAATTTTTAAGTCCTACATCGGTTAGCGGATGCTTTACAAGTTTTTTGAGGACTTCATACGGACAAGTGGCGATATCACACCCGGCAAGTGCCGCCTGTTTGACGTGAAGAGCAGAGCGAACTGAGGCAAATAGGATTTGGGTTTTGAAATCGTAATTGTCGTAAATCTGGCGCATTTCGTGGATAACGTCAATTGCCGTGTGGCCGATGTCGTCCAGCCTTCCAGCGAAAGGACTGACAATGTAGGCGCCGAGTTTGGCAACCAAAAGTGCCTGGTTGGCAGAAAAAACAAGAGTCATGTTGATCCTGATGCCTTCAGCATTCAGAATTTTCAGGGCTTTAAGGCCGTCTTCGGTTGTCGGAAGTTTTACAACGACGTTGTTGTGGATTTTGGCCAAGTCTTTTCCTTCCCTGACCATGCCTTCTGTATCTGTTGAGAGGACTTCCAGGCTGACGTCGCCATCGACAATTTTGAGGATCTGGTTTACTGCATCCGTATATGGAATGCCGGCTTTGGTTGCCAAAGTCGGGTTTGTGGTGACACCGTCTAAAATACCAAGACCTGCGATTTCTTTGACTTCTTTGGGGTTGGCGCTATCTATGAAAAGTTTCACTTTTATCTATTGTACTTCATGTGGCAATGCTTGGGTTAAGGTTTGGCCTTTGCTAAGGTTACCCAAGTTGTTCTGGTATAATTGTGGTGTTGTATGTCAGTTGGTGAAAGAGTAGGTAGAGCTTTGCCACATGAACTCAGGGAATTAGGTGTTGCTATAAGAGCAGAACCTGGTGATCTGCGTTGGGGTCCTCCAGATATATCTGGGGAAATGTTGAAAAGAGAATTGGAAGAATGTGGCAAGCGAATTGAGATATTAAGATTTTCAATGCTTCTAAATTTGATAACAGGAGACAGAACACCTCAGGAAACTTTATTAATCTTTTTCCTAACAGATTGACATACTTAGGTTTTTTCTGTTCTAATTTTGAAAGTGAAAGGAATTTCCCTTAAAGAAATATCTTCTGACTGGCGGGCATATTTGGCCGAGTTTTTGGCGACGCTGGCATTTGTATTTATAACGTGTTTGGCTGTGCTTTCCAATCAGTTTTACGGACAAATTGGTGATGTCGGGGTAGCACTTGCTATTGGTTTTAGCTACGCTGCGCTGGTTTTTGCGAGTGCCCACATTGCCGGGGGTTATTTAAACCCAGCTGTAACTTTAGCTCTATGGCTTGCCGGCAGGATGTCGCACATTAAGGCTGTTTTCTTAATTATCGCCCAAATAGCCGCAAGTTTTGCGGCTGCTGCACTTATCTACTGGATTTTTGGCAGCAATGCGCAGCGTTTTTTCCTGGGAATGCCAAGTGTCGGTATTGGGATTGAAATGGCAGGTGCTATAGCCATTGAGGCGATTTTGACGGCTGCGCTGGTATTTGTGGTTTTTGCAACCGCGGTTGACAGGAGAGGTCCTGTTAGTTTTTCGGCACTGGCTTTGGGTTTATATGTTACCTGTGCTACGATTGCTGCTCTGGCAATTTCCGGAGCAGTCTTAAATCCTGCGCGGGCAATCGGGCCGGCTGTGCTTTCTCAATCTTACGAGAGTTTGGCGGTTTGGCTGATTGGTCCTGTTACAGGAAGCCTGTTCGGACCTCTTTACGAGGTTGTATTTTTAAGGAAAGGAAAGAAAGGGTAGATCAGCCATCTTATCCCAATCAAAAAACGCTCGGCAAAACTTTATCTTCGGTTCGAGTTTTTATCTTCGCCTCGCTCAGGACTACGCCAGCAATCTAGTAAATTAAGCCCGATTTAAGTCCAGAAGCTGTCTTCGTCATGTTTTTGATTGATTATAAGATAGCTGATTGAAAAAGAAAGATTTAATAATCTAACAATTTAGAGTAGAATTACCTCAATGCCTGATCCTCAATCTTTAAAAAAAGATGACAAAAAACCCAAAGCAGACGAGGTCAGCTCGGCGGCGGGTATATCAAGGAAAGAAATCGAGTCTGCCGGGGTAGATCAGCAGTTGAGTCAGATAAAGGAACTTTCCAAAGAGGCAGATGCAGCTGCTGAAAAAGAGGTTAGAGCCGCAATAGGTGAAGAGGCAAGACTAAGCCTTGAGGAACCAAAAATCGGGCCGGATCTTGAAGACCACGGAGTGGTCTCGCCGGATATCCAGGCAAGCAATGCTCTTAAAAAAGGGGTTTTGGAGCTGCCAATGACGGAGGGAGAATTTGAAAGTGCCAGAAAAGCCAAAGTTGGGGGAAGGAGCGACGCAAAGGATAATGTGCTTGGCGTTTCCAGTATTGTGGCTTTGGCAATGTGGGTAGGGAGAATCTTGAAGATGGCACACGGTCATGCATTAAGAATTGTATTTAGAAAGCCCTCCTTTGCTAAAGCTACGGAGGGTAAAGAGGATGGTGAATAGGAATGCCAATTGAAGACGGAGCAACTCAGGCTGTCGGCCAAATTGATGTAACCAGTGGCATTGAGCTTTTTTTGCGCTCACTTGGCTTTTTGGGCCTTGCGCTATTGGTGCTTTTGGCAATTGCAGCCGGAGTTGGGTGGATGTGGGTTTTGTGGATGCGCAACAAGGACCGGGAGGAAAGGTCTTTGGATTTTGTGCTTTTGCAGATAGCAGTGCCCCGGGATAACGAAATTAAAGTGGATGCTGCGGACCAAATGTTTTCCTCACTTTATTCGATTTATAAAGGCGGTACGCTTTCTTTTATTAAATCCCAGGACCATTTTTCGCTGGAAATAGTAGCCACTCCTGAGGAGATTAAATTTTATATTTCCTGTCCGAAGGCCTTGCAGGATCTTGTGGAAAAGCAAATCCATGGCGCATATCCGGGTGCAGATGTCCGGGAAACTGAAGAGTATAATATTTTTTCCGAAGAAGGAAAGCTGGCGTTTGCTGCGCTGAAACTTAAAAGCGCAAATTATTATCCGATCAAAACCTACAAGGAGCTGGCGACGGATCCGCTTTCGCAGGTCACCTCCGCTTTGGCTAAGATGGACCCCGGTGAAGGAGCAGCACTCCAGATTTTGGCGGTACCGGCAGACGGAAAGTGGCGAACTGCCGGCAAAAGACACGTAACAAAGACAAAAGAGGGGGAGCTTTCGCCAAAATCCGAAGGTAAAGTCGTGGCCCCGGAGCCTAAAAAGATGGAGGCAATTGAAAATAAAGTCTCTAAAGTTGGCTTCAATGTGATTGTCAGAATTATGGTTTCAGCTAAAACCGAGGAAATGGCCAAAGTCCACTTGGATAATATCAAGTCTACATTTTCGCAATTTACTTCCGAGTACAACGGTTTTACAGGGGCAGGTATCAGGTTTAAAAAGCAGTTTTTAGTGGACTTTGTCTACAGGTATCTGCCGATTTTTGGCAAATACGGGGTTTTAAATACGGAGGAGCTGGCGACTCTTTTTCATCTGCCTAATAAAACAGTCGAAACGCCCGGAATTTTCTGGGTAAATGCCAAGCGAGCTCCGGCGCCGGCGCAAATCCCGTCATCCGGCTTTCACTTGGGTAAAAGTGTTTATAGGGGTACTACCAAAGAGGTCTATATCAGCGAGGATGACCGCAGGCGTCACGTTTATGTTGTCGGCAAGACCGGTACCGGTAAGACCGAGCTTTTAAAGTACATGATTATGCAGGATATAAAAGCCGGCAACGGGGTTGCTTTTATTGATCCCCATGGTGATGCTGCCGAGGATTTGCTTTCGCAAGTTCCACCGGAGCGGGCAGAGGATGTTATTTATTTTAACCCTGCTGATGTTGAGCGGCCGATTGGCATGAATATGCTGGAAGCCCAAACCGAGCAGGAGAAACACTTCGTGGCAACTTATATTGTGGGCTTGATGTACAAACTTTACGATCCGCATAAAACCGGAATTATCGGTCCCCGGTTTGAGCACGCGATAAGAAACGCAATGCTGACAGTTATGAGTGAGCCGGGAAACACGTTTGTTGAGGTAGTAAGGGTGTTAACCGACGCTCGGTTTGTGCAGGAACTTTTGCCGAAAGTGCAGGATCCGGTGGTTAGACGTTATTGGACAGACCAGATTGCCCAGACTTCAGACTTTCACAAAAGCGAGGTTTTGGACTACATTGTTTCCAAGTTTGGCAGATTTGTCACAAACAGGATGATGAGAAATATCATAGGACAATCCAACAGCGCTTTTAATCTGCGGGACATAATGGACAATAGAAAAATTTTAATTGTTAATCTTTCAAAGGGCAGAATCGGAGAGGAAAATTCCAACTTTTTGGGACTAGTGCTGGTTCCTAAAATTTTAGTTGCTGCGATGAGCAGACAGGATGTGCCAGAGGAGCAGAGGCCGGACTTTTTTCTTTATGTTGATGAGTTCCAGAATTTTGCGACAGAAACATTTGCCGATATTTTGGCTGAGGCACGAAAATTTAGACTTAACTTAATTGTTGCCAATCAGTTTATCGGGCAAATTGAGGAAGAGGTTAAAAACGCGATTTTTGGTAACGTCGGAACTCTGGTCAGTTTTCGGGTTGGCGTGACTGACGCCAGTTATTTGCAGCATGAGTTTACACCCGTATTTAATGAGACGGATTTAATTAACGTAGAGCGCTTCCAGGCTTACGCCAAGACAATTGTGCATAACGAGCCGGTCCCGCCGTTTTCTCTGGATACAACGAGAGATCTAACAAAAGTTGAAAAGGATCCGCGAATTGCGGAGATGATCAAGCAGCTATCGCGACTACGATATGGCAGGGATGTTAACGTTGTGGACGCTGAGATAATACACAGAGCGAGGCTATAAGTGGGCCATCCTGGATTCGAGCCAGGGACATCCACCTTATATTCGCAAGAAAAATCTTGCTTGCTAATCTTGCTGTGGTGGGCGTGCCAGGGATCGAACCTGGGACATCGATCTTATAAGGATCGCGCTCTACCACTGAGCTACACGCCCTCGATCACATTTCTCTGTCATCCTGAATTCATTTCAGGATCTAGATTACAGATGCTGAAACAAGTTCAGCATGACTTCACTTTAACCTCTGCTACGGATCCGCAGGCACAATTTTAGCACATAAAGTTTTATATTCGAAATATTTATGGTTTTACTTCCTGGGGTCTAAGTTCTTCTTCTACAGTGGTATCTGGTATATCTGATTTGTCATTGAGTTTGCGGAGATCTTGAATAGCGATGGTTACATCCTCATAAGTTCTAGAAATAAATCCCGAATTTTCGTCGTAGGGGGTTACAAGCAAGTCACCTGTAAGTCTGCCTTTTCTTACTAATCTTTCTGCGTCCTCTTCTGGTGTTAGGCAAACAGACCATCGGCCGTTTTTTTCAATGCCAACGAAGCCTATTTCTTCAGATCCACGCTCCATTTAATGGGCACAATTAGATTTTAAGCACGAATGTTTTAAATTAGCAAATTTCGATGATATAATTTCTCAAATATGAAATTTGGAATTGTTTTTAATTCTGAGAACAAAAAGGCCAAGGATTTAGCTCGAGAGATTGAAGGCTTTATCCTGCAAAAAGGGCACAAGGCTTTAGGTGAGAAAAGTCTTGTGGGGGCGGACGTCATAATATCGCTTGGCGGAGACGGGACTTTAATTCACAAATCTTGTGAATTTGCCAGTCTTGGTGTCCCTTTTGTTGGAATAAATACAGGAAATTTAGGTTTTTTGACGGCAGTTGAAGCCGGCGACTGGAGGGAGGCTACCCTCCAATTATTGAGAGGGGAATATTTTGTTTCTGAGAGAATCACACTTGCTGCAAAAATAGCAGGACGAGAGGTCTTTAGGGCAGTCAACGAGGTAGCCATAAAAGGATTTTACAGGGTTGTTGATCTTGAAATAAGCGTAGGGGAGGAAAGACTATTGAGGATACTTGGCGACGGGGTGATTGTTTCTACCCAAACCGGATCAACAGCGTATTCTCTTTCTGCCGGCGGGCCGATTGTAGACCCCAGCCTCGATTGTCTGCTTTTAACCCCGATTAACCCTATTGGCTTGCCGATTCCGTCTCTGGTTATTTCACCGGATAGTGAAGTTAATATAAAAGTTATTAAGGGTGACGATATTTCACTTGTTCTTGATGGCCAGGAACACACAAAACTTTCAAAAGATAATGTCAAAATCAGCAAAGGTGAGTATAAAATCAAATTCATCTATTTTGAAAAAAACCAGTTTATTAAGTCTTTAAACGCGAAGTTTGGATTGTCGAATAGGCTGGTGGGTAAGTAGGTTTTACCAGTTCGTCATCCTGAATTTAATTCAGGATCTTTTTTTTTGTCATTGCGAACACTTCGAATTCTCTCAGTGTAAACCTCGTGAAGCAATCTCTCTTCAGTGAGAACCAGTTTTTTCGTTTGCCATTTAAAAAATCGCTCGACCTGACTAAATCAATCTCGATTTTGTAGATGTCAGTCTCGCTCAAGCCTCCGTCAACTTATACCACTGTATTATCACGATTGTTAATATTGAGTTGACTCCGTCAAGTTTTTTAAATTTGGCAAACGGGATTTTTTTAGAAATAAAGAAAAATTTGTTATGGGTTCGTTGACAGGACAGTGGAGAAATTTTCAGGATTGGTTGCCTAAAAACCTATCTACAATTTTCTCTACCACTTCTCCTGCTTCAAGATTAGTGTTATTGATAACTAGATTGAAGAATTTGGTGTCTAAAAAGTTTTCGTTGGCGTAGAGTTTGCGGAATTTGGCATCGTGGGCGGCGTCTCGGCGACGGACATCTTCGGTAGTTTCTCCTTCACCGCGATCTAATGCCCTTTGGATCCTGACATTCTCATCTGCGGTTATTAAAACTTTTAAGACGTAGTTCATGTCGCGGGCAAAATATCCACTATATAGGCCGTCGACGACAACAGGTTTTTTAGATTTAAGAAGTTCGGTTAATTTTTCATCTAGTGCCCTTTCAACTTCGTCAGGAATTTCCTCCTTGTTGGGTAGGGGTATATTGTGGTCCTTCATATACTTTCTGAAAAATTCGCCGGCGGAGTGATACTCGAGGTTTAGTTTTTCGGAGAGTGTTTTGGCGGCAGTTGTTGTGCCGGAGGCAACCGGACCGGAGAGGGCGATGGAGGTAAACTTCACTTTAATTTTTAATTTTCAATTTATAATTTTAATTCAAATCTTAATGTTTAAAAATTAAATTTTAAAAATTCATTAAAAATTTAGAATTTCAAATTTAAAATTTGTCACATTCGTCTGTGTCTTCTTTTCACTTTAAGCTGTGTCAGGGCTTTTTGTAGATTGGCAGCAGCCGTTGCAAATTCTTCTTCGGAGAGCTGATGTTTTTGAGCCAAGGCCTCTTCGGCCTGTTTTTTGGCCGCTTCAATCGCTTTTTCTTCGATTTCCTCTTCGCCTGCTGCCAAATCTACCAGAACTTTTACACCAGAAGAGGTTACTTGAGCAAAACCATAGCCTGCAGCCATATGCTTGTCTTTTTGATGTTTTCTGACTATTAATTCGCCGGGTTCGATTGTGGTTACCAAATTTGTGTGTTTAGGTAAAATTGTAATCTGGCCGTTTTCTGTAGGCAGGCTGACCTGGTCGACTTCTTCGTCAAAAACTGTTTTTTCGGGAGTGATGATTTGGAGGTGGATCATGCGAATTTTATATTCTAATTATTACGAATTTTTAGTCCGAATTTATACGAATGGATTATTTTTGTTTTATGATTGGTCATTTTAACTGAATGGGTGAAGCATGTCATTAAAATATTCCTTATAAGGTATATCAGGTAATATTAGTGGCCAAACGATCACGTCAAATATTAAATTCTTTTTATTTAAGGCTTGGTTCGGACTAAGTGTCCCAATAATCCATCCAAGTATGATGTAAATGGCTATGCTCGGGATAAGTGCGGAAGAGAGTATCTTGGGCCACCTTTTAGAAGCTAACTTTCCAAGCAGAAAACAGAGAGCTAAGGATAGAATTAACAAGGGGATTCTAATAATAGTATCCATTCCTAGAATATTTTGTGGAGTTAGACCATAGTTAATCATTTTTTGACTTGTGTAATATCTCCAACCATATAGAAAGCTTGTTCGTCGACGGAGTCGTAGTCGCCGGCGAGGATTTTTGCAAAAGCTTCGACGGTTTTTTCGATCGGGACATAGGCGCCTTTTCTGCCCGTAAACGTTTCTGCAACGAACATAGGCTGGGAAAGGAAGTTTTGGATTTTGCGGGCACGCGAAACCGCTACTTTGTCTTCGTCCGAAAGTTCCTCAACACCCAAGATGGCGATGATATCCGAAAGTTCTTTATAGCGCTGCAAAACCTTTTGGACTCCGCGGGCGACTTCGTAGTGTTTGGCACCCACAATTTGCGCATCCAAATTTCGGGAAGTGGAGGAGAGCGGATCAACTGCCGGGTAAATACCCTGTTCGGCGATTGATCTTTCGAGCGAGATTGTTGAATCAAGATGAGCAAAAGTAGCAACAGGTGCCGGGTCGGTGTAATCGTCTGCCGGCACATAAATAGCCTGAAGAGATGTAATTGACCCTTTTTTGGTTGAGGTTATGCGTTCTTGGAGTGCGCCCATTTCGGAGGCCAGAGTTGGCTGGTAGCCGACAGCTGAAGGAGTACGGCCAAGAAGCGCGGAGACTTCACTGCCTGCCTGGGCAAAGCGAAAGATATTGTCAATAAAAAGTAGCACATCCTGGTTTTTTTCATCCCGGAAATATTCGGCAATGGAAAGAGCAGAGAGTGCGACTCTAAATCTTGCACCGGGCGGCTCGTTCATCTGGCCAAAGACCATGGCAAGCTTATCTAAAACGCCAGCTTCTTTCATTTCGTTATACAAATCGTTGCCCTCACGGGTTCTTTCGCCAACTCCGGCAAAGACGGAATAGCCGCCATGCTCTTTGGCAATATTGTTGATAAGCTCCTGGATGATGACTGTTTTGCCGACTCCGGCCCCACCGAAAACGCCGATTTTGCCGCCCTTGTTAAACGGAGTAATAAGGTCAATTACCTTAATTCCAGTTTCTAGAATTTGCGGTTTGGTTTCCTGCTCCATTAAGGTTGGGGAAGGCCTGTGAATGGGGTAAGTTTTTTTAGCTTTTACCGGGCCTTTATTGTCGATCGGTTCGCCAAGAACGTTTAAGATTCGCCCAAGAGTTTCAACACCAACGGGGACTGAGATCGGTTTGTGGGTATTTGTAACTTTGGTGTTTCTTTTTAGGCCATCCGTTGGGCCGAGTGCAACTGCGCGCACAACGTTATCACCCAAGTGTTGCTGGACCTCTAAAACCAGTTTTTGTTTTTGATGTTCAAGCTCCAGCGCGTTATAGATATCCGGGATATTGCCGCTTTGAAACTCGACATCAACAACCGGGCCGATGATTTGAATGATGGTTCCCTGATTTTGCATATTATTCAAACGCCTTCTGGGCCGTTACTATATCCAGAAGCTCTTTTGTTATTGCTTCCTGCCTTGCCTGATTGTAGGTTAGTGTTAAGTCATCAACAAGGTCGCCTGCTGCGTCTGTTGCATTTTTCATGGCAACCATACGGGCGCTGTGTTCTGCAGCTTTGGCTTCAATCAGAGCTTGGTAAATTTGGGTCAGGATGTGATGTTTTAAAATAAGGTTTAAGATCTGGTCTGTACCAGGTTCAAAAAGGAAATCATTTGAGGTTTTTGCACCTTGAATTTCTTCAATTGAGGCAATTGGCAGGATTTCTAACCACTTTGGTGGTTGCTTAATGGTTGACTCAAAATAGGGGTAGATGAGGCTGACTTTGCCGACTTCTTTTTCTGTAAACAACTCCTGGGCAGTCTTTGCTAAAATCCTGGCAATTTCATATTGGGGAAGCTCTTCTGAAGCGTAGCTTGCAATTAAGTCGCCGCCGGTTTTGGCGGCGAAATCACGGGCTTTTTTGCCAACGGTTATATATTTGGCGCCTTTGATATCCTGGCGCAAGATTTCACGGAAAACATTTAAGTTAAGGCCACCTGCCAGGCCCCGATCAGAGGAAATAACGATCAAAAGTTGTGTTGTATTTTCGTTTTGGCTAGTAAGCGGATGGCCGATTACATCTTTGGTTTTGGGGCTGACACTTGAGAGGATTTGGTGAAGAGTGTCGGTATAAGGCCTTGCGGAGAGGGCAGTGGCTTGGGCTTTTCTCATTTTGGCACCGGAGACTAACTCCATCGCGTGGGTAACTTTTTGGGTATTTGTTATTGATCTGATTCTTTTTTTGATTTCTCGAATTTGGGCCATAATTTTTTAGCGTCCTTTGCCGCGTTCTTTGCTCAGGGTCCTGCTACCAGTTTCCTTCCCGCCAGTGCTCGGCCTTTTGGTAACTTTGGTCCGTTTGGGTCTTTTGTCACTTCCGGCCTGTGCGCTGTCGGAAACCCTTCCACTGGTATCACCCTTCGCAGAATTGCTGGCGTCGCTGGATTTTAGAAACGAGAGCATTTTATCGAGCATCTGTTTGGCTTCATCGTCGATTTCTTTTTTGTTTTGAAGGTGATCTTTTAACTTTTTGTTGGTTTCAAGAAGAGTCAGAATTTTTTCTTTGATGTTTTGGATATCTGCCAGTGGTGTTGTATCTAAATAACTGTTGGTTACAGCATATAAAAGGACTACCTGGGAGACGATGTCCATAGGAGCGAGTTGAGGCTGTTTTAAAACTTCGACAATTTTTTGTCCACGATCCAGTCTTGCTTTGGTTGTCTCGTCCAGATCCGAACCGAACTGGGCAAAGGCGGCAAGCGCGCGATATTGGGAAAGATCAAGACGCAGGGAGCCTGCGACCTGCTTCATCATTTTGGTCTGGGCCGCACCGCCAACACGGGATACCGAGATGCCGGGGTTTACCGCAGGTCTTACGCCTGCATTGAAAAGATCAGCCTCGAGATAAATCTGGCCGTCGGTAATTGAAATTACGTTTGTCGGGATATATGCGGAAATATCGGCGGCCTGAGTTTCTATTATCGGCAAGGCAGTCAGCGAGCCGCCACCGTATTTTTCATCCATTTTGGCAGCGCGTTCAAGTAGCCTTGAGTGAAGATAAAAGATATCGCCGGGGTATGCTTCGCGGCCCGACGGGCGCTTAAGGAGAAGTGAAATCTGGCGATAGGCCCAGGCGTGTTTGGAAAGATCATCGTAGATAACGAGTGCATCGTGGCCCTGGTCCATAAAATATTCACCGATAGCGCATCCTGCGTATGGGGCAATGTACTGCAAAGTTGCGGAGTCGGATGCGGAAGCTGCGACGATAATTGTGTGAGCAAGCGCTTTATGTTTTTCGAGAGTTGCTACAACCTGGGCAATTTTACTGGTTTTCTGCCCGATGGCTACGTAAATGCAAATTACGCCGGTATCTTTTTGATTAATGATTGTATCAATGGTAATTGCGGTTTTACCAAGACCACGATCGCCAATTATTAATTCTCTTTGGCCGCGGCCGATCGGAATCATAGAATCGATAGCAATAAGACCGGTTTGCAAAGGGGTGTTAACTGATTTTCTGAAAATAACACCGGGGGCGATTTTTTCGGCAGGGTATGATTGCTTTGTCTTTGGCGTCGTTTTGCCGTCCAGAGGATTACCAAGAGGGTCGATAACGCGGCCGACTAATTCATCACCTGCGGGAATTTGAAGAATCTTTCCTGTTGTCTGGCACCTGTCTCCTTCTTTAAGTTTTGTCCAGTCACCAAATATAATTACTCCCACATTGTCTTCTTCAAGGTTTAGGGCAAGACCGTAAATATTGTGGGGGAAAGAGACGATTTCTGCTGCCGATACATCGGAAAGGCCGGATATGGTTGCTACACCGTCGCCAATTTCAACAATTTCGCCGACGTTTTTGGCTACGGTTGAAATTTTGGCCTTATTGATTTGACGTTCAATTTCTTCGATGATATTCATTTTTTTTGTTTGCGGGTCCTGTCAGTTGTTTTCCTCCCGTCAGTGCTCGTCTCGATCTAGATTCATCAATTAATCAAGTTCGTTTGCGAGACTGTGCGCTGCCGGGAGCCCTTCCACTACTGCCACCCGCGTAGTCAAACGTCACTTGTCAATTGTTCGAGCTTTGCGTCAAGGCTTGCGTCATAAATCCAATCACCGTGGGTAATTTTAGCTCCAAAAACCATGTCCCGGTTGAGCTTGTAACGGATATTTTGGGCTTTTGTGCGCTTGATAATTTCCTTTTCCTGGTTTTTGGCTAGAGGAGTGGCAGATTCGACGACTACTTCTTCTTTGGCTACTTGCTGCGCAACCAACTTTTGATAAACTTTCAGGATTTGTAAAAATCCCTCCGGTTTCAATTTAGTAATTTTTGCAACAATTATCCGGATCTTACTTGTGTCAAGCAGCCCGTTTCTGAGGCTATTTTTAAACATCACTTTGGCAATTTTTATAATTTTTCTTTTGGCAACCATAAGTTATTATATTTGTTTGGTTAACTCTAAGACGGCTTCTTTAGTCAGCTGGTTTTTTTCGCTGGCGCTTATTGTTCGTCTCATGACTTTTTTAATAACAGCAGAAATTATGGCTAGGGAATGTGTCTCCACCTCTCGTACCGCCTGTTCTTTTTCGGCTGCAATTTGGCCTTTGGCATTTTTGAGCCCCTCCTCTGTCGATTTTCCGGCTTCAAGATTTGCGTTTTCGATAATTTGCTCAGCCCGGTTTTTGGCCTCGGTTATTAAATCCTGGGCGTTTTTTTGGGCCTCTTTGATGATTTGAGTGGATTTTTCCTGGGTGTTTTTTAGTTTTTCTTCAATTAAATCGGTGTTTGTAAGGCTTTGCTCGATTCTTTTTTTACGGTCCTCAAGCATTCTTATGATCGGTTTGTAAAAGAATTTCGAGAGTAGAAACAGAATAATTAAAAAGTTGACGATTTGCGCCAAAAGCAGTGTTGGTTGAATACCGAATGATTTTAGAATATCCATGATTTAGTTTGACAAAAGATCAGATCTTGTAACACGTACGAGATAATTTCTAATTTCTAAATAAATTTCTAAATCCCAATGATCGAAACTTTTGAATTAGGATTTGATTAGGTTAATTAGAGCAATTAAGTCAATTAGAAATTTTCTTTTTAGCCCGTGAATGCCAAAATTAATGCGTAAATTGCGATTGCCTCGGCAAGAGCCATTCCAATTAACATTGCTGGCAGAATCTTACCGGATGCCTCCGGATTTCTACCAATCGCTTCCATAGCTTTAAGACCGATTAGTCCTATTGCTATGGCCGGTCCAAAGCCTCCGATTGCGATAACTGCACCTTTAGCTAGAATAAATTCCAAGATATTTCACCGTCCTTTCTGTCTTTATGTCATTCTGAGAATCTATTTTAGATCCTTCGCTAACACTCAGGATGACAGATGTGAGTGTTTAATGTGTGCTTTTCTGCGTTAAGATTACCATAAAAACCAGAGTTAGCATAGCAAAAATTAAAGCTTGAACAAAGCCAACCAAAAGTTCCAGAAAGTAAAACGGAACCGGAACAACAAAGGCGAATAATTTGCCTGCTGCAGTTGTGAGAAGGACTTCGCCCGCGAAAATATTGCCAAAAAGCCGGAAGGAAAGTGAAAGGATCTTAGTTGCTTCTCCGATAATTTCAAGAATTCCCACAAATAAAAAGATGGGATTTGCCGAGAAAAACTTAGTTAAATAGTGGCCGAAACCTAAATACTTTATTGCAAGATAGTGGGTAGCAATAAGTGAGACAAGAGCAAGGGCGACTGTAGTATTGAGGTCGGAATTGATAGATCTAAATAGTGGAACAAATACTTCTTTGCCGTCGACAATTTCACGAAATCCGATGGTGCCCACCCCGGGCAGGAGCCCCAGATAGTTGCCGAATAGAATGAAGAAAAAGAAGCTGGCGACAATTGGTAAAAAAACTTTGGTTTTGTCGCCTGCGACAGAGGAAACAAGATCACCAAGCGCCTCGACCATAGATTCTGCGATATTTTGCAGTGTTGACGGTACCGCTGATATTTTTCTTGTGGCAAGATAGGCAAAAGCTATTAATAGTAAGGTAACGATCCAGGTCGTGAGAATTGTGTTAGTTATCGGAATTGGGCCTATTGAAAATATTTTTTCTGCGGCCAGTGTAACGTGAGCTTCTGACATAGGTTTTTAAAACAGGGCTTCGGGATTACTTTACCACCCCGCAGTCCTTTGTGGCTAATATTAACAAAGAATCAAATTTTGGGCAGCCTTCTAAAAAAAGACCTCCGCTAGCACAGAGAGTCTTGTGGCTGATATACTACCAAAGTAGCCTCAGAATTTCAACCTGCCTGTCGGCAGTCAGAGGCAAACATGAATCTGGCTATCAAACTTTTCTTTTTACTTTTGGCAATAGGGGGGATTATTATGGTATTTTACGTTTCGTGGTTTTGGAGGGCATTGATTGCCCCAATGGTTATAATTTTGCTTTTTGATGTTTTGGGGAGCTTCTTTAAAAAGAAACGCTAGGTTCCATTTATATCCCGGGCAAGTTTAATTTGAGGTCTTGGCGGTACGGGTCTTAGATTCGGTTCGTCGGCAATCGGGTCAGCAGTGATGCCGTTAACAGGTTGTGGCTCAGTGCCGGTTTGTGCAGGGACAGGCTGCCGGTCATCTGCTGATTGGGTCTCCCCGATGCCATTTGGAGGAAGGCTCACAGGCGGTTTATAGCTGGCGAAAGGCAGATATGGTTTTTTGATTTCCTGAGGTTCGAGTTGAGATTGAGGTTGAGTAGAGTCTAGGACCGGACTTGGGGTGGATTCCGGTTCTGTAGTTGGGGTTCCTGGTTCTGATTGTTGCGGTGCAATTACTTCCTCCAGCGCGCGGGCAAGGTGATATTTTTCGTCATCTGTTTTGGCAGCAGCCGTCAGTTTTTTTAAAAGCTCTTCGTTATCCTTTAAATTGCCGTCCGCAACAAAATTAAACGCAAAAGTTGCCGCTGCCAGTTCTTTGGGAGTGTCGGCGAGTGCTTTTTGCCCAAATCCTTCCAGGAGGTTTTTAACCTCGTCGGCAGGCGGCTGGGGTTTAATCTCATGCGTGCGCTCAATTGTCTCTTTGACAAAATCTGCGGGATTTTCCTGCGCAGTGATTGGAAACTGGCCGCTGCCGATCGTAATGACAGTTATTTCATGGCCGGCTTTAATCTGATCGTAGGTTGTCTGACCTGATTCAAAAGACACTCGAAGTCTTAGCATGTTCTGGGACTCCTCGCGGGCAAGTTTTTCGGCGGTTTCTGTTGACAATCCAACAATTTTTAGGATTTCCTCACGGGGAGGGGTCACGTCTTGCTGAGGTTGACTATCTTGACTGGCAAAAGCGCCATCGACGGGGTCGGGCATGATGGGTACATTTAAAACGTTTGGCGTGGGGTTGTCAACAGAAATATTTTGAGTGATTAGGTTCTGGCCCTTAGTAACAATATTTAAGATTCAGCTGGCGAAGATGCTGTGGATGAACTTTGGGCTCTTTTTCCTTCTAGTCTTTGAATTGTGGCTGCTACCAATAACCCGGTTGTTTGATCACCATTGATGTATTGTTTAAGCATGTCCATATATTTTTGATTATCAAGTATTCCGTTTGGAGAAAAAATGTCTAACGCTTGTATAGATAATTCATAATCTCTGGCTGAGAGTGCTGCGTGCGCAAATCCCTCTGCGATGGATTGTAGTTGCTTTCTGGTTATATTTTGGGGCGTTTCAATTTGTGAGTCTAATGCGGATTTTAAATTTTTTAGGAAATCCACTCCTCTATTTACTGGTTCATCAAATATTATCCTGTGAATAGCGGTGTCTGCTTCGGCAACATTTATCCCTCTTTCAGAAAAGAAGTGGGCCATTTGTAATTCACACAATGTCTCGATCGATTTTATGTTTTTGCCTGCTAATAAGTCGTAATACAGTGCGTAGCCAGATTTAAATACTCTGGAAAGCAGGTAACTTTCTGCTAGGTTGTCAGTTGTTTCTTGTGTTACCGTTGACGTATCAACGCCGAGTTGATTGAGGATTGCTGGATCTATCGCTGGACGCTGTTCTTGTGTCATTTACAATTGCTCTAATTTTAGTTTCTCTTCGCCTTTGGGGATTTGTACCAAGGCGAGATAGCGCTCGGTTGTGGAGAGGCGTTTGTGGCCGGCGACTTTGGAGATTAGCACCAAGGATGCTCCGGATGTCAGGTGGTGGGCGACCCAGGTGTGGCGAAGGTCGTTAACCTTGGCGCCGGTGATGCCTGCTTTTCGGTAGTAACGGTCAATGGCGGTTCTGATGTTGCGAACCAAAAGTGGCTTACCGGTTTTGGTGACAAAAAGCGCTTTGTTAGTAGTTTTAGGGCGAACCTGCAAATAGCGCCTTAAGGCTGCTTCGACAGCTTTGTTCAGAGGAACTGTTCTCTCCGGTCTGTTTTCCAGAGCACGGACGAAAAGCGAACCTTCTTTTTGGCCCTCGCCGAAGAAGATATCATCAGTGCGCAAATTGGCAAGTTCGCCGATTCTGATGCCAGTTTGCAGTAAAACTTCGATGATTGCTGCAATTCTGATGTCGTCTCTTGCGGTATCGCGAAGAGCCCGATATTCAATAGGGGAAAGGATTCTGGGTGGTTTGGTATCAAACTTTGGGTGATCAACCAGATTTGCGGGATCATCGGTGATGTATTCCTGAATTTTAAGGAAGCGGAAAAAAGTTTTGGTTGAATTTAATTTTCGGGAAATTGATTTTTTGGTGTAACCGCTTTTTTCCATTTTGGCTAAAAAGGAGCGGATATCATCGGCTGTGGCATCCTGAACGTTGGCCTTTTGCAAATCCTCCAGAAAGCTAACGAGTTGTTCGATATCTTTGCCGTAGGCAAGCACCGTTGCAGATGCGCGCTTTTTGCTCTTGAGATTATCAATAAATTCTTTATGAGCTTCTCTAAGCTTTTTCATGTATCCTAATTTGGCAGCTGGTTGGTTTAGGGTTGATTGCGGGCTGATAGCAGGATCAACGAAAGGTAGTATAATCCTATGCTATGGGCCTTGTCAAGCCCGAAAAGCTGCCTCTAGTGTTTTCTGGAGGTTTAAGCTGGTTTTAGGTAAAAGATCTGTCGGATGAGACAATTATATAATGGAAGTATGAAACGAAACCTGTTGTTGATATTTGCGGTTATCGTTGGCCTTTTGCTTGCATACAACAGCGCCAAAAAAATAGCTTCATACAGGGGTACTTCGCAAAAGATTACAGGTGAGCAGGCTAAACTTGAGCAGCTTAGGCAGGAAAATGCCGAGTTGAAGCAGGAGCTTGAATATAAAAAGAGCGACAAATTTGCTGAGGGTGAGATTAGAAATAAATTGGGTTTGGCAAAGCCGGGAGAGGAAGTTTTCGTGGTACCGAAGGAGGACGAACGACTAACGGCCAATGACAAGAGTAGAGATGAGAGGTCTAATTTAGAAAAGTGGAAGGATTATCTGTTTGAGGGGGAGTAAAAAAGAAACGATCGGGGAATGTCGTTTCTGATTCTTGTAGCGGGGGCGGGAGTCACTTCGTCACTTTGTTCCTCAGTGTAAGCTTCTCCTCCCTTTTCTTAAAAATACTACTGACGAATTACTAGTGTCTTTGCGGAAGCAAAAGTCGTGTTAGTGTGTAGCGGGGGCGGGAGTCGAACCCACTTCTGGAGATTATGAGCCTCCCGAGATACCGTTTCTCCACCCCGCGTCAAGTCTGACTTGACGGCCACGTTTGACGTGGCGTCGTGAGCTCTTATTTTAGCTTCAAACCGTCGATTTGTCAACCTTAAATGCTTCTGATAGAATTACGTTTAATAATTAGGTAGCGTAGCTTCCTCCTTCGCTTCGGAGGACAAGCAGCTATAAAGGCTGTGTAGTTCAACGGTAGAACAACGCCCTCATATCAGCTATTTGCAGTGTTTTGCAAATCCTGATATATCAGCCTAGCATATTTTGTAAACGGCGGCGTAGCTCAGTTGGTTAGAGCGTGGCACTCATAACGCCAAGGTCGGAGGTTCGATTCCTCCCGCCGCTACAAAATATGCTAGGCTGATATAAAGCGTGAACAGAGGTTCGACTCCTCTCATAGCCACTAGGTTGCAGGCTTGCACTGATGAAGTCGAGATTGGCTGAGGAAGTGTTCGATCCCTGCCACTGCCACTTAGCAATTGAGATAATTGACTGCTAAGAAATTTGACACATTCCGGTTTTGGTTGTTATAATTTATGTAAGGTAATGCTCTTTTGAGGTGAAATAGGTTTAAATTTAGCAGGTTGGGCAGTGATCTGCTGATATATTAATAACATGATAACTGGCTTAAAAACCTTTTGGTATTTTTACTTTGCTCGCTAAGCAGGCGGGTTTTGTAGCGGTTTTTAAGTCGTAATTTCGAAAGAACCAAATACGGAACTCGCTAGGTAGGCGAGTTTTTTTGTGGTCTAAATTAAGAAAGGTGGCAGTTTTAATGCCATGTTGTGAGCAGGATATTGCTAAAAAAGTGCACCCAACATCGTTCGAGTTGCTTGATGCTGTGTTGTTTTCGGACAAGGTGGTTTATATGGATCCGGAAAATGGTCGGGAAAGTATTCAGATGGTTCACAAACATCTCCTTGAATGTGACTCATGCGTTCAAGAAGTTCAAAAGGAAATTAAATTTTATTAAGTTATGCAATAATGAGGAGAATGAAGATTGCCATGATTGTTTTGACATTGGTTGTGTTTGTAATTATCTCGTTATTATTTGCGTTTCCAAAAGTGATTGGCCAACGAATACCGATGGGCCCATATAGAGAAACTAGGAATTGCTTCGGTTTTGTTTACAATGAGAATAATGGGATTGAAGGTGAGACAATTATGTATTGTCGAGGGGTTCCTTATGGCGAAAGTGAAATTTATAATCCGAACAATTTAATAGTTAGATGAAAAAGCGGATTTTAACTGGGGACAGACCGACACTCGACAGCTTCCATTTAGGGAATTATGTCGGCTCGCTTAAAAACAGGGTTAAATTGCAGGACGAATACGAAACCTTTATTGAGGTTGTGGATCTCCATGCGCTGACTACCCATTTTGATAAAACAGATAGTTTAAAGGAGAATATCAGAGGGTTGGTTCTTGGCTATCTTTCGGTGGGGCTTGATCCTGCAAAGGTTACTTTTTTTCTGCAATCAAAAGTCCCGGAGATTTTAGAAATTGCTTATTTTTTGAGCATATTGACCCCTCGGCCCTTGCTTGCGAGGCAGCCAGCTCTTAAAGAGAAATTAGACCAGGGGGAGCAAGATACCGTGGGGCTGTTTTACTATCCTGTTTTGATGGCAGCTGATATTTTAGCGCCCCGGGCAAATCTGGTACCTGTGGGTAAAGATCAAAAGGCTCATGTTGAGTACGCCCGGGATATCGCCCAAAAATTTAATGATAGATACGGAGAGGTTTTTCCGATACCCGAACCCTTAATTGGAGAAGTTGAGACTCTTCCCGGTACTGACGGGCAGGCCAAGATGGGTAAATCTCTAGGGAATGCTATCTTTTTAACTGACATATCTGAGGAAGTGAATAAAAAAGTTATGGGTATGTACACGGACCCAAAAAGGATTCACGGGGACGAACCGGGGGACGTTGATGGTAATCCGGTTTTTATTTATTTAGATAGTTTTAAAGAGTCAAAGAGTCAAAGAGTCAAAGTAGACGAATTAAAAGATCTCTATCAAAAGGGTCAAGTTAAAGATGTGGAAGTTAAAGAATTTTTAGTGGAAGTCTTGGAGGAATTTTTGGCGCCAATTAGAAATAGGCGAACGCAGTTTGAAAAGCAGCCGGATTTAGTCGAGAAGATTTTAAAAGTAGGAACAGAAAAAGCTCGCGCCGAGGCACAAAAAACGTTGACTTTGGTCAAAAAGGCAATGAAGATTGATTATTTTTGATAACTTGTCGGCTACTTCGTGATCTTTTTAACTTGTATTTTCGTTCAATAATTGTTTCAGTATTATTAATGGTAGAGAAAATTGATGCATTTGGTCATAGTGTGAGCGAGGTTTTAGATGTACTTAAACTTAGACCTGATTCAGGCTTTAGGCTAATTTACTTCGGTCCTTCCGAAACAGTAACTGTACAGGAACAACGATATCTTTCAGACTTGTCAGCGATGCCATATTATTATCACCGTAGTTATTTGTTAACAGGAATGATTGATTCGAGGGGCAGGCCCGTGCGGTTGCTTGCTGTGCCAGGGGATTGCCCATATTTAGGAGAAGACGAAGACTTGCCAGGGGAGGAAGTAACTTATGTAGCTAAGGTAACTAGGCAACGCGTGCGAAAGAGGTCATCCCCGATTACCTTGCTGATACTGGCGGATGATAGAGAAAAAGCCATGGGGGTTGCAGAAAAAAAAGCTCTAAGAATTTTAGGCAGAAATTATCAGTATGCAATCGATCTTAGACATGTGTCGCCCCAAGAATTTGCCAAAGAAGCAAATAGATTAATAGATAGAGGACATAAGCTTCCTGATAGTATATTGAGGTATAGGAAGATTGGAGACTATGCTCTGCAGCGAGAGTTGAGACTAGCCTAGGCGATGTACTGGCAATTCCGATTTTCAAGTGATATCATCTGATTCGCATTAAGCTTAATAATCTGATATAATTTCGTTTTACGAAATTAGAAAATGATCCGTTACCAATGCCAAACAATGTTAAAAAAACTGCTCAGGATAATAAGACTTCAGCTTCTGCCAGATTAAAGGCAAAAGCAGCGATTCCCAAAGTAAAATTGCCTAAGATGAATAAGAAATCCGGCTGGCGAGGATTTGCAATTTACGCAATCCTGGGTATCATACTTTTTGCATTTTTTGCGGCAACATCTGCGCCTGTCGACAGGTTAATGCAAACAAAGCCGATTTCAAATGTGATAGATGACATTAAGAGCGGCAAGATAGACAAAATCGAAATTGATGGGGACAAAATTAGCGTAGATTTGAAAGATGACGGCGTATATATTTCCAGAAAAGAAGAAAATCAGTCGTTTTTCGAGACATTAAGGGCTGCAAATGTTGATGTCGGCGGCGTTCAAATTAATGTCCGCGACAGAACCTTTTCGCAGGCCTGGGTAACGATTTTGACGACTTTTTTGCCTTTGGGAATAATTATACTTTTCTTTTTCTTTATTTTTAGACAGGCAAGGGAAGGGGCATCTTCCGTATTTTCTTTTGGCCAGTCGCGCGCAAAACAATTTACTCCCGACAAGCAAAAAGTGACTTTTGAGGATGTGGCGGGTGTGGATGAGGCTAAGCAGGAACTGCAGGAAGTTGTGGATTTTTTGAAGCATCCGGAGAAATATAAGGCAATTGGTGCGCGCACGCCCAAAGGAGTGCTTTTAATTGGACCGGCCGGAACCGGCAAAACGCTTTTGGCTAGAGCGGTTGCCGGAGAAGCCGGAGCGCCATTTTTTTCGGTTGCCGGAAGCGAGTTTATGGAAATGCTTGTCGGGGTTGGCGCAGCTAGGGTTCGCGACCTTTTTGGTCAGGCCAAAAAGACTGCGCCGGCGATTATTTTTATCGATGAGATTGAATCCATCGGGCGTATGCGGGGTCTTGGATTTTCCGGAGGCCACGATGAGAGAGAGCAAACTCTAAATCAGATTTTGGTTGAGATGGATGGATTTGCGCCAAATGATTCCGTAATGGTAATGGCGGCAACCAACAGGCCGGATCTTTTGGATCCGGCACTGACTAGACCGGGAAGGTTTGACAGGCGCGTCAGTTTGGATTTGCCGGACATTGAAGGCAGAAAGGCGATTATTGCCATTCACAAAAAAGGCAAACCATTTGCCAAGGAGGTGGATGATGTGCGGCTGGCAACTAGAACTGTTGGATTTTCCGGTGCGGATCTTGCCAATATGTTAAATGAAGCGGCAATTTTGGCGGCAAGATCCGGTAAAAAGGCGATAGATGATGTGGATTTAGAAGAGGCGGCAACTAAGGTTAAACTGGGTCCGCAAAGACGCAGGATGCAATCGGCAGAAGAAAAGAAACTGACGGCATATCATGAAGGTGGACACGCGATTGTTGCCCATTTTTCGCCCAACGTTGATCCGGTTCACAGGATATCAATAGTTGCTAGGGGCATGACAGGAGGCCATACACTGGTGCCACCATCGATCGACAGATACACGGAAACTAAAACGAGGCTAATTGACCGAATTGCGGTTCTTATGGGTGGCAGGGCGGCAGAAGAGCTTGTTTCTGGGGAATTTACAACCGGGGCAGCTTCCGATCTTGAGATTGCCTCGGGCTTGGCTCGGGAAATGGTAACGCAGTTTGGCATGAGCAATCTGGGGCCGACAATCTTTTCACCACGTCCGCAGTTTGGGATTTGGCCGATAATGGGTTCGGATGCGACACAGGTTTCGCCGGAGCTGGCTGCCAAAATAGATAAAGAAATTTCCAAAATAATTGATGAAGGCTACAAAGTTGCCAAAGAAACTTTGGTCAAAAATAAAGTGAAATTGGACAAAGTTGCAGAAGCGCTCTTAGAGAAGGAAACACTAGATCGTGATCAGTTTGAAAAGCTGGTTGGTAAACCCGCAAGCAATGGGGAAATTAAGTTTAAGCTAAAGCCGAGAGCTAAATCCGCCCAGGCGTGAAATGAGTGAGCGGGAGGAAGGTTCTCCTGCCGATACTATTCAAAGAATTTTTCCGGATGAAATTTTAAGAGTTGCTGTCGGGAAGTTTGTTGACGGTGTTTCGCACGTCAATGGTGTAGGAAAGCTTGCGGTTAGAAAGTATAACGACGGGACAATCAGATTTTATGCGGTCTGGGATATTAGCGGTGGAGACCGTGATATGGTTACAAGTCTTTGCAGCGAAGGTTTTTCGAATTATGCCAAGCACAATACGGATTTTGTGGTAATTCACTACTCACAAGAAGAATTTGGGCAGATGGAAGAAAATAATCAGCATTATAATTATACTGATAGCGGAACGATTTGGGAGAGGTCAGAAGAAGCTGAATGAACACTTCTTGTGCTAAAATTTCTGCGTGGAGTGTGTCGTCATTGCGAATCCCGCATTGCGGGTGAAGCAATCTTATATTGGATCTAGATCGCCATGCTTCGCTCGCGATGACAAAAAAGGTTTCAACTTTACTTCTAATTGACGGCAATTCGCTTTTTCATCGGGCGTATCATGCAATTCCGCAGCTAACTTCCAGGGATGGTCAAGTAGCTAACGCTGTATTCGGGTTTTCCAATATGCTTCTTAAAGCTATAGGTGAAGTCAAACCTGATTATGTGGCTTGTGCATTTGATACTAAAGCGCCGACATTTCGCCATATTGAATTTGAAAAGTATAAGGCCCACAGGGTTGCGCCGCCGCCGGATCTTTACCCGCAGCTTCCTAAAGTTAAGAAAGTTTTGGATGCGTTTGGGATTAAGTATTTTGAGAAAGAGGGGTACGAGGCGGATGATTTAATAGCAACACTTGCTTCGCAAGCGTTGCGCAATACGACTAACGCTAAACGACTAAAGCATGACAAAACAGAAGCGTTAGACGTTAGTCGTTCGTCGTTGAACGTGATCATTTTAAGCAGCGACCGCGATGTACTGCAACTGGTTGACGGAAACGTTAAGGTTCAGGCTCCCTCCCCCGTCAAGACTTCGGAGGGTAAACCCGGATGGGGGGAGTTGATAGGAGCGCGCGAGGTCAAAGAAAAATATGGACTTGAGCCTCACCAGATGGTTGATTACAAGTCTTTAACCGGAGATCCATCTGATAATGTTCCCGGAATTGCCGGGGTTGGACCAAAGACGGCATCAAGCCTGCTGCAGAAGTACCATACTTTAGAGAACCTTTTTGCACACGTCAAGGAGACTCCTGTACAGGTGCAGGAAAAGTTGGAGGCAGGGAAGGATATTGCACTGGCTGCCAAAAGGCTCGTGGAGCTGGATCGGGATGTAGCTATTAGCTTTCAGCTATCAGAGCTTAGTTTCAAGCCTGATTGGGAGAAGGTCAGGCGGGAGTATGAGGAATTGGGGTTTAAATCGATCGTGGCAAAATTGCCACGAGTTAACAGTTCACAGTTATCAGGTAACGGTAAGAAATTGAAAACACCTGGGAACCGTGAACTGAAAACCGATAACCAAGACCAGTTGGAGTTAATTTAGATGGTTAGTGAAGAAGACAAAGCAAAAACAGAACTCGAAAAGCCGCCCATTAAGGCGGTGATTTTTGATTTCGACGGATTATTAGTTGATACTGAGCCTGTTTGGGACAAAACTTATTATGTTTTCCTAAAAAATCATAATATTGTTCCCAATGAAGAGGTGGAAGATCAAATGTTTGGTAGCGGTCTTACGGAAGCAGTCCAATTGATGATAGATAAGATGGGTCTTAAGGGAGGGATAAGCGAATTAGTTTCAGATTACAGAAAATTGTTTTATGAAGAGTTTTTAAAGCGTAAAGATGTTGTGATGCCAGGAGCAATGCAGCTACTCAGGACTCTGCAAGACAAGGATGTGATTATTTCCTTAACATCTGGAGGTCATACAAAGTTAAAGCTAATGGAAATATTGAAGTCGCATGGGATCTTAGACTTTTTTACTGCTATTGTTTCTTCAGACGATGTTGCTCATGGCAAACCTGCTCCCGATGTCTACATTGAAGCTTGCCGAGAATTGCAACTGAGATTGGAATTCTGCATTGCCTTGGAGGATTCGCCAAATGGTATAGAGGCAGCAAAAGCTGCTGGAGTAAGGGTTTATGGAGTAAATAAAGATGAAAAGATTCGGGCAGAATTGGCCAGAGTTGGAGCGGATAGGGTTTTTTCTTCGCTCAACGAGGTTGATTTATGAAAGTAGCTTTAGTTCATGATTATTTGAATGAATATGGTGGGGCTGAGAGGGTTTTGGAGGCGCTCTCTGAAATCTTTCCAAAAGCGCCGATTTATACGGCTTTTGTAAGGAAAGATTCATCGGCGTACAAGAGGTTTAAAAGTAAGAAAATTATTACATCCTGGGCACAAAACGTGCCGTTTTTTGCAAGCAGGCTTCATAGTCCTCTGCGGTTTCTGGCGCCACTCATTTGGAACAGCCTCGATTTCTCAGAATATGACGTAGTGATCACGTCCGCATCCTGGTATGTGACAAAAGGCGTAGGCAAAAGGTCTGGCCTTAGCTCAGACGAAACCGGCGCAAAAGGCCAGACCTTGGATAAGCTATCCTTCACTGAAGTTTCGGATGGCAAGCCGATCGAAATCTGCTACTGCCACACGCCGCCGCGCTATCTTTATGGCTATACAACGGCTACGAATATTAATCGTAATTTTCTAATTAAGGTTTATGCACTCATCGTTAACCACTTTATGCGGGTTTATGATTTTGAAGCGGCGCAGCGGGTGGATTATTTTATCGCTAACTCGCGTGAAGTTGCGGCAAGGATTAAGAAGTTTTACAGAAGAGAATCAACGGTAATTTATCCTCCTGTTGATACATCAGCGTATAGTAAGAATAAGCGTATAGCGTCTAGTAAGGGAAAATCACTAAACGCTAACTCCTACTTTCTTGTTGTCTCCAGATTAGTTGCTTCAAAAAACGTCGATGTGGTAGTGGAAGTGTGTACAAAATTAGGTCTGCCGCTTAAGGTTGTGGGGGCAGGGAGAGAGATGGCCAATTTTAAAAAATTGGTAGGGAAATTTATTCCAAAGAAAAATGTCATCCTGAGCGATAGCGAAGGATCTCGAGATTCTTCGGCTTCGCCTCAGAATGACAGTCACTCGACTGTCGAGTTTCTCGGAGATGTCAACGATGAGGAGCTTATTTCGCTTTACCAAAATTGTCGGGCGGTGATTTTTGCGGCTAGTCAGGAAGATTTTGGTCTGGTACCGGTTGAGGCAATGGCGGCTGGTAAGCCAGTGATTGTAAATGCGGAAGGTGGAGTTTTGGAATCTGTTGTCGATGCAATACCAGCAGGAAAAGGTAAAGGCACAGGAGTCTATTTCGAGCTTGCGAGAAACAAGCCCTCTTATTTTGACCCGCCGACTGCTGGTTCTTTAACTTTGGCAATTAATAATTTTGTAGACCTTGAGAAAAAGGGCTATTTTAATGCTAATTTCATTCGATTCCACGCCCAAAAGTTTTCTAAAGAAAGATTTAAAAAGGAGATTTTGAAGTTTATGGGAAGTAAAGTAAGATGAATCCAAATTTTAGAGTCTATTTCTTTCAAACTGCTCGTGACGTATCCCGTAAAGGAATTTATGGAGGAACAAAGTGAAGAAGTTTATACTAGGATTCTGCGCTCGATTAAACTGCTCAGAGATGGTGGCCCTTTTTTGAGACCGCCTGACGCAAAGAAAATCGACAGAAATCTTTATGAGCTGCGGATTAGAGGAAAAGAATCTATCAGAATTTTCTACACAAAAACAAGTGAAGGTTATATTCTTCTGCATGCGTTTAAAAAGAAGACACAGAAGATTCCTAGAAGAGAGCTTAAGTTAGCAGTTGACAGAATGAGGTAATTAGTATAACATATATGTTATGAAAAGGAAGCATCTAGATTTTGACATTTACTTAAAAGAAGTTCTTAAAAATCCTAAGATTAGGGCGGAGTACGACAAGCTTGAGCCTGAGTTTGCTGTTATTGAAGCGATTTTGGATGCTAGAGTTAAAAAGCACATGACGCAGGAGCAATTAGCTCATAAAATAGGTACAAAGCAATCCGCTATTGCCCGGATCGAATCGGGCAACGCTAATCCCTCGATCGGTTTTCTTCAAAAACTTGCTGAAGCGCTGGGCAAAAAACTAGTGATTCAATTTAAATAAATTTTCTACTCTTTTTCTTCATTTTGATTTAAAATAACTCCGAAGAAAGATTCAAAAGAGATTTTGAAGTTTGTGGGAAGTAAAGTTAAATGAATTTTCAAAAAATTAAGGCAGATTTGCAGCGGGTTTATGATGATTTGGCCTTATATTGGGGACAGGATAAGACTCTTCATGATTGGGGCGAAGACGATCTTCTCAGCTTCGCTAGGTTAGTAGGGAAAGGTGCTAAAGTTCTGGATTTAGGTTGCGCATCTGGTTATCAGTCAAAACTATTGCGTGATCAAGGACTAAATGTTGTAGGTTTGGATCTTTCGCCTAGGATGATAGTCGTCGCGAAGAAAAGAGTTACGAATGTGGATTTCGTGGTTGGAGATATGACGAATTTGACTTTCAAATTTGCAACTTTTAATGGTGTGTATGCCCGAGCCTCGCTTCTTCATATCCCAAAGAAACTTGTTCCGAAGGTTTTGAAATCGGTCCATAGAATATTAAAAGACAAAGGTATTTTTTATTTAGCTCTTAAGGAGGGGAAAGGTGAGAGTGAAGTTGAAGACGAAAGACATGGAGTAAAAGTAAAGAGATTTTTTTCTTTCTTTAGTGAGAAGGAGATTGTTGATTTGCTAAATGATACCGGATTTAGGATTGAAAGTGTTAATTTTTACCAAAGAGATAAAAGAACTACGAAGTGGATTGAAATATTTGCGAAAAAGATTTAGTTTTGGCTTGCATCTATTTCTTTTTGGAGTTAGGCTGGAGGTAGATGGGTATTACGACTGAGGCTGAATCAATTGGGGTGGAAGTTGATACTAGCGATATGAGCGAGCGACAATTTGAAGTATTTTTAAGAGATTTGGAACGAGGCCCAGAAACAGTATCGCTTCGAGCGCTGAAGATTGCTCTCCAACATAAAGGACCATTTGAAGAGGAAGCGCTGTCTCCTTTTGCATCTCCTCAGCAGATTGCGTAGTTTGATCTTCTCAATTGTCTGATTGTTTCTTCTGGTTTAGAATATCACGTAACTCGTAAGAAATTAGGTTGTGCTGGAATTTCTCCGCTTAGCGGGGCAAGCAGTAATAGGAGAATTAAATGCCTGAATTGCCAGAGGTAACAGTAATAACTGAACAATTAAACAAGAAGCTTAAAGGCTTGGTTTTAAAGTCGATTGAATATGATTGGCCGAAGAAATTTTATTGGGGCAAGTTTTCTGTCAAAGATTTGAAGGGTGCAAAGATTACGGGGGTTGAGCGCCGCGGCAAAGTAATCTTAATAAATACTGATAAGAAAATTACGATTTTGATCCACTTAAAGTTAACCGGCCAGCTGATATATCAGGATGCGAAGACTCGTATTGCGGGCGGGCATCCGATTCCACCTTTAAATTTGCCGGCCCCTAATAAGACAACGAGAGTTACTTTTGCTTTTAACAACGGCGGTCCCACTTCGTCATCCACTACGCTCAAAGAGCTTCGAGGATCGAGAAGACTTCGAGGGACAAGTCATCTTTATTTCAACGATATGCGCAAATTTGGCTGGGTGAAGATTGTGAGAAGTGATAAGTCAGAAGTGAAGAAGGCGATAGGTCAAGAACTTGGTCCTGACCCTCTAGAGATGACATTTGAGGAATTCTGCGAGCGTCTGGCAAAAAAGCCTCAATCGCGGATCAAGAAGTTATTGATGGATCAGTCGTTTATCGCTGGGGTTGGAAATATCTACAGTGATGAAGCTCTGTGGCGAGCTAAAATTCATCCCAGAAGAAGCGCTATTAGCCTTTCGCCTTTGGAGGTTAGAAGATTGTATGATGGGATTCGTGAAAGTTTAAGACTTGCAATTGAAAAAGGCGGATCAAGTGCCAATTCGTATGTGGACAGTGGCGGAGAACGTGGCCTTTATCTTTCATATGCTCGCGCCTATCATATGACAGGAAAGCCTTGCGCAAGGTGCAAAACACCGATTGTTCGAGAGAAGATGGACGGTCGCAGCGCGCATTTTTGTCCCAACTGCCAAGTCACTCTTGGCTAGGACGTTTGACGTCCTGTTAAAGGTTAAAATAAATGTTACCAATTCTTAACAAATACTTAAAACTTTTAAAGAACACTAATTTCTTACTTCTGATTTTAGTCATTTTTATTGGCCAGGCAGCTTCCGCATTTTTGGTTTTGGCTCTCATTGTTTCGGTATTTAAACAAACCGGTTCAAATTTTGGTGTTTCGGGAGTAATTCTTTCGTTTGCGCTTCCCTCTTTCCTGTTGATGGCTGTTTCCGGTTTGGTGGCTGATCTTTTTGATCGAAAAATTATTATTATTTTTGCAAATACTTTTATTGCGCTGGTGGTTTTGCTAATCTTAGTTTCAAAACAGGCATTTTATGCTTCAATTCCTTTGGCCTTCTTGTATTTTGCCGGCAACTCGTTTTTCATACCAGCTTCGTCGGCTGCTACGGCTCAGCTTGTAAAAAAGCGCCAACTACTGCTTGCCAATTCGCTTTTTATATCCGCACTGGCAGGAGGGGTAATAATAGGTTTATTTTTAGCGGCGGTTATCAGCTTTTTTGCGGGAGCACAAATGGTACTTATTATCTGCGAAGCGCTTTTAATTTCGGCTGCTGCCCTTTCTTTGTTTTTGCCAAAGCTTCTGCCTAGAAAGAGGGCGAATTTTACTATTATTAAAACTTTGGCGGACATCTGGAAAGGTTTTGATTATATTTTTGACCATAAGGTAATCTGGTTCTTCTTTGGGATGTTTGCGCTGATTCAGGGAATTATTGCTTTTGGCATAACCCTGGCACCCGGGTTTTTTGAAGAAATTGTGGGTGTTAGTATTGAAAAAAGCCCTCTTTTGATATTTCCGCTGATTGGTATTGGGGTACTGCTGGGGATTGCAGTTTCTCACCTGCCCGGTAAAAAGGAGGGGACGTTGGTATCGTTGGGACTTGCGGTACTTGGGCTGGCGACTGCTACTGTGGGAGGTTTTGTGAATGTTTTTGGCACAGCAAATTTGATTTTTGTGCCGGTTGTGTTCTTTTTAATAGCTGTTGGTTTGGGTAGTGTAGTTGTTTTGATAGCCAGCAGGGCAGCTCTGCAGGAAAATGTTTCCCATCATTATCAGGGTACTGTTTTTGGCGCAAATATTATTTTAGCGTCTTTTTTTTCGGGTTTGTTTTCTCCTGCTGCAGCGACTTTTGAAGCTATCTGGGGATATGCTAATCTTCTTTTAGGAGCGGGAATCGTTATTACACTCGTTTCATTTTTTTGTCTTTACGCTGCTAAAAAATGGCAATTTTAGAACTCTTGTTATTTAATTTTCGAAATTTCGCGTCCAAAAGAATTATTTTTGATGAAAAGCTTACCGTGATTATCGGACCAAACGGATCCGGTAAAAGTAATATTTTGGAGGCAGTGTCTTTGCTTTCGGCGGCAAGACCGATGCATATCGAGGGGGATATAGATTTAGTCAAGTTCGGCAAAAGTGAAGCAAAAGTAGAGTCGAGAGTCGAGAGTCAAAGTGAAAAGAAAATGTTAACAATTAATTTTCAGGTGATTGACGAGCTGCATATCAAAAAATCATTTTTGGTTGATGACCTTAAAAAGAGATTTATTGATATGGGGAGTTACCTTTCGATTGTGATTTTTCATCCGCAGGACTTGGATCTTGTTGGGGGCTCACCATCACTTCGCAGGCACCACCTGGATAGTTTTCTTTCGTCTTTGGACCGTGATTATTGGAGGAATATTTCGGCATACAACAAGATTGTTGTTCGAAGAAATAAGGTGTTGCAAAGGATTTTTGAAGGGAAGGCTAAACCACTGGAGCTTGGTTTTTGGGATGCGCGGCTTTTGGAACACGGGGCGTATGTTAGCAAAAAGAGGCAGGAGTTTTTTGAGTTTTTAAACTTTGTGGAGTCGGTTGGTGCTCGGGGTCCTGTCAGTCTTTTCCCTCCCGCCCCTTCGATAAACTCAGGACAAGCAGTGCGCGTTTACCCTGAGCGAAGTCGAAGGGCTGTCGGGAGCCCTTTCACGACTGCCACCCCTCGCAAAAACTTACCTGTTACTATAAATAAAAGTTTAGAAGGTTTTAGTTGGGATTTGAAGCAAAGTTTGGTTACGGAAGAGAAGTTGTTGAGAAATAGGGAAAGAGATATTACGGCGCGGGTGACCTTGTCAGGTCCTCACAGAGATGATTTTCGATTTATATTTGGAGGAAAGGATATGGCTTATTTCGGCTCACGAGGAGAGCAACGTATGGCGGTTTTGGCCTTGAAACTTGCCGAGCTTGAGTATTTTCGCACTAAACGCGGAGTAAAGCCGATTTTAGCGCTTGATGACATATTTTCGGAACTTGATTGGGAACACCGGGAAGCGGTTTTAGCAGTTATCGGCAATCAACAGACAATAATTACGGCTGCCGAGCGCGAATCGGTACCTAAAAATCTTTTAAAAAAGGCGAAAGTGGTGGGGTTGTAGACACGTGACAGGTAACAAGTAACATGAAACAGGTTGATTTTGCCTAAATTTTACCGCATAATTAACGCATTACTTATCGTGACAAGTGACACGGGACAAGAAACAGGTTATAAAAAGCTTTTAGTTTGGCAAATAGCAGATAAATTGGCTCATCGAGTCTACGATCTTACTCAGGATTTTCCAAAAGAAGAGCAATTTAGTTTAACTCCTCAACTGCGAAGAGCAGTAATATCTGTCGTTGCAAATATAATTGAGGGTTACGGTAGATTCAGTAAAAACGAATTCAGACATTTTCTTTCAATCGCCCTTGGTTCTCTTGCCGAGGTCGAGTATTATTTAGAATTTTCCCTTAAACGAGGCTATTTGAGTAAATCTCAATTTGTCGAGGTCGAAGAGCTACGGAATAAATGTGGGCAATTATTGTGGAAGCTGTACCGCTCGCAATCAAAATAACATGTCACGTGTTCCTTGTTTCGTGTTCCTATGTACAAGCCTACTTTTTCCATAACCAACGAAATCCTCAAATATATAGGGAGAATTGAAGCTGCCCGTGATTATATTGAAAACGCGCCGCTGGTGCCGGCGTATGAGGCTAAATTTAGACAAGAGGCGATACTGCGTACTGTTCATCACGGAACTCATATTGAGGGCAATCCATTGGGTACTGGCGAAGTAGCGGCGGTTTTAAGTGGCGGAATTGTTGATGCCAGGGATCGGGACGTGCAGGAGATTTTGAATTACCGGGAAGTATTGAAGTATATAGATAAGAGTCAGAGAGTAAGAGAGTCAGAGAGTAAGAGAGTTAAAGAGCTGGAGAAGCAAAGATTTGCGGAAAAAGATCTTTTGAAGATTCATCAGTTGACGGTTAACAGAGTTTTGTCTGGCGAAAAAGCAGGAAAGTTTAGAGAGACCCAAGTTGTTGTAAAAAACTCTAAAACAGGCGAAATCAGCTTCAAACCGCCGGCAGCAAATCTTGTAAAAAAGTTGACTGGTGATTTTTTAGCGTGGCTTAAATCTCAGGAAACGGAAGATGTGCACCCGGTAATTTTGGCAGGGATCGTGCATTATGTTCTGGCATATATCCACCCGTTTGTAGACGGGAACGGCAGAGTGGCAAGGGCATTTGCGACATTGGTTTTATTTAATAAAGGTTATGATATTAAAAAGTTTTTTTCGCTGGAGGAGTATTTCGACCGCGATGCCAAACGGTATTATGAAACTTTGCAGACAGTTTCGAACCAAAAAGTGGATACACTTTCTGCGCGCGATCTGACAGTTTGGCTTGAGTATTTCTGCGAGGGTTTGGCGCAGGAGCTGGAAAGAGTTAAGGAAAAGGTTCAAAAGTTGTCTCTGGATTCGAGGCTTAAAGGCAGAACGGGGCAAATTGCGCTTTCCGAGAGGCAAGTAAAACTGGTTGAATATATCGAAAATTACGGATCCATTAACAATAAAGCTTGGCGAAGTTTGCTTGCCGATTTTTCCGATGATACAATTTTGCGCGACTTGCGCGATTTGCAGAAAAAGAAATTAATTAAGAAAAAAGGCAGCACCAAAGGGGCTGTGTACGTACTTAAATGAAGAGTGAAAGTGAGAAGGAGAACTCTTATGTTCTTTAGTACTTTATCTAGCTATTACGAAAAGTTGGAAGCGACTAGCAAAAGACTGGAGCTTATTGATATTCTCTCAAAACTTTTTAAAGAGTCGGATGCTGCGGAAATCGGCAAGATTTGCTACTTGATTCAGGGTAGAGTGGCGCCGTTTTTTGAACCTGTGGAAATTGGAATGGCGGAATCGATGGTGGCGCAGGCAATTGGCAAAGCGTACGGCCCCACTTCGCCAAGGCTTCGTGGGGTAAACAATAGCAAAGACGAAGTTCTTAAGCTTTATCGTCAAAAAGGGAATATGGGTTTAGCTGCACAAGAGTTAAGTAACAAGAAACACGGGACACGAGACAAGTTATCAGTTAGCGAGGTTTTTGAAGGTTTGTTAAAGATCGCTAGGTTTTCCGGAAAAGGGACTGTTGAGCAAAAGGTTTCAACACTGGCGGATATTCTAAAAAAATTGGACCCGACTTCGGTTAAACATGTTGTCAATATCCCATTGGGAACTTTGAGGTTGGGAATTGGGGATCCGACGGTAATGGATGCGTTGTCAATTGCAAAAGTGGGCAAAAAAGATCTGCGTCCAGTTATTGAGGATGCTTACAACAAGACGAGCGATCTTGGATGCGTTGCTGAAATTTTCTTTAGGCGAGGGGAAAAGGGATTGAGGGAGGTAAAACTTGTTGTTGGTAAACCGGTGAGGCCGGCTCTGGCCGAGAGACTTCCCAATGCAGATGAGGTAATTAAAAGGGTTGGTAACAAGTTTGCTGCCGAGCCTAAATTTGACGGATTTCGGGTGCAAATTCATTTGGATCGCTCGGCAAAGGCCAGGCCTTTGCATGGGCGAGACCCTGAGCTAAGGCCTGGCCTTAAGTCAGGGCACGTCGAGATTTTCTCCCGCAATTTAGAAGATATGACTCACGCTTTTCCGGATCTTGTTGAAGGTGTTTTAAAAGAAGTTAAGGCAAAATCGGCGATTTTAGAAGGGGAGGCTATTGCCTATAATCCGGTAACTGCAGAATTTTTGCCGTTTCAGGAAACAACTAAAAGAAGAAGAAAGTATAAGATCGAGGAGAAGGTCAAAGAGTTGCCCCTGGTGTGTTTTGCCTTTGACGTTTTGTATTTGGACGGCCATGATATTACCCAAAAGCCATATAGCGAGCGCAGAAAACTTTTGGAGAGAATCCTGCCTGCCGGCAGGCAGGTTATCAAAGCAAATCACTCCGAAACAATTAGAATTGCTGAGGAAAGAATTTTAAAGTCAGCGAGCGAAATTCAGGAGTTTTTTAACGAATCAATTAGTGAAGGGCTGGAGGGGATCATGATTAAAAAACTTGATTCTCCGTATAAAGCAGGCGGCAGGGGGTTTCATTGGATAAAGTTTAAGAGGGCGCAATCAGGTGAACTTAACGATACTGTAGATTGCGTGCTTTTGGGCGTTTATGCAGGGCGGGGTAAAAGAACGGAATTTGGTGTAGGCGGGCTTTTGGTTGGGATATATGATGAGAAAAAGGATGAGTTTGTGACAATTTCGAGGGTTGGAACAGGGCTAACGGACGAGGAATTTCGAAAAGTTAATGAAATCGCAAAACATCTTAAAGTTTCCCACAAGCCGGCGCGGGTCAATGCCAAAATTGAACCAAGTTTTTGGTTGGAACCAAAAGTGGTTTTGGAAATTTACGCGGATGAAATTACCAGATCGCCAATTCATACTGCTGGATTTGATGAAAAAACAGGCACAGGCTTTGCCCTGAGATTTCCAAGACTTGTTAAATTTCGTGAAGCGGATAAGAGAGCGGAAGACTCGACGACTGTGGATGAAATAAGAAAACTCTACGAAAATCAGTATAAAAAGAAGTGAGCTGATCTAATTTTAGTAGAGGCTATATATGGCTTCAGCCGAGAGGTCCTTTCAAGTTTCAGTATTAGCGCTTGTGCGCAACATCCAAAACGGTGGGAATACTCCCGAAAACCGGCAGGAGGCTCTCAAACTAGTCTCAAGGGTAGAATCTGACTCGTCTAAATATCTCTATAGAACTTATCTTTTAAGTAAAGCGTTAGAAGCGGGTTGGCGAAAATTGGGGGAAACAACCACGCTGGATGCTGAGGTTTTAGCTCCGAAACCAGAGGCAGTAGGCTTGAATGTAGTTACTTCAGGATCGAAGACAGAAGTTCACCATTTGCCCCTAGCTGCCTGAGATATTTTCCTCTAGACACATATTTCAATTTCTTCTAAAGTGAGTTAGAACAAGTCAGAAAAAGTTTTTATTCTTCGAGAGACCGAGTCAGACTTGGGAATCGAGAAGTAATGTCATTCTGAGTGAAACGAAGGATCTAGATTCTTCGTTCTTCGATAAACTCAGAACTCAGAATGACAAGGGAGAGTTCTCGAATACTCTCGAACGATAATTCACATGACAGAAAATTCCTGGGAGATTTCGCAGAATGATTTGAAGGCCGTTTTTGCACATATTGAGACTTATTGGCCGAAATTAATTCGCGAAAATAAGCATGATTATGGGTCTTTAATCGGCCTGCCAAATCCTTATATAGTCCCATCAGACAGCGAGGTTTTTCAGGAGCAGTATTACTGGGATTCGTATCCGGTTGTTCGGGCTTTAATTGACCATCCGAAATACTCAAAAATTGCCATTGGCATGGTTGACAATCTTCTTCATTTAGTTTCGCGCTTTGGGATAGTTCCCAATGCGTCGCGATTTTACTTCCTTTCTCGTTCACAACCCCCTCTTCTTTCTTCGATGGTTTTTATCGTTTATGAAAAAACGAAAGATAAGAAGTGGTTTGCGCGGGCGATTGATTTGGTTAAGAGGGAATACGAAGACGTATGGATGGGCCAAACACATCTTGCCAATTTTCGCTTAGTCTGGCACGGACTATCCCGCTACTACGATATCAACGCGGTTGACAGTCTAGCAGAGGCGGAATCCGGTTGGGATATGACTGCCAGATTTATGGGCAGATGTTTGAATTTTTTGCCGGTGGATTTGAACTGTCTTTTGTATTTATACGAAAAGGATTTTGAAAAAGCTTACGCGCTTTTGGGGGATAAGAAGAAGAGTGACCATTATAAAAAGGCGGCGGCAGAAAGGTCGGCTGCAATTAACCAATTGATGTGGGATACGAAAACCGGTTACTATTTCGATTTTAATTTCGTAAATCAGAAGCGTAGCCATTTGACAACAGTCGCTGGAGTATATCCATTAAACGTAGGGATTGCTTCAAAAACCCAAGCCGAGGGAATTGTGCAGATTCTGGAGAGAGATCTTCAAAAAAGATATGGTGTCGTGCAGTCGGTCAGGTTTGTCGAAAACAAGCAATGGGACTGGCCGAACGGCTGGGCTCCGCTGCAGCTGAGGGCAGTGGAGGGGCTGATGTGTTACGGTTACAACAAGCTGGCGCTGCGTTTGGTTAAAAAGTGGCTTTCTTTAAACATTAAAGTTTTTCGCGAAACCGGAAAACTTTGGGAAAAATACGATGTCGTGCACGGCACGATCGGTATGCCGGATCGGTATCCGACGCCGCACGGATTTGCCTGGACAAACGCCTGCTTTTTGATTATGTGCAGGATCATGGAGTTTTTGGAAAAAGATTCCCACGAGCAGGCGACTCCCGTTTGGCTAGTAAGGCATCTTGGGTGGCATTGACTATTGAAAATCTGCTAATTATACTTACTGCGTTATGGGAACTGAAACTAAGGGCGCATCTGTAATGGCAGCCGAAATAGATCAAGCTGTCAACTTTTTTAGGTATAGAGATTTAGATCCTGGTAGAGTCCTAGATTTTTTGACGGAAGCTGGTTGGACTGTAGAGCTAAGGGGAGGAGCAGAGCAGAATAGATCGAGCGTGGTTTTAATTGATAATGAGGCAATTAGTAGGCATGGTTGTGGTAGAAGAATTATTTTCAATCAGGCAGCTAAGCATGAAACTGCCTTTTATGAGATAAGTGCAATTGCAGATTACGTAGAAGAAAAACATCGTTGTTCGCGTTCTGGAATTGTGAGAACTGATCTTATTAGAGTTCCAAGTAGAACAGTCCAGAGTATAACTTTAGTGTCAAGAATGAGCATTGATTTTGGTAGTAGAGGGGTGAGGGACCTAATTTTAGAGACTATATTTGCTGAGAGGGTTGTGATTCCTCTCGAGTACAGATTTTCCATTTGACTTCTTCTTTTTCATAGAGCAAAATTGATGCGACTTTAAAAATGTCATCCTGGAGTCTCGCAACGCGGGACGATAGGATCTGCTATTGAAAGAGATTCTATCAGTCGCTTCGCTCCTTCCAGAATGACGGATGGGCATGAAATTTGTAACGGATCTTCACTTGCATAGTAAGTACTCTCGCGCAGTTTCACAGGATATGACTCTTCCAAAAATGGCCGAGTGGGCTAGGATGAAGGGGATTGATGTTTTGGCAACGGGAGATTTTTGCCACCCTTTTTGGTTTGAACAGCTTAAGAATGAGCTTGAAGAAACAAGCAAGGGCTTGTTTCGACTAAAGACTAACGACACTTCGGCTTCGCTCAGTGCGAGCCAACGACTAATGCAAAAAAAACAAGCGTTAGACATTAATCAATCAGCGTTAGACGAAGAAGTTTACTTCTTGTTAAGTTGCGAGATTTCGTCAATTTACTCACAGGGTGGCAAAGGCAGAAGGATTCATAATTTATTTTTCTTTCCATCGCTTAAATCGGTTGAAAAATTCAATAAAGAGCTGATTTTACGCGGAGCGAATTTACGCTCTGACGGGAGGCCGATCGTGGGAATAACTTCTGCGGATTTAACCAAAATTGCACTAAACATAGACAAAAAAGCACTAATAATTCCGGCGCACGCATGGACCCCGTGGTTTAGCATTTTCGGGTCATTCTCCGGTTTTGACTCTATTTCCGAATGTTTTGGCGATATGGCGCCGTACATTTACGGAATTGAAACAGGACTCTCTTCGGACCCTGCGATGAATTGGCAGATTGCTGATTTAGATAAACGTGCAATACTTTCGTTTTCGGACGCACACTCTTTGGAAAAAATGGGCAGGGAAGCGACGGTGTTTGAAGCGGATGAATTAAGCTACGATGCGATTTACCGTGCGATTGCGGGTCCTGTCAGTTCTTTCCCTTCCGTTCCTTCGATAAACTCAGGACAAGCAGTGCGCGTTTACCCTGAGCGAAGTCGAAGGGCTGTCGGAAACCCTTCCAGAACTGCTATCCGCAATCTATCCAACCATCCAACTATCCAACCATCCAACTATCCAAAAATCGCCTTTACCATCGAGTTTTATCCGGAGGAAGGAAAATATCACTATACCGGACACAGGGATTGTAGGGTTTCGCAAAGCCCAGAGGAGACTGCCCAAAACGGCGCCATTTGCCCGGTGTGCGGCAGGCAGTTGACAGTTGGTGTAATGCATCGAGTAGAAGAACTTAAAACACGAGACACGAAACATGTGACACGTGACATGAACGGCGTGAGGTGGGTATATGATGAAAAAAAACTGCGTCCACCGTACGTTTCACTTGTTCCGTTGGGAGAAATAATTGCAGAGGCTTTGGGGACAGCAGTTAAAACGAAAGGTGTATATGAACAGTACAAGCTTCTGGTTGACAATTTTGGCAGTGAATTTGCGGTTCTTTTAAAAACACAGATTGACGATTTGAGAAAAGTAGCGCATCCTAAGATAGTCGAGGGTATAGCAAAAGTCAGAAATGGAGAAATTAAAATTGAACCGGGGTACGACGGTAAATTCGGTGTAGTTAAAATTTGGGATGAGGTGGGAGAGGAGCAAGTTGAGACAAAAGAGGATCAGCTGGACTTATTCGCTTAGCTAAGGCCTGGCCTTAGACTAGAAATTGATTTATGGAAGCCCGCCCGATTTTACTTTTCGCCTTTCGTCCATTGGACGAGCGGCTCAAAGACCAATCTTCGGTGGGTAAAGGAGGTGATATATGCCAAAAGGAGACACAAATAGAAATTTAGTAGCAGCGCTTTCCTATCTTTTGGGTTTTGTAACGGGAATCGTAATTCTTCTGGTGGAGAAGGACGATAAATATATCCGCTTCCACGCGATGCAATCGACCTTACTTTTTGTCGGCCTTCTTATCATAAATATTTTAGTTGATATTATTCTCAAACCTATTGATTTTTTGGGATTTCTGTCAACGGTTATTAATACAAGTATCACAATTGCGGGTATTATTGTTTGGGTGATTTCTATGTATAAAGCCTACAATGGCGAAGTTTATAAATGGCCTTATGTGGGAAAATTAGCAGAGAAAAATGTTAGATGATTTTTACCGATAGAATTCATGCTGGCCAGATCTTAGCCCAGAGACTTAGAAATTTTAACAAAGATTTAAATGCTGCAATTGTTGTGTCAATACCACGGGGTGGTGTGTTGGTTGGGGCTCAGATTGCCAAAATCTTCAAATTGCCCATTTTTCTCCTGGTTATCAAAAAACTTGGAGCACCAAATAATAGTGAGCTGGCAATCGGGGCTACGGCTTCTTTTGGTAAGCCTGTTTTGGACAGATGGTTAATCGCCAATTTAGATGTGCCGTCTGACTATATCAAACAAGAGGTACTTAATAAGAGAAGGGAAGCAAAAGCCAGGGAGAAGTTTTTAGGAATAAAAATTGAGCCGAAGAAATTTGAAGGTAAGACAATAATCGTAGTTGATGACGGCTTGGCAACCGGACAAACTGCCAAAATGGCTGCCAAAATCCTTAAGCAATTGGGTTCTGGCAAACTAATTTTGGCCGTGCCGTGTGCCTCAAGTGCAGTAATTGAGGAGACCCGAAAAGATTACAATGAGGTGATTTGTCCCCAAATCCGCGATGATTTTGCTGCGGTGGGACAATTTTACAGAGACTTCAGACCCGTGGAGGATGAGGAAGTGAAGCAGTTATTGAGTTCACAATTGACAACTGACCATTAACAATTGACAATTAGCCAGTCTGATGAAAAACGTTTATTGTTCGAGCGTAGTGAGAACTATTAGACTTCTCACTTTATTCGAAGAATACATAGTTTTTTAGCAAGCTCATTAAAATGAAGCTAATTGCAGGTCTTGGTAATCCGGGAGTCAAATACGAAAATACAAGGCATAACTTTGGGTTCATGGTTGCGGACTCTTTTGCAAAATCCCAGGGGTTAATGTGGAAAATAAGTCGAGACTGGGTTTGCTACTATGCCAAGACGAACGAGTTCGTGGTAGTTAAACCCTCAACTTTTATGAATAAGAGTGGGGAAGCAGTCCGGTCTGTTGCCGAGTATTTTAAGATTGATTCTGGTGATATTTTGGCAATCCATGATGATTTGGATTTGCCTTTTGGCAAAATCAGGATTTCGTTTGACAGTATGTCGGCAGGACACAAGGGAGTGCAATCGGTAATTGAAAGCCTTTCGGGACCGGATTTTGCAAGGCTAAGAGTCGGGGTAGATCATCCTGATAAAGACGACCCCGAAAAGTATGTTCTTGAGCAATTTACCAAAGAAGAAATAAAACATTTGCCCTCAGTTGTTGAGAGATCTATTGAGGCAATAAGGTCGTATCTGTCTGATGGAGTTCAGGCAACAATGAATAGATTCAATTGACCCCATGCCTTCTGCGGTTGAGATTATAAATTTTGCTGAATATTTAATCAGTAAATGGGGTATTATTATCATTCCCATTGGGGCATTTTTGGAGAACTCCGTAATTTTGGGATTTATTTTTCCGGGCGTGACCTTAATTTTTCTGTCTGGATTTGTGGCCAGAACAACCGGCGAGAGTCTTTATTTTGTTGTGCTTTTGGCTGCAATCGGGTCTTTTCTTGGTGATAATTTTGACTATTTTTTGGGAAAAAATGCAGGCCGAATTTTGGAAAATAAGCCTCTTTTTGCTAAATCGGTTAAAGCAGTTGAGCCGCTGATTAAAAGACACGGAATATGGGCAATTTTTGCGGGAAGATTTTCCGGGTGGAGTAGAGCTTGGGTTGCCCTGGCTTCCGGAGTAGTCAGGTTCCCTTACTGGAAATTTGCTATGTCTTCATTTTTATCGGCGCTTGTCTGGACTACTGCCTGGATCTTCGGGGGATATTTAATTGGCGGAAACAGAAAGCTTCTTGAGGGGTTATTCGAGAAGGCCTCACTTTTTGTTTGGGTTGGATTTATTACTTTGGTGATTTATTATTTTAGGACAAGAATTAAATTGATTTTAGATCTTTCGGTGCTTTTTCTTAAAAAATCTAACTACAGGATAAAAAATGGCCTTTTCAAAAAATCAATCGAGCCTTAAAAATCGGATTTACAAAATCGTGAAAGAAATTCCTATGGGGAAAGTTGCTACGTATGGGGAAATCGCTGAGAAGTTGAGAGTTGAAAGTGAAGATTGGAAAGTGGATTCCCGGATTGTCGGGTGGATGTTACATCAAAACCGCGATTCAAGAGTTCCTTGCCATAGAGTTGTTGATCGAAACGGCAGGCTTGCTCCCAACTTCGCGTTTTCCGCCAAAGGCGGATCAGCCCCTGGCTGGGACGGATGGCGAGAACAAAGGCGGAGACTTGAAGTTGAAGGCGTAAAGTTTACCGACGAAATGCATGTAGACCTTGCCACATGTTTGTGGCATGTTTAATTTTCAATTTTAAATTTAAAATTTGAAGTGAAATCTAAATATTTAAAATTAAAACATTATAATTTCATTAAAAATTATAAATTACAAATTTAAAATTCATGAATGCGAGAATTCATCTAAAAATTACCGGCCAAGTGCAGGGCGTTTTCTTTCGTCGTTCGGCGAAAATTGAGGCTGACAAATTAGGAATTGTTGGCTGGGTTAAAAATTCCGACGACGGATCCGTTGAGGTTATGACGCAAGGTGAGAAAAAAAGTATGGATAAGTTCATCAAATGGTGCAATAAAGGCCCGCCTTTTGCAAAGATTGAGAAAGTCGATGTACATTGGGAAAAAGAACTCCACGACTTTGAAGATTTCTCAATTCACGACTAAATAGGATATAATTTAGGCTTCTAGATTTACAATATTATGGCGTCTCGCTTGGAAGGCTTAACACGCTCATCACGTATCAGCGTTGAACAAGTTTTGACAGACTACGATAGAAGATATCAGGACTGGCTTGCGCGGGCAGATAGGTACAGACTTAGCGATCTAAAGGGCGACGATTTAAACATTCTGATTCCTCCAAGAATTTTTGAATTAGCATCGAGTTCAGACAAGATTGAGGTTGTTGAATTGGCTTGCGAGCTTGGTAAGTTTGATGATGTATACGAGCCTGCATTGTCTGTTTTGATAGTTGAAAGGGGCGTACTTGGGCCTGATTCTCGGCAGGAAGAAGAGGATAAAAACAATCCGTGGGGAGGGACCATTAACATCAGGCGAGAGAAGGCTATTGAAAAGGGGATTTTGACACAAGAAGATAAATTACTTATGTCATTAATTGCTCATGATGGCTGGTCGGTTTTAGGTGGGGTTGAAGTAAGGAGTTTCATTATAGCGGAGGATTTGAGAGGTAAAGGGGCAGGAACAGCATTTTATGCAATGTTTGAGCAAGTTTTGAAAGTGATGGGCTACAGGTATATTTATGGTCACAATGGACCTGATAGCATTGATTTTTTTCTAAAATCGGGTAGGTATGCTGCTGCAGATTTAAATTCAGCAAGTGAAGAGGCGAGAAATTTAACGCCAAACGGCTTAAAAGGGGATGGAATTTCACTAACCGTTAAGTTTTTGGATTCTGATTTGGAACGTTTATGCGTGAATGGGAGAAATTAGAGTGGATGGTAATAATCAAACTTTGATTTTGGTAGACAGACGCGATAAATCCTTGGGCTACGAGAGCAAGGAGAAGTGTCACACTGGTCTCGGTAAACGTCATCGGGCGTTTGTAACACTGCTTTTTGATGATAAAAATAGGATTCTTCTGCAGAGGCGCAAACACAGACTTTTTGACGGGTTTTGGGATTTAACTGCTATTTCTCACCCTTTGTATATCAACGGTCGTAACGAAGTTTATCAGCAAGCATCTGATCGCGCACTAAAAAAGGAGATGGGGATAGGGCACGTTGCCGTTGATAAAGTAGGAGCATTTAACTATTTTGCCAAAGATGGCAAAAACTGCGAAAACGAATACTGTACCGTTTTGACAGGTGAATATAGTGGCAAATTCAAGCCAAATAATAAGGAAGTTTATAAGGCTAAATGGGTCGGATATGAAGATTTTATTGAAGATATTGCCAAAAATCCTTCAAAGTTTACGCCTTGGGCAAAGGAAACTGCCAGAATTCTGGCTAGTCGCGGATTGTTAATCTTTGACCATTCAGATCAGAGTGCATTCAGCAAAGAGCTAGAGTTATTTACTAAAGAATTCACAAAATTCTCTAAGCAGTTTTTTTCGAAGAAACAAAAGCTTGTTGAAAAGTACTCTTCACTGATCGCCAGATTTTATAAAGAGATTGAAGAATTCGGTAAAGGCGGCAAGGCGATGCGGCCTTTTTTAGTTTATTTGGGATTTCGAGTTGGGCAGTTGGGACGAGCCGTAAGGGGGTCCGACCCTGAAAGGATCATGCCGGTTTGTCTGGCGATAGAGCTAACCCACAACTTCTTGCTGATTCACGACGACATTATCGATAAATCGATTGTTAGGCGCGGCAAACCGACAGTACACAAAAAATTTGAGAAAGGGCGCGATAACCACTACGGTGTAAGTCAGGCAATTATCGCCGGAGATATAGCTTTATTGGAAGTATTCGATCTTATGAATAAAGCGGATTTTAGTGATAAATTGAAATCTGAATGCCTGGATGTGCTTCTAGAAGTTATTTTGGAAACTTGTTATGGAGAAGCCATGGATGTCGACAATGCTTACAGGCGTTTGGGTCTTGGGGATGTCTGGCAGGTTACGGAATTAAAGACAGCAAGATACAGTTTTGTAGGGCCGCTGACGCTTGGAGCAATTTTGGCCGGTGTAAAAAAATCTCAAACGGAGGCTTTGGAAGAATTCGGGCTTAAACTTGGTAAAGCTTTTCAGATTCAGGATGATATTTTGGGAGTTTTTGGGAGCGAAAAGGTTATCGGTAAATCGACCCTTTCTGATATGCGAGAAGGGAAAAATACGCTGCTTTTTTATAAAGCAAGGGAATTTGCAAATAAGGAACAAAAGGCTGCTCTTGGCAGAATTTGGGGAAGTCCAAAGTCAGGGATGGGGGATCTTAAAGCAGTAAAAGAAATTATGCGAAAAACCCAAGCCCTTGCGTGGTGCGAAAGGAAAATGAAAGAACTGATAAATGATGCAAAGCAGTCTATCCCTAAAATAAGCAAAGACCGTGGGATTAGAGAATTATTTGCAGGTTGTGCGGATTTTGTGATTTATAGGGCAAAATAAATGGTTGAGGTTCCAGCCTCTGAAAGGCATTTGGCATGAAGGCCTGGCCTTTGCATAGCTTAGAGTTACCAATAAGTTGAAAGAAAGTTCACTTTTTGATATCCTTTTGGGATAATATAACGGATAGAGACCTTTTTTAATGGCCAAAGACGAATCCTCAACAGTTCCTAATCACATTGTAATTATTCCAGACGGTAACCGGAGGTGGGCAAAAAAGCGGGGCCTTGCGCCAATTTACGGCCATAAAAGAGGGCTTGAGGCAGCATTGAAAGTTGTAAAGGGATCGAGAAATCTGGGTGTTAAAGTCTTAACGTTGTGGGGATTTTCGACCGAAAACTGGAAAAGACCGGATAAGGAGGTCGGTTATTTAATGAAGATTTATCTGGCATTTTTCAAAAAACATATGAAGGAGTTAGTAAAAGACGGAGTCAGGTTTAAATGGATTGGCAGACGTGACAGAGTCCCGGAAGCTTTAAGGAGGATATTAGAAAATCTTGAAAAAATGACAGCTCGGAATAAGTCTTATTTTTTGAATATTGCGATTGATTATGGTGGGCATGAGGAGCTTGTAAATGCGGTAAGAAAAATAATTTCCAAAAAATTAAAGCCTTCGCAAATCAGTGAAGAGTTGATTTCTCAAAACCTGGAAACTGCAGGGTTGCCGGATCCAGAGCTGTTAATTCGTACTTCCGGGGAAATGAGAACCAGCGGTATTATGCCCTGGCAGACGGCATATACAGAACTCTTTTTCTCCAAGTTAATGTTTCCGGACTTTTCTGTTACCGAGCTTAGACGCGCAATTAGCGATTATTCGCACAGGCAGCGAAGATTCGGGCAGTAAAGTCTTTCTAGCAGCCGTCGGTTCCCGAAGGCGGGAAACCTCCAAGTACTTGGCAATCTCCGGACTGAGATTTTACTTCAGCAAAAACTGCAGCTGGATTTTGCAACCCAGCACTTCCTGTGCAGCTGTTGTCATTGATATTACCGCTGGATGCAATTGAGAGACTGCCGCCGTAAAATTCCAATAAACACGAGCTAAGTGCCTTATTGGCAGTGATAACTGCGGTTGTTGTCCATCCATTACCGTTATTTTGAACTTCGGTCGAGAGATTTGCTTCAAATGGGGTAGTGTCGGGGGTTGGTGAGGGACTCGGAGTAGACGATGAAGGGCTTTGATTCTGGGACGAATTTTGTGAAGGCTGGGCATTTTGCGGACTATTGCCTGTTGGCTGGCTTTGATTTTGAGGTGATGGAGATGGCGAGGGGGAAGCCTTTTGTAATTTAGTGCTTTTGGTTGGACTTGGCGATGGCGAAGGAAGGTTAGTTTCGGAAACTCCTGCTACCTGGGGTGGATTAGCTTCGTCTTGCGTCTGATTTAGTGCTTCTTTGGTTGAAGGAAGATTTTTTCCTGTTATTTTATAAACGGTGAAGGAAGCAGTTGCGGCTGAAGCAATTAAAATTACCAACCCCAAGATGGTAATCTTTTTATACTTCGAAAGTAGGCGGAAACTATCTATTAAATTTAATATTTTTTCTTTCATTTTTCAGCATCAAAAAAAGCAGACCAAAGTTTTTTGGTCTGCCTTCCGTTTGCGGCCAGGCTAGTTTAAGTCGTGCAAATATTAGCACACAATGCGATTTTCGGCAATTTATGTATAATTTAAGCAAAGCGAAGCTGATATAATTGTTTCTAATGGCAAATCTTGATTCTTCTCAAAAATTTAACAATCAGCCATATGCCAGAAGGATAGAAAAACCTTGGGGGTGGGAAATCCACTGGGTGCCAGATGATAAGCCCTACATGGGGAAAATTCTGCACATAAATGCAGGGCAACGTCTTTCTTTGCAATATCATGACAAGAAACAGGAAAGCTGGCTTCTGGTAAATGGGAGGGCGAAGGTCGTTTGGGACGATGAAGAGGGTAATTTGGTTGAGATTGAACTTGAGCTAGGAAAAGGTTTTACTTGTGATTTAGGGCAAAAACATCGGTTAGTAGGAGTAACAGAGTGCGATATAATTGAAATCTCAACGCCGGAGATAGGAATTACGTATCGACTTGAGGATGATTACCAAAGAGCTGGTAAGAATGAGGATGAAAAAGAGCGCGAATTGAGAAATCGAGGGAAGGTATAATTGTCATTGCGAATGGCAACGACCATGTGGCAATCTAAAGCGAGCATAGATTGCTTCGCGGAGTTTATACTGAGCGAAGCGAATGTGCTCGCAATGACGGTAAAAAAATATGATTGACTATTCATCTAAACGCTACGGAGTCCGAGATCATCAGATGATGAAGGATGTGCTTATGGAGTCGGACGCTGCTGGTCCTGATGTTCATTATCATATGGTTCGTGGGGGTAATGATCTTCACAATATCACGATTTGGGAGCCGGGAAAAGTTGGGAAAGAATACATTAAAACTTATGGACATTATCATGTGGGTGATATTTCAGAAACCTATTGGATTGTTTATGGTGAAGGAATAACTATTGCCCAGAAAAGAGTTGTTGGAACTGACGGTGAACCGGTTAATGAAGAGATTGAGCAGATAAAAATTGTTAGGGTAAGAGCAGGGGAGGCGGTTTATATGTCAAAGGGTTGGGCTCATGCGGCAGTTAATATCGGCAAAACATTTTTTGCTACCGCGGATGATAGCCCCGTGAATTTCGAAGATGTTGACCCTTCTTCTCTTCCGGGGCATGCGGATTACGAGCCGATAAAAAAGATGCACGGAATGGCATATTACATAGTTGAGGAAAACGGCCAGCCGACTTTGGTCAAGAATCCAACCTACAAAAAGGTCCCAGAGGCAGAAATTTTAGACTGGAACCCCTCATTTGCCCAAAAAGATTAAGTATTTTCCTTGAAATAATTATCTTCAAACAGTTACAATCTCCGAATATGTGTGGAATTTTTGGATACGTTGGTTCCACTTTGCCAAAGGCTACGAGGGGTAAATCAGCAGCGCAGATTGTTTTTGAGGGATTAAAAAGGCTTGAGTATCGCGGGTATGATTCGTGGGGAATCACTTCATTAAATCAAATATCAAATATCAGATATCAGAAATTGATTGTTGAAAAGCATGTTGGAAAAATCGGGAATTCATCTCTTGACTCTAAACTCTCAACTCTTGACTCTAATATCGCTTTAGGTCATACCAGATGGGCGACTCATGGGGGAGTAACTCGCGAAAATACCCATCCACATCTGGATTGTTCGGGGGAGATCGCAATTGTGCATAATGGCATTGTCGAAAACTGGGAAGAGTTAAAGAAAAACTTGTCCAAAAACCACAAGTTCAAGTCCCAAACGGATACGGAAGTGGTTGTCCATTTAGTCGAAGAACAGATGAAGGGTCGGACTCTAAAAGAGGCTGTTAGGAGGGCATTTCTCAATATTCAAGGACTTAACGCTTTTATTTTTATCAATAAAGGAAGAGAAATAGTGGCAGTTAAAAATGGCTCGCCTCTGGTTGTTGGAGTGGGTAAAAATGAGAAATTTATAGCTTCTGATACTGCAGGTATAATCCCGTACACAAGAGATATCCATTTTGTTGAGGATGGAGAACTGGTTGTAATTGGCGATGAAGTTGAAATGTTTGATGTTAAGACTGGGGCAAGTAAAAAGCTAAAACTTTCAAAAATTGACTACAAGAAGCAGGAGGCGAAGCTTGGTCGGTTCGCACACTTTATGCTTAAGGAAATTAATGAACAGCCTAGGGTTCTTAGAAACTTGACACTTAATCCGGCGGCTAGAACGATGGCGGATTTGGTAAATAAAGCTTTTGGCATATTTTTTGTGGCTTGCGGGTCGGCATCATATGCTGCCCTTTGTGGCACCTATCTTTTTTCTAAAGTTTGCAAAAAACACGTGAATTTTTCCATAGGATCGGAATTTAAGTATCTTGAGGATTATATTCATGAAGGCACGCTTGTTGTCCCTATCTCCCAAAGCGGTGAGTCGGTTGATGTTATTGAGCCTGTGTTAGCAGCTAAGAAAAAGGGTGCAAAAATTGCTGCACTTGTAAATGTAGAAGGCTCAACTCTTTTTCGAATTGCTGGTTTTAATTTTCTTCTGGGTGCCTGGCCGGAAAGAGCGGTTGTGGCTACAAAAAGTCTGACTGCAATGATTGCTGCCTTAATTATGATTGCCTACTCTCTTGTGGGTAAAGAAAAGGTAGCCAAAGAAATCATTACTTCTGTTTCTCGCGATATTGAAGGAATTTTAGACGATTATAGGGTTGAAAAGGTAAAAAATTTGGCAAAGCGGCTGAGTAGAGTGAAGGATGTCTATGTGATTGGCAGGGGGCTTTCATACGCTACGGCGCTCGAAGCAAGCCTAAAACTTAAAGAGGCATGTTATTTGCATGCGGAAGGATTTGCAGGCGGGGAGTTAAAGCATGGAGTGATCGCTTTAATTGAGAAAGGTACGCCATGCATTGTTTTTGCGCCAAATGACGAAACATATGACGAAATTATTTCCAACGCACAGGAAGTAAAAGCGCGCGGAGCGTATATTATTGGAATTGGTCCTCTAAATAATCAGGTGTTTGATGAATTTATAAAAACCGGAGATTTAGCTGAGGCTACAATGATTTCCCAGATAGTAGTTTCGCAACTTTTGGCATATTTTATTGCGGTGGAGAAGGGAATAGATCCAGATAAGCCACGTAATCTTGCCAAGTCAGTTACTGTAAAATAGGTTTCTTGTCTTGCTGTGCTCCCCCGCAAAGCGGGGTGCGCGCCTACAACCACGGAACTTGGCAAAATCAGTGACAGTTAAGTAAATGTCCAGGTTTGCGATCTTAACTTCCTCATAGGCTTCAAACCATGGATCTTGTCCAAAGCCTGACAGTGAAAAAATTGGGCAAGTAATGAGAGCAAGGTGCTAATAGTATTATTTATCATATAGTTCAATAGTTCAAACTATTGAACTAAATACTTTCTCTAAGTTTTTTTCTAATAAAAAGTTCTTTCCCGATTCTTCTTTTCCTCTCGTAAGTCGGGCTTCTGTAAAGCTTCGGGGGTGATAGAGCGATTAAGATCTCTTCTATTTTATCAAATATAGCTTCTCGCCTTTGATCTTTTAAAAGCTGATCAATGACTTTTAAGTAGCCATTCTTGTGGCCGTATTTTAATACACGAGAGACAGTCATTATTGTTGGCCTCGATACTTTTAATGTGTGGTCTATTTCATCATAGGTGTATCCTTTGGAAATCATAATAGCGATAGCCAGCCGTTTAACGAGCATGATTTTTTCTACAGGAGATAAGAGATCTGCTAGAAAACTATCAATATTAGAAGGATGGCTGAGGTTATGTACTGCACTCGTAAAAAGATCAAAGATATACTTTTCTAATCTTTTGTCAAGAAATCTTCTAGAAACTTTAGACATTATGGTTCGATAGTTTGAACTATTGAACCGTGAGTGTCAAGATAAATTGGTATTTTAGTACAATAGGTGAATGATTAAGTTAGACGCTAAACAACTTAGGGCGAGTAGGCCAAATGAGTCTGAGGTTAGAAAGATAAAGCGGCGTCAGATTTATATTATTTGCGACGATATTCTGGATACTTACAATATCGGCTCGATATTTAGGCTAGCTGATGCTGTTGCTGCGTCTTGCGTCTATCTTTGCGGGCAAACGGCAACACCGCCGTATCATAGAATTGCCAAAGCTGCTGTTGGAACGGAAAAGTGGGTGCCTTGGCAATATGCTTCGACTGCAGCCGAAGCTGTATCTAGTATAAAGTATTTAGTATCAAGTATAAAAATAATAGCAATAGAGCAAAGCAAAAAAAGCATTGATTACCGAAAGGCTGATTTATCTGAACCGGTGGCTTTTATCGTTGGCCATGAGACAACTGGTGTTTCCAAAGAAGCACTTGCGCTTGCCGACCAAATTGTTGAGCTTCCAATGTATGGAGTAAACATTTCCCTTAATGTGATGGTAAGCTTGGCCATCGTTTTATACAAAGTTATCTGATGCTGAAGCTCGAAGAGCTGAAGTCCTGAGCTTGCCGAAGGATGATGGTTTCCCTGGCTATTGTTTTGTTCAAGACAGTCGAGAGTAAATTAGTTAATTAGCGTATAGCGTATAGTAAAAACTACTAAACGCTAATTCACTAGACGCTGATTTCTACTGTGAGGTGATTGCGTAGCTGACGGGATCGCCGGGGCAAGCAGTTTCGTTTTGAGTTTCATCCTTCTGAGAATCATTTTTATTTTCCAGACAGGCAGTTAGTGTGTATTTTGCACAATCTAATGTACATGGTCCGTCAGTTGTGCTTGTTGCAGCGTAGATGTAATTTGCGCCTGTTTTAGGATCTTTTGGGATTTGTTTTATGTAGGGTGAGTTTGGATCATCATCTAGCGTTTGCATATCAGAAGGATAAGAAAAACCTCCAGGCGAATCTTGTTTGGCAAGTTCAAGCGCTTTTTTGAGGGCATCAAGATCTGATTTTCGAGAAGAATCGCGGGCCCGGGCTTGGGCACTGGAGAACGACACCAAAATCAAGCCTGCCAGTATTCCAATGATTGTGATGACCACCAGAAGCTCGATGAGTGTAAAGCCGGGGAACTGGCCTTGTTTTATATTTTGTATTATGTATTTTGTATTATGTATAAATCCCTTAATACTTAATACATGATACTTGATACTATCTTGCGAGGGCATTAACTTAATTGTTGGGCTTTTGTGCGGAGATGTCAACGATGGCTAGTTGTTGCAGACTACGTAGTAGCCTGATTGATTCCAGGTAAGGTTACCCGGTTTGCTGATGCATGCGTCTCTGGAATCTTTAGCATCGGCATCTGATGTTCGCTCCAATTGAGTCCAGATTGCATAATCGGTCACTCCATCCGTTGTGGGATCACCGTTATTATCTTCCGGCGGGCACTTTTTATTTTCAGGTGGAATTGGGTCTCCGGCATATGAGTATTGGTGGGCATCACTGTCTAGGGGATCTTTAGTTTTGCTGGATATATATTTGAGATCCGGGTCGGTTAGATAATTATCCAGATTTATATAAGCATTGACGTTGGACGAAGGATTAGAACCCAAATTACCTAAGTACGGGTAATAACCACTGCCCTTACAATCGCTTTTGGCAAGTTCCATTGCTCTTTTGATTTGGGCTAAATCACTTTTCCGGCGTCCATCTCTTGCCTTGGCCTGAGCACCGCCAAAGGAAGCTAAAATAAGGGTTGCCAAAATTCCGATAATGGTGATGACGATGAGAAGCTCTATGAGAGTAAAGCCTGCGGCTTTACAGTATTTTGTATCCTGTATATTGTATATTGTATTGCTTTTAGCAAGTTTCTTTACCTTAATACAGAATACAGAATACAGAATACTAATTCGCGTGGGCATTAACTTAAGGATAAGCGCGTTGACAATTTGTGTCAACCTTTGTAGAATAGCTAACGCTTAAGGTTGTAAAGCCTTTAGGCAATGGTTTTTGAAATACGTTTGGTATTTGCACTTCTAAATTCTTGCTGATGTAAGCAATTTTTACATATCGGAGAAAGTTGAGAGAGTATTAAGACGTTGTTTGGTGTGGATTTTTTGCACCACGTCAAACGTGGTAGCAAAGTTTGACTTTGCACTTTAACAATTGAAAAGTAAGCTACTTTTCGCCGAGGAGAAATTTGGAATCTTGCCTGCCAAACCTTACATCAAGTCTTTTCAGTACTGTTCGTACACGACTTGATGAGCGATTTTAGGCGGACTGCGACCCTCGTTTCACTCGGGTCTTGAAAAGTGGTACCCAAGCCTTGTGCTTCGCACAAGGAATTTCTAATTTCTAATTTCTAATTTCTAAATAAATTCCAATTAAAAAATCTCCAAAATTTGGTCATTAATATTTTGAGTATTGTTCAGGTCAATTAGATTAATTAGAGTACTTAGGAGTTTCTCGCGCGGAGTGCGAGGTATTAGAAATCCTTAGAGTATTTATGATTGAACTTTCTTTTTTGAGAGTTTGATCCTGGCTCAGGATGAACGCTGGCGGCGTGCCTTAGGCATGCAAGTCGAACGGTTCCGCATTGCGGGACAGTGGCGGAAGGGTGAGTAACGCGTGGGAACGTACCATTTGGTTCAGCATAGCCTTCCGAAAGGAGGGGTAATACTGCATAATCTCGCAAGAGAAAAGGGCTTAACCGCCCGCCGAATGAGCGGCCCGCGTCCTATCAGCTTGTTGGTGGGGTAATGGCCTACCAAGGCAATGACGGGTAGCTGGGCTGAGAGGTCGGCCAGCCACAAGGGAACTGAGACACGGTC
>Ga0209541_10000253_pt1 | contig 103675 bp, 115 predicted proteins | sample RifCSPlowO2_01_FD_184027 | JGI IMG/M metagenome (GOLD analysis project Ga0209541, IMG submission 184027) | Groundwater microbial communities from Rifle, Colorado - Rifle CSP2_plank lowO2_0.1 (SPAdes) (version 2) | ecosystem: Environmental > Aquatic > Deep subsurface > Groundwater | place... | reverse complement strand
AATGTCGTTCTTTCTCTTCGCATCCTGAGCCTGTCTGGTTCGCTTACCCGGGTTGATGGCAACCAATACCGCCGCTGCTAAAATTCCAAGAATTGCAATAACTATAAGAAGCTCGATTAAGGTGAAACCTAAGCGCCAATGGCGCCAGTTAGTAGTTAGTATTTGGTAGTCGACAATTTTTCTCTGGGCAGTTTGCACTAGCTTATTTCCATATCTCTAGTATAAACAGGCATCAATTAGTTTGTAAAGATCTCGCAGTATTCTCCGTAGAAATCCGACACTTATGAAACTAGAATATCGACATGAATCAATTAACAAAGATTTCTCTGGTATGGGAGATGTGTGAACAAAATGTTCCAAAGAGCCATATTGCTACAAAACTTGGCCTGCAGCGGGAAACAGTACATATCTGGATTGCCAGGATCACAACTAACCCGAATGGTCTTTTAGGGTTTCTTGACGAATATTCTCGTGCCAAGAAGGGTCCGAGACCAAAACGGCAGGTTGATGCAATACTCAAAAGGTGGGTCTGGTCAATCAGGGAACGAGAGATGGACTGCTGCGGACAGAAAATCCGGTATTTTCTCGAAAAGGAACATGCTGTTCGTATCTCTGTACCTAAGATCTACGAGATCTTGGCTGAGAAATACATCATCAAGAGCAAGTGGAAGAAGTATCACAAGAGAGGACCGGTGCCTGTGGCTGCCCATGCCCGTGAGGTAATTCAGATGGATACAGTAGACTTTGGGGAAATATTTGCATTTACTGCCGTTGACATTTACTTAAGGGAAACAGATATTGTGCTTAGGCCATCGTTAACAAGCCATGATGGAGCGGTATTTCTTGATACCACAATGAGAAGACGCTTTAATCTGCACTCAGAGTTAATACAGTCAGATGGCGGTCCGGAGTTCAAAGACGAGTTTAGAAGGAAAGTCCACAAGTATACAGACAGATACAGAGTATCTGCTCCTTACAAGAAGAATGAGCAAAGCTACATTGAGAGCTTTAACAGGACAGTCAGGAAAGAATGTCTTGGCTGGGCAAGGTACAAGAAGAAACAGATTAAACAGTTAACAGATGTGGTAAATGTTTTCCTAGAAAGATATCATTATCATAGACCACATATTAGTCTCGGTATGAAACCACCTCTTGAAAGAGGTTAGTGTCGGATATTTACGGAAACATACCGGATCTAAATTAGCTATATTATTCCACTTTCATCGTCATCCTGAACTTGCTTCAGGATCTAGATGCCGAAATATACAGTGCCATGCGCGCTTTCGCGCTAAAATTCGGCATCACATTTTAGCCACAAAATTGGGGGATTTCAGCTCAAAAAAAGAGCACAACCAATATTACGTTGTACTCTTTTGGGATTACCATTTTAACTTATGGTGCCGTACAAGCTGTATTAGTTACCTCTACTGCTGTACCACCTGTGGATGTCCAACACCAAATTCTTGTCCCAGCTCCTGTTGGATCCCCCATAGTTGCATAAAGACCAACTTCTGTCGGGCCAGCTGGAGCACTGCAGCCCGTTCCTGCAGCACTAGTCACATACGAATATTGATTACCCGTTACGTCTGTCGGCAACTGCTTTACATAACCTTGAGTCACTAACGTAGTTAAACCCGTAGGATAACAACCTTGTCCGGGTGCTGTGTAAAAAGCTTGAAGTTCGGTAGCCAGTGCTCCAATGTCGTTCTTTCTCTTCGCATCCTGAGCCTGTCTGGTTCGCTTACCCGGGTTGATGGCAACCAATACCGCCGCTGCTAAAATTCCAAGAATTGCAATGACGATTAATAGCTCAATTAAGGTAAAACCTTTGAATAAGCAAGCTTGTTTTCTCGTTAAACTCGAAAATAATTTCTTTCGGGCAGTAAATACCATTAAAACTAAATCACCCCCTTCTGAGGATTAATCTTTCAAATTTCCTCTTCTATTTAAGTATTAGGGATAATTTGACTGTTGTCAAGATACCTAACATGAAACAGGAAACAATAAACTGGAAACATGAAATACTTCACAAGCTACCACCACCTAGTCTCTGTTCAGATTATGGTTTCAAGTTTAAGATTTAAAGTTTCAAGTTAAAATTGCGCTGTCAGATTTAGACCCGTAAGCCACAAAGTGGCTGAGGATCGCAAGCTAACTTCCATAATGAAACTAAAATTGAGCAGTTAGGTTATATATCGGCAGGATAATTGAAAGCACCAAAACACCAACGCCCGCACCCAAAATCACCAAAATCACAGGCTCCAAGGCCGTCGTTAAATTGCGGATCAAATTCTCGCTCTCCGCTTCAAAGTAAACGGAAAGCCTAATTAAAACCTCATCCATCTTGCCTGTTTCCTCACCGACCCTGACCATCTGCCCGATAATCGGCGGAAAATCCGGACTGGCAACCAACGGCTGGTAAAGAGGCGAGCCGCGCTCTACCCTGGAAATTGCAAAATCAATTCCTTCCTTATAAGTAGGAGCAGCCAAAAGATCGGCTACCACTTTTAAAGCAGTAATAATGGGAATTCCGCTACCGATTAAAAGACCAAGTGTGCGTGTAAACTGAGCCAAAATTAAGGTTTTGCGGATTTTTCCCCAAATGGGCAGTCTCAGTACAAAATTGGAAACAATAACAGCACCTCGTGGGGTTCTAGCAAAAGATTTCAATCCATAAGTACCGGCAACAACCATCAGAATCAAAAGCCACCAGAACGACCTCATGAAATTGGAAAGAGCAATCAAAATTCTTGTTGGTAAGGGCAGAGCTGCACCGATCTCAACGTAAAGACTGGTCAGCTTGGGGATTACGAAAATCATCATAATACTAACAACAATAACCATAACCACAACCACAATTCCCGGATAAATAAAAGCGCCCCGAGTCTTAGCCTTAAATTCTCTATCTTTCTCTAAAGACTCGGCCAATTTATTTAAAATCTTATCCAAAACTCCGCCGGTTTCACCAGCCTCAACCAGTTTCACATAGATAATGTCAAAAACTCTTGGATGCCTGGCAAAAGCTGCCGAAAGCGACGTACCGCCTTCGACATCAGCCACAACTTCAGCCAATACCCGCGCAAAATGCTTATTTTTGGCCTGTTTTTCTAAAATCACCAAGGCATCGGTTAAAGGAAGTCCTGCCGAAATCATTGTCGAAAGCTGTCTGGTAAAACCCACAATTTCCGAAGAAGAAACACTACCTGTTTTAGGTAAAACTTTCTCAATAGAAATAGAGCCTTGGGCATTGCGTTCTCTAATATTGATCGGCACCAACCCTTCGCCTTGAAGGATAGTTACCAGAGTTTTCTCGTCAATTGCTTCGACTTCGCCGGTAAACTTCTTGCCGCTAAGGTCCTTGGCTGTATAACGATAAAGTGACATGTGTTGGTGTCTAGTTTCTGGTTTCTAGTTTCTAGTTACTGGTGTTGTTTCCCACTAAACGATCCAATTCCTCCGGCCTAATGCAGTAACTTTTGGCAACATCCAGAGAAACCCTGCCGGAACGAACCAAATAGGCCAGTGAGGCATCAATTAGAATCATACCTGCTTCACCAGAAGTTTGAATAATATTGTCAATCATGTGGCTCTTGGCCTCTCTAATTGACGTCTGTACAGCACCACTCGTCAAAAGAATTTCTACAGCCGGCAGTCTTCCGCCGCCTATTGCTGGTACCAACCTCATCGAAACAATAGCGGCAATTGTTTCGGCAAGTTGCAATCTCACTTGGGTTTGTTGATTTTGAGGGAAAACGTCAATTATTCGGTCGACCGACTGGGCAGCCGAATTAGTGTGCAGAGTGGCAAAAACCAAATGACCAGTTTCGGCAATGGTAATTGCCGAAGCGATTGTTTCATAATCACGCATTTCGCCAACCAGAACAACATCGGGATCCTCCCGAAGAGCCGATCTCAAAGATATTTCCCACGAATGAGTATCCAGATGCATCTCCCTTTGAGAAATTAAAGACTTGCCTTTGGGGTAAACATATTCAATCGGGTCTTCTATAGTCACAATGTGCACCGCGCGCGTCTGGTTAATCTCATTGATTACTGAAGCCAAAGTCGTCGACTTACCGTGGCCGGTTGGTCCTGTAATCAAAATAAATCCTTGGCGAAGTCTAGCAAAATTATGCAAGATTTTGGGAAGATTCAGTTCTTCAAGCGTCTTGATGTATGAAGGAATCAGCCTTAAAGCTGCCGCCAGATAACCTTTCTGAAAGTAGGCATTGACTCTAAATCTAGCCACTTCACCAAGAGCAAAAGAAAAATCCAGCTCCCTGTTAACTAGTAGCATCTCCTTTTGCTCAGGGGAGAGAAGCTCAAAAACTAGGCTTTCCGTATCCTCTGGTGTTAAGAAAGAACCAGCAGCCGGCAACAGCTGTCCGTCAATACGCACCATCGGCGGCATTCCAGTAACCAAATGAAGGTCTGAAGCTTCCTTTTTAACAACAATTTCTAAATATTCCTGTATACTCATATAAACTTTAAACTTTAAACTTTAAACCGGAAACAAATTTATAAGAGTTTCTTGTTTCTTGTTTCTTGTTACCATACTTACTCTTCCGCTACTCTTAATACTTCCTCAACAGTTGTTATACCCTCAATCACTTTCAAAAAACCGTCTTGTTTCATAGTAATCATGCCTTCGCTAATTGCCTGATTGGTAATTAATTGAGCCGATTCATGAACAAGAATCATTCTGGCAATTTTTTCTGAAATAACCAATACCTCAAATATACCAATTCGATCTAAATAGCCGGTATTATTACACTCCCTGCAGCCTTTGCCCACAAAAAAAGTTGGAGGCTTACTTTTTTCAAATTTATAAAGACCACCCAAAGTCTTCTTAATTTCTGTAAGTATTTCCTCAGACGGAGCTTTAGAAAACTTACAAGCCGCACAAACTTTGCGAACAACTCGTTGGCCAACCACACAGGTAACCGTTGAAGCAATTAAGTAAGGTTCTGCCTGCATATCCAAAAGCCGGGGAAGAGCTCCTGCGGCATCATTAGTGTGCAGAGTCGAAAAAACTAAATGGCCGGTTAGAGCCGCCTGGATAGCCAAATCAGTAGTCTCAGTGTCGCGAACTTCTCCAACCATAATAATATTTGGATCTTGCCGCAAAAAAGAGCGTAGCCCCGAAGCAAAGTTTAATCCCGCCTGAGTATTTACCTGAACTTGATTAACTCCGGGAATTTGATACTCAATCGGATCCTCCAATGTCATGATATTAACTTTGGTCGAATTTAACTTTGAAAGAATCGAATACAAACTAGTCGTTTTTCCTGAACCGGTCGGACCACAAATTAGAATAATTCCGTGTGGCCTGGCAATATTTTCATCTAAATGTTTAAGTGCACTGCCGCGAAGTCCCAATTCCGGCAGTGTCGGCACGCCACCGCTTTTCTTAAGAAGCCTCATTACCACTTTCTCTCCAAAGGATGTCGGCATTGTTGAAAGCCTCAAATCTAACTCTTCTGGGCCGACTTTAAAGTTAAAACGGGCGTCTTGTGGTAAGCGTTTTTCGTCAATCTTCATATTACCCAAAATTTTAATTCTGGAAACTATCGCATCATGAATGCGTCTTGGCAAAATCAGCTTCTCATGTAAAATTCCGTCGATTCGATAACGAATCCTAGTTTCATTCTCGAGTGGCTCGATGTGGATATCAGAGGCTCTGACTTTAATACCATACTCAAGAAGTGTCGAAACAATCCTGGCAACCGGCGCCTCGCCTAAAACACCGGTAACCCCGGTTTGAATTGCCAAAGGCGTCATTAATCCCGGAGCCGCTTCCTTGAGTGCCTGACCAACCTCAAAAGAAAGACCGCGGCTGTATTGTTCAGCAATTGTCCTTTGGATTGAACTGACAGTAGCCATATACGGCCGAACAGCCAAGCCAGATTTTTTCTCAATAAACTCTAATACTTGCAAGTCCAAAGGATCTGACATGGCTACGGATAACGTTTCGCCTTCCCTAGCAATCGGAATAACTATAAATCTTCTGGCCACCTCTTCAGGTAGATAAGCTAAAACTTCAGGGGAAATTGGCTGCTGCGAAAGATCGACATAAGGCACACCAATTACTTCACTCTTGGCTGCGGCTAACTGTTCATCAGTAACCCAACTCATCTGCGCCAAAATCTTCTCAACAGATTCCTGTCTTCTTCTAGCCTCGTTCTTAACAAAGCTAAGTTGCTGGGCAGTCAGTAAACCACGGGATTCTAAAACATCTTCGATAAATGAAGGTTTAACTTTAGTCTGTATGTTTGTCTTAATGTTTGCGCTTTGGGCAGAATCAGCCATTGATCTAGTCCCTAGTTACTAGTGGCTAGTAGCTAGTTTCGTTTTTGAATCACCAGCTACCAATTACTAACCACCAGGTACTAACTCGATCATAACAAATCTCAGATGTAAATTGGAAATATTAGTACAATAACTGTAAAATCAAATTTGAAATGAATACAACATTCCAAAGCTATTTAATTATCGGAGATCAAATAATTAGGCGGGGTGAAACACAAGATCTTGCCAAAAGCTTTGGCATCAACCTTCTGAAAGCTTCCCCGGACATTTTTATAATTGAGCCGCAAGGCCAATTTGTAACCATCGATCAAGTTCGAAATCTTAAAAGACATATATTTCAAAAACCGTTAAAATCTAATTTCAAGTTTGTAGTTATTGAAGAGGCAAACAAGCTGACCGATGAGGCTCAAAACGCCCTTTTAAAAATCCTCGAGGAACCCCCGGCATCTGCCATTATTGTTTTGGAAGCAGACAACAAACAACAATTTTTGCCGACAATTCTTTCAAGGGTAATTACTAAAAAAAGCCAACAGCCCAAGCTACTTACCAGTTCGGATTTTAATATTTTGGAGAGAGACAGTTTAGCCGCTCTTGAAAAAATTGCCCAGGTTGAAAACCCAAATATCTGGCTAAGTAGTCAAATTCAAATGACTTACCAAAAACTTTTAAAAAAAATAAGAGGGGGAAATTCGAACTTTACTCTAGAAGATCTTGCTTGGATAATCGAAAAGTGCGCCAAGGCTAAAGCAATGATTGAAGCTAATGTCAATGCAAAATTCGTTCTGGCAAATTTGCTTTTTCAAATAAATTCTATTACAGAAAGTCAGTAAAATAGCTTCAAAATAGCTTGCAATAACAAAGCCATTTCTGATAAAATTAATTAATGTATCAGCTAACCTCCAGCCAATTTTCGCAAATTATTACTAATGACCAAAACTTCCGATAGTTCTTACACAGCTCGCGATATTCAGGTACTCGAAGGTCTGGAACCGGTGCGTAGACGTCCGGGAATGTATATTGGTTCAACTGATATCCACGGCCTTCATGAACTGGTTAAAGAAATCATCGACAATTCGGTTGATGAGGCACTGGCCGGTTGAACCTCATCCCAAAGTTAAAAAATCTTCTCTCGAGGTCACCATGACCATGCTTCATGCCGGCGGCAAGTTCGGCACAGGAGCTTATAAAATCTCCGGGGGCTTACATGGGGTCGGTGCCTCCGCAGTCAATGCGCTTTCCGACTGGATGAGAGTGGAGGTTAGACGCGACGGCAAAATTTACTCGCAGGAGTACAAACGCGGTAAACCAACAACTGAAGTCAGTCAAACTAATACAACTCTTATCCCACCAATAATCACCATTCCAAAAACTGGCACAACTACGGTATTTCTGCCCGACAAATCAATTTTTTCGACAATTAAAGCCGAATTTAAAACCCTGGCTAAAAGAATTAAAGAAAGGGCTTATTTGGTAGCCGGACTATTTTTTCATTTCTATGACCAAAGGACTAGTCAAGAACTTCATTATTACTTTGACGGAGGCATCGAATCCTTGGTGCGTCATCTTAACAAAGACAAAAATCCAATTAACTTAAAACCATTTTATGCTAGCCGTGATTCAAACGGCATTTTAGTTGAGGCTGCCCTTCAATATAATGACGGCTATTCCGAGACGATTGAATCCTTTGCCAATGTTATTAACACCACCGAGGGCGGTACCCACTTAACCGGCTTTCGGATGGCCCTAACACGAGCAATTAATGATTACGCCCGCAAAAACGGTTACCTCAAAGAAAAGGACGATAACTTAACCGGCGAGGATATGCGCGAAGGCCTAACTGCGGTCATTGCCATTAAAATGAACTCGGAAAATCTGCAGTTTGAAGGCCAGACTAAAAATAAATTGGGTAACGCCGAAATCCAGCCTGCCGTAAATCAAGTAGTCAAAGAAGCTATCGATACTTACCTTGAAGAAAACCCTCAGGATGCCAGAAGGATTATGGAAAAGGTCATTTTGGCATCCAAAGCAAGGTTAGCAGCTCGTGCGGCTAAAGAAGCAGTTCTTAGAAAAGGCGCTTTAGAGGGAATGACACTACCGGGTAAACTGACCGACTGTCAGGAGAGAGACCCGGCGCTATCGGAGATATATATAGTGGAAGGTGACAGCGCCGGCGGCAGTGCCAAGCAGGGGAGAGACCGCAAATTTCAGGCAATTCTGCCGCTTCGTGGCAAAATCTTAAATACCGAGAGGGCGCGCCTTGACAAAATTCTGGAATTTGAGGAAATTAAAAATTTAATTATTGCACTTGGTACCGGCATCGGCGATACGGTTAATATCGATAAAATCCGCTATCATCGGGTCGTCATTATGACCGATGCCGATGTTGACGGTGAACATATTAGAACTCTGCTTTTGACCTTCTTCTTTAGATATTTACCGCAAATAATCGAAAGAGGCTATCTTTATATCGCCCAGCCGCCGCTTTACAAAATAACTTCCGGTAAAGAACTTAATTATGCTTACAGTGATGAAGAAAAAGATCGGGTATTAAAAATTAAAACCAATGGCAAATCATCAACTATTCAGCGTTACAAAGGTCTTGGCGAAATGAACCCTGAACAGCTTTGGGAAACGACTATGAATCCGGCCTCGCGTATTATGAAAAAGGTCAATATTGAAGATGCGGCCGAAGCCGACCGCGTCTTTTCAATGCTTATGGGCAACGAAGTCCCGCCCCGCAAACGCTTTATTCAGACTCATGCGAAAATGGCCACATTGGATATCTAAACCCATGGATCAAACTACAATAGAAACAACACCGACTGCAAAACCCAAAGAAAAATCTATTCGAAAAGGCGAGTCGTTTACTTTTTTCAGCAATCAAGCGAAGACCACACTTGATGAAATTACCGAAACTCGTCAGGTAGAAGGTATCGGCATTCTTAGTGGAGTGGCCAAAGCATTACCTGAACGACCGGGAAAGTGGGCAATCGTTTTTCAAATTGAGGCCCCAGCTTTTAAAACTCCACAAGGTCCACCAATAGAAGGTGAACCAGGTGAAAATTTAGTAATGTTTGCAACTCTACTAAATGGAGAACTCCGAGGCTGTTATCGATTAATTACTGACGAACAAAATAAACGCAGAATTGATTTTAATAATTGGTTCTCAGTCCCACCAGAAGAAACCAATCCTAAATCCTATGTAATCAGCAGTTCAGAAAACACAAAAGGCAATTCTTTAATCGTTGATGATGCGGATGTAAGGTACAGCAAGTTTAAGTTTGTCTAAATCTATAAACTGTGAACTTAAAACCCAAAACTAATCATGGCTGATATCGGCAAAATCCAACCAGTCGAAATAGTCGAGGAGATGCAACGGTCGTACCTCGACTACGCTATGTCGGTTATTGTCGCAAGAGCGCTGCCGGATGTTCGCGACGGCTTAAAACCGGTTCAAAGGCGAATCATCTACGCCATGCAAAGAACGGGTGCAACTCATAGCGCCCACTACTCCAAAAGTGCCAAAGTTGTCGGTGAAGTTCTTGGCAAATACCATCCCCATGGTGACGCTCCGGTCTATGAGGCACTAGTGCGCATGGCTCAGGATTTTTCAATGCGTTACCCAACAGTGGATGGCCAGGGCAATTTCGGATCAATCGACGGCGATCCGCCGGCTGCCATGCGCTACACCGAAACTCGCATGGCTCACATTACCGAAACTCTGCTTTACGACCTCGATAAAAAAACCGTTGATTTTACCGAGAATTTCGACGGCAGTTTAAAAGAGCCGGTATTTTTACCAGCACTTTTGCCAAACCTTTTAATTAACGGCGCCTCCGGTATCGCCGTCGGCATGGCAACTAATATTCCGCCTCACAATCTAAATGAAGTGATCGAAGCCATAACTACCCTAATCGACAACCCGGAAGCATCTGTCGAGGATTTAATGGAGCATGTCAAAGGACCCGATTTCCCAACCGGTGCCCAGATCTATGACATTTCCGAAATCGTGTCAGCCTATGCCACCGGACGCGGTAAAATTCTAATGCGCGCCAAAGCCGATATCGAAGAAACAAAAGGGGCTAAATTCCAAATAATCGTTTCCGAAATTCCTTACCAAGTTAATAAGGCCACCCTGATCACCAAAATTGCCGAGCTTGCTAAAGAAAAAAGGCTGGAGGGAATTTCCGATCTTCGCGATGAATCCGACCGCCGAGGCATGCGTATTGTCATTGAACTCAAGCGCGATGCGCGTCCACAATCTGTTTTAAACAATCTCTATAAACACACGGCTCTTCAGCAATCCTTCCCCGTAAACATGGTAGCTCTTGTTGACGGAATTCCCCAAACTTTAACTCTCAAGATGATTCTTGGCCAGTTTATCAAACACCGCCAAAAAGTAATCAAGAGAAGAAGCCAATTTGAACTCGATGAAGCCAGAAAACGAGCTCATATCTTGGAAGGTTTAAAAATTGCCGTTGACAACATTGACGCGGTTATTGAAACCATCAAAAAAAGTAAGGACCCTCAAGTTGCCAAAGTCAACCTAATGCAAAAGTTTAAATTAACCGAAGCACAGTCTCTGGCAATTTTGGATATGCAGCTCAAAAGACTTTCAGGCCTTGAGCGGCAAAAAATTGAAGAAGAACTTACCATGACTCTTGAGGAAATTACCTATTTGGAAGATCTGCTCTCTTATCCCGAAAAAATCTTAACAGTTGCCAAAAATGAACTTTTAAAACTTAAAGAACGCTTTGGTGACGACAGGCGCACCCGTGTTTTTAAACAAAAAATCGGTGAATTCTCCGAAGAAGACTTAATTGCCAATGAACCAACGATTGTTACTATTACAGTTGGCGGATATGTCAAAAGGCAAGATCTTTCCTCTTTCCACACTCAACGGCGGGGTGGCAAAGGTATATCAGGAATTACTACCAAAGAAGAGGACACCGTTGCCCATCTATTTGCCGCCTACACCCATGACAACCTTCTTTTCTTTACCAACATGGGCCGCGTATTTCAGCTTAAAGTCTATGATCTCCCGGAAAGCTCCAGAATTTCAAAAGGGATAGCCATTGTCAATCTTTTGGACCTGCAGCAGGACGAAAAAGTTCTTTCGATTCTACCCGTAAAAAAACAAAAAACTCAAACTGCCAGTAATCACAAATACGTATTGATGGCAACCAAAAACGGCGTTGTCAAAAAAACCGCAATTTCCCAGTACGAATCAATCAGAAGATCGGGAATTATCGCCATTAAACTTGCCGGTGGCGACCATCTGCGCTGGGCTAAATTAACAACCGGCGATAACCTCGTCTTTTTGATTTCTAAGCACGGTTTGTCAATAAAATTTAATGAGAAAGATGTTAGACCAATGGCCCGAGATACCATGGGAGTGCGTGGTATTAAACTAAAGACAGACGATGAGTTAATCGGCATGGATGTGATTGATAAAGGAAATGATAAGGCCGATCTTTTGGTAATTACTGACAAAGGCATTGGTAAAAAAACGCAGGTCATAGCTTGGCCATTACAGCTAAGAGGCGGCGTTGGGGTAAAAGCCGCAAACCTAACCGAAAAAACCGGCGAAATTGTCTGCGCCCAGATTTTAACTAAAGCCGATGAAGCCTTAATTTTAACTTCTCAAAAAGGCCAAGTAATGAGAACGGTTCTACGATCTATTCCTCGGCTTACTCGGGATACTCAAGGCGTAATTATTATGCGCTTGTCAGTAGGCGACAAAGTCGCAGCAACTACTGTCATTCAAAAAAAGAAGGAGGATGAGGAGGAAGAAAACGCATCTATAAAACCTGAATCTTTAAAAATAGCCGCCCAAACGAAAACCCAACAAAAGCCAAAATCTCCACCAAAAACAAGAACTAAATCTATAGTCAAGAATAGGCCTAAACCTAAACTCAAGATTAAAGCCAAAAAGACAAATCCAAAAGCCAAACCCCAAATTAGGGTAAAAGCCAAGGTAAAACCAAAAACTAAAACTAGGGTTGTCAAAAAAGTTAAAAAGAGGTAAGGTTGTAACTTAAAGAAATGCCAATAGGCCAAAAGTTAAAGTATGCGACAAAAAGAAGCCGTTGGGCTTCTTTTTTTTAATTTGCGCTAAAAAAGCGCAAATTAAATCAGAACAATGACTCAAGCTAGATTGATTCTCGAAGACGGAACAGTTTTTGAAGGCGTAGCTTTCGGCAGCCAAAAATCAACAGCCGGGGAAGTTGTTTTTGCTACTGGTATGGTCGGCTATGACATGAGCCTAACCGACCCATCTTATGCTGGCCAAATTCTAACCTTTACCTACCCGTTAATTGGTAATTGGGGAGTTCCGCCGCGCCAATTTTGGGAGTCAGATAAAATCCAGGTTGCCGGCCTTGTCGTAAGCGACCTAACTACACATCCCTCCCACTGGCAATCCCAAATGACTCTTGATGATTGGTTAAAGAAAGAAAGTATTCCAGCAATTTCTGGTATTGACACAAGACGCTTAACTCAAAAATTGCGCGAAAAAGGCGTAATGCTTGGGAAAATTGTCACTGAGGAGCAAGATATCAACTTTTATAATCCCAATGCTGAAAACCTAGTGGAACGTGTTTCTCCAAAAGAACTAAAGATTTGGCAATCAGAAACTAGAAACCAGAAACTAGAAACCAGAAACTTAAATATCGCCCTTCTCAATTGCGGTGCAAAGAAAAACATCCTCAGAAATCTTCTAAAACGCGGCGCCACCGTTTATGAACTGCCCTGGAACTTTGATCCCTTCGAGCAAAAACTACCCATCGATGGTTTAGTTATTTCCAACGGACCCGGCGACCCAAAAATGGCCAAGGAGTCAATAGCCACAATCAAAAAGGCCTTAAAGCGCAAAATTCCCACCTTTGGCATTTGTCTTGGTAATCAGCTTCTGGCTCTTGCTGCCGGAGGCAACACTTATAAACTTAAATTCGGCCACCGCGCCCAGAATCAGCCAACAATCGAGGTAAACTCCAAACGCTGTTACATCACTACTCAAAATCATGGTTTTGCTGTTTCAGAAAAAAAACTACCTGATGGTTTCAAACGTTGGTTTTACAACGCCAACGACAATACTAATGAAGGCATCATCCACCAAAAACTGCCGTTTTTTTCTATTCAGTTCCACCCCGAAGCCAATCCCGGCCCAACCGATACCGAATTCTTATTTGATTATTTTTTAGAGAAATTTAAATGAAAAAAATTCAAAAAGTACTCCTTCTTGGCTCCGGAGCTTTAAAAATCGGCCAAGCCGGCGAGTTTGATTATTCCGGCTCTCAAGCCATTAAAGCCCTTAAAGAAGAAGGTATCGAAGTCATTTTAATTAACCCCAACATTGCCACTGTCCAAACTTCTCAAAATTTTGCCGACACCGTTTATTTCTTGCCAATTGAACCTTATTTTGTTAAGAAAATCATTCAAAAGGAAAGACCCGACGGCATCATCCTTTCCTTTGGCGGTCAAACTGCCTTAAACTGCGGGTTAGCACTAGCCAAGGATCGGATTTTTCAAAAATACCAAGTGGAAGTTTTGGGAACATCCATTGAAACAATCGAAAAGACTGAAAACCGACAACTTTTTGTCAACGCCTTAGATCAAATTAACCTCAACCGCCCCCAAAGCCAAGCGGTTAAAACCGTCAAAGAAGCAATGGTTATCGCCACCACCATCGGCTATCCGGTAATGATAAGAGGCGGCTTTTCACTAGGCGGTCAAGACAGCGGTATGGCTCAAAATCGAAAACAACTTGTGGAAATTGCCACCCGGGCTCTTTCTAAAGTCAACCAAATTTTAATTGAGGAATATTTAGACAAGTGGAAGGAAGTTGAATATGAAGTGGTTAGAGATGCTCAAGACAACTGTATCACCGTCTGCAATATGGAAAATATCGATCCGATGGGGATCCATACCGGTGAGTCAATTGTGGTCGCCCCCTCCCAAACCCTCAATAACTTCGAATATCATAAACTGCGAGAAATTTCCATTAAACTTATCAGACACTTAAAGATAGTAGGGGAGTGCAATATCCAATTTGCCCTAAACCCAAAGCCAGGTAAAATTCCCAAGTTCAAAAAGGGCAGTCGAGTCACTAATCAAAAACATGACGAAGTCAGCGAGGAAATCGCTTTAAATTTTTCCAAAAGACATAGTGCTGGCGGAGGCCTGAGCGAGGCGAAACAAAAGAAACAAACTAAACAAGGGGTTAGTCGAGCGCTTTTTGATGGTGACGAGACTGAACAAAGCCTCGACTACCGCATCATCGAAGTTAACGCCCGGCTTTCCCGCTCCTCGGCATTGGCCTCCAAAGCCACCGGTTATCCCTTGGCCTATATTGCCGCTAAACTGGCTCTCGGCTACTCACTAACCGATCTAAAAAACTCGGTCACCAAAAAAACCATCGCCTATTTTGAACCGGCTCTTGATTATTTGGTGGTTAAATTTCCCCGCTGGGATCTTTCTAAATTTTTAAAAAGCCAGACCGAAATCGGTTCTTCAATGCAATCGGTCGGCGAAGTCATGGCCGTCGGCCGCAAATTTGAGGAAAGCTTGCAAAAGGCTATTCGCATGCTTGATATTGGTTTTGAGGGCATTTTGGATGAAAAAGCTCCAGGGGTTGCTTGGGTCCTACCGACTCCTTGGCGACTTTTTGCAATTTCCCGCGCCATAAACCGACAAATTCCCGCAGAAGAAATTTCCCGAAAAACCGGCATCGACCGCTTCTTTTTGGCTAAAATCAAAAATATCGTTGATTTAGAAAAAGGACTGGCCAAGTTAACCATTAATAAATTAAACAAAACAACGCTGCTCTCTGCCAAACAACTTGGTGCTTCCGATAAACGAATTGCTAAATTAATCGGTTCTCAAGAAAACAGAATCAGGGAAAAAAGATGGCAACTTCAGCTTCATCCCTCCATCAAACAAATCGACACTCTAGCTGCCGAATACCCAGCTCAAACTAATTACCTTTATCTTACATACAATGGAGAAAGCGACGATATAAGTTCACAGTTTACAGTTCACAGTTCACAGTTGAAAATAAAAATAGAAAAAACCGTGAACCGTGAACCGACAACTCTAAACCGAAACAAGGTTATCGTCCTAGGCTCCGGTCCTTACCGCATCGGCTCATCTGTCGAATTTGATTGGTGTTCGGTAACTTGTGCCCAAACTGCAACCAGCCATGGTTTTGCCTCAATTATCATCAATTGCAATCCGGAGACCGTCTCTACCGATTACGATATGGCCGAAAGGCTCTATTTTGAAGAATTAAGTGTTGAAACCGTCGGGGAAATCTACCGCAAAGAAGATCCAAATGGCCTTATTGTTTCCATGGGCGGCCAAACACCTAACAATCTGACGCCAAAAATTAACCAAGCTAAACTTAACATTTTGGGCACCAGTGCTTATTCAATCGACAGGGCAGAAGATAGAAGCAAATTTTCCAAACTCTGCGACGCGCTCGGTATTAAACAACCAATCTGGGCTAAACTCAAAAATGTTAAGCTAGCAATTGCCTTTGCCCAAAAAATCGGTTACCCGGTACTAGTTCGGCCCTCCTATGTCCTTTCGGGCGCAGCCATGAATGTGGCTTTCAACTCAGACGACCTTGAAATTTATCTTAAACTGGCCTCGCAGGTTTCTGAAGAATACCCTGTAGTAATTTCAAAATTCCATCAAAACGCCAAAGAAATCGAAATCGATGCAGTGGCCAAAAATGGCCAGATTCTTTGCTTTGCAATCTCTGAACATGTCGAAAATGCCGGTATTCACAGCGGGGATTCAACAATGGTTCTGCCCGCCCAAAAGCTCTATACCCAAACAGTCAAACAAATTGAAAAAATTGCCCAAAGAATTGCCAAGAAACTTAAAATTACCGGCCCTTTTAATATTCAGTTTTTGGCCGAAAATAACCAAGTGATGGTTATTGAGTGCAACTTGCGAGCTTCGCGCAGTTTCCCCTTTGTCTCCAAAGTTACTGGCATCAATTTTTCCAAAGTAGCAACTGAGGCGATTTTGGATATTGGCAAAGAAAAAGTTTATCAAAGTAATAATCTTGGCTATGTCGGAGTCAAAGCTCCTCAATTTTCCTTCGGCCGCATCAAGGGTGCCGATCCTATCCTGCGCGTCGAAATGGCTTCAACAGGTGAGGTCGCTTGTTTTGGTGATGATGTCTACGAAGCTTTCTTAAAAGCTCTAATTGCAACTGGTACACATCTTCCCCAAAAATCGGTCTTTGTTTCTTTGGCCGGAGAAGAAAACAAGATTAAGTTTTTAGAATCAGCCAAAATCCTAAGTAATTTGGGACTTAAGATTTACGCAACTGAAGGCACTACCAGATTCCTCAGAACCCATCAAGTTAACGCCAATAAACTTTACAAAATTCACCAGCATCAAAAACCTAACGTTTTGGATTTCCTTTTAACCAAAAAGATTGATCTGGTCATTAATATTTTTGACCCCTACTATAAGAAAGAATTCGATGATGATTATCTAATTCGCCGGGCATCAATTGACTATGGCATTCCGCTTCTTGCAAACATGCAAACCGCCCAACTTTTTGTCAAAGCAATCTCAATCAAAAAACTCACCGATCTGAAAGTACTTCCTTGGAACGCCTACGTAACTTTTCGAAACTGACCCCATAGTTGATCCGAACTCTCCAAATTTATATAATTATCAGTTCTAATGACAAACGAGAGAGTTGCATTTAAAAGGCAAAGACAAGCACATAGACGAGAAAACACTCAACTGGAATACCATCAATCCAAGTTCACGCTCTCAATTGATCTATTCGAAAGAATTTCGCAACTTGCTAATGATATTCGAGAAAATCCTAATGAACTCATTCTAGCCTTCTTAAGATTGAAGTTGGCAGTAGATTCCATCGGTACCCCTTTAGTTGGTTCTCAACGTATCTCAACCGAAGGTTTGCTGATCCAATATGACCCATCCAAAAGTAGAAGTATCGAAGTAAATTTTGTCACCAGAGAACTTAATCGGATAAGACAATCTTTAAGAGAACATCCAGGAATAAGAACGACACTTACTTCTTATCTTCCAGAAGCCATCGCTTTTGGCTTAGAAGTTATGGGGGCAGCTCAAACACAATTGACTTACCCTAAGTTAATCGTCCTAACTATTGATGATCAAGACTTAGCCTTTGGCTACCAGCTAAAATCACAGGTCTTATTTCCAGTCAGCACTAAACTCCTTAGGTAAACTTACTCACTTGTTGCCAGAGTGAAATGCCTTGTGTACGTCACGAAGTTGGGCATTGGTTACATGAGTGTAGATTTGGGTAGTAGCCACATTTTTGTGGCCCAAAAGCTCTTGCACCGACCTTAAATCCGCGCCGTTCATCAAAAGGTCAGTGGCAAATGAATGACGAAGAACATGGGGGGTTGCCTTCACCGGTAAACGGGCTTTATGCACATATTTGTCGATAATTCGCTGGACGGATCGGGGAGTCAATCTCATTTTTTCTCCATTCACCGCCGGCTCCTGATTACCAGCATACCGAATAAAAAGCGGCTTAAAACTATCAGTTCTTTTGGCCAAATACTTCTCCAGCCAGATTTTGGCCCTATCCGAAAGAAAAACCACCCGCAAGCGTTGACCTTTGCCAACAACTCCAAATTCACCTCGCTCTAGATTAACCTGGTCCCGATTCAGCCGACACAATTCCGAAACCCTAAGACCCGTTGAAAAAAGCATTTCCATGATCATCTTATCGCGAATCCCCCGATCGCTTGATACATCCGGTTGAACCAAGAGTCGATCAACTTGATCCCGATCTAAAAACTTCAAAGAACGGCTTTCCGTTTTGGGAAGCTCAATTTTATCAGGCGAAATCACCGATAAATCTTTTCTTATTAAATATTTAAGAAACGACCGCAGGGCAATAACATAATAATTCTGGGTGACCTTTTTAAGAGGTAAATTGCCATTCGGACTATTATAGTGGGCTAAATATACTCGATATTTACGAATCAACTCAACTGTAATATCTTGAGGTCTAGCAATAGGGGAATGAGCCTGACTCCAAGCAACAAAATTGTCAAGATAATGCCGATAATCGCGAATGGTTAGGGGAGAAAGGTTGCGTTCAATCTCCAGATATTCCAAGAATTCATCAACTAGGGCAGGGAGATCAAACATGTATTAAGTATTGTTCGAGAGTAATCGAGAACTTACCTTTTTGTCATTCCCGCCATTTTTGTCATTCCCGCGAAAGCGGGAATCTAGTTCCTAGATCCTGAATCAAGTTCAGGATGACAGCTTCGAATCTTCTCGACTCCGCTCGATGAATAACACTTCTACCATTATTCTACGACGCTTTCCAAGTAAAAATCAACAAGTGGGGAAATCTATCCCCAAAATTCTGCGACATAAATGGAATTTTGAAAAAAAATCTGGTTGTTGATATAATCCTCAAAGTTTATTATCTTATCAACGATGCTAGAACAACAACCAAAACCAAGTTCACTTTTAGGGAGAATAAAAAGTCTTTTCGAAATGGTTCCTGATCATCGTTATTTCGAACGAGAAGCGGGTAGAGAACTCTACACGGCAGTTCATAACGGAACAATCAATTCTGACGATCAGCTTAGAAGCTTCTTGGATATTCATGAAGCAAAAGGCATAGATAGAACTGCTTGTTATTATTGGTATGTATGCTTCCAATTTAATAGGGGTAAAGAGCCACAACCCAACCCGTTTGAATTTTAGAAACCTCGCAAATTTTGTGCCTTCTTGCTAAAATAACTTTAAATGCCACAACCTAAATATAAACGCGTTCTTCTTAAGCTTTCCGGTGAGACTTTTTTAGGCAAAAGGCAATACGGCATTGATCCGGTGTTTTGCCAGTGGCTGGCCAAAGAAATCATCAAAGCCACCAAGACAGGTACTCAGATCTCGGTAGTTGTCGGCGGCGGCAATATTTTCAGGGGCGAGCGGGCAGCCGAACACGGTTTGGAACGGACAGTCGGCGATTATATCGGCATGCTGGCAACCATCATGAATTCGCTGGCACTGCAGGCAGCTTTAGAAAAAGAAAATCAGGATACCCGAGTTCTTTCGGCAATCGAAGTCAAAGATGTCTGTGAGCCTTATGTCAGAAGACGGGCAATCCGCCATCTGGAAAAGGGTAGGGTAGTCATCTTTGCCGGCGGCACCGGCAATCCATATTTTACAACTGATACAACTGCAGCTCTTCGCGCCTTGGAAACCAAATGCGAAATTATTCTAAAAGGCACCAAAGTCGATGGTGTTTATGATAAAGACCCCCAAAAATATAAAGACGCAAAAAAATTCGACTCCTTAACCTTTAAACAAGCCATCACCGAAAGTCAGATCGGAGTCTTGGATAATAGCGCTCTTTCCCTGTGCATGGATCACAAGATTCCCATTTTAGTTTTTAATCTTGCCAAAGAAGATAATATCCAAAAAGCCGTTGCCGGCGAAAAAATCGGTACCCTGATCTCCTAGTATTTAACCCATAGTAACCTAGTCCAAAATATGATAAAATCTTTTCTCTATGGAAAGAAGAAGTCTTACACCATCAAAGGCGGAATTTGCTAATTGGCGTGCAGAAATTGACGAAGCCATGGAAAGATGCGTGCGAATTGGTCGAGTCGATCTAGTCACTTTTTGGGCAAAACCAGAATCAATCGCCTTAAGAATTGTCCAGAATAGGGAAGGTGCAAGCCGTCATTTCTTAGAAGCAGTTCCTAAAACCCAAATGACGGTTAGGGAAATCGATGAGCCGGACCAACCCTGGGAAATGGTTTGCGAGACAAAAGAGTTATCTCTAGCTCAAGTAGGCAAAGAACTACCGACATTCTTGCATTTTTTCTACCAGCAAGCAGAGGAGCTACCGATTTATATTTACCGTTCGCGCACAGATTTTCGAATGAAAAAACCGGCTGCAATCAGCCAGTTTGAAAACGGCCTTGTGACCGTTAAAACTACCGCCTAGTCTAAAACTTGACTATAACCGTCAATCAAAAAGCTTACATCATTCGCCTTGTATCCTAGCCGAGAAACCACATGCTCAACTTCGTCAGTAACCGCTCTGGCAAAAAGCCCCCGCAAGAATTTACCGGCGCGGGGATTGGTAAACCACTTCTGACCAAATTTACGCAGGAGATAATCCTTAATCTGCGCTGCAGCTATCCAGGCCCGCAAATAATCGGCGCTGTAAAAACCGCTGTCCATGTCGCTAAGCCAATTGATTTCCTGATGCACAAACCCAGTCACTGCCTCCAAGCTTTCCTTGTAAATTTCAGGTCCTGCCGAAATTCTCCCCGAGGAAAACATCTCATACTCGTAAGAAAACTTTCCCAAGTAGCGCCTTAACATCATCAAATTAACAAAATAAGCCTGTCTCTTAATCCGCTCGCCTGTATAGACACTAACATTAAGATATGTTGAAAGCCATAGGAGATCAAAAACTAAATCTTCAAAAATAAAAGCAAAAGTCTCGGTTAATGCCCCGGAGCGCGAAAGTGTTTTTAAAGCATAAGGTAATTTTTTATCAACCGCTGCCCCGTGAAGTGCATGACCGCCCTCATGAAACATCGCCTCAAAATCTTGTTCGCCGCCAATTGGTTTGATAATCAAATGGACTTCCTCTGGCGGCTTCGGCCAATAACAAACTGCCCGAGGATTCTTCTTTGGCCTATCTTTATCGTCAATTTCGACTCTTGATAGTAAATTGGAAAGCCCTAAATCTTTTGTAAATTGCGAAAATGTCGAAATGACTTTTTCCTTCGGATAAAAATTATCAAAACTGGAAAGAGATCTAAGGTATGAAAGATGGCAGGAACGGATATTTTTAAAAGGCCTATTTAACACTTCCATGGAAACTTTTTCGATTACTTTTTCCCAAAGAGCATCTGTTTCTTTTTTAATCTTGACCACTATTTTGTAAAAATTTGCATAATTCATTTTTTTAGCTTGGGAGAAATAAGCGAGATAATCGTCAAACCCCAAACTTCGGATAAGTTTTATCTCCTCGTTTAAAAGTTTCAGCTGTTTCGGGTTTATATTGGTTATTACATTTGAAGTCGCATCTTCATATAGTTCGCGTTTTTCAAAAATTGGTTCTTTGGCAATTTTCGGACCAATTTGAAAATAGACTAGTTCCTCATCCCTGACTTTTACTTTGGTTTTTGAAAAATAAGTTTTGATACTGTCATCCAAGGCTGCTGTTTGAAGACCAATAAAACTGCCCACTATTGTAAAGTAAATCCTCTCTAAAATCTCACGGGTTTTGGCGTTGCCGGTTTTGTTAATTTCTTTTTTGAGATCGGCAAGAACTTCTCTAGTAAAAAGATTTTTGTACTTCTTATAAATCTTGGCCGTTTCGGCTTTGTCTTTTAAACCGACCCGAACTAGTCGGTCTTCGGTTTCAAGTTCATAAATAAATTTGGCAAGCTGATCCTCTAAATTTTTAATATCCATAAAGTGTTATTTTAGACTCTCCAACAATCTTTTTCAAGTTCACCAAACCTATTATTGCCCATTTAACGGCCGTTTTATATTAAAAAGATATTTACCACCATTATTTTAATGAATTTAAGAGCAAAGAGAATCTAAAATGCGCAAATTAAAACAAATAGGGGATAAATGGATCAAACTGAACAAGTTAAAAATTAAAAGTGAAAAGTTGAAAATAGAGGAAATCGATATTCTTTATCAAAAACTAGAAACTAGAGCCCACAACCAGAAACTGGCTTCATTCCCTCTCTTGGCCTCAATCTATGTCGCAAAAGTATCATTGTGCGACGCATAGGCAACAGCAACATTATCCCTTTTTCCGTAGGGAGTAATGGTGCAAAAGATGCAGAAAAAAATATGTCACAATTCAATTGTTAATTGTCAATTGTGTCCTAAAAGACCCCTTCCCCGAAAACCCTCAAAAACAGCGTTTTGACCACTTAGCACCTATGTTCATCACTTGCTAAAATTACCAAACTGGCAAATTATAGAGGATAAAGGACCTCATAGTCCTCTGTATTTATAGCTGACTGCTTCAATTTGGTCACGTAATTAAACCTTATAGTTGATAATCTATAGCTTAATCAATTTTTCACGCTTTTTTTCTTCTCGTTTTCACGAAATGTATCAAACTATATCATCCCTTCGACCATGCTCAGGACTATAGCCCCCTACCCTGTCTCCTCTATCATAATTTTTTTTGCGGGAATTTTTTCAAGGCTAATTTGAACCTAATGTCAGTTGTCAATTGTCAGTTGTCAAATGTCAATTCTCCCTCTTCCCCCAAATAAAACTATAGGGTTAATACCGTTTATCCTCCCCATCTGGTGGTCATCAGAATAATCACAAAAACCACCAAAGCAACCGCCACATGTTCCCAAACAACTCTTTTTTTTAATTTCTCCTCAAAATCTAATCTAGAAAGCCCCAACAAAACATACATAATAGTTGCCAAAGCGAGTGCCCCATTTATTGGCGCAATCGGCCAAAAAGAAAGAGTAAGTATAACTTGCGCCGAAACAAAGGTAAAAATAACAGCGTAAATAAAAACTTTTTTGGAGATGAATTCCTCAAGTTCATATGACCATAATCCAACCAGATAAAGCGGGAAGGTAATAACGATCGCCCCACCGACCAATAAATAAAACGGCAAGTGAAAAGAAAATAAAACATTGGAAAGAAAAAAAACGGCAATTAGTGAGAAAAGCAATCCGACAGCATGGGCTGCCCGAAGAAGGGCAATCGTCCTAATTGCCGCCACATTATAAATATTGGAAGTAAGCATCAAAAGATAGACGGAAATCCCAAATAAAAATGCATAGGGCAATCTGGTCAGCCATCTAACCGGCAGCAAAAAGTAAAATAAGGATGCTCCAGCCACAAAATAGATCGGTAAAAGCAAAAGTAAAAAGTACTTGATACCGGAAAGTTCTCCCCAGAGAGAAAAAACGGCCAAAAAAACCGTGGTAATCACCATGAAGCCCATTACTTGATATCTAACATCCTCGCCCACCGTTTGCGTTGCTAACAAAATAACAGTTAAGAAAAAAGACATTAAGATTAACTTCTGTCTTTTGGTAATCACGTATGAAGTTATTTTTTTGAAAGTTTTGCGAAGATTCTCAAACATTGTCACTTCCCTTTTATCCTCCGAAGCCTTGTGCGAAGGAGAAACACCTCTCCCTTGTTACAAGTTACTTATCTTGTGATTTTAATCGCATGACAAATAGCAACGGCCAGAGCATCTGCCGCATCATCAAGATAGCCGTTAACCGGCTTTTTTAATTTTCTTTTACCCAAATATTTCATTACCGATTTTTGGACTTGCTTTTTGTCAGCCCGTCCACTACCGGTTAAGATGTGTTTAACATGAAGTCCCTGGTATTCAAACACCGGTAGCCTATAACCTGCAGCAGTCGAAAGGACTACCCCTTTAGCCTGCCCTACGGTCATTGCTGTTTTGGAGTTAATTCCAAAAAACAATTGCTCGACAATAACACAATCGGGTTTATACTGTCTCAAAAGACTTTTTAGCTCTTTTTGGATAAGATATAACCTCATGGGCATATCTTTCTCTTTAGAAGTCACAATACACCCGTAATCAATCAATTCAATTTGATTTTTGATTTTTGATTTTTGATTTTTAATGACACCATAGCCAGTAGTAGCTGTACCGGGATCTACTCCGAAAATTACCATAAATTTTTAGTTTTTAATTTTTAATTTTTATTGAAAATTTCAAATTTCAAATTGAAAATTCGAACTACTTCCTCGGTCTTGGTCCGTCATACTCCACATCGCGCTCTGTTAATCTTCTCACCGGTTTCTCACGAAGCGCCTCCTCAACTACATGGGCCACCAGTCCCGGAGTTCTGGCAATAATAAAAACACCTTTGCCAACTTTGGGATTAAAACCCATCTCCAAAAGAAGTGCCGCAAAAATGCCGTCGATATTAAGAGGTAAAGGTTTGGATTCTTTGGATAATTCACTTTCCAAATCCACTGCGAATTTGACATATTTACCCCCAAAACCGAACTCTTTGGCAAGCTCTAAAAGTCTCTTAGTCCGCGGATCAACAGTATAAAGACGGTGGCCGAATCCCGAAACTCGAACGCCCGCTTTGACAAAATCCTCAACCAGTTTTTTGACTCCAAGAGGCTGATACTTTTTAAGGTTTTCCATGGTCACCTCGATCGCCCCACCATGATATTCGCCAAAAGCCAAAATACCGGCCGCTACCGCCGCCTGGAGAGGACTGCCGCCTGAATAAACATTACGGGCAGCAACCACCGACGCGGGCTCAACACCATGATCAATAGCAATTGAAAGCATCGCGTCTAACATCTTCTCGGAATTTTTGTCGGGCATCTCCCCTTTTAAAATAAGATAGATCGTGCGGGCAAAAGAGCTATTCCCGGCAAGTTTGGTTAAATCGTAACCGTAAACATGGGGTTTGCCGCCAACATGAGTAGTAATTGCGGTTCTGTATGGTTTTGACATAAATCAGGCTGCCAGAAATAGTATAACTGATTAGCTAATCGCCTGGCCAGCTTAATCACCCAATTGCCTTCTTAATTAAATCTGGTATCTTTTTAAAATTCTCAGCTAGCAAAGCGCCAGCTTCTTTTAAGACCTTAATTTTCTGCTGCATTGTCGCCTCAAGACCGACAATCGCCCCAGCATGACCAAGACTGGTATCGCGCGGCAATTTTTCGGCAAATTTGCCAGCCAGAAAAACAATAAGCGGTTTAGTAAACTTTCTATCGGTAATTAACTTTGCCGCCTCGATTTCCCCGCTGCCCCCGACTTCGCCAAAGATAACCACCGCCCGAGTGTGACTATCTTTTTCAAACTCCAAAAGCAAATCGGCATAACTTGTTCCGGAAAGCAAGTCACCGCCAATACCTACCACCGTCGACTGGCCAAATCCAGAATTGGTAATCAGAAGTCCCAATTCTGAACACATACCACCAGATCTGGAAATAATACCAATGGGGCCTTTACTAAAAACGTTATCTGGAGCCGGCCCGCCTATCGAGCCGATTTTACCTTCTCCCGGTGAAATTGCACCAACCGAAGCTGGCCCTAAAACCCGAACCTGATTTTTGGCAGCCAGTGATAGAACTTGACAAACATCGAAAATCGGCATTTTTTCTACAAAAATATGGATCAGCGCAATTTTAGCCTCAATCGCCTCCATTGCCGCCGTGCGCGCCAAAAGAGGCGGCACATAGACCATCGCCACATCAACCTCACCGACAGTTTTAATCGCCTCACTAACCGAATTAAAAACCGGCACTGTATCAACCTCTTGCCCGCCTTTACCCGGAGTCACTCCGGCCACTACCTTTACTCCGTAATCCAAAAGCTCGGAAGTAACCTGAACTCCAGAGCGACCGGTTATTCCCTGAATTAAAACTCTCGTTTCTCTATCAACCAAAATTGCCATGCTAATAATTAAAAGTTCAAAATTGTTTCTTTCCATTCACTTTAAACTTTGCACTTTGAACTTTGAACTGCTCTGAAAGTTCCACCATCTTTTGGCAGGCAACCGAAATCGGCGTTTCCGGCCCAAAAAGATGAATATCAAAATCCTCCTTTTTGGCAGCTTTCGCAAGCATTTCATATGCCTCTTCTTGTTTTGGCCCTCCGCGCCTGATCACAATCGGGTAAGTTGGCTTTGGACGCACCTGGCGCAACCCCTCAACAAAACCTCTCAATGTCTCATGAATATCGGTAAAGTTGGCTACCGCCCCGGCTACCAAACAGCCAGATAAACCCTCACGATCCAAAGCAATCTTAGTTAACTTCTGAACTTTTTCAGCCGGCGGATTACCCGAGTATTCGGTGTAATTGGCAGGCCGTCCACCAGCATCAATCACCGAATCCATCACCAAAAGCGAGGCGCCTCCACCAGATGCCAAGACAACAATGTCCCCGTCAAATTCGATAAAAGTTGAGCCAGCCGACCCACGGTAGTCATCCTCGTCAATCTTTTTGGCCAAAAGTTCACGCTCTGTGGGAATTGCCGAAACCGCTCCTTTTGGCAAAATGTCCAAATCCCGATGGCGCAAAAGCCCCGCATCGTCAAGAATTATTTTGGCATCGATTGCCATAAGGTGACCATCAGCTGTCAAACCAACTGGGTTAACTTCAATTAGGCGCAAGTCATAGCGACTAAAAGCATCCCAAAGTCGTAGTGCAAAATCCGCAAGAACTATTTTATCCTCCTCAAAAAATTTGGCTAAATCCCTGTCTTTTGGGCCGGAAATTGGATCAATATCAAAAGTTTTTATTAACTGGGGATCTTTTTTTTTGATTTCTTCAATATCTGTCCCGCCTTGAAAAGAAAAAATTAGAAATGGCAGTTTTTTGACAGTATCGTAAGCAATAGACATGTAATATTCCTTTTTAAGCTCAACCTTCTGGGAAAGGATAATAAAACGTACCGTTTCGCCCAGAAAATCCTTGTCGAAATGCCCTTTAGCAAATGCTAATAATTGTTTTTCCTTTGTAAAAAACTTGACTCCGCCTGCTTTACCCCGCCTGCCCGAAAGTATCTGAACTTTGGCAACAATCGGAAATTTAAGGCGGCGTCTAGCCTGTTTAACCTCGTCAAGATTTGTGCAAACTACAAAAAAAGGACTCTCGATCCCGGCTTTTGCCAAGACTCGATGCCCTTCAAATTCGTAAAGCTTCATGAGTAATTTAAGATAGCTTTTTCTTAACTTCTGCCGGTACTCCCGCAACTAAAGTTTTTTCCGGTACATCCTGTTTAACTACTGCACCGGCTCCGGTTTTTGCACCCTTGCCCACTTTAACCGGCGCCACCAAAACCGTATTGGCTCCGATAAAAGCCTCGTCTTCAATAATTGTCTGGTGTTTATTTTTGCCGTCAAAATTGGCGGTTAAAGTACCGGAACCAATATTCACGCGTTTTCCAACCGTTGTATCACCTAAATAAGCCTGATGGCCAATCTTTGTTTGAGAACCAACTGTCGATCTAACCATCTCGACAAAATTACCGATATGCACACCTTTACCGATTTTGACATCACCGCGCAAATGCGAAAATGGCCCAATGTCACTTTCATCTCCAAGCCCCGAATCTTTCACTACCGAAAAAAACACCACACAACTGTCCCCGATTTGACTATCCTGAATCACGCTATTTGGACCAATTTCGCAGTTTTTACCGATAATAGTTTTGCCCAAAATCGTCGTATTGGGATAAATAGTCGTCCCTTCACCGATTTGGACTAACTCGTCAATATAAGTAGTCTTGGGATCAATAATTTGAATCTTTGAGGATTTTCTTGTCATGAAGATATTCTAACAGATTAACTTTCCCCTTGGATAACCATTAGTCTTGGCTGGATATACTGAAGCAAAATCTCCTTTTGCTCTGCTGGGAAACAATAGCTGTGATGATCTCCAAACCTATACTTAAAAATAACTACCGGACAATCTTGGCCAAAAATGTTGCCGACTCTGTTTTTTGACTTGCCACCGACTTTTAATCCAAGTGAACGCAACAATGGGCTAATCGGCAAGTATGTTTCTCTGTCTTTCATTAGTTGCAATAGAGTTGGCAGTTGACCAACTTCCGGCCCCGCGATTTGCTCAACTGGATTTCCCCGCCATTTTTCAACTTTAGAATTTTCCACCAAGACCCTTATGGCTTTTTCTTTCTCGCCGGCTGACATTACCCAACATCCTCCCAAACGAGTTACTTTAACTCCGCCTTGAATCAATATCTGGGCTAGCTGGCCAGTCTCCGCTCTAAAAACATGAAGCCCAGCAACAATCGCCACCCCAGAAACAGTCGCAAAAAGTTCTCGGTGTCTATAAAAAATGCCAGGAGTCAAACTGTCTAAATTTGCATAACGGTTCCGCCACTTTTCAACCGTCTCTTTAACCAACTCTTGCTCTAAAAGATCCGGATCAATCAGTTTTTTCCTTGATATTTGAGAATGACTTAGCCTGCGGACTGATTCATCCAAAATATCGTTTCCCAAAGATAATTCACCAGTCGTAACTAACCTCTGAAATACCACTGCCGGTATATCTAATTTTTGGGCAGTTTCTCTTAATGTCAAATGTTCAGATACACGAGACGCCCTTCTTAATTGTTTAGCAACTCGAAGGCCTATTCCTCTCTCTTCACAAAATTGCTCGCACCAGGAAATAGCGGTAACGATTTCATCCCGCAAGTAAAAGGTTTTTGGCCCTTGATGATAAGGCAAAGGTAAAACCCGCGCCCACCGTGCTAAAGTAAAGATATTATTGAGAGTCTCAGGAGAAACAAATTGGCGCAAAAGTGAATCAGACCGATACAAAACCGGTTGTTTCACGCCAGGATAAAGCTCTTTTATGCTTTTAATTAAAACTGCTCCCCATGGCCTTTGCTTCTCTTCACCCTTTTGAGAAGTTGGTCCAAGTCTTTCCATTTCTGGCAAATTCTACAACAAATTAGTCCTCAAAACAACTATGGGGCTAACTTAATCAATTGAGAACTATTCACTCCTCCCAAATTGAATAACATCGGCCCAATCTAGCTTTTGCTCAACAACTCGTCGGGCATGTCAAAATTACTCCAAACCTTAGCAACATCGTCCAACGCTTCTAGTTTCTCCATAAGATCAAGTATTTTCTTAGCAGTCTCGGCATTATTGAGCAAAACCGTTGTCGAAGGCTTCTTGGAAATTTCAACACTTGAGGGATTCAATCCCTTTTCAATCAAAACTTTTTTAATTGACTCCAAGGTCTGGGGCTTTGTATAGATTTCAACGACATCCCCACCTTCTACTACATCCTCTGCTCCGGCCTCTATTGCCAAATCTAAAAATTCATCCATGCTTTTGCCATTTTTTGGGACAGTGATTAGACCCTCTTCGCTAAACATCCATGAAACCGCACCCGGCGAAACAAAGGTCCCACCACTATGTTCAATTACTCCCTTGATTTCTGAGGTTGTTCTGTTTTTATTGTCAGTTGTTGCTTCGATAATTAAAGCGACTTTGCCGGGACCATAACCTTCATAAATAACCGACTCAAGCTGCCCACCTTCTCCACCTTTACCCAGACCTCGCTCCACTGCCCTTTTTATATTTTCCTTGGGCATGTTGACCGAACGGGCCTGTTCTATTGCCAGTCTTAGCTTGAAGTTGGAAGCCGGATCGCCACCCCCGCCCTCTCGAACGGCAATGGTAATGGCATTGGCCATTTTGGTAAAAGTTTGGCCGCGCTTGACATCGACCACCCCCTTTTGCCTTTTAATTTGACTCCACTTAGAATGTCCCGACATAGTAATTGGAATTATATCACTCAATCAAAATTCGATAACAAAAGCAACAAAATTTCTTTTTGAACAACATGAGTACTCAAATTATTCAAAATTGTCTCAAATTTTTCACTTATTGACTTATTTTCACCGATTATTTAAGTTGATTTCATGCCAAGTATAGTAGCGGATTGGCAAAATATCGCCAGTAAGGATAGTTTGAGCCAATTGGCTATCGAAACAGCTCTTTCTGGTCAGTGGGGTCAAGCTGTCAAAATTAATAAAAAAATCCTCAAAATTGATACCACCGATATCAATACGCTGAACCGGCTAGGCCATGCATATATTTGTCTTGGCCAAAAGGGTAAAGCCAAAAAAATTTATAAGCAAATTCTTGGGATTGATCCTTATAATATAATTGCCCGAAAAAACATGGAAAAAGTTGCCAGGCAAAACGGCCAATCAAACGGCAATGGTAACATTCAAAAAGAAACAAATAATCCTTCCTCAGTCTTTCTTTACGAACCGGGCAAGACCAAAATTATTAACCTCTTAAATCTGGCACCGCCGGCAGTTTTATGCTCCTTAAATTGTGGCGACAAGATTTTATTTAACCCCAAAAAACACGCAATTTCTATTACTACTTCGGATGGGATCTACTTAGGTGCCCTACCTGATGATCTTGCCCATAAGCTTTTAACTTTCATGGCCGGCGGCAACAAATACGAAACATACATCAAATCAGTCGATTCAAAAATACTAACAATATTTATTAGGGAAATCTTCCGCTCTGAAAAATTTTTTAATCAGCCCTCATTTCAGGACAAACGAAACCCCTATTTAGGGGAAAAAGAACACGTCTGGGCCTAAAAAGCCTCAAGCTTTTTTAAACCTCATCTTTGCGAGTCATCTCTTTAAGAGAAATTTCGCCCCTTAAATTTTGGGAGGGTTTGGTGTCATCTTGACTTGGAGAAGACAAGTTCTGACCAATATCAACTGAGTCCCGCTGTTCCCAGAAAAAAGGTTCTGCTGCGGTTTCTAAGTGTTCTTTTTCCTCGATAGGAACCTGATTTAAATCGGTTTTTGGCTGTTTTGAAATTTTTAGATCTGCAGATGAAAACGGATTGTTTATTTGTTGTGGCGCATCAACACTCTGAAGTGGCGGGAAATTCCCTTTTTGCTTACGCGCCAGAGATATAAAAGCGATGATAAACGAAACAACTAATATTAAAATACCTAAGGTAAAAAAAATCACTTAAAATATCTGGAGGCAAAATCGCTTCCGATAACTAAGCTAACCTCCTCGCCACTTTCAGACGAGTTTTTTATATCACATTTAAAAATATTTGCCAAATAACGCACTGTGTATTTATTTTTGACAGAGGTTTGGATAAAGGTTTGATCAACAAGATTTGGGGCTGTCTCAATCTTAACTATATTAACACCAACGCCGGCTGCAAAATCCGCGGCCAGTTGCCCGACGCCGGCAATACCGGAAGCATTTATAACTTTTATTTTTAAATTTTCTTTTATAACATTTTCATTTCCCAAATATTTGGATATTACTTTATGTAAAACAAAATTATCTACCCCTAGTACTTTTTGATCATCTTTATAAACAACCTCCTCCTGATATTGCGAAAGATCGACCAATTCTAACTGATTTATACGAACACTTTTTATCTGCCACCACAGCTTAAACTGATCAAGGCGAGCAATATTTGTATCCTTAACATCATCCCCGATTCTTCCCGTTAAAATCATAAAAGGCGCTAGTAGTGATGAATAATTTTTAAACCGTTCAATGGCTTCTTCTTTATTAATTTTTTGATCATTTTTAAAAGTAACATAATTTTCAATATTGGCCCGAAAGGTAAGACTTAATAATTTTGAAAGATCCCTACCATTACTTTTATTTATAAGGAAAGAAATTTTCGCAATCGGTTCATTAGGATTACCAGTTATCAAATAAGTTTTTTCATCTAGTGTTAGAAAAACCAGTCTTTTTGGATCTTCTTGAAGAATAAAAACAGCAAGAGGCGTTGTCGAAAGTACCGCCACAAAAGATGAATTACTATTCCAGTTAGAGGTCCCTAAATACTTACCAATAGAAAAGGTCTTAACTAGACCGTTGAAGCTTGCCAAAATCAAAATCAACACTATTAACAGTGCTAACAAATTCTTCCATTTTGCCTGAACCTGACGTCTCTTCCAAGCATGTCCTGAGCTATGCCGAAGGGCTAAATAACTTGTCATAATAACTTCCAGCTTAGCTCTGCCCGAGTCGAACTACTTCCCTTTTTTACCGAGAATCTCTACTTGAGGAGTTGTATAAATCCGTATAACTTTGGCGGCTTTTTTTTCCAATGCCTCCTTTTTTGGCTTTTTCTTATCGCCTTTATAATAACTTCCAAAATTACCCATAATTAACAACACCTCATCTTAATCTAATTTTAATCAATCAGTCGGTCGCCTAGCAAGTAAAAAAATTGAAGAGCTAAAATATGCGATGGGCAAGCAGTTCTTCAAAATGTTTGCTCTTAGTCTTTTTGATTTCCTTCAAATTTTCCCAGTGGTCTGAAAGAACTCTGGCCACGTGTTTACCACCGACTTCCTCCGGAACCACCACGTAATCGGCACCGATTTCATAAAGTTTAATGGCATCGTGAAGCCAGTAGGAAGCAGCGATTATTGGCCCCGCATAACCGTTTTTTTTGGCAAACTTAATAAGGTTGATATTGTCTACTAAATCGGGAACGGTGGTTATGATTAACATGGCCTCGCTTAAGTTTAACTGTTCCAAAACTTCCGGGTCGGAAATATCGCCAAAAATAACATTAACATTACCAGCCGTTAAGCTTTCGACGATAGCCGGGTTAAAATCAACTACAACTAGACTCTGGTTGGTCTCTTTGATCTTAGTTGTCAAAAAATCAAGAATATCATTACCCATTTGTTCGGCACCAACCAGAATAATGTGATTTTGCAAATCTTTTTTAGGTATAGCGAAAGTTGCTGTTTTTCTTCTTTCAATAATCTTTACTTTGTTGCGAAGTAGCCTATAAATCCTTGATCCGTTGATAACAAGATAAGAAGATACTGCAATAGTGAAAATTGCCACTGATGAAATAAAAGAAACTACCTCAGAACTAACATGGCCAAGTCTTGCTCCAACAACCACAATAATTAAAGAAAATTCAGAAACCTGGGCTAGCGCAAGTCCCGACAAAAATGCCACTCTTTTGCCAAAACCGAGCCATCCCAGATAATTGGCAATCACTATCGGAGTCGCAATAGTCACAAACAGCGAAAAAACAAGAATTTCCCAAAACATATTTTTAACCGCTGCAAAATCTATAGAAAAACCCAGAACAATAAAGAAAATTATGATGAAAAAATCTCGAATAGGGGCAATGCGCGCCGAGATAGAATAGCGGTAAGGCAAATTAGCCAAAGCTACTCCCGACAAAAAAGCACCGATTTCAAAAGAAAACCCTAAAAATTTAAAGACGCTGGAAACTCCCAATGCCCAGGCCATAGTGCATAAAAACAAAAGCTCCAAATTTGAAGCAACATAGGCAAAAATCCGCTTTAGGGCATATTTTGAAACAAGCCACAAAGCACCTATTAAAAACGCACCCTTTATAAAAGTAAAAACTAGAGCGCGCCATTCAAAAGGCTGACCGCGAGGACCAACACCCGCAAGAAACATTAAAATAACCACGGCAAATAAATCCTGCAGCAGCAAAATGCCAATAGTTAACTTGCCGTAGAGAGAATTGGTATCTTTTTGTTCGCCAAGGAGTTTAACGACAATTACTGTGGAGGAAAAAATAATAGCCAGAGCAATATAAAAAGAGGCCAGCAGTGTAAATTTAAATAGTAGCGCAAGAATAAAGGTAGATAAGCCGATAACAAGCGCATGAAATAAGGTTGCCAGAAAAACCGGTTTGCCGATATTCTTAAGATCGCTAAGTGAAAGTTCAATACCAACCATAAAAAGAATAAGGGCAATACCGATTTGAGAAAAAAAGCCGAAGGTTTCAGTAGGTGTCGGGATAGTTACAAAATTGGAAGATAGAAAGCCAATTACAGCCCCCGAAAGTATGTAGGCTAAAATCAGAGGTTGGGAAAAAAGCGACGAGACGATACCAATGCCGGCGGCAATGATTAAAATCGTTGCCAGAACAAAATAGATTCTTTCGCCAAAATCAGCCATTGGGCAGTATCTCTAAATAATCGCAAGCTTTTACTAAATCATAAGGCAGTGGAACTTTAAAAACAACATTTTTTACAAATCTTACTTTATTTTTCCCTGGCATTTTAAACTCGATACGACTTGCATGCAAAAACAGCCTCGGGCACCAAATCTTGTCAAATTTTATTAATTTTGAAGGAGCATAAATTGAATCGGAGACAACTGCATGATTAATAGTTTTTAAATGAACCCTCACCTGATGAGTCCTGCCGGTCCTTGGAAAAAGATGAACTAAAGTGTAATTTTTGGCGTGATTTTTCAGATAATTGACCCGTGATTTTGTGGGTTTGTTTTGATGTATATCAGAGGAGTGCACTGAGTTTATCGAAGTGCGACCTGCTGATATTAAAACGTTAAAACGACTTTCTCTAAATTTGTAATGGCGGACAACTTTGAAATCAGTTCTTGAGGCCCGACCCTCATCGACAATTCCAAATCTTCCAAACTTGCCGACCCGACCGATATCACCAACTATTGATCCTGAATCCTCCCCGACACGACCATGAACAAGGGCAGTATATTCTTTCTTAACAGACCGTTCTTTAAACTGAGCCTGGAGAACATCAAAAGCCCTCTGGGTTTTAGCAACAATTAATATTCCTGAAGTCTCTCGATCAAGTCTGTGAACAATTCCTGCTCTATCGCCTATCCCCAAATTGTTACCAAGTTTAAAATACTCTGATAGTTGATCCTGAAGTGTCGTCTCATCAACTGTCGCCGATCGATTAACCACCAAACCCGCCGGCTTATCAATAACCAAAATCCTCGAATCTTCAAAAATGATTTTTAACTTCTCTGCCATTGTCTGTTTAGAAAAACCTCGAGTAAACTCAAAAGAACCCCTAGGGTAATTGCCCCGTCCGCTAAATTAAAACTAGGCCAAAAACCAATATTAATAAAATCCCTGACACAACCAATTGTTAATCTGTCAAAAACGTTAGAAATCCCCCCGCCTAAAATTAGTGCGAGGGGTAAAAAAATGACCTTGGTTTTCTCTTTCCAGAAAAGAAAGAAGACCGATAGCAATACCGCCAAGACAAGTGGTAAAGAGCCCAGGGAAAGACCAAATGCAATACCCCTGTTGCAGGTAATCTCAAAATATCTCTGAGCAAAATTTTTGGAAATCTGATCAAGAATGATTATTATGAGAATTGTTGACGAGGAAAGAATTAATTTTTTGATAAATTTGTCACCTGTCACTTGTTAATTACTATTTGCCACTTCATCTTTTTTTCGCCTCAATTTCCTTCAAGCATTTTATGCAATAAATAGCCTGAGGTTTAACTTGAAGTCTTTTTAAATCGATTTTTTTACCGCAGCGCTCGCAAATCCCGTAAGTCTTTTTCTTCATTTTGTCAAGCGCCGCCTCAATTTCCTTAAGTTCGCGCTTTAGCTGATTTTCCAAAACCACTGCCTGCTCATGACCATAAAGTTGGGCGGCATCTGTTCCTGGTTCAACAATAAGTGCCCTATCCGTTGTTGAAAAGGGATCGTCTTTGCGAAGACGCTTTATTCTTGCAAGAATTACTTCTCTTTGCTTTTCAATTTTAGATTTTACAGTTTTAAAGTTAATCATTTTTTTATTTTTTACCTCTGAAGACGGATACCAAATCCACAAACGAAAAGGCAATTTCACGGCCTATTAATTTTACCAGAAGTAAGAGTGATTTTGCCAAGTAGTAAGGAGAAAGTAAAATAACCTTGGAAACATTATCTGCTTCTTTAATCGATGTAATCATTCTCCTTAGCTTAAAAACGGCAAGCAGAAAAGCAGCAAAAATCATTTTAAGATCTTGCCAGGGTTGCCTTTTTGCCAAAAGATACCAAGAAACAACTCCAAAAACCAGAAAAGCACTGGGAACCGCCAATTCGTATAAAAATAGCTGGACAAATTTTGCCGGATTCCCTTTTAAAACCACAAACAGGATATTAAAAAATGAAATCGAAACAAGCAAAAAACAGGCAAAAAAGCCATGATGTCTTTTTTGACGCGCAAGATTCTTCAAAAGCCAAAAAATAATCAAATAACCTAAAAATTTGTATAAATTGAGGCCAAATATATTCCTTGATGACAAGCCGACTATATAAAAACCAAGCGAGGATAAAACCATTCCAAAAACAATTGGTGCGGAAGCTAAATCGAAAATTTGCCAGAAATTAATTTTTTGCGATTTTAAATAAATTTGTCCTGAGGTTATTGCCCCAAAAAACCCGCCCCACCAATTGAAAGAACCATAAACATTAAAAAAGACAAGTCGTGTTATTGAGAAGTGATAGACATTGGGAAAAAGTAAAAAATCAAAAATTCTACCAAAAATCAGGCCGCCCGCAAAAACTACTATCAACAAATCAAATAACATATTTGATTCAAAAAGTTCGTGCCTACCGGCTCTCCAGAACAAAAAGATACAAACAAAAACAGCTATAAAAATGAATAACGGTTGAAAAAGCGAAATTAACATTTTCCGGCTAAATTATAACAACAGCCAAGTTTAACTTAAAGCAGGAGAAAGTTTTTGCCTAATGGGCATAAGTGTGATAAGATAGTTTTTACAAACCAGAATTTTCTGGTTTTTTCAATGACTGCAACAGCACACGCTTTAATTGGCGCTTCAATCGCCGTCAAAGTCGCAAATCCCATACTTGGCATTCCACTAGCTATCTTTTCGCATTTTATTGCCGATTTGATTCCTCATTGGGATGCCGGCACCAATCACCGTCAAAAATCAATGACCAGGCTGCGCCTTGAAGCTACAATCGATGTTCTTCTGGGATTTATACTCGTCTTCTTGATCTTTCGAAACCTTACTAACCCCGTCTATCTTTTTGCGATGGTTTTTGCTGCTCAACTTCCAGATTGGCTAGAGGCACCTTCTTTTATGTTTGGAATTAAAATTCCGCCTTTTACCTGGCTTGACTGGCTTGGCCATAAAATCCAATCCCGAGCCCAGCTCCCTTGGGGCCTAGTTACGCAGATAGTAATAGTAGCTACCTTAGTTCTTCTGGCAACCATCAATATCACAAGAATCGACGGCTTCCTGGCCAGTTTATTTGACCTTTTTAAGGTCTGACCTTAAATCGGCTTGTTAAGATAACCCAATCTACTTTGCCCTCTCGACGTATTCACCGCTTCGGGTGTCAACACGGATAATCTCGCCGGTTTTGATGAATAAAGGAACCTTCAGCGTCAGCCCATTTTCCAAAACCGCATCTTTGTAGCTTGCGCCGACCGTATTGCCGCGAGCTGAACCACCGGTTTGGGCAACCTTGTATTCGCAAATCTTGGGAATTTCAATATAAAGAGGCTTCTCCTTAACTGCAAAAAGCATCAACTCCAAGCCTTCTTTAAGAAATTTAGCCATGTCCGCAACTAGCCTTTTTTCAATAGTAAACTGATCATAGGTATTCATATCCATCAGATGATAACCTTGGGAGTCTTGATGCAAATACTGGACTTTCTTGCGCTCTAAGTTTGCCTTTTGAACTTTGGCGCCTGTGATAAAAGATTTATCGGTAGTCGCGCCGGTTGTCAAGTTTTTAACTTTGACTTTAACTGTACCCGATCCCCGACCCATTTTAATGTGTTCGTACGAAAGCACCAAAAAATATTCTCCTTTATCCTCGAACACTACACCAGATCTCAAATCATTAACGGATATCATATAGATTCTCATTCGGTAGGAGCTATCAACCCAAATTCACCTATAATGTGGTCTATCGTTGTCTCAAGCTGCTTGGCTCTTTCTGGATTTTTCTTCTCCCATTCTAGAATTTCTTCTTCAGTATCTGGTAACTCCTCTAAAATCTCTACATTGAAAAGAGCATTAACAAAAGCTATTTTATCTGGATCAGAATCACCGATAATGTCAGTAACTTTTCGCTCGTTCATAATCGCAATATTGGTGGATTACTTACTTTTTGAGTTTACGATTAATGCGGCTAACACGGATTAACCCTGAGGCTGGAATAACACTAATTCCCCTTTTCTCAAGTTCATCCAAGAACAAATTGGCGCCGATTGAATCGGAAACAATGTGGCCGGCGATAATCAAGTTGATATGGTGTTTCTTAGCCTCTTCCCTATGTTCCTCAGGAGCGTGCATATCAATTACGGTTCCGACTCCGGCCTGAGACAGTTTCTCATAAATATCTTTGCTGGCATCCGTACCGCCAGTAAATCCAGCTACCACCACTTTGCCCGCTCTATTTTTTTCACTGCCAACAAAAATAGACGGTCCAGCCTTATATTTTATGGCTTGAGCATATTCCGGAATTTTGCCCAAAGCTTCCATTACCTCACCAACCGTATCAAACTCCCGTTTCTCAAAGATGTCGGCCATAAAACGCCAGCTTAAATTGTCCCAAACAGTGTGAATACACATAAAAGGAAGGTTAAGGATTCTGGCCGCATCAACACTGCGATAATGGTTGATCGGCCCAAACTTGCGGCGAACTTCGCCAATCCGCTCGCTCATCAATCCCTCGGCAACATTAATTGGCACACCGTAGAAAGCCAAAAGATCAACTTGTAAATCCATCACTTCGTGAAGTGATGCCAAGGCTCCTCCGGCCGGATGATGGGCAATCAAAAGATCAATGCCCTCGCCTTTTTCGTTTAAGCGATCCGCCAAAACCACTTCACCAGTATCAAAATCAATGCCGGCCATCACTTTATCAACGTTAATTGAGGGATCCCCAAACAAGATTCTCGTATCCGAATAAGGATTTTTGAGATTTTCCAGATCAAAATCCTCTTTCTTTCGCTCTGGTAGTTCCTCGTAGCTCTTCTTTTGTCTCTCAAGATATTTTTCCACGCCCTTCTTGCCACGCGGATCAGCGCCAGTTCCCATCTTTATTGCCAGATCATAAATCTCTTGAATCGTCACGATAAAGAAAATGATATAATATTTGAGCTTAAAATTCCACTCTTGGTAGAATGTTAAGCCTCGACTCAGTGCGGCGCGGTGGCGGAATTGGTAGACGCGTGGGTCTCAAAAACCCATGGGGCCAAAACCTCGTGTGGGTTCGACTCCCACCCGCGCCACATGATATAAAAGACTTGTGGGAATATTTCTTTTTGCACTAAGTACCGCCCATCGTATTAACAGTCTCTATATTAATCTTTTTGGCTTTGTCACCAACTGAGTGTACCGTCACCTCACTTTATTTTTGTAAGACAACATCAAACCCTGATTTATTCCTCCTGTCACTTTTTGTGTTGATAACTACTGTTTATTTTCTCCTTTTTCTCACAACTAAAAAAGTATTACTTGGGATTTTTGGTGGTATCTTAGGAATCTTTACACTTATAGTATTAAATTTCATATTGCGAGCATTATTTGTAGAAATTTTCCCTGGGGAACAACTGATCCCATAGAAGCATTAGGAGAAATATTAATAATGGGTTCTCTCTTTATTATCCCCAGTTTGTTTTTCGCATTAATATTAAGCGGTGTAGTAAATAGGTATATATTCAAAAAGCAGATTGAGGTCTAGTTCTATTGATAGCTTGAACCCAAAAAGTTCTCCTTCGATTTTCACTCAGGGTCATGACCTTCGACCTCGCTCAGGACAAGTCCTACTTCGCCAAGGCTACGAGGGACAAGTAACATCGTCTACGGATTTTGCATTTTGAGACCTATTGTGATAGTATAATGCTATAACAAGTTGATGATGACAAAGGCCCGTGTTGGCCGAGCCCGAAAGGGCTATTCATCTAACTGACCTCACCTTACGGTGGGGTTTTCTTTTAGGTAAGAATAAATTGAGAAGATAGCTTTTTATCCTTTTTGAACTTATTGAACCATTTTTTGGCATCTTTTCTGTCGGAATTGTCAAAGTAATATCTAACAAGACCTGCAAGAGCATCAGCTAACTGTAGCCCGACCGGAGCACTTCCTTTTCGCACTGTCCTTAATTTTTTAACAGAAATTCTTTTATCACGAAGCACTTTCTTTAATCTTCTTTCGTACCATTTAGGTTTTTTACCATCGATATAAATACTTGTGATTTTTTCTTCAGTAATTAAATGTTGAAATACGGTTTCAGTCATTTCATGAGTTTTGACAGGATTTTTAAAAACACCAATCTTAAAAGTGAAGCTTAAATCATTAACTCCTTCCAAGAATTTATTTCTTACTTTCCAACCATGATTAGCCCAATGAAAAGTCTCTATATCTAACTTATCAAGCAGCTTAACCATTTTGTTTTCAAAGGTTTCGAGATTTTTTACTTCTACATAGACAAGTGCGTTGCTTGCATGATCGGACTGTTTATGGGTACCGGATTCATCAATAAAAACAATCATCAGTCTAATTCTATATTAAGCGTATGCTTGATTCTCTAGGTAAAAAGTTCTAACCCTTCGGCAAGCTCAGAATCTTCGACATCGTCTTCGTGCCGGCACAAATTGAGGCTAAGAGTACTTATTGACGAGTAGTCTAACGACGTTCAACGTTTCTAAAACCAAGGTTCTCAAGGATTAGTTTTGTCGTTTTGTTCCGCACTGAAACATGATCTGCTTTTGTAAGATCCAGTTGGGGAACAACTAAAGTTACAGAGTGGGAATCTCTCCTGGTGTACCGCAACCAATCGCTTATGCTCCAAGACTTTCTAAAAATTGAGCGGATTTCATAATCCCTAATTTGGTAATCTCTATAGCCGCTATTTAAAACAATAAACCAATTCATATAATCTATAAATACCCCATCAGAAATATCCTTAAACGAAAATAGAACTCTGTTTAGAAATTGACCTCTTTGAAGATAAATAGTTTCATCTTTGCTTTGGGTTAAAATTCTTCTCCACTGATTTTGGTATCCGGTCATATAAATATCTTCTTCAGTATTGCCAACTGCCAGAAAAATTGGCGCAAAGCCTATTTGCTGCTCAAGCCATTTATTAGCTCCTTCTTCAAGTTGGATATCGGGATCATTTGGATCATATTTAGGAGTAACGATTCCAAACGGACTATACTCCAAAAGCCTTGCATGGTGAAAATAATATTGTGACCAAATACTTTCTTTATTCTCCGAACCTTGAGTGTTTAATCGCTCCATCTTCAGCCGCAATTATATCAAACTGCTTCTATCCCCAAAAAGTTCTCCTTTTTAGCCCACCCGCGCCGCTTTTAATTGGATTCGACGGAACCCGTCCGCCTCTGGTAGAACCCCCGGCACCGCATCAGACGCGGTAGACAAGCCAGACTTGGCACAACGCATTTTTAGCCTCGAATTTTTTGACCCAAAGTCGGAGGTTAGAATTTTTCCAATATTATTGCTATGCTAAAAATATAAATGCAAATAGCTTTGTTGATTTTTATTGCTGTAGTTTTGTCACTTTTACTGATAGCCTTTCTCGTATGGGGCGAAAAATGGTACATTGATAACATTATTGAGCCACAATTTTTCTCAAATAAGGCTGATATGCCATTTTTGGGTAAGAAAATTAGAATCTTTTCTTTTAAAATTAGAATTTTCTACCTTATTATGATTTCAATAATCATTTTTGGAATATCACTGATGCTTTTTGTAGTCTTAAATGGTTAAGTCCTAGAGTATCAGCAATCCAAAAAGTTCTAGAAGTTAGTGAAGAATTTCTGCTTTACCTCACGCGGCAATTCTTTGGACGCCAGATTGAAGAAATTAGAAGCATGAAGGATCTCTAAAGATACGGGCGAATTATCCTTTGCGACCTCTAAAATAGCATTATCCAGCTCATATGAATCATCTACGGCTTTATTGGAAAAGTTCATTACCAATATATCGTCATCCTTGTAATATTTTAGTTTCATTTTTGCTTGCAATAAATATCAGAGAGATTTATCTCGGCTGATATATCTACCCTTTCTTGCTATGTGAAATGTAATTACTTTAATATCCTTAGCGATTATATCATAAATTATTCTTAAATCATGCCTAGTAGATATCTTCGCAACATGAGAAAAATCTCCATATTTTGTCCTAATATTATGTTTGGATTGAGCTAATGCGGTTTCAATCAACTTTTTATTAATCTTAAATTTCTTAATATCTGCCCTTTTTAACTTATCTTCAGCATGTTTTGTATAAACAATTTTCATTGCTTCATTGTAACATCATAAACGTTGAACCCAAAAAGTCCTCCTATTTAGCCCATCCGCGCCAGTTGTTACCTTATTGGACAAGGATAAGAATCTATCCTTTTTGGGGATCTGGAAGCATTAAGAAAAATTCAAATGAAATTTGTGTCCAGAGAATCTAAGAACAATCCCTGATTTTACGCCTCGGCAGTCACGCGGGGCTCGGGGGCTGCTCGTCTTTGCCTCTTTTCAACTCCGTAAAACTTAACCCGATCTGCCCGAAACATCAGATCAATTTCCCCGGTTGGCCCGTTTCTGTGTTTTTGGATATCAAGTTTTACCTGTTCCATATTATCCTGATCCGGACGCCAGATAAACATCACCACATCAGCATCCTGCTCAATGGCTCCGGATTCACGAAGATCCGCAAGTTGCGGCTTTTTAGTCCCTCGCTGCTCAACTGCCCGCGATAGCTGCGAACAAGCCAAAATCGGAATTTTAAGTTCTCTTGCCAAATTCTTAAGATTCTGGGAAATTTCCGATACTTCCTGCACCCTGTTTTCTAAATGCCTACCAATAATAAGCTGCAAATAATCAACAATCAAAAAAGCAAGATTGTGTTCCACCTGCAGACGTCTGGCTTTAGTGCGCATTTCCAAAATGTTGGAAGCCGGTGTGTCGTCAATAAAAAGCGGCGCGTCTGCCAAAACCCCCATTGCCTCTTGCAAACGGTCAAAATCGCTATCGTCAAGTCTGCCGGTCTTAAGCTTCCAAGCATCAATTTCCGACTCTGAAACCAAGAGCCTATCAACCAGCTCTTCTTTGCTCATCTCCAAGGAAAAAATACCCACCGGCAAACCTTCTTTGACGGCAACATGGGCAGCAATATTTAAAGCCATCGAAGTTTTACCTTGCCCGGGACGGGATGCCAAGATTAAAAGATTGGAATTTTGCATGCCGGCAAGTTTACCGTCCAAATCCCAAAAACCGGTGGAAATTCCCCGCAGTCCCCCGGCCTTTCTGTGAAGCTCGTCAAGTCTATCAAAACTTTCGGCCAGGGCATCTTTAAGGGGAATAAAATTTTGGCGCAAATGCTCCTGTGAAAGCGAAAAAACCGTCTGTTCGGTTTCATCTAAAATCGACCTAACATCGCCTCTTTCATCAAAAGCAGATTCGGAAATTTTGGCGCTGGCGGCAATTAGTCTGCGTTTAACAGAATGGTCGCGAACAATCTGGGCATATTGGGTAATGTGGGCAGAAGTCGGCACCGCCGAGGCCAGTTGCGCAAGATATGCCGCCCCACCAACATTGTCAAAAACCCCTCTTTTTTTAAGTTGGGCGGTTAAAGTTACTAAGTCGAGTGGCTCGCGTCTTTCGTAAAGCTCCAAAATTGCCAAATAAATATCAGTGTGTGCCTGTTTATAAAAATGCTCAGGTTTTAAAGCCTGCGCCACCGAAACAATGGCGTCTTTATCGATTAAAATTGCGCCGATTATTGATTGTTCCGCTTCCAGATCTTGCGGTGGCATTCTGTCTGCTCGTCCAGTAAGCGGACCGGTCGTTTGCTTAGCCATGTTGATATATCTTATTGTTTTTCTAAAACTGCAATTTCCACTTCTTCAGGTAATTTCTCGCGAGATATAGAAAGTTTAGAAACTGGTTCAATTTTTTCCTTGCCCATGACCGTTAAAAATTTTGAAAGGTCGTCAAGATCAAATTTGAGACCCGCAAACTTGTAATGCATTGGGATAACAATTTTAGGTTCAATCTGGGCAATAATATCCGGCGCGTCGCGAGCACTTATGGTGTAAATACCTCCCACCGGAATCAAGAGAATATCGCAAGCTGAAAGAGCCTCGGCCTGTTCTTGAGTCAGTTTTTTCTGTCCTAAATCACCCAAATGTATAATATTAACCTCATCAATTTCTACATGGTAAATCGTGTTTTTGCCGCGTTCCTCCCCGTTTTTGTCATCATGGAAACTTTCGATCCCGACAATATTAACGTCTGAAATCTCGTACTCTCCCGGGCCCGAAATTATAAATGGAGTCCGGTTCTCGGCAGTACCTTTGACAACTTGCGTATTATTATGATCCTGATGGTCATGGGAAACACAAACTATATCGGAGTCGATTTTAAGCGTGCGAAGTCCGGTAAATTCATGATCATAAGGATCAAAAACCACGCTGGCGTTTTTGCCCTTGACCTTAAAACATGACTGGCCATACCACCAAATATCAACCATCGCCAAAAAATAATAGCACAATTTCAAAATTGAAAGAAGAGCTAAAATTGCCCAATTTAGCCTCCTTGTGCTAAGCTAGGATACTTATTGGAATGAAATCTTCTTCGATTATCAACCGTACTGCCAAGTACCTCGTGATTCTAATTTTGGTAGCCTCTTTTATCCTCTTCCTCTACTGGCTTTGGCAAAGACAGCCTAGAGTTCAAAACATCCAAACGCCTAAGCCAACGGCAGAAAGTAATATTATTCAAACGCCAGAGAGTTTCAAAATTACCCCCAAGGACGGCTCGGTTTTAACCTCAAAAAAAGTTAAACTTACAGGTATTGTCAATCCGGGCTATCTGATAATCTTCTCAAACGACTTTCAAGCGGTTATTAAAACGGATCAAAATGGCAAATTTGAAAATGAAGTAGATCTAACCGATGGTTTAAACCTTTTTAAACTTGTTTCTTTTTCAAATAAGCTAAAACAAAATCAGGAAAATTCTCTGGTCTATCTACTGGCAAAAAATACCAAAGACGGCGAAACAATTTTTGCTGGATCTGTTAAAACCATTCTGGATAATTTATTAACCATCTCCACTCCAAACGGACAAAAAAATATCCGCAGTACTAAAGACACCAATATCACACTTCCCAAACCGCCAGCCGACGAAAAAAACAAAAATGAAGCGTCAGGCTCTGCAATTCAAAATATTCGTGTTGGTGACTTTTTAATCGCCCAGGGAAATTTGGCAAACAGTAACAAAAATGACGAAATAATAGCCAAAAAAATTGAGGTAACCCGCGAGGATAAACCGCAGATTAACAAAAAATTGGCGGTAGTTAAAATTCTGGCTTCTCTTCGGGGAGATTTATTCTCTGCCAAGGATCTAGAGACGGATGAAATTCTGCAATTTAACTTAAGTAAAAACTCTGAAATATTTCAAGAAGATAAACAGTCAAAACCCAAAGACATAACTAAAAACAAAAACACCATCGTCATTTATCTTGTGAAAGGTGATAAAAACTTGGTTGATTTAATATACTTACTCCCCTAACCTTCCATGTAGTATTATTAAACAAGCATGCAAAAGGCACCACCGACACCTAAAGGTTTCAGGGATATTAAGCCGGAAGTGGCTAAAAAACGCCGAGAGGTTATCAACCGGATTATCGAAGTTCTGGAATCAGAGGAGTTTGGCTTTTTGCCAATTGAGACCCCAACTCTTGAATTTGCCCAAACTCTCAAGGGTAAATATGGCGAAGAGGAAAGACTAATTTACGAATTTAAAGATCGCGGCGGCAGGGATCTTGCCCTTCGCTACGATCTAACCGTTCCTCTTGCCCGCTACGTCGCAACATACAATCCGCCGCTCCCTTTTCGCCGCTATCAAATCGGCCAAGTCTTCCGCGGCGAAAATCCCCAAAAAGGACGCTGGCGTGAATTTACTCAATTGGACTTCGACACAGTCGGATCAGATAGTTTAGAAGAAGATGCCAAAATAATCGCCTGTGCTCTCTCAGCTGCCGATAAATTTGGACTTAAAAATACAACTCTTTTTATAAATGATCGAAAAATTTTTGAAGGAGTTAATCCGAAGTATGTGTCAGCTATAGATAAATTAGAAAAAATTGACAGAGAAGAAGTTTTGAAAGAATTAGAAAATAAAGGGTTATCCAGCAGTGAAGCCAACACATTACTAAAAAAAATTGAGAGCTCCGAAGAAACCAGAACGATCAAAGAGATATACAAATACCTACCGAGTTTTTTGCCTAGAGGTCTAACAATCGAATTCCGGCCGACTCTAGCACGTGGCTTAGACTATTACACCGGAGCGATATTTGAACTCGTAGTCCGAGGATCGGATGGTGGATCTATCGGCGGGGGCGGTAGATACAACAATTTAATCGGTATGTTCTCCAAAAAACCAATCCCCGCCGTTGGCTTTTCGTTCGGGCTGGATAGACTTATCGAAGCACTAGGATGAACTCCGAATTTCGAGTTACCAGTTTCGAATCCACCACCTAGGGTCATCCTGAACTTGTTTCAGGATCTCTGCACAATGTGATTAAGAATTATTGCGTTTATATTCTCACAAATTATAAAAATACTGTGTTTTACATCGGGGTTACTAATGACTTAGAAAGAAAAATAACAGAGCACAAAAGCGGATTAGTAAAAGGTTTTACCCAAAGATATAAACTGGAGAAACTTGTTTATTTCGAAGAATACCCAAATATGACTGATGCAATCAACGAGAAAAACAATTGAAAAACTGGCACAGAGATTGGAAAATAAATCTAATTAATTCAATAAATCCAAAGTTTAATGACCTTAGTATATAGATCCCGAAATAAATTCGGGATGACGATAAAGGTAATTTAAGATAACAGCAAACCTGCACTCAGGATGACAAATTGAAATTCGCAATTAGCTTATGAAATTAAATTCCGCTTTCTTGTTAACCGCTTCCGCTACCATCATTTGGGGTGCCACCGCGCCAATTATGAAACTGACCCTGCAGGAAGTTCCCGTTTTTTCTCTGGCCTTTATCAGAATGAGCTTGGCTTCATTAATCTTGGCGTCAATCATTTTTTCCAAATTGAAGGTTAAAAAGCGGGATTTACCGATGCTAACGCTCGCAGCTTTAACCGGCGTGACCCTAAACCTGGCTTTTTTCTTTTTAGGACTTAAATTAACCCAGGCAATCAATGCCGCTTTTCTGATCGCTTCGGTGCCGATTTTTACAATTTTGGCTGCCCATTTTTACCTGAAGGAAAAATTTAACTCGCGTTTAATTTTGACCTCACTTATCGCTTTTGCCGGAGTTGCCTTAATTATCGGCAAACCTTATGCAGGCGTATCATCAAGAGAACTTGCAGGAAATTTTTTATTGCTCTTGGCAACTCTTAGCTGGGTCGCCCATGAAATTTTCGCCAAGAAACTCTTAAAAACTTATGACGGTGGCACGGTCGCTTTTTATTCGATGGCTATCGGTGCTTTCACCTTTTTGCCCTTGGCTCTTTTAGAATTTGTGAAAAACCCCAACTGGATAAATCAGGTGACTTTATCGGGTTTTATGGGTATTCTCTACGGCATTTTCTTCGCTTCGCTTCTTGCCTATTGGGCTTGGCAGAAAGGCTTATCCTTATTGCCCGCAGGCCAAGCTGCTTTCTTCTTTTATCTTGACCCAATTTCAGGAACAATTCTGGCCATCATTCTCTTGGGTGAAAAACTCACCCCTCAACTTGCAGCCGGCGGACTCTTGATCAGCCTCGGCGTCATCTTGATCGAACACAAACGCCATCAGCACCCTTTATATCAATAGATTGTATTTTGGGTTCAAATTTTGCTAAAATACGCAAAACGTGAAGATACAAATTCATCCGCAGTATTTTGATGATTGTAAGGTTACCTGCGCTTGTGGCAACACCTTTACCACCGGTGCTACTGTTCGTGAAATTCGCGTTGATGTCTGCAACATGTGTCATCCCTTCTTCACTGGTGAAATGAAATACGTTGATACCCTGGGCCGGGTTGAAAAATTTGAAAAATCGCGTCAAAAATCAAAAGAGTTAAATCTCCAAAAACAAAAGGTCCAAAAGGAAAAAGTCGAAAGACAAAGACCGACTTCTCTTAAAGAAATGCTCGATCTTGCTAAAAAGCAAGCTTCATCATAGTTACGTCAATTTTCAATTTTCCGACTTTAGTCCTTGCAAATGCATTATTTGAAATTTTAAATCAAAAGTTATTTTGAAAATTTAAAAATTAAAAATTCATTAAAAATTAAGAAATAAAAATTGAAAATTAACTTATGAACGATTACATAAAAAAACAAAACGCTGATATCAATCTCAAAATTGCCGAAGCTCAAAAGCTTTTGGAAGATCCTTCTGTGGCAAAACTGGCAAAAGAAGAAATCGAAAATCTTGAAAAACAGAAGGCCGATCTTGAAAAAACCGTCAACCGTGAACCGACAACTGTGAACCATGACAGCTCTGCTGTCATCTTTGAAATTCGCTCCGCAGCTGGCGGTGACGAGGCCGGCCTTTTTGCCGCTGATTTACTTAGGATGTATCAAAAATTTGCCCTCCAGAATAATTGGCGCTTTGAAGAACTGGACCGCAATGAAGGCGGACTTGGCAATATCAAAACTGTCGTTGTTAAAATCACAGGCCGTGATGTTTTTGAAAAGTTAAAATACGAATCAGGAGTCCACCGCGTTCAACGCGTGCCAAAAACCGAAAGTTCCGGAAGAATCCATACCTCAACTGCAACTGTTGCCATTTTGCCGGAAGTCCCCGCGACCCAGATTGACATCAATCCTGCTGATATCGAATTTGAAGCCTTCAGATCCGGTGGCCATGGCGGCCAAAATGTTAACAAAGTCTCAACTGCCGTGCGCATTAAACACAAACCGACCGGCATTATTGTCAAGGCTCAAACTGAAAGATCTCAGGCGCAAAACCGCGAAATCGCCATGCAAATTCTGCGCTCTAAAATTTACCAACTGGAAGAGTCTCAAAGACAATCACAACTTGGTAACTTACGCCTTGTTCAGGTCGGCGCCGGCGACCGCAGCGAAAAAATCCGCACCTACAACTTTCCTCAAAACCGCATCACTGACCATCGCATCAACAAATCATGGCATGATTTGGAAGGAATTATGAACGGCAACTTAACTAAAATAATTGAATCTTTAAGCTCATCTCCTGCTTCTTAATTCTGATAATCCGAATCATCAGAATCTAGAGGTATTTCCGTACTTTATGGTATGGTAAATGCTTAATACAACAATCTGCGTCATAATGGCATCTCCCTGGTATTTTAAGTTTACACATACGGATGGTTGTGCTGCTCTTCCGGAATCGCATCCCACTCGGCAAGTTTTATCGACAATCTATTTTGTGTAAAATGTCCCTATGCTTGAGTTTGTCGAAAAATTTTCTTATTTAGGATTGTTTTTAATTTTATTTGTAGAGGAAGGAGGTATTCCCCTGCCCATTCCCGGCGATATTTTTATTGCTACAGTTGCGGCCTTGCCTAAAACCAACTACTTTTTATTAGTCTTAACAGTCGTTACAGCAACCCTTTGCGGATCGACGATTTTATTTACGCTGGCCAGATTTTTGGGCCATAAATTAATTCTCAAATTCGGTAAGTACATTAAGTTAACGCCAGAAAAAATCAAAAGGATTGAGGCTTGGTTTGAAAAACGTGGAGGACTTGCAATTGTCATCGGCCGTCTGATTCCGGGTCTGCGCATTGTCACACCGGCAGTAGCCGGTATTTTTGAAGTTAGCTACAGGACTTTCTGGCTCTATACCGCACTAGCCGCATTCATCTGGGCCAATATGTACTATGTAATTGGAAGATTTTTTGGAGAAATTCTTCGAATCTTAAACTAGAAACAAAAAACTCTAAACAATAAAGTTTATCACCTAACTTCTAATAAGTTTCAAGTTTCTTGTTTAAAGTTTCTAGTTCTTAGTCACCCGTTGCTTCACCTAAAATTGCGGTTAAATCCAAAGTCTGACCGCTTCTAAATACACGGATTTTAACGCTGTCGCCGACTTTTTTATTGCGGATTACCGAATTCAAACTACTCTCCTCCGTTAACTTCTGACTGTCAAAGGCAGTCACAATGTCGCCGGCTTTAACCCCGGCGCGCTCTGCAGCCGAACCGGAAACGACCTCACGCACCAGCTCCCCCTCCGGTACATCATTTAAAAGAGCCGTATCTTTGGGAATATGGGTATAACGGATACCCAATAAAGGCCGGGAAATTTTTCCCCCCGAACTTTCGAAATCGGAAATCAAGGCCTTGGCCACGTTAATCTTTATGGCAAAAGCGATATTTTGGGCGCTGGCAACAGCCGTATTAACGCCGATTACCTGCCCGGCGGAATTTAAAAGCGGGCCTCCGGAATTACCCGGGTTTACGGCGGCATCCGTCTGGATTAAATCGTCAAGCCGCTCGGCAACTCCGGTTGAAGGATCAATCGGGCTAACAGCCCGTCCAAGTGCCGAAATCACGCCGGTTGTCACCGTATTGTCAAACCGTCCAAGAGCATTACCGATGGCAATAACCGTCTGTCCAACCTGCAAGTTGCCCGAATCTCCCAGTTCAACCGGCGTCAAATCATTGGCCTCGACCCGAACCAGCGCCAAATCGTTAAAAGGGTCACGGTTAATTTTTTTAATCGCCAATTTGCGCTCATTGCCATCTGCACCTCTAATAATCGCAGTGTACTTGGCGCTCTCATCAGAAACAACATGTTTGTTGGTTAAAATCAGACCATCTTTGGAGATTACAAAGCCGGTACCGATTCCAGATTGTTTCTCAGATGGTGCCTGAAAGCCAAAAAACGGATTAAAGACCTGCTGATTTTCAATAGCCACAGAAGCAACCGAGGGCGACACTTTTTTAACCACATCAATAACCACCGACTCCTCATTAACAATTTTCTCTGTCTGCTTAAGCGGCTGATTTGCAATATTCACCTGCGGTAAATTCTTACCGACTAATCTGCCTACCGCAATGGCGCTAATTATCCAAAGGGCAATTGCTATTAAAATTAAGCTGATTTTTTTTGTTCTCATTTACCAACTATTTCTAAAGCTTTATCGAGTTGCGGATCTTCTTTTTGTTCTTGATCGCTTGTCGCGGGGAATTCAATTATAACATCCGGCGTAATCCCCACACTGGAAATTGACTTTCCCTTAGGAGTCAGCCATTTGGCAATAGTAATGTGCAGTCCCGAACCGCCGGTAAAATCGACAACATCCTGAACCGTTCCCTTGCCAAAGGTTTTTTCACCGACAATCTTAGCCCGATTGGCATCCTGTATTGCTCCGGCAAATATTTCGGAGGCAGATGCCGATCCTGCGTTAACCAAAACCGTAAGCGGTATTTTCAAAAGTTTGCCTTCATGATCGGCTGATAGTGACTCAACACGTCCATCGGCAAATTCCTGCTTCACAACAGTCCCTTTTATAAAATCAGCTGCTATGTGGACTGCCGACGAAAGCAGTCCTCCCGGATTATTTCTCATATCAACAACAACTCCTTTGACATTTTTTGCCAAAATATCGGAAACTGCACTGTCCCACTCACTGTCTGTCTGGTCACCGAATCTGGTAACTTTAATAACCGCAATTTCGCCTTTTTGCTCATTTTTAAATTCAACCTCAACGCTTTTGACGGAAATTTTCGCCCGCTCGATTTCAAGCTCTTGCGGTTTCTCCTGACCTTCTCGTGAAAGAACCAATTTAACACGGGTACCAGCCGGACCGCGGATTAAATCAACAGCCTCCGGCAGTGTTAAATCAAAGGTCTCTTTGTCATCGATTTTCAAAATCAAATCTTTGGCACGCACACCCGCCTTTTGGGCCGGAGTTCCGGAAAGTGGCGCAATCACTACCAGCCGTTTGTCTTTGTTAAAACCGATCTGAATTCCAACTCCTTCATAAATCCCGGAAAGATCCGCCTTTATAGCTTCATTCTGCTTAGGATCCAAAAAAGCGGTATAGGGATCGCCAAGCGAACGAACCATGCCGGAAATCGCCCCGTATAAAATCTTTTGAGAATCGATGGCGCTTTTGTCAATATATTTTTGGGGTAAAGTTTCAAATACCTGCCAAAAAAGCGAAAAATCAATGTTTTGATTCCTAGACGGCAGTTGATTGCTGACGCTAATCTGGGGAATAAAGCCTTTTTTGGTAAACTCAATTCTTTTTTGGCCAACAGCAAAACCAACCGCAAAAAAAATAACCGCAATCACCAAAAACTGCACTAAAAAGTTAAAAATCGGATTTTTACTGCCAGGGATAGTCTTAGAATCGGGTGGTTTATTTTCAGGAAGCATAAAAAGTTATCTTTGGCTAAAGGGTAAAAGGGCCATATACCGTGCCCTTTTGATATTTCTGGTTAAAGCTCTCTGGTGTTTTGCACAAACTCCACTTACTGCTCTTCCCAAAATTTTACCACGCTCACTAACATACTTTCTAAGAAGCGCTACATCTTTATAATCAACAACTTGAGTTTGTGCGCAAATTGGGCACTTTTTACTGCGGGACAACCTCCTCATACTTCTCATATCTTATGAATATCTATATTAAATATAGTAAGCTAACCTGCTGATATAAGCTTTAAAAATTAAAAAGGCAAATCATCAAGATCTATCTTTTCTCCCGAGCTGTCATCCTTATTTTCATCATCTTTAGCCTTCGGCGTTTCTTTTTTATTTTGGCTTTCGCTTTTTTTAGACTTTGCTGACTTTTTGGAATCAGATGGTTGAGTGATAGCAGCGGATTGAGTTTCTTCTTCGACAACCGGTGCTTCTGGAACCGGTGGCATACCAATACCTTCGTCATGGGCTTCCTCAAAACTGCGTCTGGAATCCAGAATTCTCATGTCATCTATAACCACTTCCGTTGTTTGCTTTGATACCCCGTCTGGTGTTTCCCAACTTCTTGTTTGCAGTCTCCCCTCCACATAAACTTTACGGCCTTTGGAAAGTAGCTGGGAACAAAGCTCTGCTAGTTTATTCCAACTAACAATCCTGGTAAATTCGGCTTCCTCCTTTTTAGTACCGTCGGAAGCGACATAAACGCGGTTGGTAGCCAGACCAAAGGTGCAAACTGCCGCACCCGAAGGCGTATAGCGAAGTTCCGGATCGCGAGTTAGATTCCCGATTAAAAGGACTTTGTTGAGTGATGCTCTGCTTGCCATTGTAGTTTCCTGTTTATAGTTTCTTGTTTAATGTTTAGTTCTTTTTTTAGCTTTTGATTCCCTTGGTACTTTTGATACTTTTGATACTTTTGTTGCTGTTTTGGTTGCAGTCTTAGTTGTGACAATTACTTTTGCCTTTGGTTTTTCTTCTTTAACTTTCTTATCTACAGTCGACTCTTGCAATACTCTTGGTACTCTTGATACCCTTGCTACTTTTGTTCTAGTAATAAGATACCGCAATATCGCCTCTCTCTCAAGTCTCAACATTTTAGAAATGGCGCCGATTGTCTCTGGCGGCGCTTCAAAATTAAAAAGGACATACTCCCCCTCTTGTTGCTTGGCAATCGGGTAGGAAAGAATCTTTTTGCCAAGCTTCTCTACTTTTAAACTAGAGGCACCTGCCTCTTTAATCGATTTTTCGGCTTTTGCTAAAACCGGTTCGGCACCGACTCCTGCAACAGTAATAATCATCAACTCATAATTTTGAGCTTCCATATTTCAATTTAATATAATATCAGCGAAAAATTATATCAGAGAAGCGCCCTGAGTTTATCGAAGGGCGACCTGCTGATATAATTCACTCCCACAATCATACCAGAAACAAATCAAAGTCTAAAGTCAGCTATCAAGTTGATTCAGAAAGCCGAAGGCGTCGCCTGAGGAGATAAGTCTTCATAATTTAATTCTCTTGTCGGAGTCGATTGTCTTTGTAAATATGCAGGGGGTGTTTTAGTAAAGCAATAGTTACCTTTTGGATGAGATTGATCTTCCCCATAATAACTACTATAGTCACTCAAACTCTCACTAATTCCTGTTTTTCTTTGTTGAATGCTGTCGGAAGAAGTATCAAAATTTGCACAAAGTTCATAACTGGTTGTAGTCACAATTCTGTAACTGTAATTTACTTTCGTTTTCGGATCTTTCGGTTCTTTTTTCAAGTATGGCGTTTGCATCTTAACTCGATTTCCCAAAAGCGGACTAATGGTTGTTGGTAGCTTATAATAATCTTGGTAATAATCATCAACAGCCGTCTTTATCGTATTCAAATCCCTCAGTCGGATTTCATCATATCTGATATTGCGGTTTTCCATGGGAGATCCGGAAAAATAAATTCCCCAAACTGCCACTACTACCACAACTACAGTCAATATTACTATCCCAATAATATGTCTAATCATAAATTTTTATCTTTTCTAATTTGAAAAAAGTAATAAATAAAGATCATACCGGCGATTGTTAGGGTTACCCCAAAATGGATGAATGTTTTTAAAGTTATAGTTCCATCTAGAAACGAATAAACAAATTTAACCAACTGGTAGCAAGAAATTAACAAAGTTCCAATAAGAGTCACGTAAATTAGAATCTTCCTGACACGTATATTAACTGTTTCAGGACTCTTGACAATGTAGTGTTGAATCAAAAGATGGACAAATGCAAAAACAGGATAAAAGATTACCAAAGCAGAAAGAGACCATCTAATAATATAATCGCGTCCCAAAAGACCCATAAATGCTCTTTTTGCCTCTTCAAGTTCCAGTACATCTTGGATGTACCGATTAACAATTTCATGCAAAATATTGCCAAATGATGTAGCCCAAACGTAAAGAGCAATAAAATAAATAATATAGAGAAAGCCTATCCACATTCCAAATTGTGGAATCTCCGGTATAGTTTTGGCAACAGGTTTGGGGGCTGGTGCAGGAGGGGTGCTTTGGGGATTTATGCTAGGACTTCCTACAATTGATGGAATAATGGGCATTAACTAAAACGTAACATACTAATGAACCAAAAATCAATTTACCCCGCACCAAGTATGGTAAACAGACAATCTCCCAATTTCGAAACTAATAGTATAAAGATACGTAGGAAATAATTTTATGACTAAACTTGGTGCGGGGTTAAACCCTAAACTTAAACTCCACAACCTCTCCGTCTTTTATAACTTCATCACGACCTGCAAAATGAACCAGGCCTTTTTCGCGCGCTTCATGCCAATTCCCTGACTCAACAAGTTTCTGCCAATCGCAAACTTCTGCCGTGATAAAACCTTTGGCAAAATCACTATGCACCATCCCCGCCGCCTCAATGATTGTCGTACCGACTTTCACCGGCCAAGCCTGCACTTGCCTGTCGCCGGCAATGGTAAAAAAGGTTACAAGATCCAAAAGTTTATATGAAGCGGTAATCACCTGATCCAAACTTGATCGATTGATACCTATCTCTTTCAAATATTCCTTTTGCTCGTCTTCTGAAAGATCTGATAGTTCCGCTTCTAATTTCGCACAGACTGGAATAACTGGCTGACTAGTCGTTTGCTCTATCTGCTTAATTAACTGATTAACTGATTCACCAGTCAACTGACTTTCATCCACATTTAAAACATAAATTGTCGGCTTTTTAATTTCTACCAGTTCTAATTCAAGATTTACCGTTTCAATATCACTTATTGGATCGATCTTACTGCTAACATGAGGGACTTTCTGATTTTCAAAATTTCGCACAACATGCAAAATCGCATCAACTTCGCGAATGTGGGATAAAAACTGATTGCCTAAACCTTCTCCCTGAGCAGCACCTTTGATAAGACCGGCAATATCAATAAATCGAATCGCCGCAGGTACAATTTTCGGTTCATCCGTCTCTTCGAGCCTGAGCGACCTCAGAGCCGAAGGCCTGAGTGAAGTCGAAGGATTTCCTCTAATTGCCTCGGCAATTTTATCAAGTCTCTCGTCCGGCACCTCCACCACTCCCACATTCGGCTCAATAGTCGTATACGGATACTCGGCAACCTGGGCAATTTGCCTCTGCATCAGCGCATTAAACAAAGTTGATTTCCCTGAATTTGGAAGCCCAACTATCCCGACTGAAAGACTCATACAAAGAAGTATATCAAACCTTCTATCTCCTCTTCCTCAAATCCGCCCCAAAAAACATCCGTTTCAGTTTAAAATATACCCAAACGGCACCGTTTGGAGGTTATCCTAATAAGCTTTTTACCGTTTAAACCGTAAACGGTACCGTAAACCGCACGGTTTACCGTTTCAAACCACTCGGTTTGCCCTATTCAATCCTCAAAAAATGCCATTGCGAGTCTGCTTAATCCATCCCTACTGAACAGTCTACCCTTTTCTTGATTCGTTCTTTTGGGCAAGCAAAAGAATGAACAAATTTTTCATCAAAACAAATACCTTGACATAACTCCATCCGAAAAGCATACTAAATATGTGACTGCTGCAAAAGGCTTTATAATAATTTTAGTAGTTTTAGGTGTCGTAGTTATTGCCATAGCCGGCGCTGCTGCTGCGGCAGTAGTCGGACAAGCTCCCAAGTGTCCAAGCCAAGGAGGTGCGGCCAGAAGCGAAAAGGAAATTGGAGACTTATTGGATAAATCCGGTACGGTAACAGTTATTGACAGCGAAGCCACAACTATTGCCCAAAAGTATGTAAAAAATCAGGTTCAAGATACCCGTGTCTGCTTTTCAACTGGATTTGGCCACGCTTCAGGAAGCATTACACTCGGACCGGTAAGTCCCACCTTCTATGCATCGACAGGAGTTGATCTTTCCGGCACAACCCCAAAAGCTACCAATCTCAATGTAAAAGTCGGCGCGCTTCCCAACATGCCTTTTATTTCCGATCAGGTTGGGAAAATAGTCGCAGATTTAATTAACGAAAATCTGGCTAAAGTTCAGCTTAAAGGAAAATATTCCGCCCAGTTCTCCACCGGCTCAGTCACTATAACCAAACCCTAGAAAGTAATCACACTCCCACACACCAGGTGTGTGCTAGCTAGACACCTAAGGATTTTAAGCAAGTTTTGCGCGGTGAGTTAAAATATTTGCCCAGGTGAAAATTTCCTCTGTCCAATCATTATCTGGCTCTTTTTTCTTTAAATTCTCAAAGCTTCTTTTGAATGATCTAAACGTTTTTTCAAATCTTTCGCTTTTCTTTGCCTTGTCAAGCTGATCCAAGAAATCTTCTGTCTCAGTCATAAATTGAGTGAATCGGGCTATCTTACCCTCATCTGCCCATCTGGCAATCCTTCCCAGATTAACAGCAATATTTAATGTCAGATCACGGGCATTCATGTTAAAAGCCGCCTAACTATTTTCTCGATTTTCTTTCTAATATCAGGGGATAATACCTCCCTACTTGGATTCCCCTGGCTAGGTCTCAAATTGATCATCGAATCGAAATCAACTTCTTGCGTTTCCAAATCAAGCCCCCCACCCCATAGATCTTCTTGCTTTGATCCGGCTTCCTTTAGCAGTAGTTGTTCAGCATCCGCATGCAGCCTTCCCCCGGCTACTAAAATTTCCTGTCTAAGATCAACGACCACCTTAACATAGCCGCCAAAATCCTCGGCGACTTTTATTAAAGTATCCTTATCAATTTTAGACTTTACCAGTATTAACATACAACTATTCTAACATTAGAGAAAAAATATAATATAATAATTTTATGCCGCTTCAGGTAATTAAAAGAAATTCGTCAGTTGAAGATTTCGACCAGGATAAAATTGCCAGAGTTGTTACCGCTGCGGGTCTTAAACCGTCTGAGGGTTTAGATCTGGCAATAAGAATTAGCCAATGGGCCCAAAACTTAGGCAAACCCCAAATCACCACTTACGCCATCAGAGAAAAAATCATCGAAGAGCTTCGCAAAGTAAACCCGACAGTTACCCAGTTCTACAGCCAATACGAAAAGCAAAAAGACGCCCGCGCGCATGATTTTAATCTACCCGCAACAGACGGACAAAATTATTTTCTAGAATCTTTTAAAGGTGCTAAAGGTCTGGTGGTGGTTTTCACCTGCAACCACTGCCCTTATGCCAAAGCCGCTTGGCCGCTTTTTATAAAATTGGCCCAAGATTTTAAAGACAAAGGCGTGGCTTTTGTCGGCATTAACCCTAACGACGATAATCAATATCCCGAAGATAGTTTTGAAATGATGAAGCAAAAAGTAGATGAATGGCAGATTAATTTTCCCTATCTTCGCGATGAAAGCCAAGAAGTTGCCAAAGACTACGGAGCAGTCTGCACTCCTGATGTCTTTGTTTACGACCAAAACCGCAAACTTTACTACCATGGCCGCATTAATGACAATTGGCAAGAACCAGAAAAGGTTACCCGTGAAGAATTAAAAGACGCGCTAATGTCTTTACTCACCGGCAATCCCCCACCTCAAACTCAAAGTCCATCCATCGGTTGCTCAATTAAGTGGAAGAACTAACTCACTTTCTTTGATACAAACCCACCAATAAAGTCTGATCCAGAATATGTCCTTCCATGGCTTTCTCAATGTCTTGCTTCTTAGCCGAAGAACTAAGATCAAGTGTTGTATCCAGTGCATAAAGCTTGAATTGATAATGGTGAGTTCCCGAAGGCGGACACGGTCCACCCCAGCCGGTTTTGCCAAAATCGGTCATCCCCTCAACTCCACCAGCAGGAACCGCTCCTTCGTCAACTTCTGTTGTTTTTGGATCAATACTCCAAACCGTCCAGTGGACAAAGTCACCAACCGGCGCATCAGAATCATCAACAATCAAAACCAAATTGACTGCCGTTTCCGGAACTCCGGAAATCAAAAGCGGCGGGCTAACATCTTCCCCGTCGCAGGTGTACTTTGCAGGAATCATCCCATTATTTTCAAAAGCTGAACTTGCCAGTTTCATCTTAGACTCGACCTTCATCGGGCTTGCAACCTGAGTTATTTCACCTTTATCTTTTGATCCGATTTGCGATTTTTTCAAAACTATCATACCACCGACAGCAAGTACCAGAATAAGCACAAATATTATCAAAATCGCGGGCCGCAAATTCATCTGATCTAGGGAAAAAATTAGTTTAATTTATCAACCAATTGACCCAATTGCTCAGGAGTTAGTTTACCATCAGGGATTCCAACGTTTTCAGGTCTAATAATACCATAACTAATAGAATTTTTAACTATACCATTACCGACCAAGTAAATCTCGGGAGAATCAACTCCCGGACGCTGTACTCCTTGGACATTGTCATCTTTATCAAGTTGATAAAGTCTTTGGCCAGAAAACAATAAGCTGAGACTCTCCTTCTCTCTCTGGGAAACATCATCAGCATTAGCCGAATAGATAAATACAGGTGTGAATTCTTTCCCCTCTTCCTTTTTTACTTCAAAGACTGATTTTAAATAATCCAAGTGTGGGCTACCCTCAACTGTCGATGCAAAAAGCAAAATCACCAGTTTTTGCCCCTGAAAATCAGACAGATCAACTGCTTGGCCAGTTTCAAAGTCTTTTACTTGATATCCTGAATCTTGCCAAATCTGTTGCAACCTGTCGATTGACATGGGCTGAATTTTCTCTGGGGATAAGTCAGGTGTCGGCGCTTCAAAAGTTGCGCTGGCACCAGGGACATTGACTGAAGGTTCGGCTGTACCAATCTCTCTGACCCCAGATCCACAAGCTGCCAGCAGTAAAGGTATCGTCAGGCCTGCTCGAGCTAAAGTCTTAAGTCTTAGCCGACGCCAAAACCGTCGATCAGATTTTTCAAAAACTGTTGGTATCAATCTTTCTACCATTCTCATCCTCCCCTAATGTCCATGCGGATTTTGATCCCCATCACCACCACCTGCTGTTCCGCAGGAATTAGTGGTCGGGATTGTGTGCCAATACCAGTCTTGGTTGCAGTTGGGTGTTCCGAAAAGATCACGAAATCCTGAACAAGCATAGACATTACAGGCAGCAACCGCAATATGGTAGTTTTCGGGTCTTGGGAAAGTCAAAAGATAACCGATTGATCCGTAACATTCACCATTGGCGCCAAAATCAGCATACCAGTAATTAATGCCGGCAGCATCGAAAAATACGATTCGATAAAAACTGGCATCGGCAACTGGCAAGAAACAGATCATGGCACTTGAGGAATAACCTGCATAGTTAAAAATGGCACCCAGGGCTCTCTGGTTAGAACCATTGTAAAGTGGCACAGGTGAAGGTGCGGCTGGTCCTGCCGTTCTAAAACTAAAGACTGGTGAATTGGCAGAAAGAGCCCCGTTTGAAACGGCAACATACCAGTAGTAGACAGTGTTGGCATTAAGAGAAGAGAGAGGAGTATATTGGGTATTAACTGATGCCAAATCAACTCTGGTATCACCGGTTGGCGGATTGCTAATGCCATAGTAAAGAGAATAAATATTATTGTTCCCCGAACAATTAGTACCCCAGTTTGCAACAGCATTCCAGTCAAAGGTAACTGTTACAGAAACATTGGTTGCCCCATTTCCAGGTGACACCAAACTGGCAGCATCAGGAGCAGTTGGGGTGCAAGCTACTTGCCATCCAAAGGCAAGTTCTGCCCCTCCACCCTGCTCAAAATAGGTAACCTCAACTTGATGGTATCCTGCCGATATAAATCTTGGAGAGGAATCTATCCTTCTTGGTGGGTGAAGACCGCCGTTATCAACAACCAATTGTCCGTCAATGTAAAGCCAACTGCCATCGTCAGAATCTGTATAAACAGTGTAATTACCAGCTACAAAATTAACATTTCCTCGCCAATGAATCGAGAAACTCTCGCCATTGTTTTCGCCTGGAGGTCCCCCAGTGCTCCAATCTTGGTTAAAAACTGGGTTGCCATTACCGACAGGACTGGTCAGTTCGGAAACATAAGTAGTCTCATGATAAAAACCATCATTTGGGTTGTTGTCAAAAACGCAACCGCGAAATGAACCGTTGGGAAAAGAGGTATTACAAACAGCTGGTGTTGGAGTTGGGGTCGGTGTCGGAGTGGGAGTTGGGATTGGAGTGGGAGTAGGAGTTGGTGATGAAGTTGGTGTCAATTTTGCTCGACAGTCTTGAGAACCCTTAGTCAAAAATTTAGAAAGATCAGCTCCAGTAATGGCCCCATCCGGTGCATAAGGAGCCGGCGCAAAATCATAATCTTGACCGTCAGGCAAACCGTCGCCATCTTTATCAGAATCATAATCGACGCCGGAGCTAGTCATGGGCCCATCTTTCTTAGCGTTGCCATATCTAAGAAAAGCCGAAAGATCAGAACCGTTAACCACTCCATTTCTAACACCATTAGGTGTTGGGTCAGAACGAGCAGGAGCTGGTACATCGTAACAGAAGTCGCCCCCCAAAGCCTTGTAAGCATTGATCAGACCGTGACCTATTAAACCTTTATATTCTGGATTTAAAGCATCGATATTTTCCGCAGACCTCGATATTGCCAATCTCACATTTTCTGAATTCCAGGTAGGATGGACTGCATAGAGCAAGGCGGCAAGACCTGAAACATGAGGAGCTGCAGCAGATGTACCGGACAAAACTTGGTAAATGCCTTCATTTATGGCAAGGGTTTCAACATTAGTTGGAGCTACCACATCAATTTTTGGTCCATAATTGGAAAATCCGGCCTTGGTTCCATCTCTTAGAACTGCTCCCACAGCAATCACATTATCTAAGCGTGCAGGAAATTGAATTTCGGCAGCACTATCATTACCAGCCGACGCTACAACAGTTATACCTAGCCGAACCGCAAGATCAATTACCTCCTTCATATATGCATTTGCATCTTGATATACAAGGCTCAAATTAATCACTCTGGCACCATTATCTATTGACCAATAAATCCCTTCAGTAACCACCAACTCAGGACAGATTATAACAATCGCTATATCGCCGATTGGATAACAAGCCCTAGCTGCCAAAATACTGGAATTAAAACCAACCCCTGCAATTCCGCCCCAATTATCAGTCCAGGCAGCAGCAATTCCGGCAACGCCGGTTCCGTGACCAATAAGATCAGAAAAGTCATCAGGATTTCTGTCATCAAGCAGATTCACGCCACCCACAACCTTGGTTTTTAGTTCATTGATACTTTTGGTCACACCGCTATCAATTACAGCAATTTTAACCATTGATGAGCCTTGAGTTACATCCCAAGCCGCCGGCATTCCAATCATTGACAGATTCCATTGTTCGGGATACTTCTCGTCATTTGGCACATAAGCCAGTTTCCCCAAATGATTTTTGCCAGTACTTTTCACCTCCGAATACTTTTTCAAGTTTTCGGCCACAGTCTCAATATCCTGTCCACGAAAACCAGCAAGATCAAGGTTTGCTCTTGGAATTCCCCTGATTCTCTTTAAATGGTTTTCTTTATAAATCTGGGCTTTTTGCCCAAGTGTAACTCCTGCATCGAATTCAACGATTAACTCTTCTGGCATATATTTATAAGAAATCGATTCGAGAGTTGGAGGCGCACTAACTGCTCCAATCTGCTTGCCAAAATTATCTTTTATAACTTTTATATCTTCCTCTGTTACTTTGTTATCTCCAGTGAAATCATAATTGCAAGGAGCCATGCATGTGTCGGAGAAATTTTGCTTAACTTTTGCTATATCACCCTCAGCAATTTGTGAGTCACCATCTAAATCATAAATTGCAATCACGGAGGACGAAGCTTGAGCTGCAGCAGGCGATAGATCAGGACTTGGTGATGGATTTGGAGTTGGTGTCAAAGTTAACAAGGACGTCGATGTCGAAACTGAAGATGGACTAGGAGTTAAACTTGGTGATGGACTTGCGAATTGTGCAAAAGATTGGAAATTGATTATGGTTAAAAAGAGAATAAAGGCCGGGGAAATAGCTAAAGACAGTTGAAGAAACTTTATAAAAAATTTAGATTTAAACCAATCCGACTGGCATAATCTGTCAAAGACAGTAGTAGGCAGGTGGATCCTTCGTCCACCTTTTATCATGACGAACTGATTATAGGATTCGAAATGAGCTTTGTCAAGCGCTTTTCAGATCAACACCAACCGCATCTGTTATCCTCTCAAATTTGTCCTTCGTAAGAAGTCTCACTAAGCCTTGATTGATCTCGCTGACTACCTGCGGTCCTTCAAAAATTATTCCGGTGACTAATTGGACTAACGATGCACCCAGCTTGATTTTTTTATAAGCGTCTTGGGCATTGAATACTCCACCAAGGCCAATAATTACAAATTTCCCCCTTGTTTTTCGATAAATATAAGCTATTAAATCATTGGCCAAATCCTCGACAACTTTGCCGCTTAATCCCCCATCCTTTGATGGAATCGAGTCTTTGACTCTTGCATTTTTGCGATTTTTGGTAAGATTTGAGCAAACAAAACCGGAAACATGATGACGTTTTGCCACCTCAAGTATTCCATCAATCTGGCTTTTTTTAAGATCCGGAGAAATTTTCAAAAACACCGGCTTTTTAGTCGCAATTTTATTAATTTCGTCCAAAAGCTTTTCCAAACGACCCGGCTCCTCAAACGGCTGACCACCAAAAGCGTTTGGGCAGGAAATGTTAATCGTAAAATAGCTACCAATATCCACAAATTCGCTAAATGCCTTAACATAATCGGCAATACCATCAGCAACTTGCACAGTTTTTTGACTGTTAGTCTTGGCAATATTTGTCCCAATTGGAATCGCAAACTTCTCGCCAGAAAGTCGCCTAGCAACCGCCTCGCACCCTTCATTATTCAACCCTAAATTGACAACCAGACTTTTTGACTGTTTCAATCTCCAAAGTCTTGGCTTAGGATTCCCTTCACATGGTTCTCCTGTAATCGACCCAACTTCCGCAAATCCGAAACCGACTGAGGGAAGAATCTTGATAAGTCTTGCATTCTTATCAAATCCGGCAGCAAGGCCTATCGAATTTGCGAACTTAATTCCTAAAATTTCCTGTTCTAAACTTTTATTTGAATAAGAAAAAAGAATTGCAGTCAGTTTTCTGCTAACAGTGTTAGAACCCAGAATTTGCCCCACCTTTAGCATTCGATCATGAATTGCTTCAGGATCAATCAAAAAGAAAATCTTCTGCAAGATTATTTTGTACAAAAATCGTAGGACATAATTTCTAATAGAGATTACGTATTCTTTCATGCTAACCTCTTTTGAACCGCTAGACTAGTCAACTCGCGTATCGCATCATAGGCAATCCATTTGGCAGTTTTTGAGTCGATTTTTAAAATTTCCTCTGCCGTCTTAATTGCCATTTTATTCAAATTTTTATTTCTTTTGCCGATTTGCCTTAGAGCCCAATTAACCGCTTTTTTGACAAAATTGCGCTCATCATCTATCCCTTGTTTTATTAAAGGAAAAAACTTAATGAATGTCTCATCGCCTGCTTCCTTATCATGCGAAGCCAAACAAGCCATCAGCGCAAAGCCGGCCCGCTTTTCAAATTCCCCGCCTGCAACGCTATACGTAGCTTTACGGGCAGGCTTATCTCGTCTTGTCCATTCTTTAGCTTTTTGAAATGCAAAGGGCGTTTTCTCAAAAAGATTCATACAAACCTGATCACAAACATCCCAGGAGTCAAAATCTTGGACCCACTTTTCCAGCTGTTTTTCAGAAACCAGCTTTGGATCATCGATCATTGATGCCAAAATCCTCGCCTCATGAATGCCTGAGGTCCATAATTGCTGGGCTAACTGATGATTAATAGCTATTTCTTTTGCTAACTTCCGTAAATTGGGAATCGATACTCCCAAGGTATTCTTAGGATTTATTCCAAACCTAGCCATCCCTTCAACATTTCTTGGATTAGCCAAAGATTTTAGTTTTTCAAGAACCCTCACCCTTCTCATCTTTTTATTTCCATAGAAATTATACTCCTATCAAGTCCTCGAAGGAGCTTTAAAAATTGGCTCAATAGGTTAATTAAGTGGAATAAAGGAAAGAACCAGAGGGATTAATCCAGAAATTAGTAGAGTTGGTTTACTCCGCTAATATCACCGTTTTCCAAAGTTTGCTTTTTAGTTTCACCATAGTTGGCATAACCGAACATTGTCTGGTCCGCACAACTTAAATTATACAAATCAGCCATACCAACGCTATGACCTAATTCGTGAGTGGCAATGTTCTCAAAATCCATCTTGCCTGCTTCGCCTGAACTAGACCAGTCAAAGTCCACATCATCATAAACCTGATCCCATTCAACTAAAACCCTTTGCGATACCGGACCACCAAAAATTCCCCAAACCGTCGTCACTGCAATTGCCCCAGATGTAGAAATATCGGCAAAGTAAACCTCGTTTTGACCATCAGGACTGGCTGTATCAACAGTCAACACATCGCTTGTCAAACTACCACTACCTAAAATGTCAATCCCGGCGCTATTGCCCACTACACCGTCTGCAGCATCCTCCCACTTAGCAATATCAAGCGATAAGTTATTGGAGATAAAAGTTGGATCAAGACCTCGAGTGTTAGCCCCATTTACCAGCCATGGCTCAACTGTTTTCCACTTGGCACCACTTGCTAAAAAACCATAGCATTGGTTTTTACCAGATTTGGCAGCACTTGATCTTGCAGCGTTATCTTTAAAGTGAATAATTGCATAACCTTCAACCAATTTTCCACTTTTGGGATCTTTTGCTGTACCTAAAGAAATGACTGGAGAGTTATCAGCAGTAGGTGGTAAGTTAAAAGTTCTTGAGGCCGGCGCTGCCCAAACAGGAACTGCATTTAAAAATAGCAGACTTAAAGACGCCAAAGTAGCAGCAACTTTTTTATTCATGTTTAGACGCCAATCTTACCACACATTATAGGTCATGTCAAGTAGTAGAAATATTAAACTCGTTTTCCGCACCTTCGTAGAATAGTTTAAAACTCTTTTCTGTCTTTGGCACTACAAACGAAATTCCGCCTGTCACATTTGCGCTAGGCAAAAGCGATCCCAGCACCAAGGGCTTATATTCTTTGGAAGCATTAAGTAGGGCTTTATATTCCAAACCTTTGGAGTCTTTTAGCCTAAAATCGGTTGGCGTGTAAGAAAAAGCATTTGACTCCTCATTGGCAAAAGTTACCTGAACGTTGACTTGAACTTTATCCGGCAAAGCGGCTTTACTCTTGGCATAGGCACTATCTAGCCAAACCTTCTCGACCATTAACGTAAGTCCGCTCTCCAATTTAACCTCATCCCCAATACCCACCGTGGCAGGCGGCGTTGGAGTTGGACTTGGCAAAGGCGTTGGGGTTGGTTCAAAAACTGCAGGCGATGAAGTCGCCAGCGACGTCACCTGCGACTGACTCTTACCCACAAAATAGCCGCCAGCACCTGAAACCATCACTAAAATAATCGCTCCCAATAAAAGAAATATTACTGATAAAAAGTTTGGGGTATTTGTCTTGGGAATTTCAATATTTGGTAGTTCTTGGCTGCCAGAGGATAGCTCAGCTGAACTTATGGGCATGCTCGATAAAGTTTTAGCTTCAGCCAACAGTTCTTCTGGTGTATTTGATCCCGAAGGAATAGCGGCCGTTTGTCCAGACTCATCAGATGGTGGCGTAACAGGCGGTGCCGGATCAACAGGCACACCCCCTAATTCAGCGGATTCAGCTTTAGGACTAAGATCGGGAAAACGAGAATCCTCACTTTGATTTGAATCCTTATTAAAATCGAGCATTAAATCAATTATATAGCAACTTGTTGATAGATAATATCAGGAAGCTCACTTCAACTTGTTGAAGTAGAGCAGGGCTGATATTGTAAATGGTTAAATATTAGTTTGTAAACCTTAAGAAGTAATCCTTCTGAGAATTTTATCCTTCTCAACCACGTTAATTCGACTTTTCCTAACTACATCAGAAAGTATCCTGATCGTCTGATCATAAGTAGGTCTATCAACGGGATATGGAGTGGCGTCCTTTCCGCCGTGGGCAAAACTGTAGCGCGCCGGATCTTCGTACGACGGCTTTGCCCCGTAAATAACCTCGGAAACTAACGAAAGCGCCCTGATTGTCTTTGGCCCAACCCCAGCAGTTGCCAAAAGCGCCTCATAAGTTTTGGGCTGACTATCACTAAGTCTATTTAAAATCTTCTCAAGATAACGGCTTTTGGCAAAATCTTCAGCCATAACCGAATGAGAACTAAACTCAGTGTCGGCAAGTTCGAGCAATGTCAAAGACTCCCCTTGACGTCTTAATGCTCGCCCTGAGCGAAGCCGAAGGGCAATCATTCGGGAAAGTTCTGAAGAATGTTTTCTGATAATTTCAATATCTTTTGCAAACCGGCCATATCCCAAAGTTGCCAACTGGCGGCTAATCTTTTGGTTCTTTTGGCTCTCTTTGGCCGTCAGATTTAAAACTGATCTTTGTTTAATTTGCGAAGCAATTCCGCTATGCGGCTCGCAGACTAAATCAGTGATCGTATCGGAAAACCAATGATAACGCCGCGCAGTTTGACTAACTGTATTCATCCCCTGCTGAACCACTGTCCATGCCGAAGGTCCTGAGATTCCCGAAGGACTCCTTTTAACGCTAAAGAAAAAACTGTGATGATAGATTTGAAATCCGTCCTGAACTAACGAACTGTCTACTTTGGCCGCCATTTTCGAATTGTAAACAAGACTTTTAACATCAGCCTGCTGCAAACTTAAATTCTCACCCCAACCTAAAATCTCATCCGGAGTTTTTCGCGAAGTCTTGCCCTTGCCGCCGCAAATAAAGATTCCCAAATCCTTTTCCTGACCGCGAATTGCTTCTTTTAATGCTGCCGTCAAAATTGTCGTCAGGCCCGAAGCATTCCAGTCAAAAGCCAAAACAGTTCCAAGCGATTGAAACCAAACCGGATCGGCAATTCGCCTCACAAACTCATCAGCTCCGTACTCGCTAACTAAAACCTGCGTCATTTCCCGTCCAAGTTTAACCATCCGCTCAAACAGCCACCTTGGACAGCGTCCATAATCAAGTGTGAATGTGGCAATTCCCCGCTGCATCTTATCTTAAATTTTACAACTTTTTGACCCGAAAGAAAACCGAAATTCTTAGTTTTTTGGGGCATTATCTCCCATTGACATAACCTCGCTTTTATCTAGAATAGAAGTAAGAACAATTTAAAAAATGCGCAGCATCAGAGGCTTACTTTTTCCCCAAGAAGGAATTTTTTTCGAACTTTTGGAAAGTGAAAGTAAAAATGTTTTAAAAGGCGCCCAACTGCTTTCGCAAATGGCTACGAAATTTGACAACAATACTAACTTGATACGCAAAAAGATTAAAAATCTCGAACGGGAAGGAGATAAAATCGTTGCCGAAATCCACCAAAGGCTCAATTCTTCATTCATCACCCCAATTGATCATGAAGACATTGCCAATTTAGCAAACACCTATGATGATGTTATTGACGGAATTTATACTTTTGTTAATAGACTACACATTTATAATATTAAAAAAATTGATGGTGTAATTAAGTCTTTTGCAAAACTGGTCCTTTCAACCTGCCAAGAAATTGACAAAGCGTTTATTTCAATGAAAAAACTCTCGCAAACGGAAATGGACGCGCGAAGCGATAATGTCAAGAAACTTGAGCGCGAAGCTGACGATCTTTTGGATCATTCGACTGCCGATTTATTCAAGAAGAAAAATTTTGTGGCCATCTTAAAGTACAAAGAGCTTTATGAAATTCTCGAGGGAACAACCGATAAATGCATGGATGTAGTTGATATTTTACGCGGCGTTGTATTAAAACATTCATAGTGGACTTAAGCTTCCTTGCTATTGCTCTAATTATTGCCCTAGCCTTTATTTTTGACTTTATAAACGGCTTTCATGACGCCGCCAACGCCATTGCCACTGTAGTTTCCACCCGTGTTCTATCCCCAAGAAGCGCCGTTGCCATGGCCGCTTTTTTTAATTTTGTGGCATTTTTGGTTTTTGGTGTGGCGGTTGCTACCACCATTGCCAAAGGCATTGTCGAGCCATATTCGGTTACCCAAGAAGTAATTTTTGCGGCGTTAATCGGTGCCATCGCCTGGGACTTAATTACCTGGTGGCAGGGGCTGCCGACTTCCTCTTCTCATGCTTTAATCGGCGGACTTGTGGGAGCAGCCGTCACTAAATCCGGGCTAAAAATTTTAATTTTACCGGGGCTTCAAAAAATTATTGTCTTTATGTTCATTTCACCAGTTGTCGGCTTTATCTTGGCATTTATTTTGATGAGTTTGACCACAAGACTGCTCTTTAAGGTTCCGGCCCCCAAAATTAACTGGGCATTTAGAAAATTACAGCTGGTTTCTTCTGGATTTTATGCGCTTTCCCACGGCACCAACGACGCCCAAAAAACCATGGGCATTGTAGCAATTTTACTTTTTTCAAAAGGCTATTTGGGCGATAAACTTTATATACCGCTCTGGGTTGTCTTAATGGCCCATTTGGCAATTGCTTTGGGAACATTGGCTGGCGGCTGGAAAATTGTCAGAACCATGGGCAAAAGAGTCACTCACTTAAAACCGATTCATGGATTCAGTGCCGAAACTGCCGGTGGGATTGTTTTAATTTTCTCGGCATCACTGGGTATTCCGGTTTCCACAACCCATGCTATCTCCGGCTCGATTTTGGGAGTCGGCGCATCGTTAAGGACAACGGCAGTACGCTGGATTCTGGCACGAAGAATAATCTGGGCCTGGATTTTAACGATTCCGGCAACTGCAATAATTGCCGCACTTACTTATTACTTAGTCTATCTAATTTCAAAAATATATTAGTCTTCGATCAATTTAAGGTTTCTTGGCTGCAGTTCATCGCTTATCTTGTCGTACCAGGCGCAAAAATGTTAGACGTCCCAGTTTAATTACCACCTCGTTAATCTGTCAAGGAAATTTTTGATTATTACTAAATTGCTTTTTGTAAAAATCTATATTGCGACTTACAACCGTAGACCATGAACCTTTGGTAAAATCATGATCGTCACCGGCATATGTAAAGTATTTAATGTCTTTACCTAATTTATTAAGTTGCTCATAAAGTTGATCTGACCACTTTATGGGAACCGCCTCATCCGCTCCTCCTTGGTGCAATTGAATCGGTGCATTGATCTTCTCAAAAAAGTTAGTCAACGAATGGTCTTCCACGTCGTAATCCTTTTCAAAATCGGAAACGACGCGCCTAAGCATCTTGCCATGATCATCAAAATCATCGGTATAGTAAAGTACAGAATATGGAAACGGCTTGGAAACCGGTGCCCAGAGAACTGTCGGGAAACCTTCACCGCCAGTTTCCAAAATAGTCAGGGCAATTTGGCCACCGTTGCTATGTCCCCAAATGGCAATTCGCAAAGGATCTGCTCTAATATTGATACCTGCAGCCAATAGCGCCGAATTCAAATTTTTAACCGATTCAATTAAAGTTAAGGCCGTCGTATAGGTTTGAAAACGCTCTTCCATTGGATTTTCACTGGGCATATCGGATGAGCCATAGCCTAAAAAATCAGGCGCTAAAGTTACAAAACCATTCTTCGCAAAAACGGCAGCAGCGTGTTGCGTACCAGTACCCGCTTGATATTTTTCGCGGTCAATGTAACCTCGAAACATTACAATCACCGGATATATCCCTTCACCTTTAGGAAGATTAATAAGACCGCTGACTTTTTTAGCTTGTCCTGAGTCCTGAGCGGTTCGGCTGAGCTCACCGTCGAAGCCTTGTCGAAGGATCGAAGGATCGACATCAAAATAAAAGATTTGGGAACTATAGTCCGACTCGTCATTGAGGGTTTCACCAAGAGTAATTTGGCTATCTTTAAATAAAGTTTTAGATAAAGCCTCAATGGTGTATTTTGCCAAAGGCTTTGGTTCTTCTTGCTGGACTTTTCTAAAAGTGGGATTTGTGAAACTTACGCCTGATTTGTATTTTAGAAAATAAATTGCCGCCGCTAGTACTAAAATAACTAGAATGGTCAGCAATTTTTTCATCGAATGTCTAATTATAGCAACTAAATATCGTTTTCTTAACTCTTACCTTGCAACTACTTTACCGCTGCTATCAAGGCACTCGGGCACCATGTCAGTGGAGAAATCGTACGGATTGACTTGATTACAATTGGGGGTTGCTTGACCATCGTAAACGATTACCCATTGACCATCGACTTTGGCTGCCAGAAAGTAACCCCCGCCAACCTCTGAAGTTTTTTCTTTTACATTGCCTTTAGCATGCTTGGCATCCTTTTGAGTAACCCCAACATCCAAATTATTCTCAGATACTCCTAGTTTGACGGCAAGCGCTGCCTTAATTGCTTTGGCATCATCTTCCGAAAATTGGGGGGTTGGGCTCGGGGACGGGGTTGGAGAAGCAATTGATTGCTCAACTACCACGGCTGTTGCAACCGGAGATGCTGTAGCCGTTGAGGTAACTTGGCCAACTTTTTGAGTTTTTAGAGCAAAAAAGGCAAAAACGCCAATAATAACTGCCCCCAAAATAATAGCAAGTGGAATCTTATATTTTTCTATCATTGCCAAAAGTCTAGAATAAATCGACTGACGTGTCAATTTTTTGTTCTAGACAACACAAAAAGCTAAGCCAATGATCAGGAAAGATAAGAAACAAGCAATGAGTAAACAGCTGTTTTAACTTGTCAATCTATGAAGCGAAACTGGTTCTTTTGAGTTCTGTTTTTGCGGCTTTTGAGAATCAGGATCGCCTTGCAGACGAGTAACTTCTAAAACCGTTAAAATCCTCTTCCAATAAAATAGCTTTTCTTCTGTCTGATGTTGCTCTTGTCTATCTTGACTGCCTACAAGTTCGCATCTTTTAATTTTGGCTTCTCTGAACTTATCAAAAGCCACATTTTCCAAATCCTCATGGGTGATATCGGCGATAATCTCATTTGTTCCATAAGGGTCCATTTTCATAGTCGCATGAGATTGCCACCACCGATAAAACGATCTTTGGAAATTTTCTGCCTCATAGAAAGTGTCGCCTGTTGGTTTCTGAGGGAAATGACTCATTAAAAAACCGAGAATTAAGGCTTTTTTAACAAGATCTTCACCTTCTGGCAATCTGCTGCTTTTTTCAGGACGGGCAATCTGTCGTTTGATTTGAGAAGGTTGATCGCCTAAAAATGGTTGCCTTCTTGCTGCAATATAATCACCTAGATTAACAATTATTCTGTCTTTTCCCATAACCTGTAAAAATAGACCTCTTTTTAAACTTTCACAAATTTAGGCCTTCAAACCATCTTAGTATCGTCAGAATTGCAATTTCAAGACCTTGGATTATAGACAACTTACCTGCTTGATTTTAGATCACCGATCGGTTAGGCTTATCAGAACTTTTTGAATATGCCGCAAGTAGCAGTAAAAACTAAACCGACTAAAGCACCAACCGCAAAAGGATCAATTCTTCAAAGGATTAATCAATCTTTGGCAATAATTTTTTACCTTATGTGGATTGTCATCGGCCTGTTTTTTATGCTTTTGATTATTGCCAATATCCGCCAAGGGGTATTTAGACAATTATTCGCTCCCCCGCAACAAGCCCCCCCATCAGTGCAGGCACCGACCGAAACAACGCTTTCGGGTATCGGCAAAGTTAATATCGAATGTATACAGTCGGCTTTAAGTAACGAAGCAATCGGTAAGATTATCCAGGAAAAAAATACTGCTTCCTTAACGGAGGAAGAAAAAACCAAGCTTGAACCCTGTATTGTCGAAAAGGAGCAACCCCCGGCCGCCTCGCCTAACCAGTAAATTTTATTCCTTTTGCTTTTTTAGATTTTACGATTCTTAAATCCTCAGGCCTAAAATTAATTACCGGTCCGTCTTGCAACTTAACGATAATCCGATTGGGGCTGTCTGAACCCGGCGGAATAATCCCCAAAACTTCACCATTTAAACCCTTAAAATTTGGGTATTCACTATTGCCGATTATTTTAACCTGTGGCCTTCTTTCAATTTCTGCCATCATTTTAATCTTTTATTTCAAAAGCATCTTTAGTTATTTCTTCCACAAACGACCAGTAATCAGCATTTCGTCTGCGCTGAATCTCAATTGGACTTCCTGATAAAGCTTCTCCGACATTTCTAGATCCTCTTTCAAATCTTAAGAAGAGCCTCTACCCCTCTCTGACAGCTTCAGCGGGTCAGGTAAACCCGAATCACGATCGTTAAATAATGCCATAAGGCAAAATTATACAAAATTTCAGCGCCGAAAGCGATTTTTCCCTCTTGCGCCAAAGTGTTATAATTGCCCTACATCATAATCTGCCGTAAAAACTGCCCACTTAAAATAATTTTAAAATGAGAAATAATCTGAGTTTTGTCGTTGGTGCAGTTGTTCTGATTATCTTCTTTGCGTTAGTTGCCTTTGCCGCCTCAAAGTTTTATCAAAGACAAAGCGAAAAAAACCTTTTGCCTTCGCCCAGACCAACTCCCGTCAGCGGTTTTCCGGTCAGCTCGCCAAGCCCGCAGACACTCGGTCAGGCTAATACGCCGGCTGTTCAACCCGAATCCGGCAGTAATACTCTGGAAGAAAATAATATCAGAATCTTCATAGAAAGCCCAAGCCCATCTGATTCAATCACTTCTCCCTTTAAAATCAACGGTTATACAAACTTAACCTCAGGAGTAATTATTGCTCAAGTCAAAGACATAAACGGACAGCTTTTAGGACAAGGATCAACAATGGCCTGCATGGACTACGATGCCTGTCAATTTAACGCTCAAGTCTCTTTTGAAAAACCCTCTACCCAAACCGGTGCAGTCGAAGTTTACAGTCCATCGGCTCTTGACGGCTCTGACCAGTATTTGCAGACAATTCTAATAAGATTTTGGTAGAATTAGAATTTAAGGCTGAACTAGCACCCTCTGGGGAACCTCTCGAAGCCTTTCAATAATTTGGACCTCAGCTCCTTGGGGCATTACCATCCAAACTCCGATATCGTCATCAAGAGTGACCGGTTGCCCGTTAGCATCTAACTCCACTGCCGGTCCTAACAATAATTCTTCCGCTTGACAGTCCGGTTGCGCCTGTTCAAAAAGTGCCAGCTCTGCTTGGGCTTTGTCTGGCTCTACACCAAGAGCAGAAAGGCCTCCCCGAAAGATACCCTGTTGCCAATCCCACTTACTCTCATCGACTCTCAAATCTTCTTTCAACTCCTCAGTCATTCTTTGATAGACAAGACCGCTGACGAAAACACCAGCAGATATCACCCTTGAACCGTCTTCAAGTTGGCAGACAAAACATTCTATCGGCTCTTGCTGATTAGGGAGTTTAACGCTTGCGACTTTAATGTCTTGAAGAAAAGCTGGAGAAAACTCTTGGTACTTTCTTTCCGCCATAAAAATAAATTCACACGGCTCTAGCGACCGTGGTTCTCTCTTCCTTGCTCAAAATTCACTCCATCTCCGTCCCAAAGGACGGAGTTTTTCGCTCAGAACAAAAAGGCAAAAGAGTGTTAATTGCCTTTCTAACAAATAGTGTACAATTTACTAGACAAAAGTCAACACATGGCAGCAGAAAAAGATATTGAGAAAATCAAAAACGTACCGACTGCCTTGGTCATCGTCGGAGCCACAGGTGATCTTTCAAGAAAGAGGATCTTTCCGGCACTCTTTGAACTTTTTAAAACCAACCTGTTGCCCAAGTATTTTAAAATTATTGCTACCGCCCGCACGCCCCATTCGGATAACGATTTCAGACAAATTGTTAAAGAAATGCTAAAAGTTAAAGACCAAAATGATTGGCAAAATTTTGCCCAAAAAATCACGTACATTTCAGCAGATTTTGACCAAGGCAAAAATTTAGAAGAAATAGGCCAAAAACTCAATCACTTTGAAAAAGAAGCAGGAGACTGTCTTTTAAGAATTTATTATCTTTCCGTGTCGCCGGCCATTCTTGAAAATGCATTCGAAAATCTAGGCAAAAACAAATTGCATTTAGGCTGTACTATCCACCACGAAAAACCCAGAATAATTGTCGAAAAACCTTTTGGTTACAATCTGAATTCCGCGCAAAAACTGCACAAATCACTCTTAAACTTCTTCGATGAAGATCAAATCTATCGCATCGATCATTATCTTGGTAAAGAAACCATCCAGAATATCTTGGCTTTTCGTTTTGCTAATGAAATCTTTGAACCAATCTGGAATAAAGATTTTATCGACCATGTCCAAATTACTACTGCCGAAGACATCGGGGTCGAAAAGCGCGGAGAGTTTTACGACAAAACCGGAGCCCTTCGCGATATCACCCAAAATCATCTCTTGCAACTTTTAACTCTAACCGCCATGGAGGAACCGGCAAAGTTTAATGCCGAAAGTGTTAATAAGCAAAAGTTGGCAGTTTTAAAAAGCATCAAAATACCCACCAGAAATGGAATTTTAAACTCGACTGTTCGGGGCCAGTACCCAGGTTATTTAACGGAAGAAAAAATTAATCCCGCCTCCAAAACCGAGACTTACGCCCTTGTTAAGCTTTTTGTCCAAAACCCAAGATGGCAAGATGTGCCTTTTTATTTACGATGCGGCAAGAAACTCACCGGTAAAGTCACCTCAATAATCATCCAGTTTAAAGAAAGAGGCCACAAAATTTTTGAAAAGTTTTGGCAAAGCCCTATTCCCAATCATATCACCATTCAAATTCAACCCAATGAAGGTATCGGCATCAGACTTGCTGCCAAAAAACCGGGCTTAACTACTCAATTGGAGCCAGTTGATATGGAATTTTGTTACCGAACTTCTTTTGACACTGCACAGCCGGATGCCTATGAAAGACTACTTTTGGATGTCATTCAGGGTGACCAGACTCTTTTTCTCTCTCAAGAAATTGTCGAGACCTCTTGGAAAATTATTGATCCTATTAGAAACATTTGGGACGAAGGTAGTCTTCAACTTGTTACCTATAAAGTGGGCAACTGGGGGCCAAAAGAGGCAGATGAGTTAATCGAAAAAGACGGCCGCACTTGGCTCGCCCCACTTCTAACCATCTGCAAAATCTGAGGTTAGCCGAGCGGTTTTTGATGGCGGTATAACCGCTGATTGCAAAACTATTTCTTTTTCACTTCGTGCCCGCCGAAGACCGCTCGCATCGCCGCCACTAACTTTGCAGCAAAACTGGCGGCAATCTTTGGATTTTTTCTACTCTTAACTCTAAACTCCAAACTCTTTTCAATAACCTCAACCGGCACACCCAACTTTTTAGCCTGCTCAACAGTCCATCTGCCTTCGCCGGATTCCTCAATATACCCTTCAATTGATGCAAGTTTTGGATCCTTCTCCAATGCTTCAATGGTCCTTTGCATCATGAAACCTGAAACCAGCGTGCCTTTTTGATAAAGCCTGGCAACTTTGACTAAATCAAGATTGTAGGAAGATTTGGAAAGAACCCCAAAGCCTTCGCCAATTGACTGCATAATGCCATATTCAATGCCGTTATGAACCATCTTCACAAAATGGCCGGCTCCGCCTTCACCAAAATATTCATGGCCGCCATTGGGTTTAGCTAGTGAATCTAAAATGGGCTTAATGTAATCGTAGGCTTTTTTATTACCCCCAACCATCGACGGATAACCCTCACGAACTGCAATAATGCCGCCGGATACGCCAACACCCAAAAATAAAATGCCCATTTTGTTGAAATGCTCATATCTTTTCTGGGTATCGCTAAAGTTAGCATTGCCGCCGTTAATAATGATATCGCCCTTTCCGACCAAGTTTGCGATCTGACTTAAAATCCCCTCTGTTGCTTCTCCTGCCGGCAGCATCAACCAGACTATTCTCGGCTGAGCAAGTTTTTTAATTAAATCCTCAACCGATTCAGCAACAATCAGATTTTTCCCTGATTCTGAATTTTCAATTTTCGATATTAAATTTTCAATTTTCTCTTCTGTTCGATTCCAAACCACCACCTCGTGACCCTCCTCAAGAAGCTTAGTAACCATCCTTGAACCCATTCGGCCAAGACCAACGAAACCTAATTTCATCCTATCTTAAACATCTGCATAATCAACCAATAACCAAAACCGACAAGCACAATTGTAAATATCAAAGTCAATAAAATAGTAAATCCAAAAATCCTTACTAAGCCTAATTTTCTTTTGATCAAAAATAAGAAAAGGAAAGCCAGTGCAAAAAATCCTCCTATAAGAACTAAAAAACTAAACCACTCAAAGACGCTTCTTTCATTTAAACTCCCATTTCTAGAGGCTAATATCTGTTATTAAATAAGATTTAATGGCAGTCTTTTTAAAGAAAACCGCCGGATATTTACGGATATCCTCTAAACCATCTTCGAGTAATTTTTTAAAGACCTCTTTTTTCTCTTGACCGAACGCCAAAATAATAAAGGCGTTAAAACGCGCCAAAGCTTTAAAAGTCATCGTAATGCGCTTGGGAAATTCGTCATCAACCACTTGGGAAACCACATACTTGGGCGAATCAATAGCTAGGCTATTAGCAAAAATTCCGGCCGTGTGCAAATCATTACCAATGCCCATTATGGCTACTTTTTTTTCATATTTGACAAAAAGTTCTCTCAGTCTTCTGTCGTAATCAAAAGCAGTCTCCTCAAACGGCAACACCGATAAAACATTATGAAGCTCGATATTTTTCGATTTCAAGAAATCCACCAAGCCACTTCGCTCAAGAAGCAATTCGTTGCTGCCTGCGTGACCCACCGACCCGTAGCGCTCGTCAACCAAACAAGCTGCTCCCGGTATGATATTTCTGGGAAGAACAATCATTTGGTTATAATTAGGCGATCTGCCTCCGGAAAGCGCCAAAAGAGTCTGAGAATCGACAAAAATGCGCAGGAGCGAATTTGCCCGAAAATTGCCCAGAAGCGGATCTTTAACTTTAATAATCTGAATCATACCGACCCCAGAAACATCACAATTTCTGACATATCATATTTTGTGATATTTTTTCCTAACCTTCCATTTTGGTCCCTGCGGCGTGTCCTCAACATAGACCCCCATCTTTTGAAGTTGACTCCTTAGTTTATCAGATTCTTCAAATCTGCCTTGCTTCCTCAAATCTTCACGTTTGTCAATTAATTCTCCCGCTCCTTTTGGCAATTTTGCCATCTTTTGCTTCTCCAAACCCAACCCTAATACCTTATCCATAACCAAGATTGACTGATGTTTAGCGGTAGTGGGATAATTACTTTTGACCATTGCCCACATGATGGATAATGCCCGAGGCACATCAAGATCGTCATTAACCGCTCTTTTAAAATCTCCTTCAAATTCAGCGCAGCCGATTTTAGGTTCATCCCAAGTGCTGATTTGACTACGAAGATTGTCAAGAGCATTTTGGCAAGCCGCAAGTGCTTTCCAGGTAAAATTGAGTTTGGAACGGTAATGGGCAGTTAAAAACAGATAGCGAAGAGCGAGCGGCTCAAAACTGCGTTCGATAACATCTTCAAGCGTAAAAATATTCCCTAGACTTTTAGCCATTTTCTGGCCTTCCACCAAAAGATGTTCGCCCTCAAGCCAAAAATTGACGAATTTTTTGCCACTGGCAGCCTCACTCTGGGCAATTTCATTTTCATGATGGGGAAAAAGAAGATCTACTCCACCGGTGTGAACATCAATAGTCTCCCCTAAATATTTCATACTCATGGCAGAGCATTCAATATGCCAACCCGGCCGGCCTCTCCCAAATGGCGCTTCAAACACTGGCTCGCCAGGTTTAGACTTTTTCCAGAGCGCAAAATCGGCAGGATTGTCTTTTTCATAAAGATCGGCAGCGATTCTTACTCCTACTTTTATTTTACGTTTTGATAAATTGGATAGTTTCCCATAATCTTCAAATTTGGAAATGTCAAAATAAACCCCATCATCTGTCTCGTAGGCAAAGCCTTTATCAAGAAGCTCTCTGATAATCCGAATCATCAGAGAAATATTTTTTGTTGCTCGGGGATAAACATCAGCTTTCAGAATATTCAATTTCTCCAAATCTTCAAAAAACACCCTTTCGTATTTTGCTGTTAACTCCCTTAACTCTATTCTCTGTTCCCTACTTCTCTTAATTATTTTGTCATCAATGTCCGTAATGTTCATCACGTGCTTAACTTTATACCCGTTAAACAATAAAACTCGCTTTAAAATATCCTCAAAAACAAAAGTCCGCCAATTACCAATATGCACAAAGTCATAAACCGTCGGCCCGCAAGTATAGAGCCCAACAACCGAAGATAACGGTTCAAATTTTTCAATTCCTTTTGGTAGATAATTAAACAATTTCATCTCAACTGTCCTCAGGAAAAGCTCTCAAGGCGCTTGAAATTTTCCGCAGTGCTTTTTCTAACTGCTGGGGTGTAGGCCTTAAGGGTCCTTGAAGTAAACTAACTTCTCTCCCAGGTTTAGTGTACAAAGCCTCAAGGGCTCTTAATCGCGTTCTTACAGCCGAAGGAGAATTAACTTCTTTTAATGCATCGATCAAAAATACAAAATCATAACCAATTGCATCGCAAATCGGAAGCATCGCAAGTATATCCATTTTGTCCTTCGATCTCAGTCCGTGCCTAGAGTAGTCTAGAACATCCATTTTGATGATAAAAGAGTCCCTCAGCGAAGTAACAGAAACTAAACCTCTTGTCTTGTTAGGATTTAATGTTAAAAGTTCAAGTTGAACTGGAGGATCGAGAACTAACTTGTCCTTTGTCATGATTCGGTCATTAAATCTCAATTGACCTTTCTCTGCCTCCCAATAATCTATTCCTAAACCAGTTGGAACGCCCGGATTTGTTTTATTATCTAAAAAAACAGAAATTTTCCTCTTATTGGGTATAAATGAACTTTCCATAGCATAATTAGCCACAAATGAATCTTTATCTGATACCATCGCATCAAGAACCCTTTGGGCAGAACCTCTATGAAAAGAGATCAAATCCATGTCATGCGTACCCCTAAAATTGACTACAGCTTTTGGGCCAAAGGCTTTATATGCATGAAAAAAAATCGCAGTTCCTCCAATTTGAACAAGATCCTCAGGCCTTAATCCTAAATTCTCTGCAGTAGATCCAAAATCCATCAAAAACAAATTCACCCGATACCACTCTGGTCTCTCCTGAGGATTAAAAACATGCCTGGTTACTTCCGCAAATTCTGTCTGATTTTGGTCCATTAAGATAGTTACTCCGCTCCGTAGTTTTTAATCTCTGCTTTGGTTTTTTCAATAGCAGAAATCGGCATGTCTTTTTGTTGTTTTCCTAAAAGCTCCTCCTGCTTTTCTTTCTGCTCCCCTATTTGCGCTTGCTGCTGTTTGGCGGCCATTTCTTGCTTTTTGCGCCTTGCTTCATATTCCTCATAAATCGCCCGAATTCTTGCTTCAACCTCGGCTTGAGCCGAGCCGCTAAATTCTTTATCCTGCTTATCAAGTTTAGCTACATCATCAGCGGTCGGAGTTTGAGATTGAACGCCGGTTATCTGCGAAACTGCCACCTTACCGATTTTTTTAAGCTCTCCCAAAAACCCACTACCTGCCTGACCAGCTGCCTCGAGGGTATCGGAAACTAACGAACCGCCATCATCCATATATAATTAATTGTAACTGAAAGTATGAGGAATCGCTAAATTGCTAAATCGCTGAATCATTAGATTGAAAGTAGTAGTTTCTATTTAGCAATATAGCAATGTAACAATGGAACAATTTAACAATTAGTATTCTTTTCTTCCCTCAAGCGCCCGTCTAACCGTTACCTCATCAGCATATTCAATCTCCGCACCAACCGGAATTCCCCGAGCAATCCTGGTAGTTTTAATTCCCAAAGGTTTAACCAGCCTTTGAATATACATGGCCGTCGCCTCTCCTTCCATCGAAGGATTAGTCGCCAAAATCAGCTCCTTTAAAACCAGATCTTGTTTGGAACTATTAAAATAAGATTTTTTAAGCCTTGCCAAAAGTTCGTTAATTCGCAAATCTTCCGGCCCAATATTCTCCAAAGGCGCAATCAATCCATGCAACACGTGATACAAACCATTAAAACTTCCTGACTTATCGATTGCCCAAACATCCAGAGGATCTTCAACAACACAAATTACTGACCGGTCACGATTCTCATCGTCACAAATCTCGCAAGGATCAGTCTCGGTGATATTTTGGCAAATTGAACAGATTTTAGTTTTGGTTTTAAGATCACGGGCGGCATCGGCAAGTTTTTGGGCTAAATTATCCGGCGCATGCAAAAGATAATAAGTTAAACGCGCCGCTGTCTTTGGCCCAATTCCCGGCAGCGCCTCAAACGCCTCGATTAAGGAAGCCACACTCTTCGGAACTTTCACATTTTTTCCCTAGACTAAATTTACAGTGAGCGAAGTTACCGCCAATCAAAAACATGACGAAGCCAGCTCACGATGTAATTTTATCATTAAATTAGAGATATGGTGCTGGCGGAGGTTTGAGCGAGGTGGAGATAAGTACCGAATAAGACCTACAGATAACCGAGCGTTTTTTGATGGCGGAAACGAAGCTCCTATTCAGTTAACTACCTCCACCGCCGAACATGCCTTTGAGGCCTTCAAGTCCAACCATTCCCTGCATCTTCTTGGCAGCCTGTTTTTGGCTCTCTTTGACCGCCTCATTGACTGCCTCGACAATATCCTCTTCGCTTTTACCGTTTGTTTCAATTGAAATAAATCTTTGAGCTAAGGTCACCTTCACCCTGACTCCCCTTTTTTCAACCTCAACGGTTTCCTCATCCAAGGTCTTTTGAATACGCATGGCCTCATCGCGCATCTTTTTTAGTTCTTTTAACTGCTGAAGCTTATCAAACATCTTTAGGTAACTAGGTTGCTTGATATCTAGGTTACTAGGTTGTAACTTAAAAATCAATATCTTTAACCATATCTACCAAACATCTATAATATTGTCTACAGATGAATATTGTCATCTCCGACCTTAATCTTAAAAAAGAACCGCAATTGGAAGAGTACGCCCGCAAAAAAGCCCAAAAGCTTGCCAAGTATCACGCTAAAATTTTACAAATTGATGTCCGGCTAATTGCCAAGAAATCCCATCGAGGACAAGAAAATGATTATTATTGCGAGATTACTGCCAAAGTGCCCGGAAAAACTCTGGAAATCGTCGATAGCGAACGGGCCATGGATAAAGCCATTGACAAAGCAGTTGAAAGAATGAAAAGAACCTTAATCAAGTATCGGGAAAAGAAAATCTCCAGACTTCGTAAAAAAGGCATCTTAAAAAAACTTTTAAATCGCCTGCCGATCTAAAAATCTACAGAGGCTTTTTTAACAACGGTTGATTTTGCCTTGTTTTTTTTGTAAGGCTTAAGCCTAATGATTCTGGTTTTTCCCAGTCCCACTCTGAGAAGTTCTCTTTTGACCTCTGCTTCACTCGCCCACTGATCATAGCCCAGACAAACAACATCGGGCGCATATTTTTTGATTTCGTTATAAAAATCTTCCTCAACCCCCAAAACTGCCTGATCGACAATTGAAAGATCTCTGACCAAACCCAATCGCTCTAGCTCAGAAAAAAGCGGTTTTTGGCCTTTGATCTTTTTTACATTTTTATCAGTCCCAACGGAAACAATTAAAAAATTACCGTATTTTTTAGCTTGTCTGAAAAAAGAAAGATGACCAGGATGTAGTCCGTCAAATGCCCCAAAAACCATCACGACTTTCATAAAATTTGAAATTTGAAAATTCTAAAAGGAACCCTCCAGTATATGCTCTTCGGGCAGTTCATCCTTAGTGCGCTCTAGTGTTATTAAAATGCCATCATATTGGGAATACTTATCATTGCTTCGCAGTCTCAAACTCCAGCTAGTTTTTGACCCAGTCATAAAATCAATAGGAACCACTTTACCGTTGCCGGTTAGCCAAACCTCATAATATGTATTGTTGGGATCAGGCAAGGTGGCATCAACCGAAAGAATATAAAGACCTCCACCAAAAGAACGAGAGGCGGTCGCTTTGGCCTGACCGCCGTATCTGACATCCTTAAAAGTCGACTGTTGGGTTGAAAGTTGGATACCGCCTTCTGTCAGATCAGCCGTTTGATCAACAACTACCGGCTTTAAACCCCGCGGTGCTTCCCTTAAAATAACAGAGCCAGTTCCGATCTGCCCGAAATTTAAGCGTGATTTGGCAAAATACAAAATTGCGCCAATTATTATTAAAAGAATCAGAATACGAAAGATTGTTTTAGCTTTAGAAAAACGCGCGGAATTACCAAACTTTTGCTGTCCCAAATCACGCATCATAGATAAAAGCTTACCATACTTGGTAAACTCCATTCTACTTAGTCGAAGTTTTTAAGACGCCAGTTTTGCCTGATGAATTCGAGTCTCTTGATTTAAGAGTCTTTCGCCTTTTGTTTTAGCAGTTTTTTTAGGCTTGTTGTTTTCCGACATTAGAGTATAAACAACCGGAATTAAAAGGACTAAGGGATATAAAAACCAATTGCGAAAATCCGAAAAATAAAGGCTGAAATTTGCATAATAAGGCCCAATAACTTCCAAAAAATTAAGGACAATAATTACAAAAAACCAAAGGAGACCAACCCATAATCCCCGTAGCAACGTTCTTTCGCTTCTTCTAAAGAAATAAACTGTCGTCCAAAAAACAACCAGAGGAAGCACCAGATAAAACCAAGGCAAAATCACAAAACCCGCCAAAATAAAAGTTAACCCCCAGATTAAAACTGAATACCAAACAATACGCCAACTAAATTTTGCCGTAGCTTTCATGATAGTTTTTAGGGTTTTTAAAATGCTTTTGATAGTAAATTATAAAGACTCGTGGCTTAAACTAAATTCCAAAAGTCGGGGCACACAGACCAATTTTATAAATACGACTTTTTGGAAAGCGTGTCAATATAGAAGAAGTGGGGCTTTATAGATCAATATTAGTCAAGATTGCAAATAACAGCCAAGTTAGAATTCGTTTAGGGCTTGATCGACTTGGGGCAGTTCCTCATCCAAATCATTAAGGTTAGTATTATTCAGATCCTTCTCCACATCAACAATTTCATCAGAACTGCTTAACTTCTGAAGGCTCTCGACTTGGCTGTCTTTTATAACTGGAGCCGGTGAATAGCCAGGCAAACTTTCCTTTAATTTCCCAAGATCTAAAACCCCGAAGGCAATAATCGCAATTGCTGCAACTACAGCCATAGCCAGTATCAGCCAAAGTGTTAAGAATCCTTTTGAAATTTTAATTTGCACCGCCTGTCCCCTCCCTAAGTGCTGCAGCTGCTTTCAGTTCGCGGGTTGCTGCCACTAATGCTTTATGATAGTCAAAAAGGGCTTTCTTGGCACTTCTCATTGCTGTAGTAGCTGTATGCACGGCATCCTTGACAGTAGCCGAATTTTCATCAATCGCCGAAACTTGCGCCTGGGCATCGACAATAGCTTGCGCGGCAGCCGTACCTAGACCTTCCGCTTCTGTAAGTTTTGCTTGGGCGGCAGAAGTATCAACTCCCCTGGCTTTCAATTTATCAATTCTTGTAGCAATCCTGTCGGCAATTTTATCAAGTCGCGCAAGTGCCGCATTATAGCGCTTCAAAATCCTTGTAAAAACTGATTTGATTTTTGCGACTGTCCTTTGGCGAAGTTCTGCCTGCTTGGTAGCGATTTTTTCTTTTAGATCTTGACGCTGGTTCTTTACCTCTTGTTTCTTTTCCTTGAACTCTTCAAGCTTTCTTTGACGATCTTCTCTTAACTCTCTTAAACGATCTTCAAACCTGTTAAAATTTGTATCTTGTGTCTGCGCCAATGTCACAGAAATTGAAGCCAAAACAAAAACCAACGAAGAAAAAAGAATCAGAACAATTCTTCTCATAAAGATAAATTAATATTAACAATTGTAATTAATCTAGTCAATAATCGCTTTTAAATTTATCTTGGCGAAACAAAAATAGTAATGGCCGTTTTTTTACCGTCTGCAGCCGTGTTGACAATAATTGAGCCTTCTTGACTGGCATTTTTGATATTATAGACATAATTGGTTTCCGACCGTTTCTGAAGTGTCCCGTCCCAGCCTAACTTTTTCAAGGACTCGTCGTAAAATTTGATCACTTTTGAGAGCTTTTCGTCTGAAATAAAAGATGCTCCGAAATTACCTTTATTACCATAGGACTCCAAAACTTGAGCTTTGGGAATCAAAGGAACCGAGGAAAAACCTTTAACGATAGAGCCCTTGACGAATTCATTTGAGCTAACAGGCGCTGTAGATGACCCAATCTTTGGCAAACAAGCAGTTAAAACCAAAGGCACCAGTAGTAAAACCAAAAAAATAATCTTTCTCATCTCACGGTTTTGAAAAAATTTCCTGAACCGCTTTTTCAAGTTCAAATTGATTAATATCAACAACATCGCTAACCTTAACAGCTGCCGGCTCGCTGGATTTCTTGGTCGCCAGCACGAACTTTAGCTTTATGGAACTGCCGAGAACCTCCTCCATAACTTTACCAAGCATTGTCAAAATTTTCGGCTCTTCAAGTTTTTCCTTATGAAAACGGTAAAAAACTTCAAGCGTAAGACTGACACCATCGAAAGCAACCGGTCTGGTCGAACGCAAAAGCGCCACCACATGGGCGTTTACAGGCTTGACTTTATTTAAAAACTCCTGCCACTTTTTTTCAAATGATGCCAGAGACTTAGGAGTCTTTTTGCTTTTAATCTCCTTTTTGCCATCATCTGTCTCTTGAGACTGAATAGCCCCTTTTGACTGACTTTCACTAGTTGCTGTTTGCGACTTAAAATGCTGTCCATCCGCTGTTATTTGCTCATCAATCGAACCTGCATACTTACAAACCGCCAAAACCAAGGGAATCTGTGGTAGCGGGTATAATTTTATCTCGCCTTCCGCAATCAAAAACAGCTTCATCAAATTCTGAAGATCACCGCTTTTAAATTCGCTAGCCAAACTTTTTATCTTTTCAATCTGCAGATCATCAAGATCAAAATTTTCAAGGGCAATACCGATTTTAAAAAGTAAAAGTTTTTCCAGAAAAAGAATCACTTCCCGGGCAAAAAGCGACATATCCGCTCCGCTTTGGGAAAGCTCTTCAATTGTTAAAACTGCACTCTTTATCTGGTTTTTAGAAAGCTGCTCAGCAAAATTGTAAAGCTGATTCCAGCCGGAAATAGCCGCGATCGCCAAAACATCCTTCTCCTCAACTGTTTTACGCATACTCGAAACCTGGTCTAAAATCGAAACCGCATCCCTAAATGATCCGTCTGCGGCCTTAACGATTGTTAAAATCGCCTCGTCGCTAATTTTTAGTGCCTCGCTTTTGGCAATATTTTGAATAGTCTGGGAAATTTCTGACGCCTGAGCCCGAGCAAAGTTAAAACGCTGCAATCTGGAAATTATTGTTGAGGGTAATTTTGCAGACAAGGTGGTACACAAGATAAAAATTGCATGGGCGGGCGGTTCTTCCAAAGTTTTGAGAAGTGCATTAAACGCTTCAGGGGTCAACATGTGTGCCTCGTCAATAATGTAAACTTTAAATCGGCCAGCTACCGGCGCCAGTTTTATTTTTTCGCGAAGGTCCCGAATTTCCTCGATCCCCCGATTGGAAGCGGCATCAATTTCAATAAGATCAAGATGGAAACCGCCTGTAATTGCCAAACATGAATCGCATTTGTTGCAAGGCTCACCGTTTCGGATTTCGGATTTATCCGACTTCCGACCTCTGATATCTGACTTCTGGCAATTAACGGCTTTGGCAAAAATTCGCGCACACGAAGTTTTACCCGTTCCGCGCGGCCCGGCAAATAAATAACCGTGACCGATCTTGCCTGATTTAAGTTGGGAAAGTAAAGTCTCGACAATATGTTTCTGGCCAATTATCTTGCTAAAACTCTGGGGGCGGTATTTTCGATAAAAAACAGTCATTCTAATTCAAAGTTCTTAGTTTATAGTCCGAAGTTCGTAGTTTTCTACCTACTACCAACTACCTACTACGATCTATTCATGGTGTTCACCTAGCAAATGTTCTATTCCATGAACCGTCAGTCTGTAAATCTCTTCATCAACCATTATGTCATCACTTGCGGCTGATTCCAGAACTTGCGGCCAGCACAAAACAACATCCCCAAGTCTTAAAATATTATCGGGCACATTGATAAAACCCCGACTGCCGATAGAGTCATCTTGATTCTGCATTACTTCTTCCAGTGCAAAAGCTAAAACTTCATGTTCTAGTTCGTCCCTACAGTAGGCTTTCGTTAAATCGTTCATTTTACGCCTGCCAATTACGGCGATGGAAACCTCAGCTGTGATCTCCTCAATTTTATACCTTTTAAATGTATCGACAACCGCTCTTCTTATCGCTTTTCGATTAACCGGATAGCGGGTGTCTGTATGAATTAAAATATCAACCACTTATTGCTGGGTAAGTTTGTTCTTTACAATTTCAGCAACTTTGGAACCGTCTGCTTGACCTTTGACTTTGGTCATTATCTGCCCCATGACTTTGGCCATATCACCAGGACCAATCTGACCAAGAGTGGCAATTGTCTCATCGACGATTTTGACAATCTCTTCATCTTTAAGTTGCGCCGGCAAATATTCCTCTAAAATTTTTAGCTGAGACGATTCCTGACTGACCAGATCTTGACGATTGGCTTTTTCAAAAGCCTCAATTGATTCCTTATGTCTTTTAGCATCCTTAACAATCTCGCCAGTAACATCATCGTCATTAAGATCCCCTCCTTTGGCAATTCTGGCATTGTTAAGATAGGAAATAAGATATCGCAGCGTCGAAACCCTGATAGTATCCTTCTGCTTTAATGCGGTATTTAAATCTTGGCTTATTTTGTCAAAAAGTTTTGCCATTTACTTAAACTTTCTGGCTATATATTTTTTGCGGGCCATTTGAATTTTTTGCTGTCTTTTAAGCGACGGCTTTAAATAATGTTCCCTTTTTTTAATCTCCATCATTATGCCTTCGCTGGCAACTTTCTTATTAAATTTGCGCAGCATTGATTCAACTGATTCCCCTGGCTGGGCCACAACTCTAGTCATTTAAAAACACCCCCTCACCAAAATTGAAAATTGCTTTTCCGAAGGAAAACTTCGCAAATTTAAAATTGAAAATTTCTATAACTTTGACCATTGGATGATCCCTCCTGCCAAAAGATGCATATGAAGATGCCCAACATGTTGGTAGCTACCGCCGTTAAAAGCCAAGCGAAAAGCAATTAAGTTTTTATCTTTGACAATTTGCTGGGCCATCTGATGCATGGCCACAAGGAAAGAAGCATCGTCTTCACCTATTGTCAATACCGACTCGATATGGCGCTTTGGCACAATCAAAATGTGCACTGCTGATATCGGGTTAACATCGTTAAAGACAATAACATTGTCGTTTTCGGCAATAAGCTTTATCTTAATTTCGCCAGCAATAATCTTACAAAAAATACAATCCTTCGCTTTCATATATTTGATTCTTAAATGAGCCTCCTTTATTAAAAATTTGGCTTTTTTCAACATTCACCGTAATCAATAATTGTTCTATTGCTCTATTGATAAATTGTTAAAAACAATGAAACAATTAAACAATCTAATAATTGCTTTACGCCTTCTTTAAAATCTCCACCACCGCATCAATATCCAGTTTAGTTGGTTTCATGTCAGGATTTCGGCTTGAACCGTTTCTTAACAACACTTTCGAAGCATGTAAAAACCAAGTAGCTTCTGGGTCGACCTTTTTAAACATTTCCCAAGCATGCGTTAAATCGACTTTATGATTAGTCGATCCGGTAATGCGTAAGTAACCACGGCTAGGGTCTTTTCGTGCAACAACCGCAAAACCTCCCTTTATGCCCACATCCAAAATTGCGTCATTGTTAGTATACACGCCAACACCTCTTCCCCATCTTGTTTTAAACTTTTTTCCTTCTTCTATTTCTTCCTCTGCTGCAACTTTAAGCTGCAGGAGTTTATAAACGGAGTCCAAGGCTTGCATTATCCACTGGACATATTTTTCGTTCTCGTTTGGATAAATAAGCTTCCAACCGACTAAAATATTGTGAAGGGAAAATTCATACCTATCGTCGGCCGCCTCGCACCATTTATGTGAATCCCATCCATGATCAAGTTGGGTTACAATCTCAACCAATCTTTTTAAAGGCTCGTCATCTTTGGCCACATAATCTTCCTTTTTCAACCACTCATAAACGAGTTTTGCTCCACAAGTAAAATCGTTTGTCTGATGATGGTCAAACTTCCCCATGCCGGTATCAACATGGAGAACATCGGGGTTGGAATCGACAACCTCGTTGTTGTAAGTTGCATCGCCAACCGGAACGAAGGCAACCGATGCATTAACAAAATCCGGATGGAAGCGCTTTAAAAGCCAAATGGCCGGGATTCCGTCAAAATCCGGCGACTCGTGGGTAACAATGATCTTTTGTGCCAATTTTTCATACACATCCTTCCCAAATTTAACTTGAAACTCTAAACTATAAACTAGTCTTTTTGTTTCAAGTTTCCAGTTTCGAGTTTACTGTTCAGCAACATTCTATCTCTTTACCCTAATTTTGACAAGATTAAAAACCTACAGCCTTCTTCACCAGATCCAAAGTCTTGGCCTGAAAAATGGAAACTGCCAGATATTTCTCTAAATCTTTTTTTTGATCTTCTGAAAGATTAGTTGCATTTACCCCTTTTAAAGCCTGCTCAACCTCGCCTGGCAGTACTTGCACTTTTTCATCCTTGCCGATTTGCTCCAAAATCAGCGAAATCCTTACATTTTTTTCTGCCTGCGGCCGCCATTTGGCTTTGAGAGCATCAAGAGTCGTATTCTGCTCGTTTAAATAATCATCTAATTTCTTTTGCTGACGCTCAAGCTCGGAATTCAAACGAATCAAGATCCTATTAAGCTCATCATCAATCAAGATATCTGGCACTTCAACCGTACCAACTTCAATCATCTTGTCAAAAATTTCACTCTCCAGTTTTGCTTCAACCTGGTCGGCAACTAAAGTTTCCAAATCCTTTTTAACTATCGCGCGAAGATGCGAAAGATCCGTTGCCCCAATCGCCTTGGCGAAATTGTTATCAGGTTTACCAGACTCATCTTGAGAAATCTTTAGACCCGCAGTCGAATCTTGATTCGACGAGGATCGCAAGGTTTTCTTTTCCTCAAAGAAAACCTTATTCCCGTACGCATCATAAATAAATTTTTGGGATACTTGAGATTCCTCGTCTTTTGTTTCTTGTTTCTTGTTTCTTGTTTCTTGTTGTTTACACCATGCCTCATAAATATTCTTTATTGACTCATTAATCTCTTTTTCAGTAATTTCGCGGGCCTTAACTTTTTTAACCTTGATTGTCCTCCAGCTACCTACTTTAACTTTAGGTTTTTGGGTAAAAGAGGCGGTAAACGAAAACGGCGAGCTTTTGGCCAAAGAACCAATGGCAATTTTTGGCGATTCCAAAGGAATTAATTTTTCCTTTTCCAATATATCCGACAAATGTTTGGAAATTAAAGAGCTGGCTGTCTCATTTAAAATTTTATTAAAACCAACTTTCCCTTCAACAACAGCAGGAGGTACCTTCCCAGGTCTAAACCCTGCAATATTGGCCTCCTGACTAAGCTTGCCAAGAGTCTGATTATAGCTTTGCTCAAAAGCAGCCTTGAGTATATCAACTTTAATCTCAACTTTCCCTTTTTCGCCCCGAGTGACCTGATATTGCATATTGCATGGAATTATACCCTACCACTTGACAGCCGTAAAACCCCTTTGTTATGCTTTACCTTAAAGCAAGCGCGAATTCGCGTTGCTTTTTTTAAGAATGAAAGATCAAGAACCAGGCATTAGATCTAGACAGCCGGAAATGCAAACTTCCACCGACACAGTCTTAATGTCAGCCGCGGACAATCTACTCGATCCATTTAGAAACTTCCCAACCATCAAAGATTCAAGAGCTTCTTCGTAGAATTAGACAACAGCCACCTAAAGGTCCTGTCATCCACAACGGCGAACGAGGTTTCGGCAGTAATTGGTAATATCCTCATTTACAGATTATTGGCGCTTATGTTATTTATCCCTTATGACAGAAAGAACTCGAATGGTAAAAGGGTCGGACGTTGCAAAAACTGTCCGCTTTGCTCCAATCTTTAAAGGAAGAAGGACCAAAGAACTAGTTATTTCCGGCACGCCCCGGCCCCAAGGTAAAATCGATCTTGTAGGATTACTCAACGATATCGATAAACAAACACAAAGAATCGAGGAACATCAGCATTACAATCCAAAAAAATTAAAACCCAGAAAAAAACATTAGCTCTTGGCTCTCTTTAGAATTTGGTCAAGTGGTAAAATCTCGGATTTTTTCTCTGCTCTTCCTTTTATCTCGATTCGACCTTTACCAAGTTTTTTAGAAATAACCAATCTCACCGAAATTCCAATCAAATCACAATCAGCGAACTTTTCACCTGCAGATACATTCTCTCGATCATCCCAAAGAACATCAATCCCAGCCTTCGTTAACTTTTCATAAACTTCCTTCGCCCAAGATTCTGTGCCAGGACCCACTTCGCCGCGAGGCGAGTCTTCTATATGAATTAGGTGAACATCAAATGGACTGACTTGCTTTGGCCAAATGATACCGGCTTCGTCATGAAAAACCTCCACTATCGCCCCCATCGCTCGCGAAATGCCGATTCCATAACACCCCATCATCACCAATTGATCACGGCCGCGGCTATTTTTAAAAGTTAGATTGAACGCTTTGGAAAACTTATCCTTCAGCGGAAAAATATTACCAACCTCAATTGTTTTAACTTTTTTCAAGGGCCCATGTCCCAAAACACACTCCTGAACTTCTTTGGCTGTCGCAATCTCGACATTTTCAGCATAATCACCGCCAGGACAGTAAATAATCTCATCCTCTCCGCTTTCACAAATTACTTGATATTCATGCGAAAAGGCAGAAAATGTTCCACCGGCAGCCTTAGTTTCGATTGTCTTAAGTCCCATCCTCTCAAATGTTGCCTGGTAAACCTTTTTCATTTTTTCGTAAAAGGCAAACATAGCGGCCTCGTCCGTATGAAAGGAATAAAGGTCTTTCATTAAAAATTCGCGGCCTCGAAGAAGACCTGACTTGGCTCGTGGCTCATCTCTAAACTTTTCCTGTATCTGATAAAGGTAAAGCGGCAGGTTACGATAAGAGGAGACAAATTCGCGCACCAATGGCACTAAAACTTCCTCGTGAGTCGGACCCAACGCATACTCCATCTTATATTGACTTTTAACTTTAAAAAGCGCATCAAAACTCTTCCACCGACCAGTTTGTTTCCAATTTTGACTATCCTGAAGGGCAGATAAAAACAATTCTTGCCCACCGCAAGCATCCATTTCCTCACGCACAATATTGGCGATCTTATTTAAAACCCGAAGACCAAGAGGGAGAAAATTGTAGACGCCGGCCACTTCTTTTCTAATAAACCCGGCACGGATTAAGAGTTTGCTATTAACCGAAACTTCGTCGCGAGGAACTTGCTTCTGAGTTTTACCAAAAAGTTGACTGTATTTCATTTCTAACAGTTTATCACCTCCACTATGTCATTGCGAACGAAGTGAAGCAATCTTATCATTAAATTATAATGAGCAGACAATTCTATGTTTATATTGCAACAAATTACACCAATACTGTCTTGTATATTGGAATAACCAGTAATTTGATCAGGAGAATGTATGAACACAGAAACAAGTTAGTCTCAAGTTTCACTTCAAAATATAACATATTCAAACTAGTCTATTATGAAATTCACGATACCCCAGAAACAGCAATCAGAAGAGAAAAGCAACTAAAAGCAGGGTCGAGGGCAAAAAAATTAAAACTGATAAAATCACAAAATCCCAAGTTCAAAGACCTTTATGAAGAAATTATTAGATAGATTGCTTCGTCGCTTCCTGCCTGCCGGCAGGCAGGCGCTCCTCGCAATGACAACTACGTATTAGCAAGATAGTTTCAGGATGTCGTTTAGATAATGGAGCAATTGCGAAACAACGATTATCGTAATTTGCGAAGTTATCGCAATGATATCTCCTTAATCATTTCAATAATTTAAGAATATCGTTTAGATAGTGAAGTTGTTACAAAACAACGATTATTGTAACAGAAGAAACTATCGCAATGACGTTTCCTTAATATTTTACCTTAATAATTTTAGAACGTCATTATAAGTAATCAAAACAATCAGCGCCAAAAGAAGAGCAAAGCCAATGGTATGTGCCCATTTTTCAAAAGCCGGATAAACCTTTCTTCGGGTAATTGCCTCAACAAGAATAAAGAAAAATCGGCCGCCATCAAGTGCCGGAATCGGCAAAATATTAATTATCCCTAAATTAAGCGAAAGTAACCCAATAAGTTGCAAAACGGAAATCGGCCCCAGCGCCACCGCCTGGGAAGTAATCTGAGCAATACCAATTGGCCCGGAAACACCTTCGGAAACCGGAGCAATATTTCGCGTACGGACAGCATATCCAATAAGTTCCCCGAAAACCTTCCCAGAATAAACAACCGTATTGTAACTGTGGATAAAACCGCTAAACAATTTTTGCGGCAAAGTTGCATACTTTAGAACAACCAATTCACCCAAACCAACGCCAAGTGCCGGCGCTTTTAGCTCTGAGTTATAAGCTGGCGTAACTTCGACGGATCTGGTTTTATTATTAACCGGATTTTCCAAAACCAGCATTAATTTTTTATTTTCTGAAGAGCGAATGATTTTCTGTAAATCCTCGATTGAAGAAATTTTTTCATCGCCGACCTGAATAATCGAATCACCAATTTTGATTCCAGCGTTTTGGGCGATAGAAGAAGCACTAACATCAGCAACGATAACTTGCCGCGACTCATTAACAAATTTAAACTTATGCTCAAAAAGAAGCGGTAGGCTAACTTTAAAACCCAAAGCAAAAACTACGATATAAAAAATGACAATTGCCAAAAGCAAATTAGAAACAACTCCGGCAACTACAACCATAGTCCGCTGCCCTAAAGACTTTACATAAAAGCTATCTTTTTGGTCGCGCCGCGCGTCTTGCGGGTCTTCACCAACCAATCTGACAAAACCGCCAAAAGGCAGCCAGTTAACGCTATAAATCGTCCCTTTAACTTTTTTGCCCCAGATTCTTGGAGGCAAACCGATCCCGAATTCTTCAACACCAATACCAGCCTTTTTGGCCATGATAAAATGCCCGAATTCATGGATCAGCACTAGAACCGAAAGTATTAGAAGAAAAATGATTATTGTCAACATGAAACTGAAAACAATAAACAAGAAACTAAATATGTTTCTAGTTTATTGTTTCTTGTTAATTGTTAAATCTAGACTTGTCTTAACTCCTCCTCTTTGGCTTTTCCCGCAACCTCTATTGCTTCAATAAACTCATCATGCAATTTTTGAAGCTCTTGGGCCTGCCGCTTTTCCTCATCCTCACCTATTTCGCCCGATTGTTTCTTACCTCTAAGTTTTTCGATAAATTCATGCCTGATCTGGCGAATTTCAACCCGATATTTTTCTAAAATCGCGTGCATTTGGCGGATAAACTGCTCACGTCTTTCCGCAGTCAGTGGCGGAATGGCAATCCTGACAAGATCCCCGTCAATCACCGCATTTAGACCAATATTAGCCTTAGCAATGCCTCCGACAATATTGGTAATTATCGATTTGTCCCAAGGAGAAATTAAAAGAACCGTCGGCTCAGGAGTCGTAATTTGGCCAAGCTCCTTTATCTTCATTTTAGTATCGTAAGCGTCAACCTCTATATCCGAAACCAAAGCGGGATTAGACCGGCCGGTTCTGATCTGGGCAAGCTCAGTCTTTAAGTGGCCAATGGCCACCTGCATTTTTTGGGTTGCTTCATCTAACATCTGTCGATTGCTAATTCTTTACAAAAGCATTTTCCAATTATTGTCAACTCTGCTCGATCCCCTCCCTGGTTTTTGCGATGTAAGCATCTTCTAAAATTTGTTTTCTTTCCTCCGCAAGTGTTAACAAAGCTGCCTCAAAGGCCACAGCTTCCAACCCACTTATAAACCTACTTCTTCTTTCTAATTCTGCCTTGGACGATAAATATTCTTCTCTGGAAACTTGATTCGGATCTCTATAAAATCTTAAGCATGCTAAAGCAAATAAATGAGTTTTGTTTTTAACATCAGAGTCCTGCCACTTTAAGAAAATCCAAACCTTTTCACTTCTAAGTGCTTTGTGAACCAAAGATGAATCTCCAGAATTATCAGAGATAGCTCCATCTCCCCTTTCAGCCATTCATCTCACCTCCTACTTGCAATTCTTGGACAAGCCGACTCGTCAAATTCGTAATTTCTGGAGTCCCCCATCCAAGTTTTGAGGCATAATGACCAATAACGACTCTTGCCCCTACCAGTTCTAAATGCCTTATTGCTCCAAAAGGCAATCCAGTCTCGCTTGTCACCAAATCCCGACGGCTTTTATATCTTGACCAATCATCCATATCGGGCAATCTCCGAAAAGATCCGCCAGCCCAAGTTGAATCAATACTTCTCAAAAAAACGCGGCCTAGTGCCACAGCCGACATTTTCTTTTCAGGCTTCATTTCCTTAAACTCCGGTAACTGTTTCCTCGTTGCCTCCAAAAACATTGACCAGAGTCTTCCAGGTGGATCCATGCGTAATTCGTCCACTTGAACTTGCTGACTGATAGCACCCACACAATAAGAATCAGAGACAAGAAGACTGTGCCAAATAATGTCCTCGGCCACTCCCAACTCTCTAAGTTGTCGCAGTCTAGTAATCTCCTGAACAACATCAAGCCTATTAGGAAATCTCCCCCTGCAAACTCTTACTAAATGATCAGTCAAACTGCCAAACAATGCTTCGCGAACTGGTGGATCAAGCCTAGCCAGTTCTTGAATATTATCAATTAATTCCTGTCTAATTCCTGTTTGCGGTAGTGCAGATGTCTCTTTTATTTCAGCTGTCATTTCTAAATTTTACTCTCCCAATTCAAACCTCATAAATCTCTTGATTACAATATTTTCCCCAACTTTGGCAATTACCTCTTTGACCAATTCCTCAACAGTCTTTGATGAATCACGAATATACTCCTGCCTTAACAATTCTTCAACTGTAGAAGGGTCCATTGCCGCTACTTGCATCGAAAGCTCATGGGCCAGATTTTTAAACTCATTAGTTCTTGCCACAAAATCGGTTTCGCAATTAACCTCAATCATTGCGCCGATTCTACTATCGGCATGGATATAAGTTTCAACTAGTCCGGCGCCAACCGCTCGACCTGCCTTTTTTGCCGCCTTATCAATACCCCAACTTTTTAGAAGCTCTTGCGCGCGATCAAAATCCCCGCCTGCTTCTTCCAACGCCTTCCGACAATCGGCAATCCCGGCACCGGTCTTTTTTCTTAACTTTTTAATATCATCAACTTTGGTTTGCATAGAAATCCTACAAAAATTTTCAATTTACAATTTTAAAAATTAAATGATTAAAAATTCAATTCAAATTTCAAATTTAAAATTAACAATTATGTTACATCCGTCTTTTGACTTTCAGCAACTTTGGTTACCACCTTCTCTCCCGCCAATTCCACTTTTTCCTTAGCACTTTTCTTCTCAAACTTCTCTCTTCCTTCCAAGTAGGCATCAGCAATTGCCACTGTTACAATTTTAATTGCCTTAATCGCATCATCGTTTCCGGGTATCGGATAATCTACTAAAAACAAATCGGCATTGGTGTCGCAAATCGCCACCAGCGGTATACCTTTTTTCTTGGCCTCCCTGCAAGCATTCTCTTCTTTTCTAACATCCACGACAAAAAGCGTATCCGGCAACTTCTCAAGACCGGCAAGACCCCCATAAAAGCGCTCGAGTTTGGCAATTTCCCGATCTATTAAAAGATTTTCTTTCTTAGTGCGGTCCTTAAAATCTCCAGCTTCTTTTTTGACTTTTAAATCGGCAAGCTTTTTGATATTTTTGCCGGCAACTTCCCAATTAGTTAGTAAACCCCCAATCCATCTTTCCGTAATGTAATTGGCCCCGGCTCTTTGCGCCTCCTCGGCAATAATACTTCTTGCCTGATTTTTGGAGGCCAAAAAAATAATCGTGCCGCCGGCCTCGGCGATTTTTTTGATAAAATCACATGCTTCTTCAAGTCTACTGACCGTTTGGGCTAAATCAATTACATGAACCCCTTCTCTGGCCGTAAAAATAAAGCCCTTCATTTTCGGGTTCCAGCGCCTAACCTGATGTCCAAAATGGACACCGGCCTCAAGCAACTCTTGCATTGATGGAACTTGCATTCGTTTTATCTCCTTTGCGATCAGAAAGTAGATTTTCTGATCCCTCCGCTCAAGATCAATCAAGTCTAACTCGACGAAGGAGTTTGCCCTGAGCGTGTGGAATTATCGAAAACTATAACACAGGAAGAATTACAAAACAACTATTTTGAACCAAATTCCCACTTCTTTTCTTGAGACTTGGTCAACGACGAATATTTGCAGCAGCCAAACAACCCCCAAGGCCCTTTGTCCCAAGATCAGTGGCAATCATTCTCTTACCATTTATAAACCGAACAGATTGCCCTTGTGGAAGCTTCAAATCTGAATTCTCTCTACCGTCCGATTTATTATCACCAACCCCATCCCCAATGGATCTCCCAAAATTTACCTCCGCAAGTCTTCTTATGTCTGCCTCATCAAAGTGGTCGTCGATTCTTCTTTCCATTGCCATCAAAAAAGCCGGCCTAAAATTAGCGCCAACTTATTCTGTGAAGATTATAACGCAAACGATCAACTTGTCAACTTAATTTGTCAACTGCTAAGAACTAGGCAAGCCCTTCTTCCGTCTTCTTCCTTCAATTTCGGTCAACATCCCACTCAATTCAACCGGCTCTATCCCTGGAAATGTTTTCTCGATTAGCCTTGTAACTTTCTCCGGATCATAATCTCTACCCATCGAGCAAAGACTAACAACCGCATCCTTAGGGTCTTGTTCAATGCGCTGGGCGTTTAATTGAGATTGACCTCCACTTATCTGGACGCCTCTTTCTTTACCACCTAAATGCAAAAGTCTTGGAATCGAGAATCTAGGCATTCAGATCACCTCCTTTATTTTGTATAAGCTGCCAATTTGCGATCAATTCTTTTTTCACTCTCTCGACGGGCTAAATCATACTCCCGCCAGTCCACAAATTTCAAGGCGGAAACTAATGCTGGATGAACTTTTTCAACCGCTTTTACTTTTAAATGTTCAATTTTGCGGTAATCGGGATGCCCCTGAGGCGAAGTTCTCAGTTCTGCCTCCCAACCAAGCTCCCGTAAATTCTCCCATTGATACCAACGAATTCTGTTGCCCAACATAACCACATATTGGGCCGCATCAGGAAAATCTCTTGATATTCTTCGCCAAAACTTGTCTACTTTTTGGGAAGCCTCGATATAAGGCTCATCAAGTTTGGCTTTTATTAAATCCGCAGGTACATCAAAACCAAGCTGGGTGGTGAATCTCTGCCGTTCTTGCGTTAACATCCGATGCCGATGTAAATCCCGATAAATCCCCAGATTTGCCACAATATCGAATTTATAGTAAGTATTTTCAAATGCCCGTACCAGCCGATGCTGGCGAACTTTGCGTTTGGCTATTACCGTTTTGATGATTGATAATTTCTGCTTTGCCGTCAGCCTCCCAACTTTCTGTTTGATCTGACTGTAATTACGGTTTGAATATTTATAAAGAAGACTAGAAACAATCCGCTCCTCGGCATCTTCGTCATATTCAACCAACTCAACTGGATTATTGTTCGAGCCCTGAGCTTGTCGAAGGGTCGAGAACCTGCCATTTGGACTATTAATAGTTTTTAGGGTAACTTCTCGACTTCCCCGGCTATTGCCAGATTCGCTCGAGGAATAAACCAGCTCGATGTCACCCAACAATTTCTTACTCATTTTCTCTAAAGTTTTCTCAGTGGCCGCCACATATCTTTGATAAATTTTACCGCGGGCAGATGATGCCCGATCAACCAAAGACGGAATGACTTTGTTAAGCTCAATCTGCGCTGCTTTTGCCAAACCTCGAATTTCCGCCAGAGGATGGGCAAAACATTTGGTTAACATATACTCTAAAGATTGCCCAACGCCAAAAAACCCGACATTGGTTAAAGTCGCCGCCGGCAGATATACCCGTAGTACATCACAGGTTTTTGCCTTAATTGTCTCTTTGTACGCTCGGTCTGTTTGATCCTTCTCTTGAGGGAATAACTTCCTCAGATATTTTGAAAGCGGCTCGATTGAATCTGCATACCGCCTAAACAACATATTCATAAGTCTCACATATTCCTGTCCGTATTTTGAGAGGATTAAATCCGGCTCCAAAAAATAAAGCCATCTGTCTCCAACTTTCTGGTCGAAAAGAACATACCTTGTCGATTTCTCCAAAGGGGCAAAGCCGATCCGAAAATCCTCCAAAACTTTGGTCGCCACATTGGAAATATTTTCAAAGAAAATGTGGGCGCCGGCCATTTGGGCAATTGAATCATCGCCATAAGCTGCCAGCCATTTTTTGAAAAAATCCCGCGCCCGCCTGCTGTTAACTACCGCCTCCCACCCGCCATGGAAGTGTAGATAATCAACAAAATTTATCAACTCTTTCCTCATTCTCTCTGCTTCTCTAATTGACCGCTTATCAACCCCCGCCAAATCCGGTTCCAAAATCGGCTTTATATACTCATCGAAAAAAAGTCTTCTCACCCCCTTGGTCGACCGGCTGTAGCGAGAAGCCAAGGCTCCCAAAACCTCACTTGGCAAATATTTAGCCGCAAAAACGTTTCTGTTAAGGTTCGTAAAAAACGGCTCAATAAACCAGACCTCCTCTTTAGTAAATTTCTCTGGAGAAAGATTATTTGTTGTTCTTGTTATCATTTGTTCATAAAATTCGCCATTGCGAGTGCGCGTAAGCCATCCCGAATGAACATCCCAGGGAAGCTGGAACTGACACTACGAAGTAGCAGAATTCCAGAGGGTTCCCGGATGCGAATGAGGATTAGATGGATAGTGAGCGAAGCCTGGCTGTCCTTTTCTTGGTTCGTTCTTTTGGACAAGCAAAAGAACGAAGAAGAGATAAACTCTAAACGAAAAAAATCGTGACGAAAATCTTCTCATAGAATTCTTCCTCTCCCCAATACTTCCAAAACTTTCTGGTGAATTGTCTCAGGCAACAAAAGCTTTCCATTTTCCACGCATTCCACCTTCACCCAATTTTTCCTTTCCCTGGCTAAACTTTCATACTCCCTGGCCACTCTCCTCAGATAACTAGCATCCCTTTCGTGAATATCTAGTTTTCGATTGCTAATTAAATTTTGTGAAACCTCAACCGGCACCGAAAGAAAAATCACCAAATCTTCACGGGGGATTTTATTTTCTACATACTCCAATTCTTCCAGCCACTTTATAAACTTAATCCTTAATCCTTTATCCTTAATCTTTGCTCCCATATGGGCTATATTCGATCCCACATAGCGGTCACAAATCACCATCTTCCCCTTACTAAACCACATTCTGATTTGAGCTGATGCGCTCATGCGATCCCCGGCGTACAAAACCGACGCTAAATATGGACTAACCTCATCAACTTTCCCAAACTCCCCATCCAAATACCTCCTGACCATCTCCCCCCACAACGATTTTTCGTATCGCGGAAATGAAATCTGCTCTGCTGGAATTTTTTTATCTTTGAAGAATTCAAAAAAAAGTTTTGCTTGCGTCGCCTTTCCCGATCCGTCAATCCCTTCAAAAACAATCAATTTACCTTTTGCCATGCTTTTCAATTTTAGAAGGCAGGGGTTTTTTGGAACCGGAATAGCGATCAGATCGGCTGCCGGCGTACGGCATTTTGACCGGCGCCCCCAGTTTTTCAAAAGTAAATGCGCAAATGGGCATACCGCAGTACAAAATTGCCGGCTTAGGCCCCAAGTTTCCAAGTTCCAGAACCGGCGCGCCGTTCCAGCCGGGATCAAAACGGGCTGCAGTTGAGTGCACCAATATACCCAGTCTTGCCAGCGAACTTTTGCCCTCAAGTCTGCCGATAATATCATTGGGCAGTTTCAAAACTTCCTGCGTTGTGGCAATAGCAAAAGCGCCTGGCTCCAGAATAAACGGATCACCAACTTTTAGGTTGATTTCTTCCATAGCATCATCCGGCAATCCGCGATTGGTATCGATAAAACGGTATGCCCCTGCTTTGAAAAGTTTAATATCGCCGCCCAAATGAAAATCCATTGACACTTGGTCAATATTTTTACGCCACGATTTTGGCAAAGGAGATATCTTGATAATGCCTTTCTCGATACACTCTCCAATTAGCCAGTCCGGTAAAATTCCGGTGACATCACCAGTTTTTTTCATTTTCGCAACCATAAAATCATACACTATCTGACTCCATGTCTCCATCCCCTTATAATAACGACCAGCCTCCCCAACCCCAATTAATTTCCCACTTTTGTGCTCATCGCGGATTTTAATTTTTTCTGAATTTCCCAAAATCTTAATCACCAATCCTAAATGAACCCTTCCTACATCATTTGAATCATCATTCAAAAGCCCTAAAAACTCAGTCTCGTAATTGCCATCATAATCAATCTCCTCCTCAAATTCCCTCTTGGCCCACAAATTGATCTGGCCCGTGATACTCTTGGTACTCTTGCTACCCGTGGTACCCGTTAAGTCGCTCTTATTGATATGCCCCCCAATTCCGACAGAATATAGATCGGCAAGTCTTCTGTCGGTATGATCCTGCTTCCGCCTCATTAAAAAAATTTTGCCTTTATTTTCAAAAATTAAATAAGGAATAATTTGCTGCCAGCGCGGATCGTCTTCTACTAGACTCCTTGATAAAAATCGACGTTTTGAAGAAATTATTTTAAGGTATTTCTGTAAATTATTCGTTTTAATTCCATGCCAAACCCCGTTGCCAAACAAGTCGTCTCGCAAAACAACCATCACCTTCTCACTATCTTTTTTGACTTGAGATTTTATTGCCAAACCGCCCCTTATATTGCCATCAGAATAATAGCAAGTCAACCAAGAAGATTTTACTGCTAGGGTTTGTTCACCGTTATCGAGGCAGAACCAACATTACCGGCCAAATCATATGCTTTGGCTTCGATTGTGTGAGGGCCGGAAGCTATTTTCTTGGGGTTAGTTTGCCAACGTGCAAAGATACTGGTGACATTATCCACCGATGCTTTTTTATCACCATCAATATAGACTTCCATCCTGGCAACGCCAATGTTATCAGTAGCCGTTGCATTAATTTCAACATTGCCAGAAACTGTTGCCCCGTCGGCAGGTGAGCTAATCGAAACTTTAGGCGCTTCTGTATCTATGATGGCTGGTGCAGCGGTTGGTGAAGGTGAAGGTACCGGCGTTGGCGATGGCGAAGCCAAAGGTGTGGGGGTCGGAGTTGGGGTCGGAGTCACAGAAGGAGTAGGTGTTGGACTTGCTCCAGCTGGAAGAATAAATGGCTTTTTGTAAACCAGTACTCTAGTTCGATTTAAATCACCAACATAAAGGTTATCATTATCGTCAAAAGCGACTGACGATGAGAATGAGTAATAATCTTTAAAAAAGGCATCTGGTGTGGTTGAAGCTCCAAGAGGGTCATTGTAAACCGCCGGAAATCGTCCAGAACTTTTGCCATCTGGGCTTGGATTTCCGCCACCATAAGGATTAAACCCGATAACCATCCGGTTAGTCGAATCAAAGGCTGCTTCAAACGTAGCGAGATTTGGGAAAATCTTGGAAGCGGCTGGCGCGTAAATCATTGAAGAATTATCTGGTGGGAATAAGTTCTTATTAAATATCAAGAGGCGCTTGTTACCATCACCTTCACCCGAACTATCTGAAACATAGAGATTATCAAGGCGATCCATCGACAACGTTCCTGGCAAGCAAAGACTGTCTGCTGTGGCGCCAGTTTTTGCTGGTGCTCCCCGATTACACTGAGTACTAACTGCATCTTTCTGCCCCAAAACCACATCCACGACTGGACTAGCTGTTAATGGGCCTCGGATTCGCAGTACCCGGCTATTTCTTGTATCGGTCACCCAGAGAAAATCAGCGTTTGGGGTTGGAACAATACCGTTAAGGGTATAGTCGTTGGTGGAAATATCTATTTGTCCTCCGCCAAGAAGGGGTAATGGGAAATAGATATTTTTTATCGGCTTTGCACCGTTGGCCAAGGGTAGTTGGTAAACCGAAATGTGATGCGGTGGTTGGGAATCATAACGTGTACCCACCCAAAGGTGAGGATGAGGAACCGCCTTATCAGCTTTTATGAGAGGGCAACAACCATAATACACTTGGTTGAAGCTGGTAATCTTACCGTCATTACCGGTAACACCATCGGCCGGTTTATAGTTAGAAAGAGACGCTGGGTCATTCCAAAAAAGAATTCTTCCCCAATCAGCAACAATCAACTGATTGTCGGCTACTGCAACACCTTGGGTACCTGCGTCGATCTTGGCGGCAGTGTGCAGAATCGGATCATTACCAGGACCCAAATTAGGAGAGTAAAAGATATACTGCTGAGGTTTATCAGTCGGTCCGCCTTTTCGAAATAATGCTAGAGAGTAACCATCGCGTCCGTGCGACACAATTATATCTCCGGAAGAATTAATACCAGTTGAACCTAACGGAGCCTCAAGCACACCAGTATCTCGCACGCCCAATTCCTTTATTTTTGTCTTGGTGTTCTCATCCCAGAGTTCAACCGTCCGGTGATCCCGATTAGGAATCCAGACCGCATTTACTTGTGTTGGATCAAAGTCTACGCCTACAGGACGAGTAAAACCAGCGCCAAAGGCTTCCCCACTCATTCCGGTTGTAAAAGGAGGGGTAAATACTAAGACGCGGTTGTTGCTTTCATCAGCAACATAAAGTTTCCCGGTAGTCGGACTAATACGGGCAGCCGCTGGCCCCAAGAATTGGTTAGTGTATTGAGATTTTTCCAATTCGCTAAAGACACCATCTTTATTAACATCAACTGAGTAAGCATCGGGTCCGTCTCTTAGACCA
>Ga0209541_10000252_pt1 | contig 103739 bp, 88 predicted proteins | sample RifCSPlowO2_01_FD_184027 | JGI IMG/M metagenome (GOLD analysis project Ga0209541, IMG submission 184027) | Groundwater microbial communities from Rifle, Colorado - Rifle CSP2_plank lowO2_0.1 (SPAdes) (version 2) | ecosystem: Environmental > Aquatic > Deep subsurface > Groundwater | place... | reverse complement strand
TTTGTCGAGGGAAAAAGAGTGTCGTATCTGTCTCCGAAAAAGTCCCGATTGAGTTGTTCGGACTGGGAGATAAGAGTTGATTCACGTTCAGAGAGTTGGGGATGCTTTTGGTCGGGGATAGGAGTAAAAGGCAAATAGATTTCCTCGCCGTTATCCTTCCTTATACCAACAAACTTATAAATTTGGCCATTTTGGGATTTTACAAGATTACCTGGCCTCAAACCATTGCTCTCTTTAATGTCATATTCTATTCTTTGACCGTCACTATCTATATAATAACTCTCCAGAATTTGAGGTTCCTCGCTTATGACTTCTTTATATTTGACCCGTGGCGATAGTAGACCTACATCTCTAGGAGTCAGAATTTCGAATGTGACTTTTTTTTCTTCCGGTTTGTCTGTTTTTATTCCATAATAGCCCAAAAAATCGGAAACTAATTTGCGATCATCGGCAGAGAAAGAAGATTGAGATAGAAAATCGCTGTTTATTTTTTTAATAATAAAACTTTCCAAACCCTGATCTTGCCCCATCATTTTATACTCCTTAAGCCAACCCAAAACTTTACCGATACCAATGACTATTTTCTTAATATATTGAGCCTCGCCTCTTGATTTAAGAACTGTTTCTTGATGAGAAAATGATCTGTCTAGCTGATTCAGGGCATTGGCAAAACGCCACAAAAAACCTCCAGCAGGCATGCTTCTTCCGCCTAATTCTTTGACTTCTTTGAGTCTCCTTATTTTTATGTTTCTTTTTAATACTTGGCTGTTTCTTTCAACCGTATCCGTAGACTCTTCAAATTCATATTCTGGCGCCACCTCCTCCTTGGCAGCTCTGAACCTATCGTCTCCAATCATTAAAACTCCAATAAATGCTTCGTATATTTCAGGGTTATCGGGAGACTGTTCTAAATATGGAATATCTACTGGTTTGAATTCTCTAATGACTTCCGGGGGTATTTCTTTGCTAGTACTATATCTGGCTGATGGAGGGTTTCCTGTCGCGCCATATAAAAATTTCGGTAATATCTGCTCTTCAGTGTTTGTGACTGGCACCATGACTCGCCGGCCAGGTTCTAAGCCCGCGACACCCTTGATGCGATCTTTCTGCTCAACAGGGTCGAGATTAAGAAATTCATCATCCAGGACCCATCGGCCGTCATGAGATGGCCTTGTCTCCAATGTGGACTTCTTGCCCGTAGCCGCCTCTCCTATTTCTTTGAAATCATAATAGACAACTTCACTGTCACCCATTTTAGAAAATGTCTTCTCGGCAATTAATTTATCAAACCTGGCGTTCTTGCCTGGCGTTCTGGCCGGTAAAATTCCGGTAAGTTTCAGAGCTGCCTGTTTGAAAATAGCAGTTTTGCCGCTCCCGGATTCACCTAGTAGGAGCAATGGGCTGCCGCTGATTGCAGCCGTTTCCATTATTTCCAAAATGTTTCGACGAGAAGAAGTCCAGATATATCCTTGCTCTTGAAACTGTTTTGCATATTTTTTAAAAGTTTCATATTGAGCGATGGCGGCAACGTCAGAATTTTGTTCCAACAATGTCGCAAGGTCAGATCTTGCTTTTGATAATTCCCTCTCTGTTGTTTTGAAAATCAGAGTATCAAATTCAGAAACATCTTCCATTCTCTTTCTAAAAAGTTCGCTGACAGCCGAGTCAAGAACTGATTCCAACTCCCAAATACGATGTTCTAATATCTGATACTGTTCATAGCTTCCATTTACAGATTCTGTTTCTAATTGATGACGGCCATAAGCTTCTAAATAGATACGCTTAACATCCTCGTTGTTATATAAACTAGAAATAGTACTTAAAATTTTGTTGAGTCTTTGAATGTCAGTTTTGTTTTTGCTTCTTAATACAACAAATCCCTGTGGAAGAAGAGCCCACATAGTTTCTGCCTTCTGCTCCGGAGATAAGTATGATAAATCAAGCGGCTTCTCCAGAACATCAGAAGGTTCGAGTTTATCCAAAAATAAACCGACTGGGTCATCTTTTACTTGAACCTTGAAACCACTTTCGATTTTATTAAATTTTTCAGCCATAGCTTAATTCTAACTGATATTCATTGATAATCAAATAACATAGACATCACCTTATAATTCTGATTGTTTCTTCAACCATCCTTTCCACGCTGAACTTTTTAGCTGTTTCCTTCCCCTTTTCAGATAAATCCTTGCATAACTCTGGAGATTGCCACAATCCTTTTATCGCCTCTATAAGATTAAATTCATCGTTATATCTGACTAAAAATCCGTTCTCACCTTGAGATACAATTTCTTTGTTCCCTCCTATAGCGCTGGCAATAACCGGCAACCCAGCAACCATAGCTTCCAGAATCTGGTGTGAAAATCCTTCGTAACCGCTATTTAAAACAAACATATCGGATGCCGCAAGGTAAATGGCCAAGTCTTCTTTTGATTTACGCCCCACAAGATATACCTTTTTATCTAAATTCATATTCCTAATCATCGCCTCAAGACTTTTACGATCGGGGCCGTCGCCGACAATAACCAGTCTAAAAAATTGGTTTATTTCTAAAAGTTTGGGCATAATCTTAACCAACATTTTAAATCCTTTCCAGGGCACCAGCCTTCCGCTTGAAAGAATTATATTGCCTGGAATCCCAACCTGTTTCCTCGCTTCTTCACGGCTCAAGCTTGACGGCGTAAAATCAACTCCATTATATATAACCGTAATTTTATTCGGACCAACTCCCCAACCCTGAACAATGCCGGCAAGATATTTTGAGGGTACTATAATTCTATCGGCGCTATTACAAACACGATGCTGAATATTAGCTAAAATTTTTATCCAGCCCTTTTTTGTTGTATTCTGAAAATCATTAATCAAAAAAGGGCTCTTATTTTTGTAAATCGCCATTTCCCAGGCATAATCACCGACAATTTTCACAAAAAACTTTTTCCTTCTGATCCGGCTTGAAATAAGAGCCGGTAGCCCGGCGCTTACCGCATTGAGAGAAAACACGATATCGTGTTTTTTGGCCTGGCCGAGAACGATAAAAAAATAGATCAGGTGTCTTATACCCTTAGGCCAGCCCTTCCATATTCGCACAATTTTAAAGGGTAAGTTTTTATCATTGTCGCTTTTGCGGACTGAAGAATATGAAATAACAGTAACCTGAAAATTACTTTTAGCTAGGTGAGAACCAATAGTAACCGCATAGGATGCCGGTCCGCCTATTTCAGGAGGAAAAATCCCGGTTGTGATTAAAATTTTTTGCATCTAGTAAAGAGATTAAACCTAATAATGTGAAATATCGCCGCAACTCCATCTTTCCAGTTTATCTTTTTGCCTTCTCCATAAGTTCGGCCGCGATAAGAAATGCCGACTTCATAAATTCTGAATTTATGCTTAGCCGCTTGAGCCGTTAACTCCGGTTCTATGCCGAATCTATTTGATTTAAGACACGGTAAAATCTCTTTGATCGCTTTTTTAGTAAAAACCTTATAGCAAGACTCCATATCGGACAAGTTTAAACCGGTAAAAACATTCGACAGAAAAGTAACTAATTGGTTAGCTACATAATGGTGGAAATATAAAACTCTTCTTGGAAACATCGTAATAAACCTTGAACCATAAACTACATCGGCATCACCATCAATAATGGGTTTTAACAACATTGGATATTCTTCGGGATTATATTCTAAATCGGCGTCTTGAATTAAAACAAAATCTCCCGTCGCTTCAGTAAAGCCCCTTCTTATTGCCGCACCTTTGCCTATATTTTTATCCACCAAAACTACCTTGTGCAGGTTAGCATATTGAGCCAGTATTTTTCTGGTGCCATCTCTGGATCCGTCATCAACCAGAATTATTTCCTTATCAAACCCAAGATTAACCGCCTCAACCGACTTGATCAATTTCTCAATTGTTTTCTCCTCATTATAAATTGGTATTACAATTGTTAGTTTCATCCCGTTAGAGATAGTGTAAACACCTACTGCCATCGTGCGGTGATATACATATCAAGTTTAACTTAACATAAAAGTCTTATTTACAAACCCGTTAGGGTTGTCTCTAGCGGGATTCATATTTAAATATTTAAATTTTTAAATACTGCCTTATATTGCTCTGCAATTTTATCCCAATCATATTTTTCTTCAACTAGTTTTCTGCCGTTTTCTATCAATTCCTTCCTTAAAATGTCGTTTTCAAAAACAATATTTATCTTACTTGCGATATCGGCCGGATCAAGAGAACAAAATAATCCTGTCTTTCTGTCTTCCAAAAAATCAGGTATACCTCCTACTTTCGTAGCAATTACCGGGATACCGGCCGCCATTGCTTCTAAAAACGCGCTTCCCAACCCCTCTGACCTTGCCGGCCTCACAAAAACATCAGCAATCTTTAAATATATTGGCAAATCACCATGACTAATTAGACCGACAAAGATAACATTATTTTGTAATTTTAAACTTTTGACTTTAAACTTTAAACTTTCTTTAAGTGGCCCGTCGCCGATAATCAATAATTTATAGGTAGTCGTTGGTCGTTGGCTCGCCTCGCTGGAGCTTTGACAAAGCGGGTCGTTAGTCATTAGTTTACTAAACGCTTCTACTAGTAAATCAAGGCCGTTTTTACTTACCAGCCTTGAAACACTGACGATTATCTTATCATCCGGCTTAATATCTAAACTATCTTCCAGGTCGGTGAATTCGCCATAACTGAATTGCCTGGAAAAATTTTTAAGATCAACGCCATTGGGAATCACCTCAACGTTGATATTTTTTCTAGCCCCAAGAATATAATTTTTTAAATACTGGCTTATAGCGGTAGCGGCATCGGCTTTCTTAATTATCAGCTTTCTGAAAAAATTTATCAAAATACCTTGCTTATCTAATCTTTTTCCTTCCTGCAATGTTATTAAAAATGGCAATTTTGGATAAAAAAATTTTAACAGCCATCCGGCTCCGGCCGCTCCCGATAGCTGAAAAGCGTGAATCAGTTTGTGTTCCTTTTTTTTCAATAAAGAGCGCGCCTTAAAAAAAACAGCCTGGGGTAAAAAGACTTTTGGCAAAAAAAAGTTAAACAAACTAAAAAATCTGCCCACCCTAAAAATGCGCACATTACCGATTACCTCCTCCTCTAATGAATTCTTATCTAATTTTCCGGTTATCAGATCAAATTCAAAATCATTAATTCTATCGGTAATATTTTTTATAGCCAATTCCGATCCGCCAATATACGGCAAATAAGCCGTTGATAGTATAAGAATCCTTGATTTTTTCTCCATTTTATGTCAATATAATGGCATAAATGGATAACAAAATCAACTATTTAGATAGCCAGACAATAAGCCCCAAAAAGAGGGTTTTATTTATAATTACCCAGTCAGAAATGGGCGGCGCCCAAAGATTTGTGCTGGAAATGGCGTTGTATTTAAAAAAACAAGGCTACGGCCTTTTAATCGGAGTGGGAATTGATGGCGGTGAAGAATTTTTAAAAAAATTAGATGACGCTGAAATAGAATATAAAATCATAGGTAATTTAAGACGAGATATTCATATTATAGGCGACATTAAATCTATATTTGAAATTCGGAAAATTATAAAAGAATTTAAACCGAATACTTTATTCTTAAATAGTTCTAAGGCCGGTTTCCTCGGCTCTCTTGCTTCAAAATTCAAAATTCAAAATTCAAAATTCAAAGTTATCTACCGTATCGGCGGCTGGGCATTTAATGATCCCTGGCCGGCATGGAAGAGAAAAGCATGGCTGATTTTAGAAAAAATCAGCGCTCCCTGGAAAGATATAATTATTGCGAATAACAAACAAAATTTAGATCAAGCAAAAATTCACGACATTAAACCGCGGGGGGATGTTGTATTGATCCATAACGGAATTGATATATACAAGCTAGAGTATTTGCCAAAAGAAGAAGCGAAACTAAAATTATTCGAGAGAATAGCCAAAAACTCAGGAAAAATATTTCAAGCAGATACGATCATAGGAACAATAGCTAACCTTTACCCGACCAAAGACCTGCCGACGCTGGTTCGAACAGCCGAGCATTTTAAAAACAATGACTCTGTCGTTTTTGTTGTTATTGGCAACGGCACTGAAAGACAAAATATAGAAAAACTTATTGAAGAAAAAGGACTGAAGCATAAAATAATACTCCTTGGCCAAATTCCGGAAGCAAAAAGATATCTGCCGGCTTTCGATATATTTGTCCTTCCCTCCCTTAAAGAAGGATTCCCCTGGGCATTAATTGAGGCCATGGCCGCAAAACTGCCAGTTATCGCTACCAAAGTCGGCGCAGTCGAAGAAATTATAGAAAACGGTAAAAATGGATTTATCGTTGAGCCGGGAAAACCTGAACAAATAGCGGAAAAAATAAAAACAATAATAGCCGATGACCACCTCAAGCAGGAACTGGGAATCCAAGCCCATCAAACGATTTTATTTAAGTTTCCGTTGGAAAAAATGGTCAAAGAAATTGAATCTCTCCTCTGATAAAACCCCGCCCTTCTAGAAGGGCGGGGTTAATATATTCTTTTTCTTTCTACCTATCTAGACAACCTGAATACATTTAGGACATTTGCGAAATAGTATTCATAAAATCTGGCAAACAATCCATTGGCCCGGCAGATTGATCCACTCCAGGTTCTGCCCAACTGCTGACAGTGGGCAACCATGTACGAATTATACATGCTAGATGTTGGCGGAGGCGAAGACGATTCAGCCGGCGGTGGAGAATATTCCGTTGTCGGATACGGTGTATAAGTAGATTCAGTCGTCGGATAAGGCGTATAAGTATAGGTACTGCCGGTACATGAGTTTGTCGCACTATCCCACCATTGACCGGAAGGACAAGAAGGTGGCGGAGTGTAGGTATAGGTAGATGTCGGATACGGACTATAAGTAGTGCTACCTCCGCAATCGCCAGGACACGAAACAGTAGTTTCGCCCGAATCGCAAACATAATTACCGCAGTATCCAGTAGAGCTGCTGCTCTTACACGAACTTGTTGCATAGTCCCACCACTGATTGGACGGACATGATGGCGGAGGCGTATATGTGTAGCTGGTATTTGATTTACATGTACTAGAAGAGTAGTCCCACCATTGGCCTGCCGAACAGGAAGGAGACGGTGAATAAGTCGTCGTACTTTGATAACTACTGCAAGAACCGAAATTGCTTACACTGGTGGAATTCATTGGCCCGCATTTAGTCGAATCACTATTAGATCTGCAATAGCCACCAGCATTATTAACGTAAACCAGATAAGATCCGCTTGGACAAGAACCGCTACTGGTAGGTGTGCCCGACGAACTTGGATAAGGAGAATAAGTCGGCTGTGTCGGACAAGAAATTGTACTTGTGCCGGAATAATTATAACAGGTACCGGAATAATCTTCCCGATCATTCATACAGAATCCGCCCGATTCGCCGTGATAATGATAACCAGATGGACAATTGCCGGTACCAATTGGCGGTGAATAGGTTGGATAAGGCGAGTAAGTTGTACCACCGCCTGAACAACCAGATATGGTTGTAGTATCGCCCTCTTTAGCTGATTTTGTCATTGGGCCGTCACAATAAACTCCCCTGCCGGATGAATCAGAATACATCCAATGACAGCCTGTGCCAAGAAGATTAATCAGTGATTGAGAACAACTACTGCCGCCGGGTCCTGATGAATAGGTTGGATATGGTGAATATGTTGCTCCACCACAATCTGACGGACACGAAGCATATGTCTCATTTGAATCACAGAAATTATTATTATTACAGCTTTGACCCTGATATCCGCTTTCACAACTACTCGGTGCTCCAAGAGATATACCATCTAGGCTAATAGAAGGACCTGTATTGGTTCCTTCATGACAATTAAAGTAATCTTTTTCACACCAAACTGTATAACCAGTACCAGCTCCATTTTTGGTTGCGTTTGGATAGAAACAACTATACATACCGCCGGCACCGCCGCTAACAGTCGGATAGGGCGAATAGGTTGGATATGGCGAAGGAGAGGTTAAAAGTGTGTCAGAACAAATAGGAATGCCAAATTCTTGCCAATTATTACTATCGCCTCCGCCCGATTTCCAACCATTAAAGTATTTATTCAAACAGTCATTATAAATATTACTAATATGGTTAGTGTACTCGCTGTCAGTTCTGCTAAGAATCGAGGAATATTGGGTTTTGCCGTCTTTGAATTTCCAGGTTTTATTTATCCAGCCGCTTGGCCCTGATGAATAAGTAGGATAAGGAGAGTAAGATCCGGTCGGATATGGTGAATAACTATAAGTCGGATAGGGACTATAAGAGTATGTCGGCGCTGGTTTACATGGCCCATCAATCCAACATCCGTTATCATTTCGATATGATTCCCTATATTGTCCGGCTGGACACTCTACATAATAAGGGCTGGCCGGACAAATCGGACCTGAAGGATACGGTTGTGGTGGAGTATGTGTTTCACAAACTGCTTTTGCTTTTACAAAATCACCCGACTGAATCGCGGCAAAACATTCTGGTGACGGACCAGCTGGTCCAGGTCCCGGACCTCCTGGAAATGGTGGTGGGTATGGGGGATAAAATGGCAGTGTTCCCGGTGGAGGGCTATATCCTGGACCTGGTTGAGTAAATCTTGGATCTTGTCCAGGAGGATATGGATACGGACCTTGGTCAGAGTATTGAGGATATCTGCCATCGGAAGGATATGGCCTGTATTCATTTGAGGTAACATTCGATGATTTATCTATGTTTTGATTATATTCTTGAAACCTTTGAATCGCCTCATCACCCCTGAAACCGGAAACACCCTGCTTCGCTCCAAAAGCAATACATTCTGGACCGTTGGTTGGATTAGAACAGTAAGTAAAACATTCTGCTTCTGATTTACAGCCGCCGGGACCACCCTCTTGGGAGAATACCTGTCTAAATTCATCTTTCCTTTGTATCATATTATCCCCTTCAGAAACATGTCTTTTAATATCATCTATAATAAAACCAGCCTCTCGCGATTGAGCAGCTAAGCCGAGGCTTTCGATCTTAGCTAAAGCCCTTTTAGAACCCTCAAAACATTTATTTCCAATGGTTGGATCTATACTCCCTCTTTCGCATTGCATTGGGTCGAATCCCATTTCCTCTTTCATTATTTGGAATATTTGACTGCCGACATCAAATCTTTCTTTTTCTTCATCAGGAATAAAGTCCCGACAAGCTGCAGGATTAGCTAAACAATCATTGAAATTGACATTTTGGCCCTTGTTGGCGAAAGATTCCATCAGCTTCAAACCTTTATCAACTTCAGATTGAGCAGCAAAACCATTTTGGACAGCAAAAGTACCACATGCTTTAGCTACATCTAATTTTCTTTGGGAAAATGCCTGATCGCAAGCATTTCTAATCTGGCCTTCTCCAACCAACTCTCTGCCATCCGGCAAAGTAAGAATGAATTTTTTTGAATAATAGTCTCTGACCTGATCAACCTGCTGATGAGCCGACTCAAGTTGTTGCACCCCTTGCGGTCCAAATACTTCAGTCGCTATCTGCTTACAAACCTCTGGAATACCGGCCCCTATAGAAGCGACGCTAGGATTTAAACAGTAATTACCGCAACCTTCAAGGGTATTATCACCACACTGATATTTACCAGACCTCAACCCTTCTCTAAGTACCAGGGTCGTATCAGAAAACTGATCAGCAAGAACTCGTCTATTTTCGGGTATATATTTCTGAACACGGCTATCTTTGGCCAATTTAGCGCACTGTCTTAATAATTCGATTGAGGCCGTATCCGGATCCATCGCCTCACAGTCCCTAAAGTCCACTCCCGCTTCCTTAGCCGCCTGAACAACTGAATTTTTTTCCTCGATTAAAGTAGCGGTTAGTTTAAAATCAGCAGCTAGGGTTGGATTTTTAATCTGGATTTTTTTAGCTAGTTCATTGGCCACTCTAATCAGACACTCTTCATCGGGACAACTTTTTATATCATCGAGAATCTTTCCCTTAACTTCAGTCAAAAAATCATTAACCTGCTCTTCCTCTTCTGGCGTATATAGATCATGCTTCTTGCCAATATCAGCGCAAATGTCCATATATTGCTCCTGGTTACATATATCTTTAGCTTGATCTTCTGAAGTTATCTCTTGGCCAGTGACGGCACTTAGATCCTCAATGGCAGCCTCAACTTTAGCCTCTTGATCTGTGTCAGTTTGGGCTTGAGCTATGAAAGAAAATAAAAAAGCCGATGCCAATAAAACACCGACTCCGAGAATAAATAGGGATTTAATATTAAATTTTTTACAATAAATTAAGTCCATAATTGTTATTTACTTTATAATAGAATAATAGAGACTAATCGAAAGGATTGAGAACTTTTTTAGCCTGCTCAAATGGGTTAGATTCAACACCTTCCAGAGGATTAGCGGCCTTGAACGGATTAGCCGCATCGGCCGCATCTTCAGCCGCTTTTTGACCCGCCAATTCTTGGGCTTTTTTGACTTCAGCTTGGGACCTGGCATAACCGACCCTATCTCCCACCCAATAACCCACAAATCCGACCACAATCGCAACCACGATTGTCAATAACCATAATTTGCTATTGTTCAAATTAAGAATCGCATAAAACCAAACCCATAAAAGTATTTTTACAGATCCAAATTTTAATGCGTATTAGATTATAATTAATCTAATTATAATCTAATTCAAAGAAAGGACAAAAATCATTTATCAACAGGCCCTAAAATTCTCCCAAGAGAATCACTTTAGACCCCTCAAATGTTTTAATAAAATCATCTGTGCTGATTTGGGGATCTTTAACTTCGTTAAAGTAACTATGGGCTTTTTCTCTTTCCCCTTTATTAAAATAGGCCCACCCAAGAGCAAATTTAAGTTGTTTTTGGAACGGATTATTCCCAAAGTTGCTCTCTATAACCTCAATCGCTTCTTCTGGCTTATCCAGACTAACTTTTGCCAAAGAAAGAAAAAGAACTTCTGACCAGCGCGGATAAATATTTACCGCATCGGTCAAAACTTTTTCAGCCGATTTAAAGTAGCCGTTTTCATAATATAAAATGCCCAAACTTAAATAGGCTCGCAGATAATCTTCCCTCAATCCTATGGCTTTTTTCCACGATTCTTCAGCTTTTTGGTATTGGCCTAATTTCTTATAATTCTGACCGGCTAAATTTAAAGTAGCAACATGATCGGGAGCTATTCTCAAAACTTCGTCCAATCTTTTTTCGGCCTCACCATAATCGCCACTTATAAAATCAAGATAGGCCCTGTTGGTTTGATTCACCACGCTATTGGGGGCCACGGCATAAGCGCTTTCATACAAAGCAACGCTATTAAGCCAGTCTTTGTTTCTATCTACGATAATAAATCCGTAAAAAACTAGAATTGTCGCCAATAAGACATAGCCTACCCTTCTTTCCAAGGTCGGACCTTGTAGTACAAGGTCCGACCTTGGTTTTAAGTAACTAAACAGATGGCCAACAATCATTGCTAGTCCCAGTGAGGGCGTATACATCAACCTTTCGGCCATTATGGTGCCGGTCTTAAAAACCCAGTTTGATATAACAAAATATGACGCCAAGAAAATAAAAATACCGGACTTTAACAATAAATTCCCGCTCCGAAAAAAGACAACGGCTAATAATGCAAAAATAGTAATGCCCAACAATGTTTGCGGGGAACTAAAAGGATTCTCAACTAAATGAATTTGGTTAAAGGAATAATCTGTCGATAAAGAAACCGGGAAAAATATTTTTTCAAAATATAAATAAAAAACCTTAAATGAAGTCCATAAACCGGTTAAAACGGGAACAAATTTAATTGGATTGGAGATGACGGTGGCATCGTTTTTTAAAAAGTATTCTCCCAGTGCGATATATCGCAAAATAGCATAGAGAGCCAAGGCCGGAATAAAATAACAAAAATTTTTTAAGACTTTCTTGAAATCATGGAAGCTCAACTTCCATTTGAAAGTTGAGCTTCCAAATAACTCTAAAAATAGAAAAATTGGTAGAAAAACTATAGCCATTTCTTTGCTCAATAATCCCAAAAAGAAGGCGCCGGCAGACAAAATATATTTCCGCTTGAGCGAAAACAATAATGCGCCCAAGGTAAAGAGCAGAGATAAAATTTCCGCTCTCCCCACAATTGATGTTACCGCTTCAACATGAATCGGCAGAAATATGAAAAATAAAAAACCGGCATAGGCCGCTATTTTTCCTCTTAATTTATAAAATAAAACAAAAATTAGATAAGATGTCAGAGCATGCAGTAGAATATTGACGACATGAAAACTAACCGATGAATAGCCGAATATAGAAGTATTGATCGAGTAACTGGCAATTGTTAAAGGACGATATAAGCCTGGCCGAGGTTGGTAAGCAAAATATGGAGTAGTAAAAGTTTCAAAAAATTTACTCAAATCTCCTATAAACGGATTTCCAACTATGACTATCGTATCATCAAATACAAATTCTCCGCCGATTCCATTGCCAAACAAAATAAAAGAGATGACTAGAGCCAAAACACCAGCCCATAAAAAATCCCCGTTCTTAAACATTAGAAATTAAGGTTGACCTTAACTTGACCAATACAATTTGCTTCCTTTATTTCCAAGTTACCTTTTACAAACTGGCCATAAGTAACAGAAGTGGTTAAAAGATAACTTTTTGCTATTGGTTTTTCCGGCAAACGAACCGTCAAATTCTGATATTCACCATCTGGCAATGGTAAACTCTCAAAAATATTTGGACCTACGGCTAAGTTATCTTCGGGACTAACATGCCACTTAATTAAACGCCCTCGGCTGTCTATATTTTGCCAGGAGATTCTGCTATCCAATGAAAGAAAAGAGTCAACGCTAGTAAACCGAACCTCTCCCCAGACTTGACAAGTAGCAGGACTTTTTATGCCATTAAGGCCGAGGAATGACTCCTCTGTTAGAGTTGGTTTTGGACTTGGTCTTGGTGTATAGGCTGGAGTTGGAGTAAGAGTTGGAGTCGGTTCAGGAGTAGCGCTTTCAATAGCAATCGGACTGGTATCCGGCTCTAAAGATTCACTTGATTTGTAAAAAAAGCTATATAAAATTAACCCAATACCTACCAGAGCTATTATCCCCCAAAAAATTAAGTTTTGTTTATCACCCATAATCTACTCATTTTATTAAAAATTAATTTGATGTCAAGCTATTTTAAATATTTAAACTTTTAAACCTTAATCACAGTCTAACAACATACTCTCCCAACACCCATCCTAAATCTTGCCCATCTTTCTGAATCTTATACCAGCCATCTTTCAAGTCAACAAACACAAACTCTTCACCGGGTAAAACTTTTGTTACTATCGATGAACTTGTAGAGTTGGAATTTCTTACATTCAACCAGGCAACCGAATCCACCACCTTAACTTTCCCAGAAACAACCGCCATGACCGACGGCGACACGGACAAACCCATAACTTTTCTATTATACATAGGGATTTGATTTACTGATGTATAGGCCGTTCCCTGCTTATACCAACCAAATTCATTGTTATTAATACAGAAAACTTTTTTGAAAAATTCAGGATCATCGGCAACGGCTTGAGCGCCAGTTGTATTCACCCAATGCAATATTCCGGTATCCTCTCCTGTAGTCTCTACGCCATATACTTTTGGATCATTGGTCTCACAATTCCTGAAAAGGCCGGAAGTCACAAGAGTATCCCTTGTCAAAGCTTTAGTGTTTTTAACCTTAGAAAATCCGCCCAAATGTCCGTAAAAACCGAATATCACAGGATTTAAGAATAATCTCTTATAACCCCAGCTATTTACAATATACACATCCGGATCATCAGAACCAGCCGCGCTTACGACATCGCCTTCTTTAAGATTTAGGGCAACTAGAGTAACAAAACCTCTAGAAACCGGGGTTGCTCCAGTTAAGGCAGGTGATGACGTTTCAGTTGAAGTTGGAACTGGAGTTGGAGTTGGAGTTGCCGTGGTTGTACTAGTACTGCCACCCACGCCTCCTCCAGCACCACCACCCCCCCCACCGCCAGAAGTACATGCAGAAGCATCAGGACTTATAACCACATCTTTGGTCGAGGAAACAGTAACAGTAAGTTGAGATTCACCGCCCGAACAACTATAGGTAAGTCCTGCATCATTGGTTAATTTATCAGCATCATAAGATCTAAACTTAAAAGTCTGGCCATTCGAGATATTTACAGTAATTGAACTGGTATTTACAGTTATCTGATTAGCCTCTGATTCGGCAACAATAGTGTAGTTGGTTGATACTCCATCGATTGTAAGATTAACTGTCGTATCTTGGGGGAAATATGCATCGCCGACAGCAAAAGCATAATTAAAGCTTGAAGAAAATAAAAATACTACAACAAAAAGCCATGGCCACGGCAAAAACTGCACGCCTGGGCCCCTACCCGTTATCTTTTTAAAACTTGCTAATTTCATTGTTAATTATTTATTTTTAGAACCTTGAATGGTCTGTACTACCGGCGAATCGGGACTAAGATTTTCCCAGAATAAGATATGATCCTTATTTATTATCATTTCATTTGTGGGACGATGCGGCTCAATTTGGCCTAATTTAACAAGCTGGCCGACAGAACCTTCACCTACCCTTACATAATAAACATCGGTTAAAAATAAATAATTCTGATCTTGGCTCGCCCTTTTTAAATGACCGAAATAAATTTGATCGTTATTCAGAAATACAGCCTGATAACTATCCGGATCAGCTAATTTTACAAAATCGTTACGATTTAAATTAATCTTTGCCGATAACAGGATGATAATCAGAGCTAAATTCACAACAACCAGAACTCCAACAGCAATAAATAAGTATTTCTTAATAATCTTAAGCATTTATATCGGCCTTCCCTCCTTTGGCCATTAACTATTATCTACAATCGGTATTATCAAATGTTCCCACTCCATTGCTTACGGTCAAGAATGTATAACCACTGCCATCATTATCTTTTATTACTATACATCCTCCTTTAGTACTAGATGAATTAGTAAACTCAATGCTTGATGTTGCATTATTACCCATGCCCGCCGCAAAGTTGCCCGATACCGAAGCTATGCCCGAGATAGAAGCCGTTCCTCCAACTTCAAGGGTGGCTTGGGTTTCGGTCCCCGAATTAATACCGAATCTGTTATTTCCTGTAACTTCAAAATTTGTTGATATTGAACCGCCAGCGCTAAAGAGAACAAAGCCATCAAATGCGGCAGAGCCGTTTACTTCGAAACCGCCTCCAACCATTAAGTCAGTAACACCAGATATTGTACCGACATGCGAGGTTGCAGTAGTACCAAATCTGGAATATGCAACACTAGCATTTCCTCCAACCTGAATAGTATTCTCGGTTAAGAAATAAGAAGCTGAAGCTGTACCCTGGAATTCTGCCGGTGAGTCAAAATACGATCTTAGATCAACTTCCAAGTTGCCCGATATCAAGAGATCATTGGTGGTAGAGATCGGAGAGTTTGTGGCAGTGTTTGTTCCAAACCTTGAATATGCAGCAGAACCGGTGGTGCCCCCGACCTGAATTGTATTGCCTGTAAAGAAGTAAGAAGCTGACGCAGTACCCTGTACCTCAAAAGTTGTTCCCGGAGCCTCATTGCCGACACCCACTCTATAGTTATTCGTATCTACATGAAGTACCGTAATTGTTCCGGCAGCATTCTGAAACCTAGCTGCCGTAGCAGATCCCGCGGTTTGAGTAAAAGTACCAGTAGTGCTCATATTAGTTCCGATGGTACTTGCCGCATATGTTATTGTAAAGATACTTAAAAACAAAAAAGCCGAGACTACGACCATTAAAAAATTGCGTTTAGCATATTGAGTTGCCATGCGTAAAAATTATTTCTAATATCCTTGTTAGGATACCAGAAAAAATTAATTAATTAATTATTATAACTAATTATACAACGAGGTACTAAATAGCTGCAAAATAAGTTATCCACATCCTAAATTTCTATGCTAAATATTCTTGTTTCTCTTAAGTTTTTAAAAAAATCTACTTCTTCGCTTAAAGTCGGATCCTTTAATTCTAGGAGCAACTCATTTGCCTTTGAATCATTGCCAGATTTTAAATAAGCAACTCCGAGAATAAATCTTAATTCAAACTCCTTTGGTATTTTACCAAACCTTTTTTCAACCAAACTAATCACTTCAGAATATTGCTCAAGGCCGACCTTATTAAATGCAAGCAGACTAATAACATTAGGGGTATTATAAATTTCTTGGGCTTTAAGAAGTATTTCTGCCCCAGACTTAAAATCCCCTTTTTGGTAATATGACACTCCCAAGCTTAAATATGGGTAAAGGTAGTCCGCTTGAGCTTGAATTGCTTTCAACCAAGACTCTTCGGCCTTCTTATCTTCACCATTTTTTCTATAAATTTGACCGGCCAAGTGCAATGTTGGACTGTTTTTAGGTTCAACCTCCAATGCTATTTGTATTTTTTCCAATGCTTCTTGGTTTTTGCCTTCTCTGAATAAAATACTGGCCATATTGGTTATGTTCACCACACTGTTGGGGGCTACAGCATAGGCGCTTTCAAAAAGATTCTTCTCGTTTAGCCAATCCCTATTCCGATCAATAACCGCATAACCATACCAAACTAATAAAATTAAAAATGAAAAATAAAAAATAAAAAATTTATGAGTGGGGTTTAATATTTTAGATTTTAAACCATAATTTGCAACTTTAAACTTTAAACTTTCAACTGTAGTTGCTATCAATATCACCAATCCCAGCGAGGGCATATACATCAACCGTTCTGCCATTATAGTGCCAATTTTAACAAACAGATTTGATACAATTAAATATGAGAACAAAAATATAACCGCGCCCAATCCAACCAAGTTGTTTCTTCTCAAAATAGCCAAACAAATCAGAGCAACAAATATTACAACCCCCGCCATCGCCTGCCAGGAGCTAAACAAATTATTTACTTCGCTAATTTGATTATACGAGTAATCGGACGAAAAATAGTCCGGATAAATCATTTTTTGGACATAGAGGTAAAGAACCTTAAAAGCCATCCGTAGACCTGGAAAAAAATCCATTTCTTTAATTGGATTAAAGAAAGAGTAGGCATTAGTGCTTATAAAATAATCAGATCCTAAAGCATAATAGCGAAGCCCTGCATAAACAATAAGGGGCGGGAGAAAATATGCTGTTTTTTTAATTAATTGCTTCCACTCTGTTTTCCTCCAAAAAAATTCAAAAAATATAAAAACGGGAATAAATACAATCCCGGTCTCTTTGCTTAATAGAGATAAAAAGAAAAAAATAGTGGCTATTTTGTAAGATCTATTCTGAAGTGAATAAAAAGCCGACAAAAAAAATAAAAGGGCCAAAATCTCTCCCCGACCGACAATTGATGTTACCGCCTCAACGTGAATCGGTAAAAACAAAAACAATAACGAACTGAGCAGTGGGTCAGGTACCTTTTTTGTCACAAAAAAAGTACCTGACCCCTTTAAAACCAAATAGACTAAGAAGCTGGCAATAACATGAAGCATTATATTAACAATATGAAAACCGGCCGGATTTCCCGAAAAAAGATGCCAATCGAAAACATAACTGGCAAAAGTCAGAGGTCGATAAAGCCCTGATTGCGGTCGAGCATAATGATAGGGATTTAAAAATGCCTTAAAAACTCCGGAGAACTCCTCAACCAATGGATTACCCACAATCACTGACCGATCGTCAAAAACAAATTCACCCTTAATGCCATTGCCAAACAGTAAAAAAGCAAGAATGATCAATCCACAGAAAATGAAAATATTATTTTTTAAAACTCTCATTCCTCAAATTTCTTAATAAGCTCCGTGATCAATTGGTCCGTTTCCGGATCAAATTGGCCGTATTTTAAACCATCCTGTAAATTTTTATAAGCAGAGCCATAATCGTTTCTTTCGATGTAAACCAGGGCCAAATTGTAATAAACTCTCTGAAGCTGAGGTTGAAGATTTTTTAATTTTTCAAGATAATCTGTCGCCTTGATCAAATCACCCTGGCTGGCATATATTACAGCTAAGTTCGGGTAGGGATAAGCAAAATTAGGATCAAGTTCGATGGCTTTTTCGAATACTACAACCGCCCCTCTTATATCTCCTTTTTCCTGTAAAATAGAGCCTAGATTAAAATATGGCTGAGGAAAATTATTCCCGCTTGTTTTTGTCGCTTTCCAATAGTACTCTTCTGCCTTCTCCTTGTCACCCTTATCATAATAAAGATAACCCAAATTATTGTTTATGCGAGCGCTATCAGGCTCATATTCCAGTATGTTTTCAAAGAACTTTATCGGATCTCCCCAAAGAATATTTCTTCTTATTGATAGTACTGAAAAAAATATGACGATACCAACTAAAACCACAATGATGAGTGTTTTAATTAGCTTACCTTTGGCCTGAAAAATTTCATACATAAAAAAAATAGCTAAAGTAAGGGGTCCCAAAAGAGCTAAATACAACCAGTGTTCATAAAGTTGGGCATTTATAGGAGTAATACCGGAAGTCATGCCTAAATTGACAAAAAACCAACCCACACCGAATATCCATATTCGAAAATTAAAAATCCTAAATCCGAAATCCGAAACTTGTTTCGAATTTAGAACATTTGAATTTAGAAATTGTTTAGAATTTCGTGCTTCGTGCTTCGGATTTTCTTTTTTATATAAGTATCTTAAAAACCCTAAAACCGCCAATAAAACTATAAGCGAAGCGGCGGTCAGAACATTCCAAAAATAAGTATAGATAGTAACGCTTCTTTCCATGTGCTGCCATAATGGTAAGGCCATAAGACCGGCGTAAACCCAAAGAACATTTAAAAAAGTATAGATTCTAACTAACAAACTTTGAGCATAAATATTGTTTTGAGAATAGAAATTAAGAGTATTCTCAAAATTAAGAATCGTTAATCTTAAAATTCCATAGGTAAAAACGATTCCAAAATAAGGCAAGACTTTTATAAAAGCTGTTTTAGTAGATTTTAAAAATCTTTCTTGAGAAATAAAAGAAATATAAAAAACCATCGCTAAAAACGGAAAAATAACCGCTGTTTCTCGGCTTAACAAGGCCAAGACTAGAAAAAACCAAGATAGAAAATTAGACGACATCGCAAGTCGTCTAATTTTGTCTGGTCTGCAACTTCGAACAAATAAATGCAGGGCCAGAAGCATGAAAAAAACATTAAGCGGATCACCCCGGCCAGAGATATAAGTTACTGCTTCAGTCTGAAGAGGATGAATAAGCCAGATTAAACTAACCCAGAATGGAACAAATTTATTTTTAAAAACAAAATATAAGAGGAGAAAAATAAGAATCGAATTGGCTATGTGAAGAACATTGCTTAATAAATGATAGCCTAGCGGATTTTCACCGCCTAAAATATAATTAACGGCAAATGTAAAAAGTAAAAATGGACGATAATAATTGCTACTTTGATTAATCCCGGCAAGGATGTTCTGGCTAAACCAATTTTTTACATTATCCCAAGAAAAGAAATGGACAAATCCATTATTCACGATCCAATCGGTATCATCCCAAAAAAGAGGATTGTTTAGATTAAAGGAATAAATAAAAAACCCAACAATAATTAGAATAAATATAAGTATTAAATTCTGTTGTTTTTCCTTTTTCAATTTTACTTTTTACTTTATCTAGAATCCTCTTAGAATTTTAATAAGCTGTCCCAATTCTTGAATTTCTTCCTGCGAATAAGAGTTCACCTCTCTATCGGCATATTCTCCAATTTTAGCCAAAAGTGCATTATCAATTTTCATAGTCTTATCTAAATCTCCCGTCGTCGGCCATTTAACGGCCTCGCGCATATAAAACAAGGCTTGTTTATTATTTCCAACATCAAGATTTATTAAGGCCAGGGATCTGTTAAAACTCCTCTTGTTGCGATCATAGATATCAAACTTCAGCGCATTATTTAAAACATCTTCGGCTTCGCCAAATTTCCCCTCCTTCCAGTGAATCTGGGCAAGAACATATAGGGCCGAGGGGTACTCATCAGAGATGCTAAGAGCGGCCATAATTTCCGCTTTGGCTTTTTCAACATTGCCTGATAAGAAGAATCCTTCAGCCACATTAGTCCTGGTCCATGCGCTGTTCGGCGACTTTTCCGAAGCATAAACAAATAGATTTTGGTCGTTGAGCCAAACTTTATTCTGGCCAGATATAATGAAAGAATACCACGCCAAAATAACAATACCTAAGCCATAAATATATCTTTTTAAGTATTTAAATTTTGAAACTAACAATTCTAAACTAATAGCCGCTAGCATGGTTAACCCAATCGAAGGAAAATACCACCACCTTTCAGCCATTGTGCCGGTGGTAATAAAAAAAATATTAGATATGACAAGATAGGGGGCTAGAAATAAAATAATAGCAAATTTTATGTCCCCTCTCTTTGATTTATAAAAAACGCAAATAAGAACTAATAAAAAGAACAGCCCGATAACTGACCGCCACGACAAAAAAATATTTGAAACAATCGGTATTTGATTAAAAGAATAGTCTGGCGATAGATCAACCGGATAAATTGTTTTTCTTAAATATAAGTAGAGATGCGAAAGAGCGGTAAAAATTCTCTCTTTAGGTGAAACAAAGGCCAAAGGACCAATAATAGGATCAACGAAACCATATCCGCCAAAAGCATACCGGCCAAGGGCGAGAAATCTAAGAAAAAAGTAAAGAGGCAGGCCGGCAACATAAATCATACCTAATCGAAAAACTTTCCCCAAGTTTCTGTACTCTATTAATAGTAAAGTGCCAACTACTAAAATAAACGATATAAAAGCATCTCCCGAGAACAATGCCAATAGGAAAAAGGTTGAGCTGATCCAATATTTTTTATCAAAAAGGTAATAAATAGAAATTATAGAAAATAGAGTTCCCAAAAGATATACTCTGCCGACTACGGACATGACCACCTCGCTATGAATGGGCAGAAATAAGAATAAAATTGCCGTTAAATAAGCAACTCTTTCGGTAGAAAATTTTCTTACAAGGTAAAAAATAAAAACTACATTAAGGGCATATAACAGTAGGTTTACAATCCTAAAACCAATAGGACTTTCCGAAAAGATAGCGTTCAAAGCAAATGAAATTGATGTTAAAGGACGATAGTTCCCGGCCCACTGGCCTCCCGGATGCCATGACGAAACCAGAATCTCGGGTATATTTTTTACCCCCTTAAGCAAAACTCCTTTTTCTATAACCGAATGGTCATCAAGGGTAAATTTCCCACCCAAACTCGGCCAAAATAATACAAAACTTACTGCAAGAACCGCTGAAAATAAAATATAGAATTTCTTATATTCTGAAAAAAACATACTATGATCGGTTTATTGTTTCGATTCAAGTTTATAAATAACTCCGGCTGCATCGTCTGAAATATACAAATCTCCGCCCGGACCAAACTTTAAATCAACCGGCCGGCCATAAACTTTTTTCTTGTTCTCACTCAACCATCCAGTTATAAAGTCAGAAGTTTCGGATAACTTGCCATCCTTATCTATTTTAAACCTGACTAGCTTGTACCCCGTTGGTTCACTTCTATTCCATGAGCCATGATAAGCAACTAAAAGATCATTCTTCCATTGGCTTGGCCATCCAAGCCGTCCGACATCGGATGTCATACTGGCATCCGATGTCGTCAATTGACTGGGGATAAAAACTAGCCCAAGCGGCGCTGAATGTGCTGGTAACTCTATGGCTGGGGCATCGGTCTGATCACAATCCATAGGAACATCTATCCTCTCAAATTTTTGAGGATTAAATGTCTCATCTTTAACTTTATTGCCATAGCAGAATGGCCAACCGAATCGTCTTGCTCCAAATTTATGTTCTTTAGTGGCGGCACGGATAATATTTACCTCATCAGGCGGTAGATCATCTCCCAACTCATCCCGACCCATATCTGTCGCCCAAAGCTCATATGTCTCTGGGTGAAGAGTCAAAAAAACAGAATTTCTTAAACCTCCGGCAAACTCACCGGTAAACGTACCTTCGGGATCAGACTCTAGTATGGCCCCCCTCTTCCAAGTAGTTTCCTCACAGACATCGCAAGATGAACCAACAGAGATATATAGTTTATTCCTGTTATAAAATCCTCCTATTATCTTTTGACCAATCAAGTCGAGATCTCTTGTATTGGGCCCAAATAAAATCGTGCGAGTAAAATGTCTGCCACCAGGCGGAAGAGTAGCAATATTCACACCAATCTTTTCGGTTACTTCCCCACTATTAACATCGTACGGGTATCTCGCTACTTGATGAGTCTCTGCAATGTAAAGATAGGTGGTCTCTCCCTCAACAAAAAATGCTAAGCCATGAGGCAATCTCAAATTTTCAATCAAGATATTTTTAGTTTCAAAATCTCCGTCTGCATCTTTGTCTTCCAATATTCTAACTCTTCCGGCCTTAGTCTCACTAACCAGCATTCTGTTTCTAGGATCAAAAGCCATAACCCTGGGGTTGTCTAAATCTTTGACAGCAACTGAAATTTTAAAACCTTCGGGTACGGTTAAAAATCCAAGGCCATCTTCGTTGGTATTGATCTTAGGTTTAGCGATTGGTGGACCTTCGATCTTGGGAACATTATATCCGACTAGCCTTTTGATCAAAGCAAAATCCGTCCAAAACAAATATATGGCAATAACCGCTATAAACAAAACAAAACCTAAAATGGCTTTTCTCATAAGCCAAAAATAACAAAGAATCCACCAAAAATCAATCCGATATCAGAGCATTTAACACCTTACGGGTTATAGAGCCAAAGTAACCCGATACCGGCTTAATGCCATATTTCTCCTGAAGTCTTTTGACGGCATCTTTAGTAATACGACCGAAGTAACCGGTAATCAAATCGGCTGAATAACCAACTTCATTCACTAGTAAAGCTTGGAGTTGTTTTATGTCGATACCGGTGAGTCCAAAGTATAAATCTCTGGTAAATGTATTTGAGGCAAAAGAAGAATTGGGATTGGCAGTAGCTGTTTCTCCCGACGGACTCCATAAGAATTGACTGCTCGCAACACTCGCAAAATTTAAGGTAACCTGACTACAGTGTTGGCCCAAAGAATATTTTACATATGAAGAAGCGTACTGCTTTCCAAACTGATCTGTGAGAATGATACTGGTACCGGTGTTTATCGGGTAGAGAGTGCTAAATCCATGGCTTGTTTTATAAAGACTATTTCCGCCTCCTCCACTGCCATTTGCAAACTTGGAAGTAAATTTTACAGGAATATCTGACACTAAACTGAAGCCTGTGACAGGCCAAACCAAGAAATCTCCAATATCAGCCACATTATTTATAGGTTGCACGGTTCTTGTGGAAATACCCGAGTAATTACCACCGGGTCCTTGCACTCTCACATAATCGACACTGCCGGTTGACGTTTTTTGGATTGAAAACTGCGACTGATCATAGCAAGCCTGGCTATTGATGTGAACATTGTTGACATATGTAGCTGAGGCATTAGCAATATCATCTTCTGTGAGTTGTATTTCAAACATACCATTTGATTTTAAATAAAAATCTCTTCTGGTGCTGCCTTTCCAATTCCAGATTAACATATTTGTGCTAGTTACCGGCTGGTTGGTTACGGCATTAACCATTCTTCCTCGTATTGTCAGCGTCATAGTCGTTGGAGTTGGTGTTGGTGTAGAAACAGCAGTGGATTTAATCTCTAACATTTTGGTAAAAGTATCATTATTAGGATAGGGGTCTTTCGGATAGTTAATGCCGTCAACTACCCCTAAATAGTTAATGTTACCGACCATTTTATAAATTCCGGCCGGATAGTTAAGAGTTGTTTCCGTCAATCTTGGCGAGAACATGTCGCTGTAAAATTTAACCGTTATTGTCGCCCCTGGATCTACAATACCTATATAACCAGTGGCAGGACTATAAATAATTTTACCGTTAGGGTCGTAGATATTTAATCCCGCGGTCGGGTTTGTTATCGGCTTTTGACCGACATTTTTAAAGACAACGTCAACAGTAAAGTCCTTATTGGCCTCCGGGATGGCGGGATTAGGAATTACATCTATAACGGAAAGGTCGAAAGTTGAAGTTGATATTGGAGTTGGTGTGGGTGTTGGTGTGGGTGTGGGTGTTGGTGTGGGTGTGGGTGTTGGTGTGGGTGTGGGTACCGCAACTCCTGCTTTTCGAGCAAGATGCTCTGGTCTTAAGGCTTCAACACTTGAAAGATCCGGCCAGCCATAGTTATGATCTTTGCGGCCATAATAACTTGACCCGTCTTCGCTTATCCAATAATACCAATTGGATACTGAGCCATCGGGATTTTTATTTGATCCTGTTGCAGGCAGATATATTTTTCGTTGTTGATCATTCTCATCGAAAAGAACGATATCTACTTGGGCAGTATTTGGCCAACCAAATTCAACCCACACCGGCTCTAAGATGCCGGGATTTAGTCCCTCGTACCATTTTCCTTGGTGGTATCCGCCAAGATTATATTGCGCACTCACCTGATAAACACCAAAACTCAAATTCGCAACATCATAGGGGATGACGCTTTCTATCTTTAGAATATCTTTCAGCACCATGGGCTTAATTAAATAAATCCCTGTTATGGGCGTCGGTGTCGGAGTCACTATCTCTGGCTTGGGGGTGGGTACGAGAAAACCAGGACAAGCCCCCTTTGTATCTCCGTGCTGAAAGTGGGCATCCAGTGCTTCGGGTGCAACTCGTACTGTTTGAAATGTTTTTGGATCACTAGATGGATGATGACAAATAACAGGGTTTTCAACTTCTACGCTACGATTATATTGAGGGACTTCTCTTAAGGCTTTAAACTCGTTTCCTCTCGGATACCAGTTAAATTCTTTTCGATTGATGCAGAAGACCTTTTTAAAGAAATCGGGGTCTTCCTGAACGGCCTGGTCGCCGGATTTATTTATCCAATGGAGCCGGCCCATGTCCTCGCCTTCCACGCTTGTCCCAAATACTTTTTGGTCATTGTCTTCACAGTTTCGGAAAAAACCGGAAGTGGGGAAAGAGTCTCTGACCTCGGGAGTAACCAGTTTAATGTTAGCAAATCCGCCTAAATGAGTATAAAACTTAAATATCTCCGGATTTAAGAATAATCTCTTGTAGCCTTGTTCATTGATAATATATACATCAGGATCATCGGAAAAAATGGCGCTGATTAAATCCCCTTCTTTGAGGCCGAAATCAGAAGGTCTAGAGGCAAAAGAAAACCTTGTACTGAATAATAGTGTAATGAGAAAAACAAAGATAAGATACTTTTTAGTCATGTCCATTTGATTATAGCATTGATTATAGTAAATCCTGACATAGCTTATCAACAGTTTACCTTCTACCCTTCCACCACTTCTCTTCTTTAAAATACTTTCGGCCTAGCTCTTCCTCTGAAATTGCTGAAATAAAGTCGCCTGCCTTCTGATAGCACTCCGCCAGTCGAAAATGGGCACTGCCTAATTTATTATCTATTTTAATCAGCTCTTTGAATTGATTAACTGCCATCGGACAGCTGCTTAGCTGCTGATAAATTAATCCCAAACGATAACGCGCTAATAATAGATCTGGCTGTCTACTGATCGCTTCTTGGTAATTTTTAACCAAATCCGGAATTTCATCTGGATTATATTTTCTTAAAACACTTTCAACCAAATCATTAAAATACTTTATATTCAGCCCATATTTTCTTATTATCTCGTCATTACCGCTCCCTTTACGAACAAAAATAACTCCGAAGTTGTCCCAATAAACCAAGGACCAATCATCCTTGAGAGAGATTACATAGGATAAGATAGTTCAAGGCTAGGAGATTGCGGTAACCATTCATGGTTTATCCACTCTTTGCCAAAATTAGTAAACAACAGAATATCAGTTTTAGGAAATAAACCATTCTCAAACATGATCTCCCCCATTCTCAAATGAAGCCAAAAATCATTATCCCCGACGTAGGGAATTAGAATCAAAAATATAGCCGCTAAAAAAATAACTTTACGGGAACTCATAGATAAAGAATGACTGACCAATTCTATCGACCGGCTCATAGCGGTCCCGCCAGTTTAATCGTTCATCTTCATATACCTCGCTTGCCAACTTAGTTCTGACTAATACATGAGTATTAATGGCATATCTGCCACTCGGATTGAGCCACCAGCTTTCTTTAAGACTCAACGGCAAAATATTTTTAATACCGTAAAGCTTGCTAGAATTTACAAAAGTATCCCACGCATATGCCACTTTCAAGTCTGGATATTTTGTCTGATATTCGGCCAACCTCTTTAGGTCATAACCCCACTCGATATTTGAATCATCTAAATACTTATAGCCGTTCTTAGATCCACCGACTAATTCGCTAAAATAAGGGAGATAATCGGGATAAGCACTTATCGAAGAAAAGACATACCAAACAAACAAAGTTAAAAGTAGAAAATGTAAAGTTGAAAGTGAAAGTGTAAAGTTGAAAATTTTGAATTTTAAACTATAACTTTTAATATTAAACTTTAAACTCTTAACTATAGTCGCTAGCCAGCCGCCGACGAACAAAATCAGAAACGGATAGACAACGAGAACATACCGAACCCCGATATTATGAGCCTTCCGAGCAGTTACAAATAGAAACAAAGCAACCGGTAAAAAAATAAATAAACTGCTCAAGAGATTGAGGCCGGATTTTTTATAATATATCAAAGATCCCAATAAAACTACGAGAAACGGAATTGGTGTCTTGATGGCAAACGCCTCCAAAAAGTAATACCACCATCCGCCCTGATCGAAGTTTCCATTAAGATAGTAGTAATAAACCGTATTGCTATCGGCATAAACTGTCTTTAAACCTTCACGGTAGAATAAAGGGTCTGAAGGAAAAAAATATAAGGCCCAAATAACAAGATAGGCTAACCCATAAATCGGCAATATGATTTTCAATAACAAGTTGAGCTTAGACAACCAGGCCGAACCTCTATATTTTTGAAGGATATAAACTGAGATCAGAATAAGAAATATCGGCAGTAAAAATATTGCCAAAAACTTAGATCCAAGGGCAAAGCCTAAGTTCAGTCCGCTATAAACAATACTCTTTTTATTCTCATTTTCAGTAAATTTCCATAGATAATAAAGCGAAATAAAAGAAAAAACGGCAAGACCTAAGTCTGTTGTAACAAATTGGGAATGGGCAATAATATTCGGCATAAGGGCATAGATAAAAAGCCCAAAGATACCGGCTTCATAACCAAAAAGTTCTTTACCCCATATAAAAATATACCAACCCAGCAGAACAGATAACAGTATCATGGGGATCCGTCCCCAGAACATTACCCTATCAACGCCGTTAGCGGAGAGAAAATTGACGCCAAATTGCCACTCCTTTATCTGGGTCCCAGTTAAATTTAGATCAGAAACATCAAACTTTAAATCCAGAAATAGAAGCGGAAAAGCAGCCAGTATTTTAATTAATGGGGGGTGTTGGGGATTCAGCTTAATCTCACCGGTTTTAAGATATGAGTATCCGCTTGGCAAATGAGTAATTTCATCAGTCGCCGGACTGAAATTCTGCATACTCAAAAATGGAATCAAGAATACTAAAAATAGCAGAGAGTAAAGAATTAAATTTTTTAATTTTAAACTATCATTTTCCATTTTAAACCTGAAATTTTTAACTTTTTAATATTCACTGATCTTAAAAACCTTCTGGCTTAACACCTTTTTGAAATAATCTTCTATACTCATACTAGTATCCTTAACCTGATTTAAATAAAACTCCGCCTTGGCCTTATCTCCTTTTTTCAAGTATCCTAGACCGAGAACAATCTTTAATTCCCGCTTCTCCGGGTTAGTCCCAAAATTACTAATAACTAGATTAATCGCCTCATCATACTTGCCCAGGTTTATTTTAACAAAAGCCAGTGGAAAAGCCCGGCTCCATAATTTCCTCAGCTCAAAACCCTTAGTAAAAACAGCTTCAGCTTTATCAAGCTGGCCAGTATCATAATAAAGAGTACCGAGACTTAAATAAGCTATAGCATAATCGGAATCTAACTCAAGCATTTTATTCCATGACGATTCGGCCAATTCTAAATTACCTAATTTTTTATTGGCATTGCCAAAAAGAAAAAGTGCCGGCACATGGTCGGGAAATATTTCCAAAGCTTTTCCCGACCATCGACTTGCCTCTTTATAATCATTCCCATCGAAAGCAAGAAAGGCCATATTCGTCAAACTGACAACGCTATTAGGACTAGCGGCATAACCGCTCTTGATAAGCGTAGATTCGTTTTTCCAGTCACGGTTTCTATCTATAATTACAAAACCATACCAAGCTAATAAGATACAAAGCGAAAAATATAAAGCGAAAAGCAATAAATTAAAATTTAAAATTTTTACTTTTGAGTTGTTATGTTGCGCTTTTAGTTTTAAGTTTTCCACTACCATTGCCCCCAAGATCACCAATCCAAGCGATGGAGCATACATTAGCCGTTCTCCCATTATCGTTCCGATCTTGATAATCCAGTTTGAAACTAAAAAATAAGTAAGTAAAAATACCGCCGCTGATAAACCGTAAATACTGTCTCTTTTTTTCACCGCCAAATAAATTAATCCCACTAGAATAGTTACCCCAACATAAACTTCATAATGAGTAAATGGATTTTTTATAATCGGAATCTGATTGAAAGAATAATCAGAAGAAAGCTGGTAGGGCGCAACGGTCTTCAGCATATACAAGTAAAAAACTTTTAAAGAGGTCCACAATGATTGGAAAAATGAAGCGAACTTCAACGGGTTATATGCCATCAAATGATCAACACCCATAAAATAATTTCCCAAAGTATAATATCTCAAACCTGCATAAATACCGACCGCTGGAACAAAATATAGAAAACTTGAGACTATTTTGCCTAATGACTTATGCTCTCTATATTTCCAAAAATAAAGAAATACCAGGAAAAAGCCGGCAGCTGTCTCCTTGCTTAATAAGCCCAAAAGAAGCGCAGCCGATGCCCACATATATTTTTTATCTAAAACAAGAAGAAGAGAAACAGTTGAAAATAAAAATGATAAAAGCTCGGCCCTGCCGACATTCGCACTTACTGCTTCAGAATGTATTGGCAGAAACATAAAAAGAGCCATGGCAATATAAGCTGAGCGTTTACTAACCAGCCTTGAAACAATAGTAAAAACAAGAAAACTATTGATGGCATTTATAAGAATATTTACCAGATGAAAGCCAAAAGTTCCGGAACTAAAAACTTTATTGAAGTTGTAGGAAGCAATTGTAAATGGACGATATAATCCAGCGTGAGGCTGATTGTAATAATAAGGGCTAGAAAAAGCTTTAAACAGGTCGATTAAATTACCCCTTACCAAAGGATTTTGCAAGATAACCAATTTGTCATCAGACACAAAATCACCATTAATCGAATTGCCGTATAACAAAAAGGAAAGAGTAAGTGATACGGCCAATATAATAAATTTTTCCCTGTGAATAATCATAATACCTTAAAAATTATAGTATTTTCTTTTTCGTTCTCATACACTTTCTTAAAATTTTCCGTATCTTCTCCCAGATAACTTGAGAATCTTTGTTTATTTATTTCGGCAAAAACATAAGAAGCATGGAAGTCATTTCTTAATACATCCGATATGGCTTCAATGTTTTCCGATCTGCACTGTTTAGGATCGTAACCGCAAGTAATACCGCCCATATTGCCTAGGGCCATATCGTCCAATTTCCAATACAGTTTTTTATCATTTTCATTTACCGCCATATTATACAGTTTCCAATACAAAGTTTTATCATACTTTAAAAGAAAAACTGGGTCCATCCCGTTGATATAATAGTTGTCCTGATTCCAGAAAAAAAGAAAAGGGAAATAACCCCAATTCAAATAGAAAACTATGTCTTTCTCGTTAGTATTCTCCTTAAGCCATAAGGCCGACTCCTTGAATTTGGCCGGTGAGTGAGAGGAGCTAGAATTGGTATAAACGAGATTGTAAACTGAAAGGCTAAATAGCAGAGAGAACGAGGAGATTATCACAAAACTTTCTTTAATAATTTGGGATTTTCTTTTTAAAAAAGGGGGCACAGACAAAACCGATCCGGTAAAAATTATTATAAATAAGCCCAGCTGATCTATCGCCCTCTTTGCCGTTGAGTACATAAATGCGGAAAATACAATCAAGGCCAGCGAACTTAATAAAATAATCTTTCTATCGATATCGACAGATTCTTTTTTATATTTATATATACGCCATCCTAGATATATTAAAGCAATTATAAAAACGGCAAAAAACCATTTCTGATCATATACGCCCTCCCCGGTTGGCGGTCTTAACTCTGCTCCGATAATTTTAGCAAGCTCGTGATTTTTAGAAAGATATAGGTCAACTACTTGAATATAAATTAATTTTAAATTTGCCAATGGATGCGGACGGGCCAAAAGTCCTGCTGCTATTCCCCCAAGAAAAGCTGCAAATTTACGAACATAAATCTCTTGGTTATTCAACCGCTTAACAAGAATCAAAACACAAACCGCTATTATCGGAAACCAAAAAACAGAAGAGTGCATCCAGCTTAAAAGAAAAGAAAAAATAAAAACCAACATGGCCGAACCTCTATAAAAAAAACTAAAAATTAAAGCCGTAAGACCCAACGACAAGGGATGCGGCCTCATCATCATCATTCTTGTCAAAATTGCGGGACTAGAAAATAAGAAGAAGGCCACCCATAATTCCGGAAACTTTATGTTTATATTTTTAAAAGCCAAATAAAAAGAAACTAGGACTAAAAAGGTTATAGAAATTCCCGCTATTTTGATAGAAAATGCAAGATCTTTTATATAGGTAAATGGAATCAAAAACACATGAAATCCATACCAAAGATCAGCGCCCATTATTCTAATTGCCGAAAACTGTGTCCAGGGAAAAGAAGAATCAAAAATACCATTTGTCTGGTAAATCCAGGCATGACGAATATGATAAAGACTGTCCGGATCAATTATATTTTCAGATCTTAAATTGACATATACTGATATGCCTAGAAAAAATGACAATATTAGTAATAACTTAAGACGATTTGTCATTTTAATTCCACTTTTTTCATTTTTATTGTCCTAAGAGTAGCCTTGGCATTCTGATTATCGGGATCTATGTCTAGCGCTTTGATTACATTCTCTTCCGCGGCAGCAAAATCTCCAAGGTTGGCATTTATTATCCCTAAAGTAAAGTAATTATTAAATGTTTCAAAACCCAGATCAATCGCCTTTCCCAGATTTTGGGCAGCCTTCTCCTGGGTTTTAGGATCGTTCATTGTTACATAGGCATAGCCCGCGCCCTGATAACCATACGGATTACTTGGTTGATTGGAGATCAAAAACTCAAAAACATCCGCTGATGACTCCAGCCACCTGAACCTATATAATGCATTACCGAAATTGATAAAGGCATTATCATCTTTCCTGTCTAGCCCGCCAAGAATGCTCAAAACTTTTTCCCCTATATTTTGTTCGGTGATCTTATGTTTCTCTATGGTTATCTTATTTTTATCGTTGTTTTTTAAGAAAATAACAACAGCGTCGTTGAAAAATACCATAGACCATCTCTTATCTTTGCTTATTCTAGTCAAAAATTCATCCGCCCATTCCGTCATATCAGTATGAGCAAAAAATATATAGTTAATGTTGTATTTTTCAGACATTTCTAGCCAGACTTTTTCATCACTTTGCATCGGTTTATATATATATTCAAAAAAATCTGCGGGATAAGCTTCGGGCCTGCCATCAATAAATACCCTAAAGGGGTCAGGTACCTTTTCGACAGGGTACCTGACCCCTTCGAACTGCCAAGCCAAATAACTGCCAATATCAAAATTATTAAAAACTGGTCCGTCAATTCTGTTCTCTTTTATAAAATCAGTTCCATTTTGGGCTGCGTTTGATATCCCCAATCCAAACTTCTTTGCCGAATCAAGCCAATTATAAAATCGGCCGCTAACTATCAAATAAATACTGCCTATCAAAGTCAAAATGATCAGAAAATATAATGATTTTTTTAAATTGAAAATTGAAAATTGAAAATTGAAAATTTCCGATAGATTGCCCGCCATAACCGGCCACAAGCTTAGTGCATATAGCGAAATGTTCCTCTGCATTTTAAAAGACAAAATTACCATTATTGAAACTAGGATTATATCGAAAAATCTTTTTTTAAACCAATAAGTTTTTCTTACTGTAAAAAAGCTTAAAATGAAACTCCCAACCAAAATAAACAGGGAGATTAAGAATAGTTTATCCTGTGGTGCCCATTGGCCAAAGTATTTTGCCAGAAAAAATAAAGAACTATTTTCCGCTACGCTATAACCGTAATTACTGAAAACTTTAAAAGGATATAAAGCTCCGTTGATAAAATTAGGATTAACAAGATTAGCCAAGATGATAGATATAAAAATTTCAATTTTCAATTTGAAATTTTCAAACTTTTTATTCACCAGTTCATCGATCAAAAACAGGAAGTAGATTATCGGTCCGATAATAAAATATATATGAAGATTGACCCAAAATACTTGTAATATCGGCAAAATCCAAAGTGCCGACATCGCAAGTCGGGGATTTTTAACTTGTGATGTCAAAATTTTAGCCCGATAAATTATAAACAAGTAATAGGCAAATATAAGATAACTGAAAATTTCCGGCCGAGGTTCAGTCCGGGCCGAAAATACAAAAATAGAGACAATAAAACCGAAAACAACGGCAAAAATATTATGCTTTCTCACCGATAAAAACAAGATCAAATAAGCTACTAAAAGAACAACGGCCTTAAATATAATTACTAACCTAAGGCCGGTAATCCAATCCCCGCCAAGAGAATATATTCCGTAGAAAATAACCTCGCTTAACCAATGATGATTTATAAAGGGGAAATCGGGCGCCGTAAAAGAGAGCAGGTTGGTTTTAGGCACCTCTTTCGTCTCCCATATTATTTTACCTAGCCCAATATGTCGTCCAATATCAGCATTTATAGAGGTTAGACTGTGGATAAACAATAATCCGGCTAAAATAAAAATTAATACAATGATAATCCTAGAGAATATACTCATCGAATCATAAACTCTTTTGTAGCGCCGTTTCTTTTGCGTAAATTTCTATTATTTTAAGAATCTGGGGATGTAAAGTCTCGGCAGTCTGCCGTTTTAAAAGTTCCTTGATGTGGGCTATTGCTTGGGGGTGTTTGTTCTGGACAAAATATAAAACTGCGAGATCCTGGTGAACTAAAATATAATCGGGATTAATTTCAAACGCTTTTAAGAAATTTACTTCTGCTTCTTTTAAGTTTTTATTCTGCCCATATATCCTGCCCAAACTATGATAGGCAACAAATGATTTAGGATCAATTTCTATTTCTTTCTCAAATTCTGTCTTGGCCTTATCATATATCTCCTGATCAAGATAATAGAGGCCTAACAATAAGTGAACTCGCTTTTCCTTAGGATTAATTTCAGTTGTTTTTATAAATTCCGCCTCAGCTTCTTCCAACTTTCCATCCATCAGATAAGCAGTTGCTAAACCATTGTGGGCATCAGACGAACTAGGCGAATCAGCAACCGCTTTTTGCCAAAAGGACATTTTATCTTTATAAGCACTGCTATAAATAAATGACAATGAGGAAAATAAAACAATAACCACCAAACCCGGAACTAATACTTTTAGTTTTTTAAAATCAAGCTTCTGGATTAAATCGGAACTCGCAAAAAATATAAGTATACCCATTAAGGGTAGATACAGCCGATATTCAAAAAATATCATATTATCTGGCATATTGTAGCTAACTAAAGATGGCGCTAAAAGTGCTACAAACCAGATAAGGCCCAAAGTGCCAAGACTAATAAGTTTTATTTTGGCAAAGATCCAATACAAAACTAGGACGGTTAAAGTAATAAAACCGTATATAAATAGAGAGTTCTCTAAAACAGGAAGTCCGGTAAGGTTAAATGGTAAAAGTGTTTTGCCCAAATATAAGATAGCCGCCGAAGAATTAGACCAAAGAACATTTAACATTTCAAAAAAAGACAAATCATTAATTTGAGTAATTATACTTTTCCTTATAAAAAACCAAGCTACTATTATAAGAACTAACCCCGAAGATACGGTAACTAACATCTCACTTCCTTTTTCATTTCGATGCATAAGATAGTAAAAAAATAAAATTGGAAGCAAGGCAACGGTAGTTTCTTTGGTAAAAATAGCTATTCCAAAAGACAAAAAAACACCAATTAAATAGTACCAATGTGCTGTTTTTAAAAACTTGATAAAAAAGACAAGAGATAAAAGAACAAATATGGCAAGAATGGCTTCTGTCCTACCCGGTATCCAAACAACCACCGGTATTACCGCCGGATGGACAGCAAATAGTACCGATGATAGTATCGATACTGACTTTTTTACACCAAGCTCGCTCAAAAACCAGAACAACATGATTACCACCAATATATGAAATAAAATATTACCGAGATGATAAGCCAGTGGGCTTGAACCAAGTTGACTATTGAGCATAAAACTTAAAATGAAAATCGGCCGATAATATGGCGCTACAGCGCTGGGATAATTGATATCGTGTTTAAAAACTTCTAAGAAATTAGATATATCGCTTATAAAAAATCTGTTATTAATCAGTGGAATTCCCTCGTCAAACTGAACATAGTCAAACCAAATTGCCCGCCCGAAAACAGCTAGAACAATCACGACCAATAAACAAAAAACAGCCCATTTACTGTTTAAAAACTTAGTCATTAACTATTTTTATCAGATTTGGCTTGCGATGTCAAAAATCCCATCCCTCGACATCAGATGTCCCTTTGGACATCTGATGTCGAAACATTCTTTTCCCCAAAACCAAACCCCGCCCTTCTAGAAGGGCGGGGTAGGTTTCAGCTATCTCTATGGCTCTTTCGAGTTGAGATTTAGTCGAGTTTGCTCAAGAGTTTATTGAGCGGTGAACTGATAGCCAGCCATCGGCAACTGTCGAAGGAATCCCGCAAAGAGATCCGTATCCGTGTCAGATGTTGCGTTGGTTGAATTGGCTACCCATCGGGCAACGAAATTCGTCGCATCGTTCTCATCTCTCAAGACTAACTGGAAGTAATCTGCTCCAACACCAGCCGTTGTGTTGATTGGGGTGTTGAATTCATTAATGCTATCCAAGAAAATCTTGAAGGTCTTAGATGAACCGCCTGAAATTTCTACGTCTTTACCGGTCCCACTATTACCAAAGTCTATGCTCAAACTTGCACGTACCGTAGTTAATGCAGCATTGCTAAGTGTACCAGTATCAATAACAGAGTTATCGGCAGCATCTCTTACCGTAAAGTCTGTATCAGCCGCAGAGGCAGCACCAGAAGCAACTATTTCAAATCTGATAGATCCTGAAGCAACTGCCTGGTTATCGAAGAACAACCTCGAATCGGATAGACCTTTTGCCGTAACCGTGAAGGTTAAGACAGGATCAACTGTAGTCAACTTAGTAGTTGACGAAGGTGTCATAGAAAACTCTGGAAACACTCGGTAAACCATGATCTCCGTGGTCGAGTGTTGGACAGTTACGCCATCACTGTTACCCTGTAATACTACACCCGATCCTTCTCCGAGTGACTTAAAGGTATTTGTACCCGTACCAGTATCACCCATGAAAGAGAAGTGGAATTTATCACCACTGGTAGAAGCAGAAGTAGCGCCTTCAGCTCTAGTTTTAAAGTCAGCTTTCATCGTAACCTCTAGAGTTCCGTCCTTCGGAACATAAGGTCTGTCGGCGCCGGCGAATCCGAATGCAACGGATGCTACCTGGTTAAGCGTGCTGGATTTGGTAACCGTAGCGCCAGCCTGGTTCTTGTACTCAATGTAGAGATTCTTGATGTTGTTAGTTGCGTCAGTCATTTCGCCCAAAGTTTCATGAACCTTGAACTGAACTTTCTCTAATAACTGGCCTTCATTGGTAGAAGTAAATCTCCAAGCGCCAACAGTATCTCCTGTCTGACCCCAGTATACAGCATGATCTGCTGGGGTGCTGGCAGAATTAGCTACGGTGATACTACCGCTATTAGCCACTGCCACACGGACAGTAGGAGTGGTAGTATTAGGACCTGCATTTGAGGCATTGACCGTCTTTGATGAGCTATCTAATGCAGTAACATCTGTTGTAGCGGCAATGTCAAATGAGAAGTAATCAGTATTTGCTAACTCATTCGATCCCAAATTAACTTTAACTCCCAATGTCTTTGTCGCGCCGGCCGGAATATTCCAATTCAAGTTATTGAATGTAACCGTACCGGTCGTATTAGACAATTGGTTCGATGACGGGCTAGTTGACAACACAGTTCCTGATTCTACTTCATATATAGAAACATTGGAGACTAGGTTGGCAACATTGAATGTACCAGTAGCACCGAGCGAAAACGCTCCCGCGCCATTATCATCTATATAACCTGACAGCACAATATCTGTAACCTTCAAGGCCGAAGCAGCTCCAGCTTGGAAGGATAGACCAACTGCAGTCTTGTCCTGTACTCCTCTTACAAGCGTCTGATTACCAACCGATGAGCTTAAGCCCAAGGTTAGAGACGCAGCTTGAAGAGTCATAACCGGACCGGAAATATCAGCCTGTGGAACAATATCGGCGTCAGCAACTGAAGTGTTGGTTCCGGCATATTTCATAACCGTTACATCCGGCGTTGATGGAACTCCTGTAGTACCGTTGGTAGTAGTCCAGTTAGCAAGTACAACCTTTATAGCATCACCGGCGTCAAGGTTGCCACCATTGGCAGTATTGACATCGCCAGTTACTTTAAAGTTGTATGTCTTGCCGGCTACTAGCTCATAAACATCAGTAAAGTTCTCCTGGGTACCCTCGGCAGTCGCAGAACAGCTGGTATTAATGTTATCATGATCGTCAAAATCAACTCCGTCTTTCGGACCGATAATAGTCGTACCAGTATCTTCGTCGGTGACTCTTACATCAGTAAGGTCGTCCCAGTTAGCCTGAATGTTTCCCTCGTCGCTTGCATCGAAGACACCGCTACCATCATCGTCAGAACACAGAACTAATTTAGTTCTTCGAACTTCGATGTTTGTCGCGGCAGTCATTGAATATCGCAGTAAGACTGTATCGGTAGTATTAGTACCAATATTTGCAGCTGATGGTCCATTGAAAGTGATGGTTAAGACACCGCCCTGCAATGTCACATCATGAGCTTCCGAAGAAGCATCTAACACATTAATACCCTGGTTAGTAGTACCGGATGGTGTAGCTACACCAAATCCATACTGATCACCGATCGCCAAGATATCAGATACATTCTCAAAGTATAAATTGATATCTTCGGCAGCTTTACCGGAAACGTCTCCATAGACCTTGAATAATGATTCCTCTCCCTTAGGAATAAGGAATCCGGTACCAAGATCAAAAACAAGATAACCGGTAGAAGTAACCGAACCGGCCCATTCCATAGTGCCAGTCTTTAATTTGACATTAGTGATATCGGAGGCCTTTACGGTTCCACCCTGCAACATGGTCAATCTCTTTACACTAGCGCCTTCTGTAACACTTGTTAATTTAAACTCTGTCAGTTGGGCTCCTTTTGCTCCGACATTCGGATTAGGAATTGAACCAACTTTAGTTACATCTAATCTTCCGCTAGCCGCGCCGGAAATAGTAAGATTGTTTCCACTTACCGGTAGACCACTGACCGTTCCGGAAGTTAATGTCATAACAGTTACACTAAAGTAGTCAACATTACCAGTTGTTGCTGATAATTCTACAACTATAGATAACTCTTTGCTTCCGCTAACATCAATCTTTAAATTAGAGAATGTAACTTCACCGGTTGCGGCTGATAATGATTTACCGGAAGTTAAACGGGTAGCGCCATCATATATATAGACATTATCTATATCGCCGACAGCACCTGCGCCTAGTCTCTTAAGAGTCATGGTCTGCACCGTACCGGTACCCATTAATTTCATCCTCAACATTTCAACTCCTTGAGCATTTGTAGTAACAGTCATAGCTGCCGGATTTCCGGAAGCTAACATAACTGAAACCGCACCGGCTACTGGAACTGGAGTTGCGCCAGGAACTCTGGAATAATTAGGAACCTGATTTACTGAAGTGTAGTCAGATCCTTTTGAATACCAGTTGAACTCATTGCTATTGATACAAAAAACTTTTTTGAAAAAGTTTGCATCATCGGCAACGGCTTGTGCTCCGGTGGTATTTACCCAATGAAGCATACCGACATCTTCGCCAGTAGTTTCAACTCCGTAGACTTTTTCGTCGTTGGTTTCACAATTTCTAAAAAGTCCGGAAGTCACAAATGCATCTCTCGTTGCCGAAGATACATTCTTAACAGCGGCGAATCCTCCAAGATGTCCATAAAAGTTAAAGATCGCAGGATTCAAAAATAATCTCTTGTATCCCATCTCATTAACTATATAAACATCCGGATCATCGGATCCCGCTGCGCTGACCACATCGCCTTCCATAAGACCGTAATCAGCCGGCGCCACTGCCATTGCTACTGGAGCAAGATAGGCAACGCCCGATAACGACAACACTGTCGTCATCGCTGTAAGGGTGGTAAAAACTTTAGTTAATTTTTCCCTGCCCTGTTTTGATAATCTATTCATTTTAATTTTTTATTTATGCCTGAACTGGATTATTCTATCGACCAACCCACGTTTAAACATTTAAACGTCATTGATTGGGGATAGATCGACTAATCACAGAACAGTATTTAATTGATAAGAACTTAATCATTCACTAACCAACTTTTCTTGAACTAATGAATCTTGTATAAGCTGAGTCTCTTTTAAAGAGTTAGGAGTTTATTTTTGTTCGACCCTGTAAACCCCAAGGACAGCTCATCGACTCCAAGATCCTTTTTACAAAGCTTAATCTCAAAATAAATAATTACATTCAGTCAAAACAGAAAAACATCATTTTTTGAATTTCTGAATTATTGATTTTCAAAGTTCCTTCCTTAACCCCGCACTTAATTAAAGATATCGTCTAATAATTGTCTTATTTTACCTTCAATTAAGCACGGGATTAGCTGTCTGCTTTTAGAAGCTAATATTCCAAAAGCAGAAAGCCAATCTATTGAAATAATCTAGTAAAAAAGCACATCTTCGAATGTTATAACAATGATTTTTAAAAGTCAACGAATGGTCCTACATAAACCCAAAAGGGGCCTGAATTGCCTTAAATTCATAATCTTCAATATCAATTATATCCTATTGAAATAAGGCAACAATAGGCAAATTGTGGATATCTTTTGCTGTTAACGCTCAACGGTCAATTGGTTCTCCTGCCTGCTAGACAGACCTACCGACCAACAGGCAAGTCAATCGACTGTTGCCGAAACTTATTATTAATTTATTATGTTCTAGGGGCCGGCCGAGGAAACCCAACTTTTCTAAGCTGACCGGAAACAACCAATAGCTTCAATCCAATGATCAGTGAGCAACTGCCACAATATTTATCACTAATCAGTAATACAGATATGGCACCATTAAATAGGTGACATCAAATTTATAATGCAAAAGCTAAATAAATGAGTTTACTATTGTTATATTGATTTACTTTATACTATTTAAGATAATTTGGGTGACATTGGTGACAAAATTGGTGACAACGCCAAAGTATAAGAATGTCACCAAAAAAAATAAAGGTGACAAAGAACTTTGTCACCAAAAAATAATTTTGTCACCAATCTGGTTCTTAAATATGCTGCGATTTAAAACAATAAAAATATTAAATAATGGAGGGGAAAATTTAATATTGAAAATTGCTATCGCAGCAAGTTAAAAAACCAGATTATTCTGAAGCATAGTAATATACTGCTTTATTGTCAACTCTTTTACTTAAAAATCCTGATTTAAGCAAATCGATAAGATTTCTCTTGATAGTTCTGCCGGAAATCATATTTAGTTCGTATATGATATCTTTGGTTCTTGTATTTGGATAAGATTTTATGAAATCTAATATTTTTTTCTTAGTGTCCGTTAATTCATAGTTTTTTTTAAATTCATTTTTAAACCCGGCATTTTTTTTATCAACAACTGCCCGCTTCGCATGTTCCGATTTTTCTTCTTTCAAAAAATAAACGTTTTTTATTGTTTTTAAAATAAAAAATTTAATATCCAATAAACCATACTCTGTCTTTAACAAAAGGGGTCTGTTTTTTATTAAATTCAAATATTCCATTTCTTTTAAGCTCTCCGTAAGCTCGGCAATTTTAGTCAATGATTTTTCGGTAATCAGTTGCCGTTGTGAAAAATTATTTCTATCCTCTCCTAGCTGAAAATTCAAAATGTCAACGCCTAAATCAACAATTTTATTATTTAATTTATTCTGAAAAAATTCATCCTTAACCAAACTTCTTGCTTCAATAAGCAAGATTAAGGTTCTAATGAATTTTTTTAACAGATTATTTTCTTCCGGCATATTCTTCAAAAAACTTTTTTATAGAATCGGATTCTACGATTTTTACCTTTCCCTTTCTTAGATAGGCTAGCCCGCCTAAATTGCCGCTAGTATCAACTACCCCGGCCCCATAAAGATTATTATCAACTTTAGTATTAATTGCAATATTTTGGGACGTAATATAGCTTATTTCTCCTTTTTGAGAAAAAACTTTGGATTCGGTGAAATTTACCAATCTGCCAATTAAAGCGACTTCCTGTCCGTTTTTATAATCCGTAGAATTCAAATTGACTATTTTAGAATACTCGTTATCTGTTTTAATAAGAATGAGATTGCGGTTTTGGTTTTTCGCTGCCACAATCCCTTTCAAAATTTTATCATCATAAAATATCTGGTAAATAGCATTAGGTACGAAAAGATCGGCAACGGTGGCTATTAATCCGTCGGAAGAGATTATAATCCCGCTTCCTTGTTTTATCAATTTATTATTCCTAAAAACCTGAATACCAACGGAACTGAATAAAGATTCGGAAACAGTTTCTGACAATCCGGATTGTTCATAGCTTTTTTGTGATTGAGTTTCCGAAATCACCAGTTTTTTGGCTCTGTCCCAAAACTCCGAATGATCTTTAAGCTTCATCCAATACCACCATTCAGCGCCCCACAGATAAAATGTATCAAAACCGGTTTTTTCAGAAAATTTAATCATTTCATTAAATTTATCAATGCCCATCCTGGATAATTGGACTTCTAGGGGAGTATCAGTTATCGGTTTAAGCAGCCATGGCTCCGCCGAAAGTTCTATAACAATCGAGGGTTTATTGCCATAAATAATGCTTGTGATATTTTTCTTTATCCGAAAAAAGGCCGGAGTAATGGGATAGCGAAATGGGCCGATTATCCGATTCCAAACGTATAAATACATACTGGTTCCAAATACATCTCCACGCTGATAAGCCTTATACCATAGTCCAAATTCTCCGCTGTCAGTCGTTAAAATCGGCCTTACCGAATCAAGTTTTTTAACCAAAGCTATCTCATTTTTAAGAAAATCTTCATCGAACGCACCGCAAGTTTGTTTACTAAAAAACGTTAAATACGGCTCATTCTCAACCTGCCAATATTTTATATTTTCATAATTTTTATATCGATTAACAACTGTCTCGATATATCTTAAAAGTTTTTCCTGGCCTTCAGTAGTAAGTTGATTGTTGACGGTTGATAGTTGTTCCTGATTGGCCTTCAGCCAATCAGGAACATGGCATTCCGGCCAGCCGGGGAGACGACGGCCTACTGCCAAAATTACCGATGCGCCGGCTTTTTTAGCCTCTTCCATCTGAAAATCAAGCTCTTCAAAATTATATTTTCCCTCCTCGGGTTCAGTTAAGGACCAGTGGGCTGAAAATCTGAAATTCCTAACTCCCAGATCATTCAAAATGGCTAAATATGTTTCTTTCCAATCAAGCCCAAGTTCGTCCGAATGAAAACGGCTAAAAGATACGCCGTACATAAACTTTTCATGTTGTTTAAAATTTAAGGAAAGCAAAAACAAAAATAATCCCAGAATAATAGTCGCGATTATTAATCTTCTCATAGTTTATTGTTTAAAAAGCGTCAGAAGACCCGCTAAAATAAAAAGGATGCCGCTAAGTTTGAAAACTAAAATTTTCCCGTCAAGTTTTTCTTTAATGCCGCTAATTCTACCTCTTAATGCCATTGCCAGCAAGAAGGTAAACATAAATTGAAGTCCAAGCAGGGCATTAACTAAAGAAACGTTACCTAAACGAATAGAAAAATAAAGAATCAGAAAACCGACACCGGCCAGTATTTTATTAAAAATAAATAAAACCCTGGAATGGCCGGATGAATTATCATAGGAAAGCCTTATCTCTTCCCGAACATGACCGGAAAAAAGAGTTAAAAAAGCAGAACCGACAAAACCAATTCTAGTCCAAAATATGCCATTAATAAAATCTGATGAATTAAATGAAAATTTCATAAGGACATAAGATAATCCAAAAAATAAACCCGATAAAAGAGCTGTAAAGTACAAACGTTTTCCGACTTTTCCCAATATTAATATGCCCAGAACAAGCAACAAAAAAGCTCCTAATCTGTTAAAAGAGAGAAGCTCGCTTAATATGGAGACTGAAAAGAGATAGGTAAAAACAGCAGTCATTGCGCCAGTTTCAGTTGCCGCTACTGAAACGTCGCTTTTCTTGATAGCTTTATACAAAAAAGTTAAGCCGACAAAAAAACAGGCTCCCGACAATAGGGCAATTAAAAAATAGCTTAATCCGTGCCAAGAAACACCGAAGGGGATGAGGAGCAGGGAAGAGAGGCTTAATATTGAAACCCCAAAAGCATAAGCATGATACTTTGGAATAGGCGCATTAAGAAGATATTTATCTATTATAAAAACAACTGCATTTATAAAATAAGCTGTGAGTGCTAAATAAAGCCAAAGCATTTTAATATTCTAGTTGGTTATCTTTACAAATTTTAGCATATTCCCAAGCCGATGGGCGAATATGACGCTCAAAGGTCTTGTAATTTACCTCGACGAGACCGAATTTAGGAGTATAACCATGGTCCCACTCAAAATTATCCAGCAAAGACCAATATGTATATCCCCAAACATCAACCCCATCCTGAATAGCTTGCCAAACCCATTTTAAATGCTCTTTAACATATCTTTGCCTTTCGTCGTCTGGACCGGAGTAACCATTTTCAGTTATAAAAATAGGCTTTTTAAATTTTGTTAGCTGTTTAAGTACATAATAAATACCCTTGGGGTAAAGCTCCCAACTCATATCTTTCATCCACCAATCTTGTTTCGGCAGTGTTTTGTAACTACCGGGTACACGCCTATCTATTTCATAATAGTTAAGGCCCATGAAGTCATAGTAGGGGAAGGCTTCGGTCCAAAAGTACATATTTCGATAATAGTTATATAACTCCCCGATTATTTTCTCGTAGAAATTATTTCCACCAACAGACCAAGTGTTACGTATAGCCATCCCTACCTCTACATTATGCGACGCTTGACTTGGATCCCGAGGTTCGACCTCTTTTGAGATTCGAGGTCGAACCTCGTTAAATGATTCGGCGGGGGAGTATATATTTTGGATTTCTTTATACACTGCTATGTGCGACTTAACTATGTTCTTGTTGACTCTCCTCCACTCAAGTATGTTCCTATGCTGTGGTAGCCATTTACGAATAAAGTAAGAATGACTGCTGTATACATCTGTTGCCTCATTAAAAGTTATCCACAGCCTCACATTTTGGTCTTTTAGGTGTTCAACAACATATTTGACGTATCGAGTAAAATATGTTGGACTATCAATGTTTATGAACCCTCCTTTTCTGGCGAACCAGGTCGGATTTGTGAAGTGCCAAAGGGTTATCATTGGCTCAATTCCCCTATCCCGTAATGCCCTGACAACGTTGACATAATGTTGCATTTCTTTTTCGTCGAATCTCCCCTCCTTCGGCTCAATCCGCGACCACTCAATGGAAAATCGGTGAATATTCTGATTTAATTTCTTGGCAATATCAAAATCCTCTTCATATCTATTGTAGCTATCACAGGCTCTTCCGGAAATAAAATTATTAGGATCCAAACCTTTAATCTTTAAACTTTCTACTCTCAACTTAGATGTCTCCCATTCTGTCCAATCATTATGATTATTCCCCTCTATCTGATGGGCCGAAGTGGCGCTCCCCCATTTAAAATTTTCTGGAAATTTATAAAATGCCATGTATATATTATAACCTAAAACTCCGCATTCGTACGAATGCGAAGTTTTAGGTTAGTAAAAACTATTGACCTTTGGAAGTTTGGATGTCTACCAACTCTACATCAAAATAGAGCGTTGAATCTGGAGGAATAAGGCCGTTGCCGATATCACGACTGCCATAGCCAAGTTCCGGAGAAATAACTAATTTTCTTTTCCCGCCGATTTTCATCCCAAGCAAACCTAAATCCCAGCCTTTTATTACCATTCCTCCGCCGAGGACAAATGAAAACGGCTCTCCCCTGTCATAAGAATTGTCGAATTTAGTTCCATTTTCAAGCGTTCCGGCATAATGGGCAAAAACTTTGTCGCCATTTTTGGCTTCTTGGCCGGAACCAACCGTTAAATCCAAATACTCCAGCCCGTTCTCAAGCCTAATCCACCCATTACTTTGATCTGTCATTTTTGCTGAAGGCGTAACCGAAGGAATTTCGTTAACAAGACTGTTAATATCAGATGTTTCGGGCAATTTATTAGTCTTATTAACAAAAAACCAGACAGCAACCGCTATTAAAACAATTAGAATTATATAGGCAAAATACTTCTTAACCATAAGATATTATTTATCGGCCGAAATCTTTTGGAGCTTTTATTGGGGGATATAAATCCGGATCTATCGTCCTGTTAAAACAAGCGTCTCCCGCTCCATGATCCCAAACATTTGAAAGTTCATTGCCGACATAGCCCCCAGCCGGAATAGGTTTTGTTAATCTCTGATTATCCACTACCTCTCCCGAAGTAGAAGTGTTAAACACTCCGCACAATTCAAACACTAAATCACCGATAACTCTATATTCATATTGCTCTGACGTTTCCGGATCAACAGGCGCGGTAAAACCGCCGATTGGATCAATCAGACTTTTTAAGTCCGGCGGAAGAACTTCTTTTCTCTGCCAATAGTTTATTATCTGCCATTGTATGTTTTGAAGATCCGAGACTCTCCTCTCATCAAGCCTGACCAATCTTTGGCTTTGAGGCGTTCCGACCACGAAAAACCCTGATACAATCCAGGCTATGACTATCGCTATCACCGTCCAGTCAAAAGGTTTTATCCAATTATGCTTTTTATCTTTTAATTCAGAGAGGTAATGAACAAAAACCGCCCCGGCAATAAAAAGCACCGCTAAAACCTTAAGCATAAACCTCTGGGATAATTCCCCCTCAAGAAAACTTCTCAATAGAGTAACCAGGTCGCCAATTATCACTAAAGCCGCCACAAACAACGTAAGGTAAAGAAGCCATTTTCTTATTTTCAATTCCTTCTTTTCCGGAAACTTTTTGATGTCTTTTCTTAAAAACCAGGAAACCCACAAGAATACAGGCAAAACAATAACTAAAGCGGCCAAAGAAGATCTAGCTGTGCTTAGATAAGATGATCGCGAAAAATACGGATCAGACACAATATCTGGAATATAGACATTGATCATTTGAAAAACAACGACACCGAAAGAAACAGAAACCGCAACAAGAGTTATTATTGCCAGTAAATAGAGAAAAACATCGCGAGGTAAGTTGGTCAAAAAAGTTTAAAAACTAAAAACCGGTCACTAGTAACTAATCATTAGTCGCTAATCACCTCTTTTTGAGTTCTTCGTCTATAATAGCTTTAAATGCCGAGAATGGTTGGGCTCCGACAAGAAGACGGCCGTTAATGAAAAAACTTGGCGTCCCGGACACTCCGGCCTTACTGCCGTCATCAAAATCTTTCTGAACTTCCGCTTTATATTTACCGGAATCAAGGCATTTATTAAACTTGTTTTTATCAAGACCTATTTGGGAAGCCCAAAGTTTCAGATCGTCAAAAGTCAAAGTAATGGTCCCCTGTCCCTTTTTCTCCTGCTCGCTAAAAATCTTATCGTGCATTTGCCAGTATTTTCCCTGATCATCGGCGCATTCCGACGCTTCAGCAAAGGGCTGGGCCATAGGATGAAATGACAGCGGATAATCTCTATAAACGAATTTAACTTTACCGGTATCAATATATTCTTTTTTCAGCTGGGTTAAGGAATCTCTCCAAAATGAACGGCAAAACGGACATTGATAATCGCTAAATTCTATCATTGTTATTTTCGCACTCTTCTCGCCTAAAAAAGGATCGTCGTCCACAGAGACATCCGCTCGAACATTGCCTTGTTCATCTGGCTTGATCTGAGCTGTTCCTAATTTAATGTTAAAATTGCCGTTAGCATAAAATAAAGAACCGGATATCATCACTCCGGCCGCTAGTATCGACAAAGCCAAAAAATTTTTCTCAATAAAACTCAAAAATATTTTTTTGGGTTTTTCAGCCTCTTGTTTAATAACCGGTAATTGCTCTGGTAAATTATTTTGTTCTTCCATAATAATGGTATAAGTTTATAATTATATTTATAAAAAGTCAAAACCACTGACGCTCTTTATTTCCTTTTAAAGCCTCCCTAAGAATTCCTTCCGCTTTATCAAGTATTTTCGGATATTTATAAAGATGAATATCTTGGCTTTTTGAAATAGCAGAATTAGAATCTCTTAATGCTCCCATCGTACTATTTAATTCTTTTTCAGTTATACCGGGAATCAACTGGCTAAAAAGAGGCTGTATCTCTTCACGATCAATATCTTTTAAATCATTAAAAAATGCAGCTCTTAGCGCTTCCCGCATTTGTAGGCTGAATCTATTGGAAACAAATTGCGGATCAATATAATCTTCCCATTCTTTCTCCGTAATTTTTTTTATTGTAACCATAATCTTTATTTTAAATAGATTCAACTCAAAAATTTTTAATTTTAACTTTTAAGTTTTCTAGATCCACTTATTTTTCTTCAGCCAAGCCAGGGCCGTCGCTGTCCCAATTGTCATTATCCCTATAAGCCACCAGAAAATAAATTTATTGTCTCCAAACGGCAGATAAACGTTCATCCCATAAATAGAAGCAAACAATGACAAAGGAAGTAAAATAGCCGTAAAAACAGTCAGAATTTTTATGACATAATTGCGTCTATTATCCAATAAAGAGCTGGAGGTAACGTGAAGTGAATCGGCTACTTCCCGGTGAGTTTCGGTAAAATGAAGGGTTCGATTGTAATCGGCTACCAAATCAGAAATATATGGCCTGATTCTCTCCCCCCAAAATTTTAAAGCCACCTCCGGCGCCGCATCCCAAACTGCTTTTTGGGGCTTAAGGGCTCTTATAAAATCAAGAATCTGGCGTTTGATATGGGCAATCTTTTCAATAATATTCTCGTCAAAATCTTTAAAAATATGATCTTCTAAATTATCAATAGATTCTTTTATTTTATCCAGTTCGGGAAACATTTTACTGAAAAGCTGTTTGGTCAAATGATGCAGCAAATGGCCAGTTGTTTTGTCAAAATAAGTTGCGGAGTTTTTCTCAATATCACTAAAAATAGCGTCCAAATCCGGAAAATCATGATATCGAATCGTTACTAATGTGTCTTTTGTTATTAAAAAATCTATTTCCACCGCCTGAATCTGATTTGTTCGCTTATAAAAATTAGGAAAATGAAGTATCAAAAACAGATAAGTCTCGTAAGACTCCAATAATGGATGGTAAGTCGGTGTTTTTATTTCTTCAAGAAGCAGGTGGTGAAAATTAAAATTTTCTTCTAGAAATTTAATATCTTGGTCCATCGGTTTAAGAATGTCTATCCACCTGACTCCGTCATATTTTATTTCTCGCATGATAATCTTATTTTAAAATAAAAAGTCAAAAATAAAAACCCGCCTAACTGTGCATAAGACGATAAAATACGATCCTATTTCACGGCGTAATTTTTTGCGGCAAATTCGTATTGAAGAACAAAAATATTCTTGAACGGTAAAATGGAATTAAGCTCATAGAACACCAGCATTCCCTCCCGATAATCGTTTTTATCTACACTCCTATATGAAAGCGGGGCACATCCATGCGCCAAAAGAAGCGCATTAGCCATAAGACGCGCCGTGCGTTTATTACCGTCTTCAAACGGTTGAATGTAACTGATACCCAACAAAGCTATAAGTGCTTTTGCATATGGCGTTTCTATTTTTGACACTGCCGATGACAAGACCTCTACTGCTTCTTGTACTTGGTAAACATTATCAAGTGGACGGTATTTTGAACCAGTCACGCCAACCGGATTTTGTCTAAATCCTTTGCCAGCATTCAAGTCTTTAATTAGTATTGAATGCACCCGCTCAAGATTCGTTCTGGTCAGTACTCGAAAACTTTCCGCATGCTCTCGTATAAAATTAAAAGCATTTTTATGATTAAGGATCATTATCGATTCCTTTTTATCATGTCCGATGGCTTCTTTATTTTCTAGAATTAATTTTTCCGTATCTAGTAACGTATAAGTATTGCCCTCTATATTGGAAGATTTCCAGGATAATTCAATAATCAAACGCTCAAGTTCCTTTTTCTGAATGACCGCCGAAGCATCTTTTGTCCGACGTATATATTCATTTGTTGCATCTTTTAATGTTTTCAGCTCTTTCTCGGAAAAAATATCCAAAGGTAAATTTGGAAACAAATCAAAATTAAAACCTTCAAGACCGTAACGCTTGTCCGGTTCTATGGCGCAATACTCATGTGAATTAATATCGGCAAAGACCCTGCCCGAAATACCTATCCGATAGACGCGCGAACGTCCTGCTCCATCTGCAAAAAGCAATCCTTTTATGGCCATCTGGGATAATTCACGCTTAATGGTTATAAGCGAAATATTCTCTCCTAGCTCAACAAACTCCTTGTGAACGTGAGATGAGCTTAAAAAACCATGCTTAAGCAATAACTGTAGTATTTTTTGTTGTTTTTCACTGATTTTTATCATAATCGTATCTTTTGACCATCCTAATCGTATCAAAATGATACGATTAGATCAATCTTTAAGGATTTAGCTCATGGATACCCCATTTAATTGGGTATTATAATCCGAGGCAAAATATCTTGACAAATAAAATTATTATAGCAATTTTATTTGTAAAAAGTTTTACATATTAATCCCAGCGCTTGATTGTTGAGTAAGCCTAAATTGAGAGATGGCTAGAAACCGAAACGAGAGAGAGAGAGTAGGTGGTATAGATATAGAAAATAGAACCCATGCCTAATAACAAAGATATTAGATACCACACAATCCTCTTCTCTTCTGTGGCATAGTTTTTATATCCCAACAAGATTGAAAATAAAATTATAAAACTAAACAATGCATAATTAATACTTCTGATTACAGATGTATCAAGAGAAATCAAAACAAACCTTTCTAGGAATAAAAAAAGTAATAAAGGAATCAATAGAAAGAAAAATATTTTTGAGGTAGTCTTCATTTATCCCGCCAACAACCACTCAATATCTTCTTTGAGCAAGTTGTGGGCTTGTCCGTTAATATTACCTTTATTATACTCCCTCTCCAGTTGTTTGAGAAATTCCCAAAAATAAAAATATTGTAGTAAACCGACGGGCTTATGATATTGGTAATATTAATTAGGCTTATTGAGTAAACTTGAATCGGGAGACGGTGAGAAAGACAAACTATAAAATATCCATCCTCGAGGCTATTATAAAAACTGCCATCAAAAAAAGAATAAAAATAATTATTAAGCCCATACTATAAAAAATTGGATCTATTTTCCATCTAAATAGTTTAGCAGTTAATAATACAATGATAGCTAGAAAATAATAAACCACAAATTGACCCATAAAATCTTCGCCTATCCATGGTAATATGATTAGAAAATATTTATAAATTAACTCCGTAAATTCTCCCCAAAACCCAAACCAACCCGGTAAAAAAAGAAGTATTATACCAACTAATAAACCGAATAAACAAGATTTCTTTTTAATAGACATATTTTATTGAGTTCCTAAAAGCCATAATATATCTTCTTTAATAAGGCCATAAGCCTTTTTATTTATCCTTCCCTTATTATAATCCTTCTCCAAATCTTTGAGAAATTGAATTGCCAACAGCTTGTCTATTTTCTTTTCAAGACGTTCGATCTTTTTTTCTTTCTTTTCTCCGTCGGGCATTGTTTCCTGGATGATCTCGATTTTAGTTTCAAGTTTTGTCAGTTTTTCAAGTTTGTGAAGATAAGAATCTTTATCCCGTTCATCGTAAATCCAGCCCAGTTCATAAGTTCGGTTAATGTCGGACATCATACTTTCAATGGTGGCTATTGATACAAAATCAATGCTTTTTGAAGATTTGTTTCCGGCTTCATCTTGAGAGATTACAGTAAAAGAGTGGGAACCGAGGGGAGAAAAGAACAAGTCAATACGGGATGATAACCAGAGTATATTATCAAAACTGGCTGAAGCATAATATATGTCAGAATTATCAATTACGGAAAAATCTATGAAAAGAACGGTTGATCTTTCATATTCTCCTCCGGATATTGGCGAGTTTATATTGATAGTGGGCGGTTCTTCGTCGTGGTAAAGGATTTTAGTTCCGTCGGGAGAATAACCGATGTCCATTTCGCCGTCACCTTCTTCATCGACGTTAAGATAACTTTGGCTGGTGATACCAATAAATTCAAGGTTTGCGTTAAGCTCGGGATTGTTTATGGGAATATTGTTATAAACAACAGATTCTGCTGCCTGGCCGTTTATCAGTTCTTTAACCTTGAAATCAAAGCTTCCGGTGGCGTAGGCGTCTATGCTGATTGAGTATTGGAACTCATTGGGAACGAAAATAAAGGTACTGTCTCCCGCTTGAAAGAAGTTGCTGTCGAGAATGTTGGTTTCTATATTGCCTTCGGATGTCAAACCAGTGTGATTGCCCAAATTGTCATAGACATGGAGATTGACCGGGCTGTGAGTGCTAAATCGCAAACGCTTAACCTCATCTAAAATATTATCGCAATCATCAGATGATTTTGATATGCCAACTGGTAAAACTTCACTTTTTGAAGCCACAATATCATAGAGCAGGCCGATAGTCCTATCATCGCTGATTAAACCAACATGGTTTATTTTAGTCTGGGGATAAGAAACAAAGTAATTACTGCCCGAAATATGTTCGGCGCTAGCCAAAGGCACCGTTCCATCACCGGTTACAGAATCAATATCAACCGAACCGTCGCTATCTAATTTAAAAGAGCCGATCGTGTCATATTCACGGCAACCGAGAAGATTATATACATTGGCCGATTGAGGCAGCCAGCTATCATGTGATTTATGAAACTCGTCAGCTTTATTTAGAAGACTAGAATTGCGATGATCGGCCAAAAACTGGCCGGATGACATAAGTTCATTTGTTTCATCATAATTAAGCCCCACTAAATTATCGTTTTTAACATAAGCGCCAGCCTTGTTGAAATACTCTCGGCCGGGCAATAATTCATAAACCGCCGGCATATTCTGGCCTATTTCTTTGGCTTTATTTTTGTTCAGTCCAAAACCGAGAAACTTTAAATCAAAATCATCTCCCCAGTTTAAAAGATTAAAAGCTTTAGGCGCTCCCAAATGGGGTGTCCCGGCAAATATTAATTTATTTATACTTGAATCGCCGTTTCTGATTAAATAATCCTTGACCAAAAGCCCGCCCATGCTATGAGCAATGATATTTACTTTACCTGTCGGAGAATTATTTAGGGCTTGGTTAACAATTAAATCCAAATCCAGAGAAGATTTTTCAATATCCAATCGCCAGTCATAGGGTATGATAAATAAGTCTTTATCCGGCACATAACCATTATTTTTGAAGTTTTGTATTAAGTTGCCATATTGGTTAGTACCCAATACACTTTCAACAATTCCCGACGTATTTACATCAATTATTTCATTACTATTTTCATCAAGTTTTAAATCATCGAGAAACTCATCTTTAGGTGTAAACGGATTAGCCATCTTCCCGATATTCGGCCAAACCTCTTCTCCATCCGAAACCCTATTCAATCGAGATCCCAAAATTCCAGGCACAATAATAACCGGTTCTTTTGTATCCGGCCCCTCCAATCGCAACGCCGGTTCATAGCCGAATTTTTCCTGCCAGAAGCCGTTGACGGGAACATAGCCCCAGAGTCTGGTTTGAGCATAGTAGATAAGGCCGGAAAGCTGATAAAAAAAGTAATTTGAAGAATTGGGCTGGGTTCTTTCGAAGACAAAAGAATAATTGGTGTTAGCGGTTAGGTTAAGGCAGGTATCGAGGGGAAAGGAGGTAAAAGCGGCAATGGCCGGTATTAAGGAGGGAGAAGAGACTTGATTGGAGGGTATGGTTTTAGTTCCAATTATCTGGCCGATTAAGGGATAGTTGGCGGTAATGCTTCTGATGGTCATTATGATATTATCGGTCGGATTGCCTGATTTATATAAACCTATCTTGACCGTGCATAGCTCCTGATTGGTTGTCGGCCTGTAACCGACAGCGAATTTACTGACATAGGTGGGGACGCCGTTGCCCATCAATATATCCGACCACCAATAATACCAGGGCATGATTGTTTCGAAGAGGACGTCGCCGGCGGAAACTGATGTAAAACTGAAAATAAAAAGTGTCAGAGAAATCATCAATACGCGGAATAATTTTCCCAAAGTTACCTTACCAAGCATAATGGCCTAGATGATAGTCTCTAACTCAATCCCCGTCAATCTTGCCAGCTTCACAAAAATACTTTTTATTATTATATTCTAATATTCTTGAGAATATGAGAATACCTTAATAAATTTATGGAAAATTTTTCCGTAAGGCGTAAGGGTATGCATAACCGCCTGTCCCCGATATTTTTTATTAACCAAGCCGGCTTGGACAAGACGGCGAGTGTGTTCTGAGGTTGTTTTTATATTGCAGCTTAACTTATCGGCAATTTCTTCCAGCGTAATCTCGCTATTACCGGCAACAACAAATAAAATCTCGATCCGCCGATGATTAGCTATCCCCTTAATGTGCCTCTCTATCTGTTTGGGTGTTTTTGATGGTTTATTCATATAACTCTTTGATATCCCGCATCATACTACATGTTATTCTAATATTCTCAAGAATATTAGAATATTTAAAGTAATAGTATCGGCCAAATTAATTCTTTTTAAGCTTGGCCAGAGAGATAACTATTGCCGCAATCATAAGTCCAAGAAACCAGAATGATTTAGGGGCGGCAAATTTAAAAATAGAAGCAAAAAACGAGTTTGCATCTTTTGGGATTTTATCGGATTTTTGCGGCAATATTGTAACTTCCGTTGATCCCGAAGCGACTGATTCTTCTGACGACTTATTTAATTTTTGGTTAAATTTATCGGCTGGTAAAAGAATCTGTAATTCTGTCCGCGCAGATACAGACGGAACAGGTGTTGGTGTTTGAGAAATGGCAGAGTCTTGAATTTTAGAAATCTTGGGAGTAGGTGTCGGAGTTCTTAAAACAGAAGGAGGGGGAGGAATAGGTGTTGGCGTTAATAAAAAACTGAATGAAGGAGACGGGGTTAGAATTGGACTTGGTCTAGGTGATGACATGGGAGTTGGTGTTGATATTGGTGTTGCCAAAGCCGTAGGCGTTGGTTCAGAACTTACTTGCGGCGAAGAACTTAAACTTATCGAGGGTATGGGCGTAAAATTATCATTATCACCAACTAACGCCACGTCATCCAAATAAAAAATATCACTGCTTGCGGCACCAAGATGAGCCCGGAACCTAACAGCAAAATTGACATTATCGTCGGCTTCAGCCGGAAGATTATAAGAAGCAAGCTCCCAAACATCGGATTTAGCCAAAGACGTAAAATCGCGCAGAATATTCCAATTAGAGCCATCGGGTGTCCACTCAACATAGACATGATCCGAATCTTCAAGAGATTCTTTTATTCGGTACCAAAATTGAAAAATTATTCCTTCCTTATCGATAGTTGAAACATTTTTAAGTAAAACATCATCACCCGGTTCAGTATTCCCTTTGACTTCCGCTCTTTTTTCACCGCTCTTCACTCCATTAGGAACACTAGTGCCTGATGTTGCCCATTTTTCGTCATTGTCGGTCCAATTTAAAAAACCGTCCTCAAAACCATCGGAAAAAATAACCGAAGAAGCAAAAACAACATTAAATTCCGACATTAAAGCAAAAATTAAAATAAAAACTAAAAACCGGCTTTTCATACTTGTTGGTTTATCAAATCTAAACCATAGAGTCAATTCTGTTTTTTAAATTTAACGGGAATTATTGCAATTTGAATAAATATATTGTTGAATATAGTCAGCTCAAAACCACGAGGAGTCAATTATGGTTGAAGATATCGAGTGGGAGTTCTTTAAACTTAAAAATTTCACGATAGAACTCGCTGACAGTTTTCGCGATAAAAAAGTGATGAGATCGGAACATTTGCTAAAAATAAACGATCAGATAAGGCTTTGCGATCATTTGGCTGAAACCCGCATCCAGATTTATTATCTTTTTATAGCATTTTCTTGTTGGGAAAAATACTATAAATTTTTCTTAAAATACCGGCCGAATGTTGATACTGTCGCAATCCCGAACATATGTCTGAAAACAAAAAAATACCCGGGCCAAGAAACAAAAGAACCGCCCCAAACAGAGGCTTTAGTAAAAATAAAAAATAACCCGGATAATCCGAAGAAAACCTGGGAAGAAACCATAACCAAAAACGATAAATGTTTTTTAAGATCTCTAAGAATCGCCGCTGTCAACCCTGAACTATGTTATCCCGAAGAGGATGAAAACGACGGAGCCTAAAAGACCCTTAAATGGGTCTTTTCATTTATCTCATTTTTGGACCAAGCGGTTGTTCTTTAGCGCCCCTAAAATCTTTGAACCCAAAATCGGCAAGTTTTTCCGGACCGGCAAGGCCTCTATATGCCTCAATAAATTCTCTGGCCAAAGACTCATTAAGAATGTCCATTTTTAAAAGGCGCTCCCAGGCAACAAAAGCAATTGGAGTATCATTGGCTTGGCGCGGAGTCATAATAATTTTAGAACCGTAATCTTTGGCGATGTCAGCCAGTTTATCGATCTGATCAGCCGGTAAATCGGGACGATAAGCAATCCAGGCGTGGCTGTGCTCTAAATTATGAACAAGCTGTTCGTCTGGAAATTCTTTGTCATAAATGCCAGACTGGGCCGGCTGGTCATAGTGCCAGCCGCCAGTCGGCGGATTTGAGTTATAAGCCGGATGTTCGGAACCGATATCTATATGGTCCCTTGATTGGGCTTTAAAATATTCGCCGGAAATTGGTTTATCGATAGAGGCGGTTTTAAAATAATTATAACCCCACCAGATAAATAATCCGGCAACAACCAGCAAACCAAGCCATTTCATTCCCTTTTTCATTATGTTGTTTTTTCGCTCTTCCATTCTTATTTTGTCTTTTTCCTCCTTCTTTAAAAAATATTCATTTTTTGTTTCCAAGTTTTGGTCCATTTTATTAGTTATTAGTCGTTGGTCGTTAGTATTTTGTCAATCTCCTGCCGATTAAATCCTACCACAAACTTGCCGTTGATTTCAATAATCGGCGCCGCCACCATGCCAGTCTTTGACATTACCAATTGCTGGGCTTCGGGATTGCCAACCAAAGCAATCTCCTCATATTGGAGATTTTTTGATTTAAAATATTCTTTGGCCATTTTGCAATAGGCGCAAACGGGAGTGGTGTAAATCTTAATTAAAGCCATATCAGAAATGAAAGCTTAAATGTCTAAAGTAAGGCTTAGTGTTTAAGGTAGATTGTCAGATTAGCGCAAAATAATAAAAAGTCAAACTCCCAACCGGTAGAACCGGCTGACATAAAAGGGACATGCCATTTTTTTATCTTGTGATACATGGCCCCCACCATCACTATGGCTAAAACTAGGGCCGAAAATCTGGTGCTAACCCCTCCGATAAGACTAACCGCCCCCATAAATTCAATAATGCCAAGACCTAAAACCTGTAAATTCGTCCAACCCGCACCTGACGCCATCTTTTGCGGATCGCGCAGTTTCGGAATGGCGTGATAAATAAAAATAACACCGACCGCCAACCGAAGCAAGAATAAACCGCTATACATTAATTAAATTATGAAGCCTGAATTATGTATTATGGATCAAGATCCATAATTAATAATTCATAACTTAAATTATTTATAATTTTTTCAAAATTTCACGGGTTTCCCGCTTATAATCTTCCACTTTCGGCTGATCGAAAGCATTCACGCCAAGCAATCGGGCCAAGTACATCGTTTCAAGCATTTTTAACTGTAAATACTGGCCAAGAGAGTCTTCGGAAATATCGTACATGACAATCTCTGAATAAGGCAGGCTGTTTTTTAGGTAAGCAATTTTCACGCCATAATAAATCGCATTCATTATATCGGTAATACTCTTGCCTTTTATATTCGAAACTAAATCCGGCATAAACAAATCGCCGGGCAATTGAGGCGAGCCTTCTTTTTGGGAAGCGTGGGTAAATTGGGTAAATTTATTTTTAGGTCCGGCCAGAAAAAGCGTCGCTGTCGAATGTAAATCAGTTGAGCCAATCGATATTATCGGAGTAATTCCGACATTTACCTTCTCGCCACGCAAGTTATATTCTTTAGCAATGCTTTCGGCCATCAACTGGGAATACCACCTACCCAAAGACTTTAATTCTGGATTAAAATAAAAACTGTTATAAATGTTAAGACCATTGGCATAATGGACATAAGTTATTATCGCAGAAACTAAAGCCGGATTCTGAAAAACATCACGATTGGTACAACGTTTAATCATCTCCGCCGCCCCGTTCCAAAAAACCTCAATATTAAAATTGGCCAATCCCAAAGGAAAAAGCCCAACCGGCGATAACACTGAATATCGGCCTCCTATTTTTTCAGGTATTTCCAAAAGATCAAGCCCTTTTTCTTCCGCCGCATTCCAAAGTTTACTTTCCTTATCGGTTGTAAATACGAGTCTTTCGTTGATCTTATCTCCAAATCTCTTTTTTAAAACATCATAAATAACTTCAAAATTAGCTACCGTTTCCGTTGTTTCACCGGACTTAGAAATCATATTTATGATTATCTCTTCCGGCCCTTTTACTTCATTATTTAAAAACTGGATTACCTGAGCAATCAAAGGCGGTGAAACCGTATCGACGAAAATAATTTTAGGATCGTTGGCATGGAGAAAAACATCCAGCCGTCCCCGCAAAGCCCGATACAGGGCCATCGTTCCCAGATTAGAACCGCCGATGCCGATCACAAGAATATATTTTAGTTCCTCGTTTTTTTTGTCCTGAATTTTTTGGAGAAGCGTATTTTTAAAATTATCATCGAGGGGAAGATTAACTAACGATTCAAAATAGTCATAATCATAGCCTTTTTCATCGCCCTGGGCAAGTTTCCAAACAAAATCCACATATTCTTTTAATGCTTTCTGGCCGGCTTCAAGCTGGGGCGCTTCAACTTGGGCCGTACCCTGATAAATAAGATCAATGTCTCGATGAATCATTTTTCTATTATAACATATGCAAAAATCAAAGTAAGAGTAAGACTGACTGACCTTATTTTTCTCCAATTATAATAAAATAAGGCGGTAAATTTCTTATTTCTAAAGAATATTTTACTTTTTTGAATATCTTTCTAAACGCCGGTAAAATAATGAGCGAGTATTGACAAACAATAACTCTGCCGCCATCGGCCAAACCATTATAAGTATTGTTTATCAACTCTTTTCTCTCCGCTTTGTTTAATAATGAAAGCGGCAGGGTAGAAATTACGGCATCGACTCTAGGCAGGCTAAACCGGCTAAAATCTCTGGATTTTTCTATTACGTTGCCATGAATTAGTTTGAGTCTCTTGTCGTTTATTTTCGATAGTTCCTTAAAAAGACGGCTATTTAATTCAATGGCAATCATCTTGCCGTCAGAAGAAATAGTCTTTAGTATTTCTTGGGTAATAACGCCATTACCGGCTCCATACTCAACAATATATTTATATTCCGGTTTTAATCCTTTTAATACTCTCTTGACGGTATGCCGGGAAGTGATGGTAACCGCACCAACTTTCTTGTAATCTTTAACCGCAATTTTTATAAAATCTATAAGCCGCATAAATTTGATTTATTTATAGAAATAATTATAACATATATTTAATCGTTCTTTGTAAAAAGGGGTCAAAGCTCAAGGCCATGGAAATCTGGTCTCATCGGGGAAGAACATCGTCTGATGAATTGGGCAACAGCTTTAGAAACTTTATGACCGCATATTATTCAGGCGTAGCCGGAATTGAGACTGATATCTCTTTGACAGCCGATAAAAAAATAATAATCTACCATCCGGGAAGCACCCGGCCGGACCTTGCCCTCATGAACTGGCGGGACATTAAAAATTCGATTTTCAACAACGTGGCCGATCTCAACGCTTTTCTTAATTTATTGTCAGGTCTTTCTGGCATAAAATGCTGTTTGGATATAAAACAAAACTCGGAAGAATTGGTTGAAGAAGCGGTTAAATCCGTTCTCCGAAAAAAGCTAAAAGACAGAATATATTTTACCGCTTTTCAAAAAAAGATCTCCCGGTTGGGCATAGAATCAGACGGCCAGCTTCTTCTTTTAACAAAAGAAATATGCCCTACGGCAAAAACCCACCTGATCGCAATCTGGCCCTCCAATCTTCTAGAATTGGCCGAAAAATATAATCCCGATATGATATCGTTCGGCTGGCTTCAGGAACCGCGACTTAACAAATTAGTTAGCAAGACCTTGTTCAAAATAATTGCCAAAAAGACAAATCTGGCTGAACAAATAAAAGAAATAAAAAACCGGGGCATTAAAACGCTAGCCGGCATATTCAACGACCCTAAAGATGTGCTTTATTTTTCCGATCTGGGTGTTGACGGAATAATGACCGACAGTCCCCTAGTGCTGATGGATTTGATGAAAAACAAAAAAATCCCCTTTGTTTAATCGAAGGGATTTTTAATTCTGACGCTTTAGGAAGTTGCTTTTTCCATTTCTTCGCTCAATTCCTGTATCCGGTCTTTGAGCATTGCCGCCCGATGGTAATCTTGGTCATGAACGGCATTAACTATCTGTTCATTTAAAACTTTTATCATCTGGCCATACTCTTCTTTAGTGATAAACAACTTGCCTTTCTGGTGAAGACGCCCCAAAACATCCTCATCTTCCTGGCGGGCTATTTCATCAACTTTCCCATCCCTTTGCCAGGCAAAACCGGTATATAAAATATTTTTATATAGTTCCTCGGCTTTGTTTTTTTCTTTTTCAGATGATTCGGACGAACTTAATACGATATTTTTAAGCTCGAAAGCGCCTCGTTCTATCATTTCCAAGCTCCACCACGGCCTAGCCGAAGCCCACCAATATTGATCGGAGTGGACGGCCCGATCAAAAGCGGAACGGATAATTTCGTCTTCCGGAGTTCGTCTGACAGTTTCAATGGCTAGGTTAGTAAGTTTCCACTGGTTTTTCTGTATCTTATTATCACTCCTCGACCATCGGGCATAGGGTTCTCCCCGTTCCATGTCTTCTTCAGTCACCGCCCAAGTTGACGGCCGAGGTTCAACCATTTCTCTTTCTGGAAAAAATTCAAAGAGATCATTCACGGAAACCGTCTTTATTTTTTCATCAGATAAAAGATCAAATAAAAATTGCTCCATGCCCGGCCGATGGTGGCCGAAAGTCTCCCCATCCATAGCCGTAACTGCATATTCATTTTTATTCAAACGGTTACTAAGGTATCTCGTTATTGCCGGCATAGTACCAATCTGGGCAGACAATACTATAAATGAAAGATTGCGCTCCCGAAAAAATACCCCAAAATCATCAATATTTTTAATCTGGTATATCTTATTGGACATATATTTCTTTCCTTGAGGAAAACCCATCTCATCAATAATTATCCACTTATAACCCATTTCCTTGGCGACTTTGGCCACTTTATCGGAATAAGCCATTTCGGGACTGAAAAAACCATTTCTTTGCCAATAGCCGTCAAAGTATTTATTCAAACCTTCCTCATCCAATCTTATCTGGCGCCTTATTTCTTCCTCGGGCATCAATGGCAAAAAAGCATGATATTTGGCGCTACCGGTCAGTTCAAGGTTGCCCCGCTTCAATAATTCACGGATGTCCTTGATTACATCTTTACCGTCCCATTTTTCAAGAAGTTCACATAAAACACTGTTAATATTCAGAGTCAATCGACATTTTGGTATTTCTAAAAGACCGGAAAATATTTTCCGGTAAGATTCTTTGGTTATCCGCCTGACCCATATTTCTTTTTGAGTCGGCGGTTGGTAGATATGTAAAAAATTAGCCCAGTACAATAAAAAGTAAAAAGTTAAAATAAAAAAGTAAAAAGAAAGATTTTAAATTTTCAATTTTCAATTTTAGATCTTAATTTAGCTTTCAGAATGAAAGCGTAGCGCCATTTCAAACAGTTTCACATATTCCTGGGCTGATTTTTCCCAAGAGAAATCTTTAACCATGGCCCGCTTCATTAATTTCTCCCATTCTTTTTTCTGACGATAGAGTTCCGAAGCTCTTATAACGGCAATGGTAAGCGAAAACGGATCGTATTTCTCAAAAACAAAACCCGTCCCTTCTCCGTCAGCTGACGGACTTTCCGGCTTGAAATCATCTACTGAATCAGCCAATCCTCCAACTTTTCTAACTATAGGAATACAGCCGTATCTCATCGCTTCCATCTGAACCAACCCGGACGGTTCATATTTTGACGGAATTAAAACGGCATCCGCTCCGCCGAATATCATCCGCGGCAAACGTTGATCAAAAGAAAAGTGAGTTCCTATTCTATCCGGATATTTGGTTTTTAATTCTTCGAAATATGTCCTGAATCCGGCATCGCCTTCGCCGATAATAACAAACTGGAAATTAATATTTTCCATCAACGGACCGAGCATTTGAGTTACAAGGTCCAGGCCTTTTTGGCCGTCCAGCCGGCCAACCATTCCGACCACAAAAACATCCCCCTTTGTCGCCGGCAAGCCAAACTGTTTCTGGAGGGCCATCTGGTTTTCCAGACGCTTGTTGAGCGACTTAACCGAGTAATTAACCGCCAAATCCTTGTCCGTCTCCGGATTAAGAGACTCCGTATTAATGCCGTTTAAAATCCCAAACAGCATCCCCTTTCGTTCATTTAAAAGTTTATCCAGTCCTTCACCGAATTCTTCAGTGAGAATTTCCCTGGCATAAGTGGGAGATACGGTATTAATTACATCGGCAAACATAATACCCCGGCGCATTCCGTTTAATTTTTTGGTCCGTTCGTCAAAAAAATCTGTTACCGGAGCCTGGCCGGCGTCAAAATCCATTTCCGAAACAAAACGGGGATCGAACATCCCCTGAAATTTAAGATTATGAATAGAGAAAATCACCGGAATTTTCGACAAAACAGGGTCATCTTTGTAATCCGCATGGACAAGATTCGGAATAAATCCCGTCTGCCAATCCGAAGCGACTATCAGGTCTGGTTTCCACTCCGATTTTTTTACAAATTCAAGAGTGGCTTTGGAAAGTAAAATCCAACGAACCGTATCGTCAGAGTAACCGTAAACATTGGCCCTTTTCTCATAATATTCCATATTCTCAAGAAAATAGTTTATTCCGCCGTCTTCGCTTGTATATTTAAGAACATTTGAAACTAAAATTCCGTATGGGTCTTTATCCCCGCTTTCAACCGTTATATTATTTAGTTCTGTTTCCAGAGGATATTTAGCCGTATCAATGGTAGCATATTTAGGCACCAAAACTCTGGCATCGTGGCCAAGTTTGCGCAGAGCTTTAGGCAAAGAATGCATGACTTCGCCCAAACCGCCGATTTTCACAAAAGGCGCCGCTTCAGAAGCGACAAAAAGGATTTTAAACGATCCGTCTTTATTAAATAGAGCCATGTTTATAAGTTATTATCATGGGATGATTTATTTATCCCTAAAGTTAGCTTAACCTTATCCATGATTTCATCCATTTTAATGTTTGACTTAAGCAGATAATAAGCCGGTTTTTCTTCGGATATTTCTTTAAGCACCCGCTCATCAGTATCATAGCTGGTTAAAAAAATCACCGGCACACCCTTGCCTCTCGGATCTTTTCTTAATTCTTTGAACATCGTTACTCCATCCATTACCGGCATCATCACATCGAGTAAAATTAAATCCGGGGCATTGGCAAAAGCGCTGTAAAGACCTTCCCGGCCGTTACCGGTAACATATACTTTGAACATCGGCTCTTTAGACAAGTAACCAACCAAAACTTCCTGCATCATTTTATCGTCCTCGACAATTAGTATTTTGTATAAGTCTTTGGGCATAATGGGCATCGAATCTATTATAGTATAGCACAATTAAAAAAATATAAGACAAAAAGATGTGAACAATAATAATCCTGTGATATACTGACAAATAACTGAATGAAAAAAATCCTAAAATTAGCGCCTTCCGGAAGTATAATTCTTGGCCTAACAACACTTATTTCATATATATTGGGGCTTTTACGAGATAGAATATTCGCTCAAACATTCGGAGCTTCAAGAGCTCTGGATGTTTATAATGCCGCCTTCCTAATTCCTGACCTTTTATTTAATATATTGATCGCCAGCGGTATCGCTGCCGCTTTTGTGCCGATATTTTTAGAACTCTTCTATCGCGACAAGCAAAAAGCCTATGAATATACAAATTCCGCCATAAGCGGGGCAACCGGTTTAATGCTTTTCTCGGCAATAATTATTTTTATTTTTGCCGATTCCATTGCCTTTCTTGCCGCTCCGGGATTCTCCGGAGAAGATCTGGCTCTGGTTGCAAAAATATTAAGAATTTTAGCCATATCACCGATATTGTTCGGCATTTCAAATACTCTTGGAGCAATGCTTATCGCCAAGGAAAGATTTTTATTTTACGGCCTATCGCCTGTCTTTTATAATCTGGGCATTATCGGCGGAACCATTGTGCTTGCCCCCAGACTTGGCATAACCGGAGTAGCAATCGGAACCGTTGTCGGCGCTTTCTTTCATTTACTTGTGCGAATTATTGACGCTCTTTATTCCGGTTTTAAATTTAAAATGAATTTTCAATTCAAAACCGAAGAATTTAAAAAAACAGTCAAACTGATGCTACCCAAAATGTTCGGTCATCCCGTTGAATTGGCCATGTTCTGGGGGTTTACCACGATTGCCTCAACTCTCGGTGCCGGTTCCATAGCAATAATGAATTTCGCCCGTAATTTTCAAAGCGTGCCGGTCAGTTTAATAGGCATAACTTTTTCAACAACCGCTTTTCCGGCAATGGCCAAAGCTATTTCCAATCACTCAAAAGAAGAATTTAAAAAAACATTAAAAAACTCCTTTTGGCTCATACTTGGCGGAAGTACTGTCGCCGCTATTTTTACTTTTATAATAAGAGAGCCCTTGATAAGAATGGTTCTTGGCGGAGGCAATTTTACTGAAGAAGCTATATCTAAAACGGCGACAACACTTGGCATGCTTACGCTTGCCATTCCCACGGAATCGCTTGTTCACCTTCTTGCTCGGGCGTTTTATGCAACAAAAAACACGACCATTCCGGTTGTAATATCCATTATAGGTCTTATCATTGCCATTAGCGGCGGTTATTTTCTTGCGCCGTCTATTGGAATCGCCTCAATCCCCTTGTCCTTTTTTGCCGCCAGCTTTATCGAAGTATTACTCCTTCTTATTCTTCTCCCTAGCCGGCTGAAACAGTTACCGTCTCATCTTGAAATTGATATCGAACTGGGTCAGCATCAGCCATAAAAAATCCTGTTAATAACCGTCTATGGTAATTTATAAAGACTTATAGTATGCTTATCTAAAAGGAAAAAAATAATTAATTTAGAGTTTATTTTTAAATAAAAAATATTTGAAAATTATCTCTTAATAAGCAATTATATGCCACGAAAAGCAAATGCTGCGTTCATGAAACCAATGAACGTAAGCTCGGAATTAGCAGCGGTAGTCGGCGCGGGCCCTATGCCCAGATCAGAGGTCGTCAAAAAACTGTGGACCTATATAAAGAAAAATGGCCTTCAGGATACAGTCAACAAAAGAAATATTAATGCCGACGAAGCTCTTAAAAAGGTGTTCGGCGGTAAAGCAACCGTCAGCATGTTTGAGATGACAAAGCTAGTTTCAAGGCATCTTTCTTAATACTCAATACTTAATAAAAATCCAGCGATACTAATCGCTGGATTTGCCTGTCTTTATTTTTTCCAAACCCAAGTTCGGTTTGAGGAATTTTTAAACAATTCCAGCCAGGCATTGACACAAAATCTGTTATAAAATTCTTCCACATTGCGGCAAGCATTAAGACATGCCTCGCGGTCGTCCATCGCACAACCTCCTTCAAGGCAGGGATTATTCATCGCCCTGCAGGCTTCAGTAAGCGTTTTCTCAACCGCTCCGCAAACTTCCGAATAGAATCTGCACTTCTGGGAATCGAGCAATCCCGCCAAAATCGTTTTGGATAGTTTCGCTTCTTTGATAAACTCCATAAGCTTTTCGGGCGTGGCAAAATATTTATCAAAAAAATTGCGGGCAAGAGTGTTGAACATGGGCCTGGTAGGCAATCTGGAACCGAGATCAAACACATATACCCAGTGCTTCTCTTCGCATTTAAAAAATTCTAAAAGTTCTCCATGCTCAAATTGGCCAACTTTAACATGAAAATGCCCGCTTTCGCCGACTAAACACGAAATTGCCACATTCATTTTTAATCCCTCTGTGATAATGATGAATCTTCCTTAACCATATCACACCTATTGCTAAACATCAATATTGGTTATATAATTAAAGTAAGTTCCGGTGTGTGCGATAACTAATTAACCGGGGCAATGGTTTCGTTCAAAAAGGAGAAAAGGCAATGCGCACCTTAACAATCGTCCTTTTAGCGATGCTGTCAATTTTATACTTTCCATGCAAAACCGCAGCCCAAGACGGTAAAACCATCTATGAAAAAAGATGCAAAACCTGCCATGGCGTTGATAGCAAAGGCTCCGCATCAGTCGCCAAAATGACAAAAGTCGATCCGTCCATGCTTGATCTAACGACCGATAAAAACAAAAAAAGAACCGATGCCGATCTTATTGAAATCGTTCGCAAAGGTCAGGGTAAAATGAAACCTATCCCGAAAGACAAGCTAAGCGACGACGACTTAAAAATGGTTATCTCTCATATCAGAACCTTTCATAAATAAAACATCCCCCACCTTAGTGGGGGCTTTTTGTTTCCGCTTATCTCTGGGCAGCAAGATACCGCGACAGGTCTTCAATCTGTTCCTTGGTCAAAATACCGTCAAATCCCTCCATCTCCGCTTTCGGATCCATCTTTTTTGGATTTTCAATATATTTGGCTATCCAGCCCTGCTCTCGATATTGGCCAACCCCAGAGAGATCCGAAGCCAGAGCTTCTCCCATGTCGCCCACCTTGTGACAATCAGAGCAATTATCTTTGAACAACGCCGGCGCTTGAGCCGTAAACGGTCCCCCGCCAAGACTTGAAGTATAAGCAACTAAAACTGCCACTTCATTATCCAGCATTCCAAAATTAGGCATTTTAGTTCCAGGACTTACTTTTTCAGGATCCCTAAAGTGTTCAGCCAGCCAGTCTTTGCTTCGACGCAAGCCCACAGTATCAAGCGGCGGACCAAAAACGCCGCCCCGTCCGTTGATGCTATGACAAGATTGGCAACGAAAGTTCTCGAAAAAAAGTCTTTGGCCGTCCAATACCCGGATATCTTTTTCAATTATAGGATTAGTTAGCGGAGAATAATACCCCTCAATGCCCAAATATATCATTCCAGTCAACCCAATAACGCCAATAATGGTTATAAAAGGCCTATCAAAAGGATGTCGTTTCGGTCCGCGGTCTATTAGGGGCAATAAAACCAAAAAGCCAATTAAAACAACTGGAATAACCGCGATAGCCAGAACCTCAAACGAACCGGGAAAATATTTAAGAAGCTGGAACAGAAATAAGAAATACCATTCAGGACGAGGATTATAGAATTTGTCAGTCGGATCAGCCACTACCTCTAGGTGAACGCCTTTTTCCATTGCCAGCCAGACGATCGCTAAAAATACAAAAGTAATGGCAACCATGTCTTTATAAACAATATAGGGAAAAAATGGTTTGCCTTGAGATTTCAGCTCATGATAGCGATCACTAACTTTCTGTTTCCAATTATCATTGGATATCAACTGACCACTACCCTCTTTTGTCCGTTCCGGCAAAGATGAAATGCCGTGCCAAACCACTAAAAATAAATGGGAACCCAACAAAAGCATGGTAATAGCGGGTAAAAGAAGAACATGAAAAGCGTAAAAATGAGTTAAGGTAACCGCTCCGATTTCTGATCCGCCCCTGATTATAGCGGCAATATAATGTCCAAGATATGGCATCTGCTTGGCCAGATTAAGACCGACTACAGTTGCCCAATAAGCTTTCTGATCCCAAGGCAGAAGATAGCCGGTAAAACCAAATCCTCCTACGATAATTAAAAGCAAACCAACGCCTGTCCACCAAGTTGCTTCTCTTGGAAATTTATATGAACCCATGAAAAACACTCTAAGCATGTGGAGAAACACGCCTATTACTATTGCCGTCGCGCTCCAAAAATGAAGCCCGCGCAAGAATCTTCCGCCTGGAATTTCAGAAATATAGCGAACAGAATCATAGGCATGATCCGGAGACGGAGAATAATTCATGGCCAGAAAAATGCCGGTTATAACTTGAAGGATAAAAAGAAATAAACAGATACTGCCCAGAGTATGCAAGCTCGTAACCCGTGGAATTTTCCGGTCCAGAAGAACCTCTTTGATTTTTTTCCAACCGATCCGTTCATCAAGCCAGTTTTTCATATTTCTCCCTCCTCTGGTTCAGGCAGTATTTTCACTATGCCATTTTCCGTTTTAACCGGATAGCGGTCCAAGGGACGCGGGGGAGGCCCCGAAAGCACTTCGCCGGTTTTTGAAAATAAGGCCGTATGACAAGGGCAAACAAATACATCTTTTTCAGAATCCCAGCGGTAAGGACATCCCAAATGAGTGCATTTTGGATTAAAGGCGATAACCTTGTTTCCCTGGCGCAGAAACCAAACCGTATCCACTCCCTCATTGGCCATCCAGCCATCCGGCTTGCGCTGAATATAATTAACGCTTGTCGGAATACCGTTGGGTATTTTTTCAAGAAGACTGATATTGATCCAATTTTCTTTCTTTGTCGCCCAGACCGGAGAAATAAAATATCTGCCCAAATTAAAACCCAGCACCGAACTGATCACTCCGCCAAGAATTATCGTCATCGCCGAGAAAAAACTCCGGCGGGACATGCCGTCCGGAACCGGTTTCGGCCCGACAGGGCCGGAAACGTAGTATTTCGAATCCATAATTCAGCCTTTCTTTTCTATTTTCAAAGAAATGATGACTAGATTATACCAAAATTAAAGAAAAAGTCAAAAAACATAGAAAAACCCTGGAAAAAGTATCCAGGGTAAATGTTGCCTTATGCAATGACCGGCTTACCACATATTTAGAACATAAATGCAATCTCTACGCGGTATTCCCACGGCTTAGATTTGCCGGCAGGAGCCAGCTTGCCCTGTTTATGATATTCAAATGTCATCCGGCCTTGATCGAATATTCTATAGTTAGCCCCGAACATCGGCCCGCTCAACTGATCATTGATCTTGGATCGATTCGGATCAAAGTAGTCGTATCTCCCAAACACCGCAACTTTATCAGAAAGCTCATAATCACTTTCCAGATACAAACCAAAATTATTGGCTCTGGCATTCTTTGCCGTCAACTGCTCGGTACCCTTTGTGACCGCGGAAGTTACTGTCAGAGGTCCCTGGACCCAGCGTCCGAAAAGACCCGCTCTTGAGAATCTATTTTCCCATGAACTGTCGTTTGAAGGCGTAATCAGCCCTTTCCCGCGATATCCATAAACACCGACAGCCGATCCCTGGTTGCCCAGTAAATAGTCAACCGTTCCGTAAAAGTCTTTGGATTCATTGTTATCAAGAGAATTGGTGAAGCTCGCGCCGGTTCCGTTCAATACCGCAAAAGCGGCATGGAAATTATTGACTGTCTGGGCTATTTCAACTCCAAAATTTCTCATGAATGGCTTATAAGCATTCGGAGAAACTGCCGAATTATTTACAAGATAATTCCGCGTTTCCGTATACCGGGGACCGACGCCCCAGAACAACTGCATCTGGCTTGAACTGATCTGTCCGAATCTGACGCTGGTATAAGTGTCACTGGTCGGATGGGAAGTATACATTAAATAGGCATCGGCCAGTTTGGAGTGATAGGCGCTATCAGCCGGTCCGCTTGTTTTTCCCGTATTCTCATACAAATACATCTCGGTAAAATACGAGAAATGGCTTGAGAGCATTCCACCCGTATAGATAGAAAAAGCATGGACTTCAAAAGTGGAGTTACGGCCGATAGCATTTGAATCATGAAATCTAAGCTTGGTATTGATGGAGAAAAGCTTGTTCAAGTCGGTAATAACCTCGTCTTCGCTCATCCGATGGCCGCGGCGAAGAAAGTTTTGTCCCACCAAATTCAATGTACTTTGCCCGACACCATGGCAGGTAGAACAATCAATGTTATATTTATTAGCCCAAGCTGGAATAGCTTCGACATTTCGCGACAAGATTAAAAAAAATAATAAAACAGCGGCAAAAATAAGACTTGCGGATCCGATCTTCTTCACGTTTTCTCCTCTTATGGTTGTCAAACAACTATGGCTGGCCGTGCTGTGTTGTGGCTATGCCAAGCACAGACCACCATATTTTTATCATAAAAATCATATAGTGTTAACGAAACGGCCATTACTTGGTCTTACGACTATTGAACCAAGCTCAAGAAACCCCAATAAATATTTGCCAAATACCGTAAAATGGTATACTATAAATTTAGTGGCCATTTTGTGGTCAAATTATCATATCTAATATCAATAAACTGCTGTGACTCATAATATCCTAGAATCATTCGGAATTCCCAATAACGTAACCGCTGTTTACCTGGCTGTTTTAAACTTGAGAGAAGCCACCACAAGCGAGCTTGCAAGAAATACAAATCTGCCCCGCTCATCGGTCAAAAGGCATATCAACTTGCTTTTTGAGAGAGGACTTGTAAATTTTTTCGTCCAGGGAAAACATAAAGTCATTGTAGCAGAACAGCCTGACAAGGTAAGCAATATGCTGGAGAGCAGCGTGGACGACTTCAAAAAAACTATCCTGGCAATTCAAAAAAAATCTTCCTCAACCAAATACCACCCTCGCGTTTTTTTCTATGAAGGCGCTTCCGAGATTAAAAAAATTTACAAAGATATGCTAATCGAACAGCGGCCAATTGACGCAATTACTTCTGTTGATGACACATATAGGGTGTTGGGCAATTTTTTTAATACTTTTATCCAGACCAGATTATCTAAGAGAATGCCCTTGCGCCTCCTGACACCCGTTACTTCTCAAGCTTTAAAATTCAAGGAAGACGATGATAAGTTTCTCCGTAAAACAAGATTTTTAGATCCAAAAACGCTTTCTCATATCGCCAGCTACATCTATGGAAATAAAGTCGCCATTATTTCTTTAAGAGACCCGAATGCCAGCGGGATCATCGTTGATGATCCAATCGTGGCTGATGCCCAAAGAGTATTTTTTGAACTTATCTGGAATTATAAATGCTCTACTTAGCCAGTGATGGTTTTTTTCTTCAAAAACTGGCCACCGGCCCAACCGCCGATAAGACCAATAATGATCCCCAGCGTAATATTTTGCCAATCCGCTTGCCCGCCGAATCCGTTGTCATCGAACCGGTCGGAAACACCATGACGTTCCATCAGGGTATTGACGATCTCATCTCCGACACAGCCTGACGCCCACATTCCCATCATTGTATGCATTGAATCGTGATCTTCTTCATTCAAAGATTCCTCCATTTTTTCGTGGTCGTCATGGCCCATCATTTCTTCCATCATTTCTTCTCCTTTTTCCATTGTTTCCATATCGCTTGCCCCATTGCAGTCAAAAGACTGATTCTTGTCGATATTTCCATGCATCATTTCCATCATCTTCATCATCCCGCCCGAGCTTGTCATTCCGGCACTGTTTTCCGCGCCGTGAGCATACGCCAGCTGACCAGACAAAGTAAAAACTAAAACCCCAACTGTTGCCAATAATCTCATCTTTTTGCAAGACAGTTTTATAACCCCGGAAACTTAGAGAAACTAGCTAATTTTCCAAGTCTATAAAACGGCTAATTTTATTTGATTTTATTATTTATCGGTATTTTAACATAAAAAATAGTTCCCCGCCCAGTGTCAGAATCAAATCATACCTCCCAACCAAAATTATCTTCAATTTTTATGCGGGGCAGGCCGCATTATATTTTTAACTTTGGCTCAATTCTCTTTAACAATACCGCATTAGTGGCCACTATAATAGACGATGCCGACATGAGTAGGGCTGAAATCTCTGGTCTTAACGACCAGCCAAGAGAGTTATAAAACACTCCGGCCGCTACTGGAATAGCAAGTATATTATATATTGCCGCCCAGAATAGATTCTGCTTCATTTTTACTACGGTAGCTTTGGAAAGCCGAATTGCCGCCACAATATCATATGGATCTGATTTCATGAGAACAATGTTACCAGTTTCAATCGCCACATCAGTCCCCGCACCTATGGCAATTCCTATGTTTGCCTGGGCTAAGGCTGGGGCATCATTAATACCGTCTCCGACCATTGCTACGAATTTACCCTCACCTTGAAGTTTTTTAACATATTTTGCTTTATCTCCAGGCAGTACCTCGGCGAATATCCTATCCATACCCAATTCTTTACCTATCGCTTCAGCAACGCCTTTATGATCTCCAGTGATCATGGCGACCTCAATGCCAAGCTGTTTTAGACTGGCAATAGTCTTTTTGGCGGTTGGCTTAATGGTATCGGCAGCCGCAACAACACCGACAAGCTTGCCATCAACAGCAATCAAACTTAAAGTTTTTCCATCGCTTGCCAGACGATCTAAAATCTCTCTGGCACTGCCAATCTCAACCATATTATCAACCAGAAGTTTTTCTTTTCCGGCGAAAACTATCTTTTCATTAATTACTGCTCTTAGGCCATAACCGGCAATAGATTCGAATTTGCTGATTGATTCAAGAGGTACTGCACCCCGCTGTTCCGCTTCTTCCATAATCGCCTTGGCCAGTGGGTGGTTTGAACCGGCCTCAACGCTTGCCTCATAATTTAATATGTCTCTTTCGGTAAATCCGTTAAACGCAATTACATCTGTAACTTTTGGCTTGCCCTCGGTGAGTGTCCCTGTTTTGTCGAGAACTATCGCATTAAGCTTAGAAGTGTTTTCAAGGGTTGCCGCATCTTTAATAAGAATATTATGTTTTGCTCCGAGGCCGGTTCCTACAGCCACAGCTGTCGGCGTGGCAAGTCCCAAAGCATCCGGGCAAGCAATGACAACCGTTGATACGGCAAAAGTTAATGCGGTAAGAAGTCCGGCACTAGCTAAAATATACCAGCCAAAGAAGGCTAAAAGTCCGGAACCAATCGCGACAATTACTAAATATGCGGCTGCCTTATCGGCAATGCGTTGGCCGGGAGCTTTGGAATTTTGAGCTGTTTCAACCATCTTAATGATCTGGGCTAGTACTGTTTCAGAACCGACTTGCCTAGCTTTGAATTTAATCGTTCCGGTCAAATTAACTGATCCTCCAACCACTTTAGCGCCGATGGTTTTAACAACAGGAATTGACTCTCCGGTTACCAAAGATTCATCAATAGAAGTTTCCCCTTCGGTAATTTCACCATCAACCGGCACTTTATCACCAGGACGAAGCACGACAATATCGTCATGAATGATCTCCGCGCTTGGAATGCTCATTTCTTTTCCGTCTCGAATAATATTGGCTTTTGGCGGGACAAGATCAAATAGCGCACGTAGGGCATCAGATGTACCTCGGCGTGATTTAATTTCCATCCAGTGGCCAAAGAGTACGAAGGTTACAAGAAGAGCTGTGGCCTCGTAGAAGGTCTCACTTTCTGGTCGGATAAATGTGAGTAGTACACTGAACAGATACGCCGCCAATACACCCGTAGCGATAAGCACTGCCATATTTAGCTTTTTGGCTTTCAGCGAGTAATATGTGCCGGTAATAAAAATGGAGCCGGTCCAAAAAACAATCGGAGTTGTTAAAATGAGCAAAAGCCAGTTGACGGGAATCGGCGACAGCAGAATTATCCCAAAAACTTTTTCACCAACAGGCGAATAAAGAAAGATCGGGACCGAGAGTATGAATGAAACCAAAAACCTTCGATGCATATCCGCTTCCATCTGTTTAGCAATTGCCGAATTAGTCATTGCTCTCTCATGGTCGGCATGGCTTATCTTTTGCATATCATGTCCTGAATGTGAATCGGTCTTTTTCAGAATCAAATCCATGCCACACCCAGGACATTTACCTGGTTCTGGTTTAATAACGTCGGGGTGCATTGGACAAGTATATTTATTCATAACTTTCTATAGTTTGTTACACTCCGCAACTCCCGCCCTGTTGGCCTTTAACCGGCTCAACTTCAGCCAAAACTTTTTGATATCCGGAAGAACTCGAAAAATTAGCTCCCAGCACTTCCTGCGGATTTACTTTGTTCCACTTTGTTCCTTTTTTCTCAAAATACCTTGCTATTGTCAGGTAAGTATCCGGAAACCAATAGGCGTTTACCTGAAGAGCAGTTTTATACATATCTTTTTCGCTGACGCCTTGCGAAGCCATTAATTCCAAGAGTCCCAGCATCGCCATGCCGTGGTTACAGTCGGGGAAATAAGTCGAATTACCGCAACAGGGGCGGTAAATGTTTTTTGAAATCCGCTCGACTGCCGCCTGCTGGCCGGGAGTAAGATTTATAAAATTATGTTTTGAATAGTGGTCCATCGCTTTCCCCTTGGCTAGTGACCAACCACCGGTAGAGGCAAATTTATCTGCTCCGCCATATTGTTTATCCATCATCGGCCCTTTTTCCAAAATTTCACTCTTGTTACCCAAGCCCAACGCCCAGAAAATATTAAGCAAATACTGGGCATTATATGGGGTCATTTTTAATTGCTGACTCCCAACATCGCTAAAAAGATTTTTAATATCGTCAGGCGTACCGCCCCGGCTTTTATTCAAATTTTCCCAAGTTACCAGATCAATCGTTCCGGTTTCGGCAAGTTTAACGCCCAAATCTCCCCAACGAACGGGAAGAGTAACTCCCTCTGTCGGCAAAACAGTTTCCTGAAGTTTTTCTATCGTTTTTTGATTCTGAACCGATTCAGATGGTTTGAAATATTGAAGCGTAGAACTGTACACCCAGCTTCCGGATATAAGCAAACCGGCTATTATTATGCTCCCTGGCAAAAGATAATCTTTCTTCTTTATAGCTTCCTCTTTTTTAATTTCTAAATTATTATCCAAATCATTTATATTATTGTTCATATTTTAATTTTGTAATTTACATCCGCTTTTTTCCGATAATTTTTCGACCCCCCGTTCGCCCTCCAACTTTTCGCCCTCACCCGTTATCCATGTTGGATAGCCGTTTATTCCTTTTTCCAAACATTCTTTAGGGTTATCGGGGCATTCTACATATTCAACATACTTGAAAGAATCTCCAAATGCGTTTTTTTCATTCTTACAATGAGGACACCACTCTGCTCCATACATTGTGAAGCCCTTCTCGGTAAGACATTGGGCAAATAAATCATAATCGGCATCAACTTCTTTCCGGTCAAAGATAATTATTCCGATTACGGCCGTAAAAAATATTAAGGGAATCCAATAAATAAGTTTCATCAGCAACAATTTTTCATTTCTTCTTCTATATCTACAACTCTGCCGTCCTTATTGGCATGCCGCCCATTGAATACCGGCCGGCCGAGAAATATAAAAAGAAGGAAAGAAATAACTATTAACAATAGTGCCGCATAAATCCATGAAAAATAAATTAGATTGTAGGTCAGGGCGAATCCGGTTGGAATAAATAGAATCTTCCAGGCTATGCTCTTTTCTGCCCTGACCTTTTTTTCAAGCTGGTAAGCAATGCCCACCACCGAACCACCCATGGCTATCGCGGCAACTAGCCTCCAGCTATCAGCTTCCAGCAAGCCAGTCCAAATACCAACTAAAATCCAAATCCAGGTTCCAGTAACCCCGGCGCAAATCGGGCAAATTTTTAATATTTGCCTGTTTCGAAGAAACATAATAATACTCGCAATCAAAAATATTGATATTGTTGCAATAATTATCATTTTTCTAAATCAAGAGGATTATAACTCCCAAAGCGATCATTGCCAATCCGCCGACATATCTCATGTCTCCCCTTTCCCTGTTTTGAAGAGCCATTATTTTTTTTGTTACCGTTTCATTGCCGGCAATCATAAGAATCAGAACCAAGGGAGAAATAAAGATCAGATTATACAGAATCAGATAACCGAAACCCCTGAAATACGTGGCTTGATCGTGCAAAAGACCCAATATCATCAGATACGGTCCGCCGGTGCAGGGAAATTCGCACAAACCGACTAAAATTCCCAAGCCAAAAGCAGTTGGCAATGAGCTTCTGTTCATTAATTGAGCCATCTTATGGTGGGCTGATGCCGGAATTTTAAGTTTGATCGGAAAATTAGGATTGAATTCATTAATGATATTTATTCCGCCTAGAAATATCAGTAAAAACGCTCCTAATTTGCCCATAAAATGCGGAGTGTTGAACAGGTGCAAAGCATGCAGAATGCCAAGACCGATCAAAACATAGATCAGAAATATGCCTAATATGTAAGCGCTGCCTATTTGGATAATTTTTGATCTTAGCTGGCCGATACTGAAAAGAAAAGCAATGGTCAATATCAAGATTGAGAAAGCGCAAGGATTAATGCTGTCAAGCAGGGCCGCAATTCCAACAAGGGGCAAGAGCCATTTGCCGCCGTCGGAAATTTTCCAGACTAGACCCGAATCAATCATGCCAAATTTGGAAGCCAATACCAAGCTGAATATAATCAAAATAAAAACAATTAAAATTGTCAGTTTTTTATCAATCATGGAATAACATTCACGCTTATTTTCATTTCCAGCGGTTTTGAATCTCCGCTTTCTATATATATCGACCTTTCAATTTTTCCTATCCCGGCCGGGCCATGAGCATTAGGATCAAAAATTATTTTAATCGCCGCTTCTTCTCCCGGTCCCAATTGTTCGTTAACCGGAGGCACATATCCGTGGCCGGGCATTCCAAACGGACCCTTGCTGACATCTCCCTTAATAAACCAGGCCGTAGTGCACATACAGGAAGTGTACATTTTTCCTATTTTGACGTTTTTCTCTGTAATATTTTTTACTTTGAATTCATGGACTACCTCGCCGTTAGCCATGGATATGGAACCAAAATCAAAGGAATCGGCATCGCTTGCCAAAACGGGAGAAGATAAAACTGCGGACTGCTGTGACTCCTCCGTCGGATTGGCTGGTCTAAACACTACGGCCAGGGCTATAATAATTATGGTTAAACCAACGAAAATTACGATTGGATTTTTGAACATTTTTTAATTTAAATTTAATTTTATACCGTCCCCAAGCAACTCTTTTTTACCCGTCCGTAACTTTAGTGAAGGAGGACCTCACAATATTTTCCAAAAGTTGATTGGGGGACGGTATTAACAAAACAAAAAATCCCGATAGGGACGAATAGGGCGTGGTATAAAATCATTCGACTCCGCCTTCGTTATCCGCCAGTTGGCGGAAACGAACAGCAGATGATTTTGCGTCAACGCCTTAAATACAAGAGGGGCTGTTTTCGTGAAGAGAAAGCCAATCCCTGGTAACCAGTAATCGATAATCAATAATCGGTAAAACCAGAACAGTAAATTTTATTCGTTCCGTTAAAAATTTATCAGCTGATAAAAGAAAAACCAAACTAAGCAATAAAAATGCGTAAATTATCGAATATAATAACGTTATTGACTCGCTTATTGTAAAATTGGAAATCTTTTTAACCGCGCTATTGTGAAAACTGGCAAAACCGAAAGGGTCTCCCTTGGGACATGGTGACTCCGAATTATTCACTACCGATGCCAGACAACTTAAATTATGGTGAGAACCGCTATGGGGCATAAGAATTAAGCCAAAAATTGAAATAGATATAAAACCGATAAAAACAGTAAGGGTTAATATTTTGTTCATTGGTTTTATTATACTATTTTTAGCCCTATCAATGCAAGACCGACCGCTGAAAAAAAAAATTAAAAACCGGCACAATGTCGGTTTTGTTTAAAAATGTGGTAAAGGTCCGCATTCTAATGCAATTCCTTAAGTTCTTTGTAGATTTTTTCAGCATCGGCAATTTCTTTCGGGGAGTCGTATTGACGCACTATTTCAATTGCTTTTTTGGCTCCTTTTTTCATAAAATCGGGGTTCCAATTATTCCTGGAAATCCACCACCAATGACAGGATGAGGTTATCTTTAAACAATCTTCGCGGCAATGATTAAAGTGCTCAATGGCCATTTCTACCAATTCCCAAAGCTTTAAATGATAAATATTAAACCTTGATTTCCACAAAGGATAGGGATTGCTCCTGTCCAGATCCTCCAGTTCGGTTGACCAAGAACTGTCATGTAAATAAGAAACGCTCCGAGTTGGAAAATTCTGGCCGATAGTTTCGATGGGTACAATTTTGTTTCCCGCCCAGTTCAGCAACATTGGTTTTAGAAATCTTTCAAATAAATTACCGGGGTGATGGCCGAATGTTTCCGCGTCCATAGCTATAATCAGATAAGCCGGAGCGCCCTTAGTCCAGCTTGGAATATCGTGTTCCAGCTGAAATCGAAATTCATCAAAAGCAGGATGATCAAAAGATATAATATTGCTCCAAAGCCTTGAACGCATAAACACTTTAAAACCGTTGTAAGTGATAATATGATTAAAGGGCACGGCACCGGGATTTTTAGCTCCAAAGATTTTATCATCTATCACCGTCCATCTATAACCGCATTCTCTTAAAAGTCCGATGTCTTTTTTTGCAAAAGCCATCTCGGGAAGATAAAAACCCCGACAGTTGCGCTTGATGTCAAACTGATTTTCTTTACGCTTTTCATCTTCTTCTATCTGAGCTCTTTGTAAAAATTCAGGAATAAGGGGAAATATCGGATGCTGGGCCGGAGAACCAACAAGTTCGATTTTACCGACCCTGGCCGCCTCTTTAAACATTTCCCTAATATCCGGAAAATCTTTTTCGAGAAAATGATCAAGCAGAGAGAGGTTAATATTAGCCGTAAAACAAAAACCATTGCTTTCGTTTACCAAATTTAATATCGGCCGATAACATTGATTTACAATATTTTTTAAGGTTTCGGAAAATTGCCACCAGGGTTGATAAAAATGAAGAAGAAACCCGATCTTCAGATTTTTCATCAGTTTATCTCGGTATCCCTGACACAAAAGCAATAAGCCAAAAAAACCAAGCCTTAACGGAATATCTGTCAAAATATACCTCAAAATTGCCACGGCTCTTAATGGCAAGAATAGCCCACAAGAAATGGGCCGCCATTATCAGAAAAGCGGTTAAGCCGAAGATAGTGTGGGGGTTGAACTTCCACTCATTGGTTGCCAAAACACAAACAAAAATGGTTCCGGCGGTATCGGCAATAAGTCCTATCCCGAAAAGCCACACCATAAAAGGCGTGAGAATTTTTCTTGCCTTATGCCACCAAATCACTAAACTGTAAAAGAACAAAGCAATTATGAACAAGAACTCAACTGGTTGCATCTATCACCACCCAACACAAACTCTCTGATTAAGCCCAGCATAGTTAAATATCAAATTTTTAGCAACTCTCCAAGCGGTTTTTTGTCCTACTTCCCATGACACTTCTTAAACTTTTTACCCGAGCCACACCAGCAGGGATCATTCCGGCCGATGTTCCGACTTACAACCAAAGACTCTTTTTTGTTGTTAGTCATTAGTTGTCCTTCGATAAACTCAGGACCCTGAGCCTGTTGAATGGGTTGATCATTAGTTATAATATCAGGTCGGCGCTCTTCCATTCTAACTTCTCTTGGCTGTTGCATCATCGAAACCTTAAATATCATGTTAGCAACCTGGCCCTTGATCGCATCCTGCAACTGCTCAAACATTTTCTGGCCTTCTATTTTATATTCTATCAACGGATCACGCTGACCATAGGCCCGGAGACGAACCGAATCTCGAAGCTGTTCCATTGTTTCAATATGATCCATCCATAACTCATCAACTGTTCTCAATAGAACAAATTTTTCAAGCTGTCTCATCATTTCCCGGCTTATTTCCTTTTCTTTTTCTTCATAGGCTTTAGTCACATAATTAAAAACAAACTCGGATAATTTATGAAAGTCCCGATCTTTGGTTATTTCTATAAGATCCGAATGCAGAGTACCGTCTTTAACAATTATGACCCTAATTGACTCGGCAATTTCTTCTATATTCCACTCACTTGCTTCATCTTCCGGAGCATGAAAGGTAACTATTCGGCTAATAGTATCTAAAACATAACCAAGGATTGTTTCTTTAATGTTTTCTGAAAATAAAACCTCGCGACGCAGACGATAGATCGCCTCGCGATGTTTATTCATCACATCATCATACTCAAGAACATATTTTCTAATATCAAAATTATGACCCTCAATACGTGATTGAGCTTGCTCAATCGCCCGGGATATAAATCGGTTTTCAATAACATCTTCTTCGCCAACGCCCAGTGTTTCCATTAAATTCTTCAGCCGATCACCGCCAAATACTCGAATCACGTCATCTTCGGTTGAAACAAAAAACTGCGATGAACCGGGATCGCCTTGACGACCGGCCCGTCCGCGTAACTGATCATCAATTCTCCTGGCTTCATGGCGTTCAGTACCAATAACATGTAAACCGCCTAAATCTCTAACCCTTTGAGCTTCTTCTGGATCTTGGGGGTTGCCACCCAAAATAATGTCGACACCTCGTCCAGCCATGTTAGTCGCTACCGTAACCGCACTAAAGCGTCCGGCTTGAGCATGGAGTTCCGCTTCCCTCTCATGCTGTTTTGCATTCAAAACATTATGCCTGACGCCTTCACGTTCAAGCAGTTTTGACATAAGTTCATTTTTTTCTATTGAAACCGTACCAATAAGAACCGGCTGGCCTTTTTCATTAAGCTCTTTAACTTCTTTAGCAACGGCTTTAAATTTGCCGGTTTCAGTTTTATAAATTTTATCAGACATATCCCGCCTAATCGCCGGCTTATTAGTTGGAACAGAGACAACGTCAATATTATAAACTTTATGAAATTCCTCAGCCGATGTTCTCGCCGTTCCAGTCATGCCAGCCAATTTTTTATACAAGCGGAAATAATTTTGAAAGGTAATAGTTGCTAAAGTCCTCGATTCTTTTTGGACATTCACGCCCTCTTTGGCTTCAACTGCCTGATGAAGACCTTCCGACCAACGCCGACCCGGCATTAACCGGCCGGTAAATTCATCAACAATTATTACTTCTCCGTCTTTAACAACGTAGTCCCTATCTCTTTTAAATAATACAATGGCCTTCAGGGCTTGCTCCATATGATGAACATATCTGACCTCGCCCTGGTCATAGATATTTGAAAGACCAAGGGCTTTTTCTACTTTTTCAATCCCAGCTTCGGTTATAGAAACTGCTTTAAGTTTTTCATCAACATTGTAATCTTTATTTTCGACAAAACGCGGCACTATCTTTGAGAAAGTTTGATAAAGATTTCCTGAATCGCTGTCCGGAGCGGAAATAATAAGCGGGGTTCTGGCCTCATCTATTAAAATAGAATCGACTTCATCAACAATGGCAAAACTAAATTCACCTTGACGTTGAGACATATTCTCTTTTGCATACGCCATATTGTCCCGTAAATAATCGAATCCATATTCATTGTTCGTGCCATAGGTTATATCAACCGAGTATGCTTCTTTCTTCGTCACCGGCCGTAAAAATTCATAAACAACGTGAAAACTTCCAAGCGTATCTCTTTCTTTATCAAGTTCGTCGTCTTTCTTCTGCTTGTCCTCCGAAGCTTTAGCGAAGGAGGAATGAATAGCATCGTAGATATAACTCTGGTCATGATTAATACATCCAATAGTTAACCCTAGTGCATTATAAATCTGCCCCATCCAGGCCGCATCGCGACGAGCTAAATAGTCGTTTACCGTAACAATATGAACTCCTTTACCAGTTAAAGCATTAAGATAGGCCGATAAAGTAGCCACCAGAGTTTTTCCTTCTCCGGTTCTCATCTCGGCAATTTTGCCTTGATGCAAAACGATCCCTCCCATTAATTGAACATCAAAATGCCTCTGACCAAGAGTTCTTTTTGAAGCCTCGCGAACTGCCGCAAAGGCTTCAGGCAGAATATCATCCAAATTCAACGGCTCATCGTGTGAGCCGTTAAGCCGTTGCTTAAATTCGGCCGTCTTGGCCTTGAGTTCCTCATCGCTAAAACCTTGGAATTCTTTTTCCAGCTCATTTATCTTCTCAACAATCGGCTCAAGCGACTTAACATACCGTTCATTTGCATCACCGAAGATTGTATTTAGAAAAGACATGGTTTTGTTATTTTATCACTGTTTCTTGTTTTATTAAAGTCAATCACTACAAAAGTAACCTCTCATACTCTAGGCTCAAAGACTATACCCAGACTCGGACCAGGTGTCGGCCGGCTCCAGCGGCCGACCGCACCCTAAGTGCTCGGCATTTTGAAGAACCAAGCCAAAATGCCTCCGCAATTTCCTCCCTAGGGTATAGTCTTTGAGCTGAAGGCGGCTACAATTCAGCTATTACTGCTGTCCAATGAGTACAGGGAACCCCACACACTCCATTTTGCAGACCGTCTTTTTTCGAGGCTAACATAATGCCGGAATTTACCTCAATTCGGTTATTTAACAAATTTGAGGGGAGCCAAGTCTGACTTGGCGACAAGGCTCAAATTTGTTAACCGAATTGAGGTAAATTCAGGCATTTGTCCGAAGAAATAAAGTAGGTCGAAAAATGGAGTGTGAGGGGTACGAAAACTTTGACAAAATATGATAATTAGGTTATAAATAATATATCTCGGAACCGTATTTAGGGGGGATAGCGCAAAATGAGTAAAAGAACCGGAATGGCTAGAAAGATAATTGGCGCTTTTATTGTCATGATGGTTATCGTACTGTTCTTTTCTATCAAGGGCAGGCCACAATCAATCAAGTTTATAGTTGAAAAAACTGATCCGGAAGCCCAAACAGAAACCACCAATATCAGGGCCATTCGCACCGATAAAGATGGGGTGATTGAATTCACGGCTGATAAGTCGTTTGCTTACCCCGACAACCAGCCCCTAAAAATGATCAACGTCTACGCTATTGTTAGTCCCAACGACAAAGAACATACTGATAAAATTAGTATTGAAGCAGAAGAAATGAGGATTTATGAAAAGTCGGGTGAACAACCAGAACGAATAGAGTGGTCGGGCTTAGTCAAAGTAGTATCAAAAAATAGATTAATAATCGCAGATAAGCTAATATATATTCCGATTGAGAAAAAGTACTACTTCATTGGCAGTCCAGTCAAGGTCATTGAGTCCTGTCGCGAAACTACAGCAGAAGAAGTAGTTGTAAATAAATCCGATAATACCATAGTATTCAGGGGTAAAAATCTTAGAACATTCTCCACCCTTAAAGAAAACTGCGAAGATAAGAATCAAAAAGAGGTCTCGACGACCTCTTTTTCTATGTATCAATCCGTCTCGAAAGGTCTCTCTTTTTATCTTTAAACTTTTTAATTTCTCCCTGGAGCTCATTCCTTACATCAACAATCGCGTTTCGTAAATCTTCATGCTGGCAGGTTGCCCGCAACAACTTGCCCCCTATTTTTAAATTAACTTCGGCGTAATATATCCGTCCGGAACGGTGATGCTTTGAAGGCAAGCCGATCTCGACCCTGGCCTCAATCGGTCCTTGCCCGACAAACCTCTCTAATCCGCCGATCTTGTCCTCAACAAAAATCTTCAATGGCTCATCTAATTTTATATTTCTCCCATATAATTCTATTTTCATATTATCTTATTATATCCTCTCCCGTCTTATAGTAGTTTACCTCTAAATCATTAATTGTAAATATGGCTCCCCAGTCACGGCCGGAAGCATCCCATTGTTGAGGAGTTATGTTCAGCCAATGCTTTGATCCCTCCGGCCAAACGGCATACACCTTCTCGTCATTCAGATACTTAATATAGTTGGAAGTCGTGTAAGAATTAAAAACTTCCAGTTCAATTTCGATTGCATTGGCCACATTTAAGTGGCCGTATAGGGAAATTACTCCCGGCATCAGATACCTCTTATATTTCCCCCAGATAACATATATCTCTTTTTCTCCCCTCTTTCGAATTAAAGAGCCGTCCTTTATTATACTTGCCTCGGCCTTTTTAGTCTCAACGATTGACGCCCTTACCGATAAGAGGCCTGCTTGTTCAGAAGCCCCAAAATCTGAAACCTTAGTTCCTTTTGTCGTCATGACAACAACCCTATTCAAACCATCAGAAGAATTAAGAATATTAGCCACAGCCTTGCCACCGACAAATTCTATTCTTCCCAGCTGAACTGAACCGGTATTAAAGAAAGCCATATAAGACGCATAGAATTTTTCATTAAAATTACCCTTCAAATCGAGCCTGATGCTGTTTGAAATATTCCCCCCAAGATTACCCAAGTTAAATTCAAACCATACCGGCTGCCAATCGGTTATGGCTTGAGCAAGAGAATATTCTTTAAAAGATTCAGATAAAAATACTTTCTGTTGAGGAGCTACCTTAATTTTTTTTAAATCAAACCGCAGATAACCCAGCTTGCTCTCTCGAGAAGAATCATTAAAATACGCCGCCGCCATCCAATTCATAAAAATATCAACAAATCTTTCGTAAACTCCCTTCGACTGAAAATACTGATTCAAGGAATCTATGCCGATCAGTGAACTGTGGATAGTATCGGTCAATATAGCCGTGCCATACTGCTCAACTAAATATTCCCCAAACAAAGTAACCATAGCATAATCAAAAGTCTTATTCGGCCATTCAGTTAAACTATCCGACGGACTTTCCAAAAATTCAGCAACCCGCCTTTCAAGATTAGACTTGGCATAAGTATTATTATATCCGACATGACTGACCGAGTATTCTGATCTTAACTCATTTAACCAAACTTCTTCGGGAATATTCCGGGTTAAATCTTTTTGATTAAAAGAAATAAGATGCTGAAACTCATGGGCAAGAAATGTTTTTGCCAAACCCACATCACCGAGAACCGTCTCAACATTTACCACCACCATTTCTCTTTGATTTGATTTTTCAGCCTGCTGACGCAAATAGCCGTTTGAGGTATCAAAATATCCGCCATTATTTTCAACTAATTCTTCAAAAAGTATGGTTAATTTGGGATCGCCGTCAACTCCTGGATTAGGCTCCGAGCCCCATAGCTGAACTTCTTTTAAATAAATATTGTTTTCAAACTCATTGGCCAAGGAAAGCATATTATTCACTAATATGGCCCGCGAAGAAGAATTCAGAGTATTCCAATAATTATCCTCCACGTAAAGATATAATTTTCCGGTTATCTGCTTGAGAGTAGCCGATAACTGGGTTCTCTCATATTTATCAAATTTCTGATTTACAAAAAAAGTATGTTGTAAACCAAGAGTATCGGCCCAGATAAAATAATAAGGGATTAGAAATAAAAATATCGCCAGAAAAACTAGGCGATAACTTTTCTTGCCCATAATATATAATTCGTGATTCGTGATTCGTGATTCGTGATTCACAATACCACTAATTATATCATTTTTTTCAGCCAATCTTCCAACATAACCCAAGGCTCCCAGCCAAGAAGTTTCTTGGCTTTTGAAATATCGGCCAAAGTAACTTGGGTCTCGCCAAGGCGAAGAGGAATATAAACATGATTTGGATCAATCAGTTTGGCCACCTGATTAACCGAATAATTCTGACCGGAACCGATATTGATCAAATGGCCTACCGCCTTCTTTGATTTCATGGCCATTATATTCGCCCGAACCACATCTTTTACATAAGTAAAATCTCTTCTTTGATTGCCGTCACCAACAATAGTAAGCGGTTTTCTTTGTTTATTTTGTTTCAAGAATATTCCAATAACGGTAGAATAGGCGCCCTCAATCGACTGCCTTTCGCCATAAACATTAAAATATCTCAAGCAAACAATCGGCAGACCATAAAGTACGTGAAAAAGATGGCACATTTCTTCACCCATGTATTTAAATAAAGCATAAGGATTTTTTACATTGACAATCATTTCTTCTTTGAGGGGCAGAGTTTTTTGATCGCCATAGGCGGAAGATGAGGCTGAATAAACTAACTTTGGAACTTTGTTTTCTTTTGCCGCTAATAAAACATTAAATGTTCCCAAAACATTATTATCAAAGGAATCGGCTGGATTAATGATCGAGGGCTGAATACGCGGTTGAGCCGCCAGATGAAAAACGCAATCAACTCCCTTAAAAATAGGTTTTATCGCCTTATAATCCCGAATATCTTTTTTATAAAATCTAGCTTTCGGATTCAAATATTCTTTCTTGCCTAGAGATAAATTATCAATAACCAAAATCCGATGGCCTAAACGCACCAGTTCGTCAACTAAATTTGATCCGATAAATCCAGCCCCGCCGGTAACAAGTAGTTTCATTTACAAATTTGAAATTCGAATATCGAAATACGAAACAATCTTCGGATTTATCCCCTTATTTTTTTTCTCTTCTGTACGATTATTTCCTTATCGTGTTTCGCCACATCTTCCATTGTTAATCCCTGTGATTCAATGAGAGTTTTATTATAATCGCGGACTGCCTTTAAAACCGCGATACCGCCCTGTAAAATTTTAAGATGATCCTTGTCCAGAAGTTTTTTCTTTACGGCATCTTTTTCAAGGGTTTCTCCGAAAGCAATGAAAGCATTCATATCTTTCGGAAAACAGTAACCTCCGGCGCCGCAATAATTGCCATGACCGACATTAAGCCAAGAGGGACCGATTCTCAAATCAGCGCCTATCAATTCTTTTATATTCTCATAATCAACTTTCACTCCTTGAACCTTGCCCAAGGCATAACAAAAATCAGCCAGAACATTCCCATATATTACCTTTAAATATCCGAAGACATTGGAGGCATATTTTCCTAATTCAGCTTCAGTGGCATTAACTGATTTTTTTGAATAGTCAGATGTCCAAGGACGGATAAAATGCTTTTTAGGAAGAAGATTAAGAACTTCAACGGCGTCACTAATGCTTTTTGCTGTATGGCCGACAATCTGTCTGTCGGGTGAAAGAAAATCCTCCCAAGCCTGCGATTCAGTCAAAAATTCAGGATTAAAAATAAGTCTTTTCTTGGGAAATCTACCCTGAAGCTTCTCCACTGTGCCAGGAGTAATGGTTGACTTAACGACAATAATTTTGCCGTCTTTTAAGCCGGCCACAGCCGATTCAACAATCGAAGTATTACAGCTTCCGTCAGGATTTGATGGCGTCGGCACGGAAACAAAAATGACATCTGCCCTATCCACGTCATCGGCATATCCCTTTTTATGATCAACATCATAACAAAATAAATCCAAGCCTCTTTTATAGCCGTTTTTCTCCTCAAACCAGCGGCGAATCGGTTCGCCAACCATGCCCAAACCGATTATGCCTATTTTTATTTTTTGATTATCCTTCATATATAGGAGGATGATATCAGCTATGATTAAAAAAATAAACTAGACAAAAACATAATTTATTGTTATGATTATGCCATAAAATATGAAGAAAATGAGTCTTTTTTTATTGGATATTGCAGCTCTATATGGCTCCCTTGCGGCTACTCTTTTCGTCAGATATCCAAACAGCTTCGGCGAACAATATGCGAACCATCTTTCGCCGTTTTTATTTATTTTCGGACTGTGGCTCCTTGTTTTTTACATTACAAATCTTTATGACTTCGGATTCCTAAGAAACAACCTGGATTTTTACTCCGGACTGTTCCGGGCCATAATTACCGCTTCGGTAATATCTGTCCTGTTTTTTTATCTTATACCAATATTTAAAATCACTCCAAAAACAAATCTAGTCGTATTTATAGGGTTTTCGGCAGGGATAGTTACCAGCATAAGAACTATTTTCAATCAGGCTAACGCCAAAGGGTTTAAAAAATCTTTGCTTATTGTAGGTGTTAACAACCAGTCGCTTGAACTTGCCAAATTTGTGGAAGAAAATCCCCAGCTCGGCTATGAATTAAAATATATTCTCGATCTTGCTAAAGAAGGAATAAAAAACGCCGATCAGATAATTAAAAACGATAAAATAAACACGGTCATAATTTCGCCGGAAACATATCAAGCCCCCCAGATAATAGACACCTTCTACCGCTCCATTGAAAATAAAATAACCTTCCGCAACCTTTCTTCATTTTATGAACAACTGACAAACAAAGTACCGCTGGGAGCAATAAATCAAATCTGGTTTTTGGAAAACTTGAGCGAAGGAAGTAAAAAAACATATGAAGAAATGAAAAGATTTTTTGATATTGTTTTCGCCGCTATTTTAGGAATAATTGTCTTGTCGTTTATTCCACTTATCGGCCTGACAATTAAAACAAGTTCTCGCGGTTCGGTATTTTATCGCCAAAAAAGAGTTGGCCAAAATGGAAAAACTTTTGAGATAATCAAATTTCGAACTATGAAAGCTGACGCCGAAAAAGAAACTGGCGCGGTTTGGGCTCAAGAGAATGACCCGCGAATTACTTGGCTTGGTAAAATATTGCGCAAAACTAGAATTGATGAACTGCCTCAGCTCTGGAATATTTTAAAAGGAGAAATGTCTTTTGTTGGTCCCCGAGCTGAAAGACCGGAATTCCACGATAAACTAAAAAAGGATGTGCCATTTTATGAAGAACGCTATATTATCAAACCTGGTCTTTCCGGCTGGGCCCAAATTAACTACCGCTACGGTTCATCCATAACCGACGCCGCCGAAAAACTTCAATACGATTTATACTACATAAAAAACCGCTCCCTCGTCCTCGATCTGGGCATTATTCTCAAAACAATAAACATTTCTCTCCGCCAAGCCGGGAGATAAAGCTTTGCAGATAAAAAAATTCCGCGGAATGCGGAATTGGATATAGGTGCTACTTTTTTAATATTCTAAAATTTTTCTGATTGCAGTAACCAGTTTTTCAGTTGTCGGAAGGTGAGCTTCTTCCAGTGTCTTAGCAAAAGGAACGGGAGTATCGGCTCCGGCCACCAATATAACCGGCCCATCAAGATATTCAAAACAATTTTGCTGAATATCGGCAACAATGGTCTGGCCAAAACACCCGGTTCGCGGAGCTTCGCAAGTGACTAAAGCTTTACTGGTTTTAATTACTGAATTAAAAATACATTCTTTGTCATACGGCACTATGGTTCTTAAATCTATTATCTCAATCGAGGCACTAGTTTCTTTTTCTATTTGCTGAATAGCCTTTAATACCCTGAATACTTGGGAACCGTAGCTTACAATCGTTAAACCCCTTCCCTCTTTTAGAATTCTGGCTTTGCCAATAGGAACAACATAATCATCATCCGGCATCGGCGTATTAAGTTCCGGAGAAAGCTGTTCAGGATTAATCCGATAGTAGCCCTTATACTCAAGATACAAAATGGGATTTTGATCACGAACAGCAGCCTTGAATAAGCCCTTAGCATCAAAAGAGGTAATTGGCGCCACAATTTTCAAACCCGGTGTTGAAGCAAACCAGGATTCCGGATTGACACTATGATAAGTTGAACTTCCCGACGTCCATCCCGAAGGCAAACGAAAAACTATCGGCAACGACCCGAAACCGCGGGCCGTTTGAGTGGCCGCAAAATTAACGATCATCTTGAATGCTTCAGAGGCAAAATCAGCAAACTGAAATTCAACAATCGGTATCAGACCTTCAAAAGCGGAACCAATAGCTAATCCGACAAAACCGGCTTCAGCCAGCGGAGCGTCAATCACCCTTTTTCGGTTCAGTGTTTTAATTTGATTCCAAGACTCCGGCCATTTTATTCCGTCAAAATATTCCGATAACCTTTCGGTAATCTTAAAGGCTCCGCCTGATATCCCGACATCTTCCCCGATAATATAAACATTCGGATCACGATCCATTTCTTCTTTTATGGCTTCGCTTATCGCCGTATGATATTTAATAAGTCTGCCTTCTTGAGGAGGAGTAGCCAGTTGGTTTTCACGTTCCGACGATTCGATAAAAACCCGACTTCCTATATTGTCAGACGAAGGCGGACTGCTTTTTTCTACTTTTAGGGCGGCATCTAGCACTTCAGAAGTAACTTTTTTTTCCACACTCTCAATTTCCTTTGTAGAAAAAATTGCCCCGTTAACAAGGAAGGATTTATAAGTTTTTATCGGATCTTTTTCTGTCCATGTTTTTAATTGTTCTTCGGGAACATAAGTCATAAAAGGATCAGCAAGCGAATGGCCCTTCATCCGCATTGATACGGCCTCAATAATAGTAATTTTATTTTCTTTATACGCCCGCCTCAAAGCTTCTTTAACCGTTCCATACACGGTAATAACATTAGTGCCGTCAATCCAAAAACCTTCAACTTTTCTTCCATAGCCATAAGACCTCAAAGCAAGAGTCGGACAGCGGTACTGAAGCTGAATCGGAGTGCCGAATCCCCATTGATTATTTTCTATTACTAAAACAAGGGGTAATTCAAAAACCGAAGCGATATTCAAAGCTTCGTGAATGTCACCTGAACTTGTAGCCGCATCACCGGAAAAAACCAACGCAGCGCCCTTGATGCCTTTATATTTCATAGCAAAAGTGCAACCGATAACAACCGGCGCCATTGTTCCTAAATGACTGATAAAGTCGACAATCTTTAATTTTCGACTGCCGAAGTGAAGACTCGAGTCCCAACCTTTAGTCGGACTATCGGCCTTACCGCAAGCTTGGGCAAGAAGTTCATAAACAGAAATTCCCCTGACTAAAAACGCTCCCAAATCACGGATCGCCGGAGCAAACCAGTCATTTTCTCCCAAAGCATAACCGGCGCCGACAGCTGTGGCCTCATTACCATTACATTGCAAGTGCTTACCCATAGCCAATCCTTTTCTCATAAATTTTTCTATTTCCTCATCCGTCTTGCGGGCAAGAAACATATAGCGGTATAAGTCTAATAATTGGGATTGATTGGCGCCTAAGCTGCTTATAGTTGGCGGATCCTTCCAAGACATACCATCGGCTGAAACATGAAGAGATCTGAAATTTAAACCGGACACAAGATCAATATTTTCAATTTCTCGATAAATATCGGCAAAATCTTTGTTCATTTATTAATTCGCTTTTAAAGTTTCTGGACATGATAATACACTATTTTTAACTTTTGTGAAGAGGCGTGTTTGTAAAGAATAATGTAAGCTGTAGATTATAAACTATCTATGGCTATATGAATACCGATAAAGGACAATTGAATCTACCGGCGTCTAAACTGCCTCATATAAAGAAGAAACGAGAAGATTTCAGAGCTTCCTTGCATTGGCGGGCTTTTAGGATACTTTCCGAATTTATAGATGGTTGGCAATTTCTGCCTGATTTTAAGAAAACGGTATCCTTCTTTGGCTCGGCCCAATTTCCAGAAGGAAATAAATGGTATGAAGAAGCTCGTAAGCTTGGAAAAATAGTGGCCGGAGCCGGATTTGCAGTAGTAACCGGGGGAGGCCCCGGTATTATGGAGGCCGGCAACAGGGGCGCGCTTGAAGGTAACGGTCAATCAGTCGGTTTAAATATCAAGCTTGAGTCAAAGCAGAGAATAAATCCCTATGTTCAGGAAAGCACCGCATTTCACTATTTCTTTATCAGAAAGGTTATGCTTTCTTTTGCCGCCCGGGCATATGTATTTTTTCCAGGAGGATATGGAACATTGGATGAAGTTTTTGAACTCTTAACCCTTATTCAGACAAAAAAAATATCAGAAAAAATTCCGGTCATATTGGTAGGCAAAGAATTTTGGGAACCGGTGGATAAATGGCTGCAAGATCAGGTTTGCGGAAAGTATCAAGCCGTTGAAAGAGAAGACCTCAAAATCTATAAGATTGTAGACTCGGCCGAAGAAGCCTTTGAGTTTATTAAGGACGCTCCCCCTCGAGAAGATTGGTACTACTGATTGGGTTTGACTTATAACTACAATAGTAATATTATTTTAAAAAAATAAGTTATTTAAAAATGGCTTAAAAATGTGGCTTCGTAAGCTCAAGAGAATGTTGGACGAGGTTCCCCGGGAATTTTTAGAGCCTAAATACTTGGAAGAGCCTCCGCCTTCAGATCAAAAGCCCCTTGGTCAATTAAATGAAGAAGAGAAAAGATTGTGGGGAGTTGTCCGTTGGCTTGAAAACAAAATTAATCTTGAAGAAAATGCCCATCAGACTCTTCACAATTATCCGAATCATAATTCCAAAGATTGTTTGAACTACACGATTAACCGGTATCTTTCCGGAGTCAATCTGGACTATGTATATGGTATTCTCGTTCTTTCTTTAAAAGAACGGCTGGTCTTACCTGAATGTCAATTTTTTATTCATGGAAATGATATTTATTCTTTCCCGGACAGGGCAATAAATGAAATGAGGTTGCAATTTGAAGATCAAAAAATGATTGGGGATGAAGCTCAAGACCATATTTTTAACGACCTATTTTCTCCGGTTGATCGAAATAAAATGCACTAATAACTCGCCCCGCTCTTTTTTTAAATTTTTTAAAAAGCGGGGTATTTTTTTTATTCACCGATTATAAAAAGCGGTTTATAAACACTTCAAAAAACTGATACCGATAGAAATATATTATCAATTGATTGTGAAAGGCCGTAAATCGGCCCACTGCCAACAGCACTCCCAGAAATATCAGAAATATGCCGGCAATTTTGTTTATTGCTTCGAGCATCTTTCCCCATTGAGCTGAGCTCGATGCACTTCTAAAAGTTGAAAATGCTTTTCCGATTAACAAGGCAGTCAGCAAAAACGGCAGGCCCAAACCAATTGTAAAAACAACGAGTAAAAATGTTCCCTCAATAACCGTTCCCGTTGTCGAAGCAAGCAAAAGCACTGAACCCAGAAGCGGACCAACGCAAGGCGACCAGCCAAGAGCAAACAAAGCGCCTAGAAAGAATGAGTTGATAAGTGATGCGCTATTAAATACTTGAGAAGCCCGAATCTGCCTCCCTTGACTCAAAAATGGAAATTGCAACCATCCCATAAGCATTAAACCAAATAGTACAATAAAAACTCCTCCAATTCTCTGAAGCCAGTCTTTTAAACCAAGGGCTTGGGTCAAGAAGGTAAACGAAACGCCAAACAGTATAAAAACGAGCGAGAAGCCTAAAACATAGAAAATGGCATTTCTGAATATTCGCCAGCGATAAAGAGTCAAGTCCCCCGCAGATAAGGAACCTGAACCCTTTACTCCGGAAATAATACCCAAAAAGGCCGGCACTAACGGCAAGGTGCACGGTGCAAAAAAAGTAAAAATTCCGGCAATAAAAGAAGAAATTGTAAGCCCAATATTAAATTCTGGCATTAGTGCATTGCTATTACCCTCTGGTCATTTACAGACCGCTTGGCCGGCCCAGCGAGCCGGCCAGCTCTGTCTCAATCTTGCTCTCATATTATTATTTATCAAAAAATTTCTTATAAACAAATTTGCCAAATTCAATGGCCAGAATGTTGAATATACCAACCAACCCAACGCCTATCGCCCAAAACAAGGATAGAGATACGGTTCCCAGTATCTTTTGTAAAAATGGCAGATAAACCGCAGATAATGTCAGTCCTATTCCCATTGTTACTCCGCCGAATAAATATAGATTTGAAAATGGATTATATCTAAAAATGCTTTTATCCAGACTCCTTAATGAAAAGGAGGCCAACAGGGTATAGGTGCCAAAACTGGCAAAAATAAAAGTCCGAACCACCTCCGGCTGAAAACCGCGCTTAAGAAGAGAGTGATACAGCAAAAACAGAAAAACGCTAGTCGTTGCTCCAATAGCTAAAAGCAAAAATTTAATCTGCCCGTCAAACAGGTTGGCCGAAGATTTTTTGGGATATTTTCCAATATCATCTACGCCTTTTTCAAAAGCAAAAGCAATCGCCGGAAAACTATCCGAGAAAAAATTAACAAATAATATCTGAATGGCGCTTATGGGAAGAGTGAGCCCGGCAAAAATAGATCCGCCAATTAAAAAAAGTTCATCTAAAGAATTTGATAAAAGATAGACGATTACTTTGCGGATATTATCAAATATTCTCCGCCCCTGTTCAATCGCCACAACAATAGTTTCATAATTATTATCCAAGATGACTAGGTCAGCTGCGCTTTTTGTAACTTCCGTTCCGGACCCAAGAGCAATGCCAATATTAGCTTCATCCAAAGCCGGAGCATCATTAACGCCGTCGCCGGTCATAGCCACAATATAGCCTTTTTCCTTGTACATTTTAGCTATTTTTACCTTTTGTTCCGGCGTAACCCTGGCATAAACAGTTGTTTTGTCAGCCCGGGAATAAAATTCATCTTTATCTAAATGATTAAGATCATCGCCGGTAAGCACCGCTCCCTTGCCGTCAATCAAACCAAGCTCACGGGCAACAGCTTCGGCCGTACCCTTGTGGTCTCCGGTAACAATTATCGTTTTAACTCCGGCCTCGGATATTCTTTGCATTGATTCAAACACGCCGGGACGAAGCGGATCGCGAAAAGTAATAAGCCCGTCAAAATTTAAACTATGAAAATCATATTCTTTCAAGCTCTTGTAATTATCCGGTGCCGGTTCGGTTGATACAACGCCCAAAACTCTTTCTCCCGAAAAAGCCCTTTCATCTATTTCTTTAATAATTTCATTTTTTTCTTCTTCCGAAAGGCTTGTTTTATGAATCAATATCTCCGGCGCTCCGAGAAGCATCATCCTTCGGCTTGAATTATGGGCATGAACTGAAGCGGCAAATTTCCTATCAGAACTGAAGGCCAATCTGTCAAAAACTGGATTTTCTTTTAAAATTCTGTCAACAAAAATTCCTTTCTGGACAGCACCCCTTACTAAAGCTACTTCCATAATATTACCGAACATCCTCCATTTGGATGGTTCCTCGTTGGGATTTTCAATTACAACATCAACTGTCGTCAGCGCTTCAATTAAAAGATTGTTAACCTGTTCCGAAGAAGAACCCCGATAAGGAATAAGACCGGTCAGTTCCATTTTTGCTTCGGTTAGAGTTCCGGTCTTATCTGTTAATATCAAACTGGTTGAACCAAGCGTTTCGGCGGCCAAAAGCCGTCTGACTATCCCCTTTCTTTTGGCTAAATGTTCAACTCCCACCGCCATAATAACCGTAAGAGCGATTGGCAAACCTTCGGGTACGGCCGAAACGGCAACGGCCACCGCAATTAGAAACATTTCCAACGTATTATATTTAAGATAAATCCCAAAACTGAAAAGACCGATAGTCATGATTAGTAGTATCAATCCCGACCAAAACGAAAAATGAGCTATGGCTATTTGAAGGGGAGTTTTTGATTCATTCTTTTTTTCTAAAAGAGCGGTTATCTTGCCGAATTCCGTATTCATACCGGTCGCCGTAATAACTACATCGGCAAATCCACCTACCGCCAGAGTGCTTCCAAAAACCATTGACGAGCGATCGGCAACTGAAGCCGGTGTTTCAACCGGATCGGCTTTTTTCTCAACCGGAATTGATTCCCCGGTCAAAACTGATTCATCAACTTCAAAATTATTGGCAAAAATTATCCGGCCGTCAGCAGACACCTTATCTCCCAGACTTACCCTGATAATATCGCCGGGAACAAGCCGCACGGCATCAATAATATTCTCTCCGCCTTCCCGCCTTATTCTTGTCCTTGTTTTAACGTAAGATTTTAAGAGTTCGAGAACATTCTCGGCTTTTGCTTCCTGGTAAAAACCCAGTATAACATTGACTAATACCGCTCCTAAAATTACTCCGGTATCGAGCCAATCTTTCAAGAAAAAAGTTACCGTACCGGCAACAATAAGTATAAAAATGAGAGGGCTTTTGAATTGATTTAGAAAAAGCCTAAGCCAGGACAAACCCATACCATCCCTGATTTCGTTCAGGCCAAAAAGACCGATTCTTCTGCCAACTTCTTCTTCGGATAATCCTTCCATGCGGGTTTCAAGAGCATGAAGCGTTTCTTCAACTGACATTGACCAGAAAGGTTGTTTTATAGATTTTGAGTCCAGCATAGTATTATTATATCGTATTAAAAACAAGCTGTCGCCAACCCTTTCCTCACTTCAACATTATTACCAAGCTGATATTACTCATCAATAGTGCTTATAAAAAATGCAATTGCATTTTTTATAAGCACTATTGCGCTATTGCGCTATTGCTGAACCCTGGCTTTATTTTTATTTAAAATTTTACATCTAAAGTCTTTTAGAAATTGTTGAGATAAAAAGCCTCGGTTGGAATGAACCAGACGAGGTTTGTCATTATGTCTAATTAAATCTATATCGGTCAAATCAAAACATAAAAAGAGGTTGAACTCTTTTTATGTTTTGATCATTTTTTAGATTTAGACGGTAACTTGTGAGGCGGCAACTTGTGATATTTTAATTCAAATTCAACTTTTTCTCCGGTCTTTTTAACCCAACCAACTCCTCTAAGCAGATCTTCTGGGGTTTTATATTTATCTTTCGCTTTAGTCAAAAGCTCTTTCTCTGCGGGGGTCATCCCGAAAAACTCCCCTTCTTGTTTCGGCCGATGATTTTGCTCCGGATCTTTATTTTCTTTAAAAGATTCTGAAAACATATTATACTCTTAGATTTTATACTCTTTGATTGCTTTTAACTTGCGGCCGGTTTTCTCTTCAGAAACTGGCTGATAGTCCAACCGCCGATCAGTCCGGCAATTATTCCAAATAAAATAGGTGATCAGTTAGTTTGTCCCTGATAACCATCATTAAATGCGGGGTTATTTTAAATTTAATTGATTGATATCGGTATTTATGTTTGAGCCGTCTGCCATTGGAGTTTAAACTTTATTTATGGGTATCTTAACATAGAAGGTCGTTCCCAGTCCAGCTCCCGACTCGAACCAGACATTCCAGCCGAAGCTATCGCAAATCGTCTTAACAATGAATAGCCCCAGGCCGGTTCCGCTTTTTTTATATTCTTTGGCAAGATCAGACCTGAAAAGTTTGGAAAATATTTTAGGCTTGTCTCCTTCAGTTATTTCGGGACCATTATTATAGGAAGAAAACAATAACCCATCCTTTGTTTTAGCGATCTTTACTTCAACTTCACCCTTGTCTTTATCCGCATATTCAGCCGCATTGTATATAAGATTAGAGAATACCTGGGTAGCCATCGATTTGTTAGTCGATATGAACAGACCCTCGCCTTCTGTGTAGAAGTTTAATTTAACCTTGGGATTGCGGTTTTGAACTTCTCCAAGGATCATCTGTATTTCGGACTTGAAATCAAATTTTTCTTTGGTCAGATTGTTCTTTCCAGCCCGCGATAACATCAGCAGATCTTCGACAAAACTGGAAAGACCTTTGTTCTGCTGGTAAATATTCTTAATTTTTTCCTTATCTTCTTCGGTAAGATTAGTGCTTTTTGACAGCCATTCGATCAACCAGCTTATGGTAATGAGCGGGTTGCGAAGCTGGTGGCCTATAATCGACACAAACTCATCCCGAAACTGTTCTTTTTGTTTTTTCTCGGTAACCTCTGCCGCAATGGCCATAAAAAATTTAATTTCTCCATATTCGTCTAAAATCGGAGTTATGTGGCTCTCCTGCCAGTATTTGACTCCATTTTTTTTGACATTTTCAAGCTCGCCGCTAAATGGTTTTTTCTCGGTTTTTATAATATACCAAAGCTTTTCATAAAAATTATTAGTCATGTGCCCGCCCCACAATTCACTGGGGTTTTTGCCTATTGTGTCATCAAAAGAATAGCCGGTCATAAGCTCCCAGGCTTTATTGATAAAAATTATCTTGGCATCAGGAGAAGTGATTAAAATGCTTTGGCTTGATGATCCAACCGCTGATTGCAAAAGAGCCGTTCTTTCTTCCAACAGTTTATAGCGAAAAAAAAAGATTGAGACCGTTAGCTACGGCCGAAATAAACTTGACGAATCCCTCATCTTTACGACTGGCTTTTTGCATAAAAAAAACAATAACGGCAATAACATTGTCGCGATCGTCCAAAACTGGAAATCCAAACGCCGCTCTAATATTGCATTCTTCGGCAAATTTAGCCCTTAAGAAGGTTGAGATGGACATTTTGGAAACGTCGTTTTCCCATTCCGGTTTCTTAGACAACCAAATCCGGCCGGGCATTCCTTCGCCAAGAGTAAATATAAAACCGCGGCTATAATTAATAAATTTTTCCAGTTCGTGGTCATGGGTAGACCAGGCAAATTTCATTCTAAGGAACAGTTTGTTCTCGTGGTAGGCCCAAATCTCTCCAAGCACCCAGTTGGTGGAGCTACAAACTGTCTTAACAACCTCCACCAGAGCTTGATCTAAATTCCTAGCCCGGATAATAGCCGGGATCATTTTGTTGAAGAGCGTGAAGTGCTCACCCAGTTCTTCTTGACCAATCTCCGAAATTTTACTGACCAACCGATAATTTTCTTCGAGCAGAGCAACAGATTTTTCCACCAATGAACCGGTTTTTTTGGCAATTACTTGTTCGGCAAAAGTTTTAAATCTTTTTAGGGTAACAGGAAATTCGGTGAAAAATTTAACTAAGTCTGACCGACTTACGATACCGATAATTTTTTTCTGGCTGTCTAAAACTGGGATAGGGTTTACGCGATGGTGTTCCTTAAAAGTGTTCACGGTTTCTTCAAGGGTTGCATCTCCGAATAATACCAGAGGATCTGGATTCATTACGTCTTTCACCTTCAACAGAAAAAGCTTCTCAATTTCCTTTTCATATCCCTCTCCGGCCGGGATGGTCTGAAATATTTTTTGAAGAGTCGGAATGTGGGTTGGCATCTCCGATTCCATGCTTATCAGATCATATTCGGTGATAATACCTACCAAAATCTCGTTCTGGTCGATTACCGGCATTCCTGTGAACTGATTATTGTATAAAATTTTTGCCACTTCAAAGAGAGAGGTTTCCGGAAAAACCGAGACAACCTCTTTGGTCATATGCACCCTGTTTAGCAAGTGTCAAAGCATGAGATCTGCCCATTCCTCGGCGACCACCGGTTATGATCGCCACTTTTTCTTTTAAACTAAACACTGAGATTAAAATTTAGACAGAAAATTACCGGCGAGCATTCCAACTGTTATGGCTATGCCGCCAACAATTGCCATTCTAAATCCGTTACGAAAAATATTTGTGCCGGATATTTTAGCGCCGATTACTCCCAATAAAAACAACGCGACTACCGACAAAGCTACCGAATATTTAAGAGCTGTAGTAACGGGCCAAACAATATACGGCAATAATGGAACAAATCCTGAAACAAAATAAGAAAAGAACATTATCGTGCCTGAAATAAAATTGCTTCTGGTCGGAACTTCGGCTTTGCGCGCATAACCTTCAGCGGAATATTCCGACAAAAAACTCCCCGCCGCCATAGATATCGATTCTACAAAAATAAGAATTATGCCGGTAAGCAGAATAGTCGCTCCGGGAACATCAGCAACGGCCACTCCTGAAAGCAATCCTACCGTTGAAACCAAACTGTCTTCCACTCCGAAGATAAAATTCCTGAAATATGAGACTGAAGAAAATTTGTGAAATAACATCTGATAAGCTGGCTATTTAATTTGCTTAATTATATCCGGCCGTTCCCGTCCGGTAACAACAAGTTCTCCCAAAGCTCCCCTGTCAACAGCTCTGGTAAGGGCATGATCAACGAGCAAATATTTTCCTGGAACTTCAACGGTAAACTCAACCATCGCCGCCCCACCAGCCGGAACTAATGTTGTCTGGACATTTCTGTGAGGTGAAGAAATAATATCGCCTTCAGGATAAAGCTTATCGAATATTTCGCCGATGACATGAAAATTAGAAGGAAGCTGTCCGGACACGCCAAAAAATATGCGAACTTTATCACCAACCTTGGCTTTAAGAGCTCGCTCACCAGTAAGAGCTCCCGTTCGGCCGTTAAAAACAATATACTCTGGACGTTCAGCTAAAAGCTTGTCCTTGTCCAGTTCCTGATGGCCTTTCTCTCCGACCCTTCCCGTTGTATAAAACTCTCCTTGAACAATATAAAACTCTTGATCCACCGTCGGAAGACCGCCTTTCGGTTCAACAAGTATCAAACCATACATGCCATTGGCAATATGGCTGGGAATATGAGGACTGGCGCAATGATAAATATATATGCCCGGACGCACTGCTTTAAATTGAAATGTCTTAGTTTCATTCGGCTTTACCCTAGTTAATCCGGCTCCGCCTCCCGGACCAAGAACAGCATGCAGATCTATTGAGTGTTCCCCGTGTCCGGCGGCCATATGTTCGGCCGTTTCAACATCCATCGTATGGCCATCATCTTGACCGCTATCGGCGAGAGCAAGCGGCATAAACGAACTTAGGCCAAATGAATGCTCGGACTCATTTGTATTCATCGCATGGGCATGCTCATGGCTAAGTGATATCTCAACATCGTCGCCCTCCATTACTCTGATAAACGGCCCGGGAACCTGGTTGTTATATGTCCAATATTCATAGGTAGTTCCATCAGCAAGACTAGCGACGACTTGAGTAGCTTTCAAATTAACAATGACTTTCTTATTCTCCCCGTCCCTTCTTTCAACTGCCATCGGTAGAGGCAAAACATCAGCTTTTGGACTAATATCGGCAACATCCAGAGACATGACCATGTGCTGGTCCTGATCGACTGAAGATGTTGGCCCGGCGCCGAACAAGAAAAAAAGGACAAATGCTCCGCCCAGAACCACGCCTAATGTTAATATGAATGGACTTAATAAAAATTTCATTTTTGGATTATTTATTTATCTTCGGAAGAAAAATTTCCGGAGCTAGAGATAAAATCCTCATTACATCTCTGATCCCAAAACCAGCCCTTTAAACACTTGGGCCAGCCATAATAAGCCAATAATGCCAATGGCGCACCCCAGTTGGCCCATCTTTCGATGAAATCCCAAATAGGCATACCGACTATCGGCCTTAATAGCGCTGTCCAAAATCCCCAAACTACCGCCCAGAGAAGAGCAATACGGATGGGTTTAATTAAAACAAGCACGGCCACGATTAAATCTATTAAACCGATCCAAAACAATAATAATTTTGCCGTTTCCGGGTCGTTAACCCCAAATTTGCCAAACCATCCTATCCAATCTTTTTTGCCCTGCAGGGCAAATACTCCATGGCCGATAAATTCGCCGGCCACTCCTATCCTCAATGCCCATTCCATTAATTTTATGTTCATCCCACCAGAGATAGCGCAAGTATTTGCCAGCACCATGTGGTGACAAATGCGATGCGTTACCTTAATTTATTGTTTTGATTTCCAAACCCGCCAGAATTATCTCTAACGGAATTAATTTTTTATAATTAATAAAAAAGAAAGCTCAACAATATCAACCCTATTATAACAGTTCCCAATAAGTTGGGCCAAAAAATTTTGCGATCTTTCTGAAAATAACCATAGAGAGCATAGCTCAACCATGACCAAAAAGACAAAAGTATCATCATTAAAGAAAGACCGGTCGTATCTTGCCGAAAAAAAATCAAACGAAGTTGATCGGTATAACCAACAATCACCAATGATATGGTTGCTAAAAATGTTGACCAACGAATTAACTCAAACATTAATTACAAATTTTTATTTCTGAATAAAATAACGACTGCCAATTTTTATTTTATCATTTTGACAATTCAAAGGCAATCGTTCGTTCTGGGTTGCCCTACTATACCCCCCTGGATTCTTTAGACAGTAAAAGCGGATATATTAGATGGTGAGTTGGTTGTTAATTTCTTAATTTTAGTCTCGTGATTTTTATTTATTTGTATTTCGAGGTTGATCGTAGTCATGCCAGAAATATTTTGATGGTTAATTCGCAGGTACGGTTGGCCTAATTTGAATCGACTGCGCCGTTATACTTCCGTCAGAATTTGCCGTACCGTTAGTTGTAACAGTTTCTCCCACTTTTAAATCCATAGGCGTACCACTTACAGATTTTCCGACTTCGGTAGTATCCAGACAAGCTCTTGAGCAAGGAATTACCCCGACCTTTCTTTCAACTGGTATAGCTGGGGCTCTCGCCTTTGATTATCAGGGTAACGGACAGGCACTAGAGCTTGTCAGCGAAATTAGGCAAAAAGGTATAGATGCCGTTCTTCAAGATATTTCCTCCTTAAATCCAGATGAGACATTAACACAAATGATAAAAAGTGATTTCTTGTTCCAAGAGCTTACGAGAAATAAGGTCTGGGCTACTTAATTAGTAGTCCTTTTTGTTTCAGAGAATAGCATATGGAAAAATAAAGTAAAAACTGCTAAATTATAAACGATGAACAAAATTGACCTAAAAAAAGATAAATACCGTAAAGCACGAGGGGGACATTCTCGCCTTTTGGATTTAAGCTGTGCCAAATGCGGAGCTCACTTATTTTATTACCAAAAGGATGGACCAGGCATATTAAAAAGAACTTATCTGGATAGAATTGTTGATATAAAAATCGGTAAATCAAAACTTGTTTGCCCCAAATGCAAGGAACTGCTTGGTGTGCCTATAATTTACAAAAAAGAAAACCGACCAGCTATCCGATTGTTTGAAGGTTCAGTTTCAAAGAAAATTACTAAATCATCACCCAAGAATAATGGTTAAAATTACTTATTTTGTTCACGGCACTACGTTTGATAATGAAAAACATATTTCCTCTGGATGGTCTGACGTAGAACTGTCTGAACTTGGGATAAAACAATCCATTGACTTAAAAGAGCAGACCTTTATGCTCTGATAGTCGTTTCAAAAATTCCCATTGAACATCCGGTAATTTTGTTTTTTTATCCAAAAATCCCATTTCTTCATAGGTGGTTTGCTTAGTCCTGTCTTTAGTTTTTATTATGACCTCATGGCCATTTAAAAATTTTATCGCGATATTATCAAACTTAAGATTAGAGTCCCATTCACTTGTTCTTTGTGCGTCACTTACTACCGAGATATTAGCTGAACCTGTATTTGTCTCGGCCGGTAATATCAGGCTAGCTTTAACACCATTTAAAAAATTGATAACTGTCTCCGCCGGAGAAGAAGGACCAAAAGCAATTTCTATGCTTTTTTCACGAAAATAAGGAGTAAAGTCAGCTTCTTTTCCTAAAATTATTAAGATACTCTGCAAGTCGGCTTTGCTTAACCCACTCGTTATCAAGTCCTCTATGGGTATATTTAATAACTCGGATAGATCAGCGTTGTTATTAGTTAAATTTTCCAACTCATATTTTTCTGATATTACCACTATAGTATGTTTTATTTTTTTCTTGATTTCGTCACTAAAACTATTAATTCTTGCTAAATCCGGAAACCTTTTATTTACAGAAAGATTTTCTTGATACAACTGGTACATATTATCAAATTGAGGCTGTAAGACCGTTATAGAGTAGTCCACCACACCAACAAAAAATACAGCGCCTGTTTGAGGTATTTGATAGGCCCTTAATATGCCGTCTCTCTGTAGAGTTTTGATAATATCTTCTTGTTCGTGAAAGCGTGGTATCGCCGGTTCGGTCGATAGAATATGAAGAGTTATTATAACCGTATTTCTTCCTGGATTTTTCAGTAACTTGGTTTTTATGTTCTTTAGGCACCACCAGGTTTTATGGTCAAATTGTGTATTAGTTGGGGACATATTTCTAATATAATATGCCCTATATTTTAATGGTTTTTCATTACTTTGCAACCGACTATCCGTGCGACAGAAACTCCGAATGTGGTAACAAAAAGACCCTTCGGGGAAGGGTCTGATATAGGTCTAGTTATTTTCTACTTTGACTTCAGTTGATTCCGGTCATTGACGAACCGGTACCGGCGTAACAGTAATTCCGTTCAGAGTTGCTCTTCGGTATCCGGTCTCTCGCTTCTCAAGCTCGGCAAGACCGGTATCAATCCTCTTATTGCTTTCGTCCAAGAGACGATGAAATTCGGTAGAGGCAATGTGATATTCGTTGACAGCACCGGCGCTCTTGATAATGTTTTCAATCGCATTAACTGATGCCGAGATAGTGGTCATCAGAACCTGTCTTGCGGCATAAAGCGACTGATCAGTCTGAAGCATATCCTTGGCTGAGTTTCGGATAACTGTAGTTGGACGGTAAACACGACTATAGGCATAATACTGGCCCACAGCGGCATTTAACTGGCCTAGTCCGGCATCACAGGTTGAGCCAAGGGTTTCAATGAGCTTTCGGCGGGTAAGCGCCAATATCTTGAGCTGTTCAATCAGCTCTTTTCTCTTACCTTCTTTCTGGGCATCAGTGAAGACGTTGAATTTCTCGTCAAGCAACTGAGCGATGGCAGGATTAATGGCAATCTGGGATTCAGCAGCCATATACTCTTGAAGTTGGCGGGCGCTCCAACCGTCTTTCTCAGCACTTTCAATATCTGAAACGAATATTTGGAGTTCTTCGGCTTCGGTTAAAGCACAGCTAGCGACGTTGGCTACTGCTTCTTGGTTGTTATTGATACACTCTCGCATCATGCCCTCGATCTGTTCAAGGACATCTGCTTCTTCAGCAACCCATTTCAGGATTGTTGCCGGCATAACACCGTAAAATCTCTTGGGAACTAACTTCCCAAACATTCTACCAAAAATTGAGTGTCCCCAGCCAAGTTCAAGACCCAGAAACTTTCGGATATTTTTGTTGATTGATTCAAGCTCCTGCTTACTCTTATGTAGAACCTGCATATGCCGCTCGATGTTCTGGTTCGGGCGGAACTGGACGACGCTTCCTTTGGTTGGTCGGGTTGCGAGTGCGGTGTTCATGGTTTCCTCCTTTTTGTTGCCAATCATCACAAAGAAACTTTTTGATAAAGTCCAAGAGGTATTGAAGCAGAGAGGAAGGCCACGACATAAATCTAAAATAGAGCCGCAAGTATTTTGCGGGTTATTGCGTTGCGGCACTTGCGGCATGATGATTACGGGCGAATACAGGGTGAAAACACAAAAGAATGGCACACAACATTTCTATACTTACTATCACTGCACAAAGAAGCGCAAAAACTTCAAATGTCCCGAACCCTGTATTCGCCAAGAAAAGTTAGACGAACAAATTTCCTCTCTGCTTCAAAAAGTTTCTTTGCCTGCGGATTGGGCGGAAAAACTAAACGCGAGATTGGAAAAAGACAAATCGAAATCCGCCCAATCC